>Ga0181590_10000563_pt1 | contig 29901 bp, 32 predicted proteins | sample 071ome_34_FD_132446 | JGI IMG/M metagenome (GOLD analysis project Ga0181590, IMG submission 132446) | Coastal salt marsh microbial communities from the Groves Creek Marsh, Skidaway Island, Georgia - 071411BT metaG (megahit assembly) | ecosystem: Environmental > Aquatic > Marine > Intertidal...
CCAAGAACGCATAAAATAGTAAACGATGCGTTGCCTACTCTAATAAATGGCGCATGGATTCTTGCTAAGTCTGCTGTTGAGATGACGCAGGACGAGAAGGATGCATACAGGTCAAAAACTGTCAGGCAATACGAACTGGCAGTGCAAGACCACATGGACGAAAAAGTTGCAGAACGTGAGTATGACTCTATGATATCTGCTTGCACATACGCAACTTCAACGAATGTAAAATATGGCCCCGAAGGGTTAGCCTGCCTTAACTGGAGGGATGCTATTTGGGATAAGTGCTACGAAGTGCTTGCAGAGGTAGATGCTGGTACTAGACAGCCACCGACAATCGAAGAACTTATAGCAGAGTTACCAACATTAGTCTGGCCTACATAAAAAAATAGGATAAATAAGTAAATGGCAACTATAACAACTAGACAACAATTAATTGATTATGCTCTTAGGAGACTAGGCGATCCTGTAATTGAAATAAATGTTGATCAGGATCAGATAGAAGATAAAGTTGATGATGCTTTTCAAGTTTATCAAGAATTTCATGGGGATGCTACCTTTAGAAATTATTATGTGCATCAACTTACATCTAGTGACGTAAGTAATGGATATATTGCAATCCCAAGTTCTGTTTTGTATGTCACAAAATTGTTTCCTGTTGACTCTTCGTTTTTAAATAGCACGAATATGTTTTCTTTTCAGTATCAGTTTGCAATGAGCGACCTTTGGAGTATGGGAGGGTTTGCTGGAGATTTAGCATACTACGAACAAATGAGACAATATCTAGAAATGCTAGATATGAAATTGAACGGAACTCCTCAAGTTAATTTTGCTAGAAGGCAAAACCGTTTATATATTATGGGAGATTTTGCAGATGGCGACCTAAAAGCAAACGAATATGTAGTCGCAGAAGTTTATCAAATAGTTGATCCTGCTTCTTTTTCCTCGGTTTACAATGATATGTTTATGAAAGATTATACTACTGCTCTTATTAAAGAACAATGGGGACAGAATATGTCCAAGTTTGAGGGAATGCAACTTCCTGGCGGTGTCACGATAAGTGGCAGACAAATTTTAGAGGAAGCAAAACAAGAATTAAAAGATCTCGTAGAGAAAATGAGACTAGAACAAGAATTGCCCCCAGAATTTTTCGTAGGTTAAAATGGCAACCAACAGATATTTTAAACACAATGTAAGATCTGAACAGAAGTTATATGAAGATCTCATTGTAGAGTCATTAAAATTTTATGGGCAAGATGTTTACTATGTGCCCAGAGAAGTCGTCAGAAAAGATATGGTTTTTGACGATGTTTCTCTCAGTCGTTTTAAACATGCATATAAAATAGAAATCTATATTGAAAATATAGATGGATGGGATGGAGACGGTGATTTATTCAGTAAATTTGGTGTAGAGATAAGACAAGCAGCAACTTTTGTTCTTGCTAGAAGAAGATGGAATCAAGAGATTGCAACTAGATTAGACGGAGATGATAATTTAAATTATAGACCGAGGGAAGGAGATTTAATTCACATCCCAATGTCTAATTCTACATTCGAGATTATGAATGTAGAGAAAGAGAATCCATTTTATCAACTGGGTCAACTTCCTGTTTTTAAAATGCGTTGTGAGTTGTTTGAATATAGCGATGAGGATTTTGATACTAATATTCCTGCGATTGACAAACTTGAAGAATTTGCTGCTTATCAATATGTTCTCACTATGGATTCTTCTTCCTCCGGTTATGCTATCGGAGAAACTATCACACAGACTTTTGCTGATTATGTAATAAGCGGAGAGGTTGTTCAATGGTCAGATTCAGACGATAAACTTTATCTGACACACGTTGGTTCTAATGATGGTGTCTTTAGGCAGTTCTCTACATCTCTACAAATTATCGGTCAAGAGTCGAATGCGGTTGCTACTCCTACATTAGTTGAAGAGTTGCAAAATATTCAGGGGAATTCTCCTGGCGGTGCATTCTCCACTGTTGATGATTGGGATATAACAGCAGCAGATTTTATAGATTGGTCAGAAAGTAATCCGTTTGGAGATCCTAACTAATGTTCGGAACACATTTTTACAACGAGAGAATAAGAAGGTCTGTTGCGATTTTCGGGTCACTTTTTGATAACATTTATATTATAAGAAAATCTGGATCACAAGTTATCGGTCAGATGAAAGTTCCATTATCATATGGTCCTTCTAGAAAATTTCTGGAAAGAATAAATGAAATGATAAACGGAGAAGAATCAGAGAGACAGGTAGCGATTAAATTGCCTAGAATGTCATTTGAAATGACGAATGTCGCATATGATGCTGCTAGGCAATTACCGAAAATGAATTATTTTACAAAATATCCTAGCGATAAAACTACTGCTGATAAATATTATGTGAGCGTCCCTTATATTATATCATTTCAATTGAATGTGTATGCAAAATCACAAGACGATGCTCTACAGGTGGTGGAACAGGTTCTTCCTTATTTTAGTCCACAGTATACTATAAGCGTCAAACCTTTCTCTGGAGTTGATATATCGGAAGACATTCCTATTATTTTAACATCAGTTGGTTTCAGTGATGATTATGAAGGTGCGATGGAAACAAGAAGAACCATAGTTTACACACTAGACTTTGATATGAAGATTTCTTTTTATGGACCAAAACCAACTTCTCAAGGTGTTATTAGAGAAGTTAACACAAATTATTTTAGTCGAAAATCTGGATTAAAAGATTCTGATGAATTCCTTGAGGCAATTGCAATTAGATTAAATCCATTCAACACGAGTAAGGACAGCGACTTTACTTACACTTTAGTGAGATATGATGATAGTGCACAATGATGAACGATAAAAATTACGAAGAAGATTATGAATATACTAGAGAAGCACTTTATGACCTTATAGAAAAGGGTCGCACTAGTATAGAAGAAATGATGGAAGTTGCTCGAAATTCTGAGCATCCTAGAGCATATGAAGTTCTTTCTAAACTAATCAAAGATGTTGGTGATGTTAGCGACAAGATCATGGAATTGAATAAACAACGAAAGGATCTTGAAAAAGACGATAACGTAAAACAACTCGGCAACACCACCAATAATGTTTTTATTGGCAGCACAACAGAATTACAAAGGTTTCTTCAACAGAACAGAGAAGTGGACGTAACCCCAGATGCCACAGAATGATGGACTTCATTATCTCGGCAACCCTAATGTTAAACGTGATGGAGTTGAAGAGCAATGGACTCAAGAAAAAGTTTTAGAATATGCAAGGTGTATGCAAGACCCTGCATATTTTGCCAGAACATATGTAAAAATTATTTCTCTTGATAAAGGATTAGTTTCATTCGATTTGTATCCTTATCAGGAGCAAATGTTTAAACAATTTAACGAGAACAGATTTAATGTTGTTCTTGCTTGTCGGCAATCTGGTAAATCAATTTCTTCTGTTGTGTATTTGTTGTGGTATGCTATATTCAATACAGAAAAAACTATCGCTATTCTTGCTAACAAAGGTTCTGTCGCAAGAGAGATGCTTGCTCGCGTCACTCTTGCTCTGGAAAATTTACCATTCTTTTTACAACCTGGATGTAGAGCACTTAATAAAGGTTCCATAGAATTTTCAAACAACAGTAGAATTATTGCTTCTGCTACTAGTGGTAGTTCGATACGAGGATATTCTGTCAACCTTCTATTTCTTGATGAGTTTGCTTTTATTGAAAAGGCAGCGGAGTTTTATACTTCCACATATCCTGTTGTTTCTTCTGGCGTTGACACTAAAGTTATTATCACTTCAACTGCGAATGGCATCGGAAACATGTATCATAAAATATGGGAAGGTGCTGTTCAGAAAACAAATGAATATCATCCGTTTAGAATTGACTGGTGGGATGTTCCTGGAAGAGATGAAGCATGGAAACAGCAAACAATTAACAACACTTCTCAACTTCAGTTTGATCAAGAATTTGGCAACACATTCGTCGGAACGGGTAACACTCTTGTTAATGCTGAAACTTTATTGTCCCTCAGAGCAACAAATCCAAAACGTGTGCTTGAGGATGGATCTTTTTTAATTTATGAAGAACCAGAAAAAGATCATAATTATATTATGACCGTTGACGTAGCGAAAGGAAGAGGACAGGACTATTCGACTTTTTCATTAATCGACATTAGCGTTCGCCCATTCAAACAGGTAGCTGTGTATCGCAATAACCTTATCTCTCCGATACTCTTCCCTACTATTATATATAAGTATGCGAATTTGTACAACAAGGCATATGTTATAATAGAGTCTAACGATCAGGGTTCTGTTGTTTGTAATGGATTGTATCATGACCTGGAATACGAAGAAATACATTTATCCTCTGCTATAAAATCTACCGGAATCGGAGTGGAAATAACCAGGAGAACAAAACGAATTGGTTGTTCTGCCTTTAAAGATTTGATTGAAGAGAAAAAGATAAATGTTGTAGACGAACAAACTATTTTAGAAATTTCTACCTTCGAGGCAAAAGGACAGTCTTGGGAAGCATCTGATGGTAATCATGATGACTTGGTTATGAATCTAGTTCTGTTTGGATACTATGTCACAACTTCACAATTTTTAGAAATGACAGATATTAATATAAAACAAATGATGTATGATCAAAGGATAGCAGAGATTGAAGCAGATGTTCCTCCGTTTGGATTTCATGATGACGGTATTGTTGAAGTTCCTGAAGTGAAACCAGAAGATCCATGGTCATTGTTAGACTATAAAGAGAAAGGCGTTAGATTAGAACTCACTGATTGGTGAAAATTTACTTATTATAAATATACTGTATTGAGATTTATACCGTATAATGTTTCTTATAATTAGTAAAAAGGGAAAGAATTATGGCACTCACAGCACCATCATTATCCCCAGCAATTGTCGTAAAAGAAATTGACATAACTGGCGTTGCGCCAAATGTCGACACTTCTACTACGGGTCTTGTTGGAAAATTTAGATGGGGTCCAGTAAATCAGATAACTGCTATTTCAAATGAAGGTGAATTGGCAGAGATGTTCGGGACTCCTGATACAACACATGCTGTTGACTATCACTCAGCAGCTTACTTCTTAAAATATTCTGGCAATGCTTTAGTCGTTCGCGCAGCTAGCGCAGACTCTTGCTTTAATGCAGTGACTCGAGGTACTGCACCTCATATTGCCAATAAAACAGCATTCGAGCAAAACACTTACAGCAGTAATGGTTATTGGATTGCTCGTTATCCAGGAACATTGGGCAATAGTCTCGCTGTCAAAATATTCCACCTCACCAGCGGCGAATCAGCCGGTCATGTCAATGCCGTTGCCGATTGGGCTGCTTGGGATTATGCAAATAAATTCGATCAAATTACTGGTACGAGTTATTGGGCAACAAATATTGCTCCTGGAACTAACACCAACGATGAAATGCATGTCGCTGTTGTAGACTCTGACGGACTTATATCTGGCACGAAGGGAACTGTATTGGAAACCTTTGCCGGACTTTCTGTTGCAGTTGGAGCAAGAACTACAGACAATGGAGATAACTATCTTCCCAATGTAATTAATGAAGCTTCTCAATATATTTATTTTGCGGATTGGGATTCTTCTGGCGGTGCATCTCCAGTAGCAGGTAGTAAGTGGGGAACTGCTCCTGCTGTCGGAACAACCACAGAATTTTCTACCGATGCTACATGGGGCGAGGCTACATCTTCTTTTGTTTTAGGTAGTGGAACAGATGGTCCTGCTCTAACTACAGGTCAAATCGCAACAGCATTCGATGAGTTCGAAGATCAAGAAACTGTTGATGTTTCTATTCTTGTTGTTCCTGGAATGGGAACCACTAGTGATCAGACAACTGTAACTAATGACGTAGAATCTATTTGTGCAGCGAGAAAAGATTGTATCGCAGTTTCTTCTCCCGCCAGAGATGACGTTGTTAATGTAGCTGCATCTTCTGTCGTTACCAATACTTTGGCAACCACAGATACTTTCACTTCTTCTAGTTATCTTGCTGTAGATAATAACTACCTCAAGGTCTATGATAAGTTTAACGATGCATACATTTATATTCCTGCTGCTTCTTCTGTTGCTGGTCTTATGGCAGCGACAGATGCTAACTTCGGTCCATGGTATTCACCTGCTGGCGAAGCAAGAGGAGCATTGCGTGGAGTTACTGCTCTCGCCCATAACCCAACGAAAGGAAATAGAGATTCCCTATATAAAAATGGCGTGAATCCTATTGTTCAATTCTCTGGAATGGGACCGATGCTTTATGGCGACAAGACTAAACTCAGTCGTCCTTCTGCGTTTGACCGCATAAATGTTCGTAGACTGTTCTTGGCAATCGAGAAATCAATTGCGCAAGCAGCTAGATTGTTTATGTTCGAATTTAATGACGAGTTTACTCGTTCTGAATTCGTTGGTATAATCGAACCTTTATTGAGAGAGATTCAAGCTCGCCGTGGTATTCAAGATTTTTATGTACAATGTGATGAAACAAATAATACTGCTGCGGTTATTGATCGTAACGAATTAATTGCTTCGATTTATGTTAAACCTGCTCGCTCTATTAACTTCATCACTCTTAACTTTGTTGCTGTTCGCAGCGGAGTTGATTTTGAAGAAGTTGTTGGTCGAGTCTAAGCCACTGATATAGGAGAATATAAAAATGGCTATTTTAAGAGTCGATGACTTTAAACAAAAGTTAAAGTTCGGTGGCGCGAGACCAAACCTATTCGAAGTTGATGTAACTTTCCCAGGTTATTCTGGTGGAAATACAGAAACAACGAATTTTATGTGTCGAGCTGCCCAACTACCTGGGTCAACTGTAGGTGTTATTCCTGTTCCATTCAGAGGTCGTCAAGTGAAGGTTGCTGGCGATAGAACCTTTGAACCTTGGACCATTACTTGTTTCAACGATCATGATTTCGTTGTGAGAAATGGTTTTGAGAAATGGATGGATGGAATTAATCAACATCAAGCAGGTACTGGTTTCATAAATCCGCTAATCTATGCTACGCAGATGAAGGTTTACCAGTTAAATCGGATTGGAGCAAGAATCAAAGAGTATACTTTGGTGGGATGTTTTCCTTCTCTGGTTGCTCCTATCGAGCTTTCCTACGATGCTAATGACCAAATAGAAGAATTTCAAGTAACAATTGAATTCGACTACTGGACTAGCAATACTACATCATAAATAATGTGACATATTGGAGTGGGGCATTTGCCCCACTCTAATTTAAACGGAAAATCTAATGGCAGAAAACACTTACAAAATATTCGGGTTTGAAATAAAAAGATCTTCTAAGTCTCCTAAACCAGACTTAAAATCTATTGTTCCTCCCACAGACGAAGATGGTGCAGGTTATGTAACTGCTCCATCGCATCATTATGGCACTTATGTTGATTTGGACGGTGGAGCAGATGCTAAAGATAATCGTCAATTAATCGCCAAATATAGAAACCTCGCTATGCAATCTGAGGTGGATATGGCGATTGAAGAAATAGTCAACGAGGCAATCATTACTGGCGATAATAAATCTCCTGTCTCTCTCGACGTAGATGAAGTTGAAACGACTGAATCTATAAAGAAAAAAATGGGAGAAGAATTTCAGAATATTTGCAACATGCTTAACTTTAATAACTATGCTCATGATATGTTTAGATCATGGTATATTGATGGAAGAATATATCACCATCTAGTCTTGGATGAAAACAATCCAAAGATGGGTATTAAAGAAATAAGATCTTTAGACGCTGTCAAGGTTCGTAAGGTTAAGAATGTTAAGTACAAAACAGATGCTAAGACTGGTGCAAAAATAGTTGATAAGGTAGACGAATTCTACATATATCAAGAAAAACCAGGTCTTCAAGCACACGGAGTTCGTTTGTCTAACGACTCTATTAGTTATGTTACCTCTGGTTTGCTAGATGAAAATAAAAAAAGAGTTGTCTCTTATCTACACAAAGCAATAAAACCAATTAATCAATTACGCATGATGGAAGATTCTTTAGTAATCTACCGTCTGTCTCGTGCTCCAGAAAGACGTATATTCTATGTTGATGTTGGTAATCTTCCGCGTGGTAAAGCAGAAGAATACATGAAAAACATCATGGCACGTTATCGTAACAAACTTGTTTATGATGCTAACACCGGAGAAATAAAAGACGACCGAAAGCATATGTCTATGCTTGAAGATTTTTGGTTGCCTAGAAAAGAAGGTGGTCGGGGCACAGAAATTTCTACTCTTCCTGGCGGACAAAACCTCGGAGAGATTGATGATATAATTTATTTTCAGAAAAAAGTTTATCGTGCACTTAATGTTCCTGTTAATCGTTTGGAGCAAGAAGCACAGTTCTCTTTGGGTAGAGCGACAGAAATCAGCAGAGATGAAGTTAAGTTTCAGAAATTTATTGATAGACTTCGAACCAAATTCTCTAAACTATTCACTGAAATTCTGAAAAAGCAGTTAATCCTAAAAGGAATTATAACAGAAGATGATTGGGATAGTTTTAAACATGATGTTTTTATTGATTTTAAACTCGACAATCATTTTACTGAATTAAAACAAATTGAAATAACAAGAGAAAGACTCACGACATTAGATCAAATGAGTCAGTATGTCGGTGAGTATGTTTCTAAAGATTGGGTTATGAAAAATATTCTAATGTTCAGCGACGAACAAATAAAAGATCTCAAGAAAGAAATTGCTAAAGAGAAAGAATCCGGAGAGATAGCAGATTTCTCTGCTTCTCAACAGCAGCAACCTTTTTACCAAAACCAACTTGAACCAGATCAGCAACAAGATGAAAATGAACCTCAATAGGAGATTATAATGTCTGAAGAAACTGAAGTAGAAAATGAAGTAGAAACTGAATTATCGGTGAACGATCTAGTAAATAATATCATTAATAGAGACTATGCTGCTGCTAGTAATAATTTTGACGATTTAATCGCTCAAAGAATTGATGATAATTTATCTCAACAAAAAATTAACATGGCATCTCAAATCTTTTCAGATGAAGAAGATACTTCTGTAGACGACATTTCTGACGAGGAACTCGAATCAGAGATTGAAAGCGAAATTGAAGACGAAATAGAAGATGCTTTGAGTGATGAAGAGGAAAATATTTCCTCTGAAGAAGAATATTAAACTTTCATTTTGTATAAATAATATACATGATAAAGTTTAAAGATATAAGAAGGATTGGGAAGGCAGGTGAAGTTGTCTTTGATAAAAGGATCAACAGAATTCCTGTTAAAATAATTAAGATCGATGATACTTATGCAGCATATGTTGATGGCGATTATCTCGATCATTATAAAAGTCTTTCCCAAGCGAAAACTTCTATAAACACTACAATAAAGGAACTTTCATAAATGAAACTTATCGTAGAAGCAATAGAGCAAGATTTAGAGGTTATAACTGAAGCAAAAGCAGATGGCAGTAAGAAATATGCCATCGAAGGTATTTTTGCTCAGTCTGAATCTAAGAATCGTAATGGCAGAATCTATGAAAGAAATGTTATGGAAGGTGCAGTAAACAAATACATCGAAGAACAGGTAAATGAAAAACGTGCTGTTGGTGAGTTAAATCACCCAGACGGTCCAACTGTTAATCTCGATAAAGTTTCTCATCTCATCACTTCACTTCAATGGGAAGGAAATGATGTGATAGGAAAGGCATCTATTCTCGACACTCCTATGGGTAATATCGTTAAAGGACTACTTGAAGGTGGAGTTCGACTAGGTGTTTCAACTCGTGGTATGGGTAGCCTTGAGCAACGTGACGGTGCAATGTATGTCAAAAATGACTATATTCTCAATACGATCGATATCGTACAAGATCCCTCCGCTCCATCAGCTTTTGTTAATGGTATAATGGAAGGAGTAGAATGGGTCTGGAATAACGGCATTGTCAAGCCTCAGGTAATTGAAAAAATGGAGACTGAAATTAAACGCGCACCTAGCAAGAGACTCTATGAGACTCAGGTTAGGGAGTTCAAGAATTTCCTCTCGTCTTTGAAAAACGAAAAATATTAAGGAGTCCTAATATGGATGATAATCAAGTAGAACTCCACGATGACGAGGCAGAAATCGTGGACGAAGCGAAAGTAGATCCTGATGCTGGCACTGAAGAACAATCAGTTGCCTCTGTCAAAAAGGCAGAAAGTGCAGGAACTGCTAAAAAGCGAAGAGGAGATAAGAGCAATAGTGAACCTCGGGGTAAAGTCGTTGCTGGCGACCCCGAAAAGCATTCTGAAAGCACTGAATATGATTTCAGTGACGATCTAAATGCTCTCGTTGATGGAGAAGCAACTTTGTCTGAAGAATTTAAGGCAAAAACCGCTGTTATCTTTGAAACCGCAATCAAATCCAAAGTTTCTTCTGAGGTCGAAAGACTTGAAGAAGAATATAATACTAGACTTGACGAAGAATTGGAGTCAATTCACCAAGAACTCGTTGATAAAGTAGATGGCTACCTCAACTATGTGGTGGAACAATGGATGGAAGCAAATCAAGTTGCAATTCAACAGGGTTTGCGTACTGAGATCGCTGAAGAATTCATGGGCAAATTGAAAGATCTGTTCACTGAGTCTTACATCGAAGTTCCGGAATCCAAAGTCGACCTGGTTGATGATTTGGCAGAGCAAGTTGCTGAACTTGAGGATAAACTCAATACTGTAACTGCTGATGCAATCGAAATGGCTGAAGAACTGAAAAACTACGTGAGAGAAGAAATAGTTCGCGAGCATTCTAGCGACCTTGCTGATACTCAAGTTGAGAAACTTCAGTCGCTTGTAAAAGATCTTGAATTTGTAGACGAAGAAAGTTTTTCTAGCAAAGTAAAAACTGTTAAAGAATCATATTTCAAGAAGCAAAACACTAGTAATGAAATTGTAGAAGAGTCAGAAGATAATGACGAAGTTATTGAAACTTCTTCCGTTATGGAAAATTATCTCGCTGCCATTCGCAAACAAAACCATAGCAAGTAATTTTAGGAGTTAAGATACATGGAAATTTCATACGATAAACTGGTCGAAAAATGGGCACCAGTATTGAACGAAGAATCAAGCGGTACGATTTCAGATCGTCACCGTCGTAACGTAACTGCTGCAGTTCTTGAAAACCAAGAACGTGCTCTTCGCGAGCAGCGTTCTGAAGGTTTGATGGAAGTTGCCGCACCTGCTGCTAACAACACCACCGTTGCTGCTAACTGGGATCCCGTATTGATCTCCCTCGTTCGCCGCGCAATGCCTAATCTGATGGCATATGACGTTTGTGGTGTTCAACCAATGACTGGTCCTACTGGTCTTATTTTCGCCATGAAGTCTAGATACAAAACTACTTTTGGCGGTGCCACTACTGGCGACGAAGCACTATTCAACGAAGCACGTACTGCTTTCTCTGGCGACTCAACTGGCGCAGCTGGTGCTGATTCTAGCACTGGTCCTTCTGGTTTGAGCGGCATTAATGATGGAGACGCTGACTCCACCATCGCAGATAGTGCAGGAACTGATATTACTGGTCGCGGTATGCCTACTACCCAAGCTGAAGGACTTGGAACTGGCGGCCAAGATTTTGCTGAAATGGGTTTCACCATTGAGAAAGCAACCGTGACTGCAAAGTCTCGTGCGCTGAAAGCAGAATACACCATCGAATTGGCGCAAGACCTGCGTGCGATTCATGGTCTTGATGCTGAATCTGAGTTGGCAAATATTCTGTCAACTGAAATCTTGGCAGAAATCAACAGAGAAGTTATTCGTACTATCAACGCTCAAGCAAAAGTTGGTTGTCTCCAAACCAACATCACAACTCAAGGTATTTTTAACCTCGCTAGTGATGCCGATGGTCGTTGGTCAGTTGAGAAGTTCAAGGGACTTATGGTTCAACTTGATCGCGAAGCAAATGTAGTTGCAAAAGAAACTCGACGCGGTAAAGGTAATGTGATCATCTGTTCTTCAGATGTCGCTACTGCTCTTGCTGCTGGCGGTGCTCTTGACTACACTCCTGCTATTAGCGCAAACTTGAATGTTGACGATACAGGTAACACTTTTGCTGGTGTTCTTAATGGTCGTATTCGAGTTTACATCGATCCTTATGCTGTTGCCGATTATGTAACTGTCGGTTATAAGGGTACTAATCCTTATGACGCTGGTGTGTTCTACTGCCCATACGTTCCTCTGCAAATGGTACGTGCGGTTGGCGAGAATGACTTCCAGCCTCGTATCGGGTTTAAGACTCGTTATGGTATGGCAAGTAATCCTTTTGTTGGAAATAGTCCTGCTAACGGACTTGCTACTGCTAAGACTAATCAATACTACAGGATTTTCCGTGTTGATAACATTCTTAACGCAGCATAAAGGAAAAGCAACAAGACCCTTTGAAATAGAGGGCGAAATTGAACGGGGACTTCGGTCCCCGTTTTTTTATGTTAGAAATATTACCATTTTATTACTAGGAATAGTATCATGAAAAATGCAATTTACATATTAGTTTTATTTTCGATAAGCAGTCTTTCTTGGGCACAAACTGATGAACAAGAATATAATTATAAAATAAAAAATGATGATTGGGAGTACACATTCCGTACAAGAGAAGATCGTTGGCACGTTGAAGTCGGAAAGAAATTATGGAACACGGAAGTTATGTACCGTTATGCCGATCAAGACGGTACTATCGAAAATCGTATTAAATTCACCACTGAACTTTTCTCATACAAAGATTTAGTTTTAGAAGGAAGAATGGAATATAGACATTTCGACAATAAAGAATCTCATTGGAGATATCGTTTCATTGCTGAGTATACTCCGCACCTGATCGGGAATTGGTATCTGTATGCAAAATTGCAACCTCGTTGGTCTCTGAAAGATGCAGGTGTAAGTTTTGATGCAAGAGATCAGTTAGGTATCACTTACAAATATCATGATTGGAAGATAACTCCTTTCATAGAACGTAATTCCGGCGAAGGGTATGACATGAAGCAAACTGTTTCTGGTATACATTGGGAGGCAAGAATATAAAACTTGTATAAATAGATGTATAGATTAAGAGGACATATTGCATGGCTGACCTTACCACTAACATCAATTTATTTCAACCGACTGGGTTTAAAGTTATAATTGACAAAAAGAAATTTGGCAATCTAGAATTTTTTGCCCAGTCGTTTACCCATCCATCTACTTCTTTATCAGCAGTAGAAGTTCCGTTTTCGAGAATAACTGGCATCCCAGTTCCGGGAGATGCTATCACATTCGGAGAAGTTATAATAAGCGTCCTTCTTGATGAAGATTTTAATGCATATACAGAAATGTTTAATTGGTTAAACGATGCTGTTCAAACTAATTTTACCACACAAACGGATAGAACAACATCAAAATATCCAACATTTTCTGATATGAGAATTGTCGCTCTAACGAGTCATAACAATAAAAACAAAACTTTTAAATACATCGATGCTTTTCCTACTTCAGTGGGAGACATCACTTTCGAAGCAACCAACGCAGGAGTTGAATATATAACTTTTATGACGACCTTTAGGTTTTCATATTTTGAAATTGAATAATTATTTGAGGTGATTATGAATTTAAATGAAATATTAGATGAATGGAAAAATGATTGCATCCTTAGTAATAAGTTAGACGAAGAGTCTAAGAAAACTCCAACCCTACACGCAAAATATTTGTCTTATTTAAGTATTGCTAAATTGAATCTTCTGAGAGCAGAAAACGCTCAGAAAATTTTGTTGCGTGATAAATTTTTATACTATAATGGCAAACTAGATCAGGATAGTATAGAAAAAAATGGATGGAAATACGATCCTTTTGATGGTCTTAAGATATTAAAGGGTGATATGGATTACTATTATGAGAGCGATACAGAGATACAACAGTCAGAAGAGAAGATACAATACTATAAGAATATGATAGATGTATTAAAGGAAATAGTCGACACTCTGAAGTGGCGCCATCAAAATATTAGAAACATAATCGAATGGAGGAAATTCGAAGCAGGTAATTAGGTCAAAAAAGTAAAATGTTTTTAAAAGAAAACGCCCCCGAAAAATTTTCGGGTGAAAAATTCGCCTGCAAAGTTCAAGCATATGCATACTCTAACTGTACAAATGCAAAATTATTCAATGATGGCGATTCTATGCGAACCAGGGGTTCGTAACGAATTGAGCGAATATTTTTCATTTTATGTGCCAGGATATAAATTTATGCCAGCATATAAAAACAGAGTTTGGGATGGAAAGATTAGATTGTTCAATAATATGACATGTGAGATTAATGTCGGTCTTTATCACAAAGTTAAAAAATTTGCAGCAGAGCGGGGATACGGAATACAATTAAAACCGTCAGTTTATGGTGTTCCTGGAGATGTTAATAAAGTTAATCATCAAGAATTAGTAAAATATTTTTCCTCTTTGAATTCTACTTACGAGTTGAGAGATTATCAATACGAGGCGATTACTCATTCGATAGAAAACAAAAGAGCAGTGTTATTATCCCCAACTGGTTCAGGAAAATCATTTATCATATATAATTTGATGCGATGGTATCTAGACAATCATGATAAAAATGTTTTAATCATCGTTCCTACCACGAGTTTAGTTGAACAAATGTTTAAAGATTTTTTAGATTACGGATACGATTCTAAGAAAAATTGCCATATAATATATTCCGGTAAAGATAAAGAAACAAGCAAAAGAGTAATTATATCAACTTGGCAAAGTATTCATAGATTAAGCGGAGAATGGTTTCAAAACTTTGGTTGTATTTTTGGCGATGAGTGTCATGGATTCAAAGCAAAATCTCTTTCTAGTATTATGAATAAATCTGTTGATGCGCAATATAGATTCGGTACAACTGGAACTCTTGACGGAACTCAAACGCATAAATTAGTTTTAGAAGGATTATTTGGACCGACCTACAAAGTTACGACCACGAAAAAATTACAAGATGAAAACAAACTGGCGAAATTAGAAATACAAATGTTAGTTTTGGAATATTCGAAAGAAATAAGAAAGGGGTTCGTCAGCAAAAAATATCAAGAGGAATTAGATTTTATTGTAAAACATGACGCCAGAAATAAGTTTATAAGAAATTTAGCACTGACGCAAAAAGGAAACACGCTAGTATTATTCCAATTTGTAGAAAAACACGGTAAAAATTTATTTGAGTTGATACGTGAAAAAAGGGATAATATATATTATGTGCACGGTGGAACTCAAACTTCTGATAGAGAAGCGATTAGAAAAATCGTAGAAGGAAAGAATGGAGCAGTTATTGTTGCTTCTTTAGGAACTTTTAGCACTGGGATTAATATTAAAAATTTACACAATATTATATTTGCCTCTCCGAGTAAAAGTCAAATTAGAGTATTGCAATCTATCGGAAGAGGACTGAGAATAGCAGATAATAAGCAACACACAAGATTATATGATATTGCTGACGACCTTCATTGGAACTCTCATAAAAATTTTACTCTGCTGCATAGCGAAGAAAGAATGAAGATATATACAAGAGAAGAATTTGATATTACCATAAGCAAGGTTATTATATAATAGCAAGGAATAATTAATTATGATGGTTGGTAAAAATCGTGCAGTTCCACGCACAGTATCTAGAATACCACAGGGATCTATCGGTGCAGAACTCGGCGTTTGGCGGGGAGATTCATCTGTGCTTTTTTTGCAAAAAGCTAAACATCTACATTTAGTGGATGCTTGGTCAACCGAAGCTTTTGAAGAATATCTTAGTGAAGATGGATTGGAAAATTATTATAAAAAATATGGGGACGAATTAGTCCATTATAAAGATAAAGAAAATTTTAATAAGTATTATGATAACGTATATGAGAAAGTTAGAAAAAGATTCATAAATTCACCAGTTACCATTTATAGAATGACGACTAGCAAGTGGTTTAAATCTTTTGATGAAAAACTTGACTGGATTTATGTTGATGCAAGACATGATCATTTTGGTGTATTAGACGATTTGAGAAATTGTCCGAAAGTCTTAAAAAAAGATGGAGTGATATATGGTGATGATTATGGCAATAAACTGGGAGTGGTGACAGCTGTTGATCAATTCATTGAAGAAACAGGATATACTTTTAATAATTTTTATAACACTCAATACGAGATAAAATTAATATGATGGGAGCAAATGAAAATATATACGAACTAAAATTATTTAACGGAGATAATATTCTGTGTTTAGCAGCACCTTGGGATGAAGAAACAAATGAAATTTATATAAAAGGTGCATTGCAAATATTATCGCATCCGGTTAATACTTCTTTTGGTGAAAATCGGTTTATGGTTTTAAAACCTTGGAATTTGAGCATAGATACTATATTAGAATATTCTACTCTAAGTCCATACGGAATTCTTTCTGCTACTGTTCCCTCAGAAAAAATAGCAACTGAATATTTAAAAGTTTTAGATAATCTTATGGAAAGGTATAGTCAGATATATGTTGATGATCAGCAATTAGATATGTTTGATGATGATATTTTCTTTGATTCTGATGTTACTATATCTTTTGATAATTTAGAAACTAAACCGAAAGATAATATTATCAGTATTTCATCCTTTCTCAAGAGACCTAAAAAATAGAGTATTCACCCGCCCCAGCGACCAAGCTTTATTATAATGATATCGCGCGAAAAGGCAATACTTGATAAATGAATAAATTTAAATATAATTATCTAATAATGGTGTTAAATTATGTCAAGACAAAATATACATTACGTTAACAATGCTAATTTTTCTAGCGCAGTTGTTGATTATGTGCGCAGTCATAGAATTGCTGAGAAAAATGGCGAACCCGAACCTATGGTCACAGATTACATTGCTGAATGTTTTTTGAAAATAGCAGAGGGTTTATCGCATAAATCAAATTTCGTTCGATACACATATCGTGAAGAAATGGTCATGGATGCTGTAGAGAATTGTTTAAGAGCAATTAAAAATTATAATATAGACGTAACAACAAGAACAGGTAAACCAAATGCATTTGCATATTTTACTCAAATTTCTTGGTATGCTTTTTTGAGACGAATCGCCAAAGAGAAAAAACAACAAGATTTAAAATTAAGATATCTTTCTGAGTCTGGACTTGAGAATTTTTTAATTGACGAAAATGAAGATCCAGAAGTTTCAAAAATAGTTCAGAGTTTTGTTGATAGTCTGAAAAAACGAATTGATGAAATAAAAGAGAAAGATGAAAAATTTGAGATATATAAGAAAAGTAGAAAACGTAGAGATAATTCTAATGATTCAGATTTAAGTTTGTTTTTTGACTTAGAGGATGATTATGAAAATAGCGATTTTGAATGATACTCATGCAGGTGTTCGCAATTCTTCAGATATTTTTATAGATTACCAAGAAAAATTCTATCGTGATATATTTTTTCCTTATTTGCTAGAAAACAACATAAAGAATATTATTCACCTTGGGGATTATTACGAACACCGAAGATTTATAAATTTCAAGGCACTCAATAGCAATAGAAAAGTTTTTTTGCAAAAATTGAGACAGTATGGAATTAGCATGGATATAATTCCTGGAAACCATGACACATATTATAAAAACACCAATTCGCTTAATTCTCTAAAAGAACTATTGGGTCATTATATGAATGAAGTGAATATTATCATGGAACCCAGAGTGATTGATTATGATGGATTGAAGATAGGATTGTTACCTTGGATTGCACCAGACGTTGAAGAAGAATCTTATGAATTTTTGAAAAATTGTAAAGCAGATATTATTGGAGGGCATTTTGAGTTAGCAGGTTTTGATATGTATCGCGGTATGCCTTGCACTCATGGAATGAATAGTGATTTGTTAAATCGTTTTGAATTAGTATTATCTGGGCACTTTCATACAAAGTCTCAACAGGGAAATATTAACTATCTCGGGTCTCAAATGGAATTTTTTTGGAATGATGCTGGCGATCCAAAATATTTTCATGTTCTCGATACGCAAACCAGAGAACTATCGGCGATTAAAAATCCAATCACCATGTATGAAAAAATAATATACGATGACTCCAAAAATACTAATTATATTGAGATGAGTTTAGATCATTTAGATGAGAAGTTTGTTAAGGTTGTTGTAATCAATAAAACCGATAGCTTTACTTTTGATAGATTTTTAGATAGAATACAAAGTAGAAATATACATGATCTTAAAGTTCAGGAAAATTTTTCAGAATTTTTAGGAGAAAACGTGCTTGACGAAAACATTTCAATTGAAGACACCGAATCGTTATTGAATTCATATATAGAATCAGTTGAAACTTCATTGGATAAAAATAAAATTAAAACTCAAATGATTGACCTTATGAAAGAAGCACAAACCATGGAAATATCTTGAGTAGAAATATTATATGATCAATTTCAAAGTCGTTCGTTGGAGAAATTTTCTCTCAACGGGCAACAATTTTACAGAGATAAATTTACAATCAGATAAAACCACTTTAATAGTTGGACAAAATGGATCGGGCAAATCTACCATGCTTGATGCCATCTCTTTTGCATTGTTTGGAAAATCTCATAGAAATATAAACAAACCACAATTGGTTAATTCTGTTAATCAGAAGAATTGTGTTGTTGAGGTTGAGTTCGCAGTTAATAACAATAACTTTAAAATTGTAAGAGGATTAAAACCTGTAGTATTCGAGATATGGAAAAACGATACTTTAGTGAATCAGAATTCTCATAGCAAAGAATATCAAAAAGTCCTAGAACAAAATATATTAAAATTAAATCATAAATCTTTTCACCAAGTTGTTGTGTTAGGATCCTCATCTTTCATACCTTTTATGCAACTTACCTCTATCAACCGTAGAAATGTGATCGAGGATTTGCTTGATATTAATGTTTTCAGTAAAATGAATGTAATTCTAAAAGAAAATATTGGCGCATTAAGAGAGACAATAAAAGATAACGATTATAAGATAGAGATTAATAGCACAAAAATAGATGCTCAGAAAAAATATATTCGCGAAATCACTAGAATGAATGCTGAATATAGAAAAGAAAAGGAAGATGAGATAGAAGAGTTTCGCGGCGAGATAAAAAAACTAGATGAGGGTAATTTAGAACTAAGCACTCAAATAGAAAACTTACACGTTAATGTTGACCCTATAAATGCAAAAATCAAAAAATTAAATTCATATGAAACTGAATTTAAGAGTAAAATGAAATCGGTCGTATCTGATGCGAAATTTTATGAAGATAATGAATCTTGCCCTACATGTGAGCAACAAATTGATGAAAAAATAAAAGAAGAAAAATTAAACAATGCTAAAAATAAAGCAAAAGATATTCAGGATGGTATTTTAAAAGTAAAACAAGAATTGGAAGAAGCACAAAAAGAATTATCTATAGAAAATGAAAAACTAGAAACTATAAGAAAATTAGAAAAAGAAATTCATTCTAATAATGAGACTATATCAAGACTCTATTTTTCAATAGAAAAAAATCTTAAAGACTTAACAGAAAAAAATAACGGCGATTTAGAAATAGCAAATAAAGAATATAGTGATCTCCTTGAAAACAATAAAACCTTGATTGAGAATAAACTAGAACTGAATGAACAAAATTCATACAATCAAGTATTATTTGAATTGTTGAAAGATACTGGTATAAAAACTAAAATTATAAAACAGTATCTGCCTGTAATGAATAAATTGGTTAATGCTTTTTTGCAAACCTTAGATTTTTTTGTCCACTTTAATTTAGACGAGAGTTTTACCGAATCAATAAGGTCCAGGCACAGAGACAATTTTACTTATGATTCTTTTTCAGAAGGAGAGAAACAGAGAATAGATTTATCACTACTCTTCACCTGGAGGCAAATCGCTAAAATGAAAAACAGCGTTGCGACCAATCTATTAATCTTAGATGAAACATTCGATTCGTCTCTTGATCAAGACGGAATTGAAAATCTAATGAAAATTATAAACACATTGGATGAAGGAACAAATGTTTTTGTCATATCGCATAAAGGGGATATGTTAGAAGGTAAATTTGAAAATAAAATAGAATTTTACAAAGATAAGAATTTTAGTAGAAAAAGATAATGTGCGGTGTCATAGGAATATATTTAACGAATGTCACAAATTCTGATATTCAACTGGTGGAAAATCTTTTCAAACAGTCTATGATCCGAGGTAAACATGCTACTGGATTAACTTATGTTAAGGAAAACGGTAAACTGTCTACCATAAAAGAACCGATACCTTCAATTGAATTTTTAAAAAAATATTCAATAAAAGATTTTGTTTCTAATAAATGCTTAAAACTTATTGGGCATATACGTTACTCTACTTCTGATTTACGTTATAATCAACCGTTTCAAGGCAAAAATGTATCAATTGCACATAATGGTGTTATAAGCCAAGACCCGAATAAATGGGAGTATGAGACAGAAACGCTAAATGATTCAGAACTGATATTAAGGTGTATAGAATCCGGCGATTCTCCGTTAGAAGTTTATGCGAATAGAAGTATGTCTGTGGTTGTATTAGAAGAAGACACTCTCTATGGGTTTAGAAATCAAGAACGTCCTTTATGGATGTCATACAGAGACAATGGATTGATATTCGCTTCAACAGAAGATATATTAAAAAGAAGTGGAGTGGAAGATATCAGTATTCAAAAATGCAATCCTATGGTTCTATACTCCTATAATTCTTTCAGTGGTGTCAGTGCTGATCCAAGACATTATTCAATTGACGTAGAAGATTTGCAATGTTGAAAAGATACGATAAAGAACAAGTTGAGCAATTAATAGAGAGACAACAAGATGGTGCCAATACCAGATTTTTAAAATCTGCACATAATCTTTGGTATAGATTTAAAAATTATGAGAGAAATCCTCCTTTTGTATTGGAAGATAATTCTGAACCAGTTGCCTTAGTGTTTATAACATTCAGTCAGAAATCCAAATATGCTAATTTGTATGAGATCGTTACCTTGGAGGGTAAAGAAGGTAATGGTTATGGAACTGAAATATATTGGCTTGTTATGGAAAATGCATATAATAATAATATGCAGAGACTTAAAATGTCATGTACTCCTTCTTCTGTTTCTTGGCACAAAAGAAATGGAAACATATTTTGGGCAGTTGATCCTTCTGGTTCTCTGAGAGCAGATCAACCTATATTTCCAAACTTACATGAACAATTAACTTTCAGAGAATTGGCAATAAAAGACCCTTCTATTGCTTTACCGAAAAGTCAAAAGGTATTAGATCAATTGATGAGAGAATCTCTAGAATCTCATGGTTTCGGAGAGAAGAAAAGACTAAAAACAAAACAAGCAATTTCTAAAGTCGGCAATTATTGGTTCCGCGATGTTTTATTTAAACAAAAATCTACCCTAGAAGAATTCATCTCATGAACGAGAAAATATCTAAAGATTTTATAGATTGGTTTGGAAGAAGTTTAGAAATAGAAGATTGCGATCCTTCTATTTTTATGACTAATTATTTCTTCGATAGATTTGAATATAATAAAGAACAAAGATTATGGTTGACATGGTTATATGGCACGACCTATTACTGGCCAACTGCATATATCATTTGGAATGAATTTCCTGATATGGAATTGGTTGGAGTTGAACGTCTACGCGATTGGAATAATAATAATTATAAGAGATTAAGATATCAAACTGACACTAAATGGAATAAAGGACATTTACCAGATCAGTTTGAATCGTACAAAAAATGGGTTGGAGATAGGAGACAAAGAGAGGCACTGACAGAAAATTTTGTGGGGGATAAATACAAAGATTTTTATACTCTTTGGGATACTGTTAATTCTTGGCATAAATTTGGTAGATACACTTCTTGGTTTTATATTCAAACTCTGAAACAGTGTTGTGATATTCCTATCGATGTAGATAGTTTGTGGTTACATGATTACAGCGGATCTAGATCTCATCGAAATGGATTATGTTATGCTGTAGGAAAACCAGAATGGGTTGATGAGAAATTAGAAAAGAAAGATATAGATTATCTAGAAGAAACAGCAAAACATCTACTAAATGAGACAAAGAAAAAATATCCTCATGTTGCCGACAAAGCAGATTTTTTTGCTATGGAGACAGTATTGTGCTCATTTAAAAAACTTTTTAGAAAAAGAGATGGAAGATACTTGGGTTATTATTTAGACAGACAAGCAGAAGAAATAAAGAAAGTTCAATTGGATAAATGGGATGGGATAGATTGGACGCCAATGTGGAACGGTAGAGAGGAAACACTAGACTCTAAGTTCTTGACAAATCATATAGATAAAAATAAAATGTCTCTATATCTAGAAACAAATTCTTTCGAATCTGATAATATTAATTTGGAGTCTATTCTATTATGAAAGGAACGATAGATCAGAAAAAGTATTCAGTTCAAGTTGAAAACAATGTTGGCATAATCACTTCTAAAAATCATTATAACTGCGAACATAAACTTGGAACTTACATGGAAGAGAGTGATTATGATTTTGTGGTAGAAGAAAATGTTGATTTTTATGCTCCTCCGAAACCAACAGTGGACGGCGAATCAAAAAATTCTGAAGAGAATATTATTTTTAAATTTCGTAAAGGAGTTTTCTCAGAGGAAGAACAAAACGGAGCATATGAAGGGTTGTTAGGTGCTGCTGTTCAAACTCAGAATCGCGGTATGGCTGCTGGACCGAAAGGAGAAAAACTCGCAGGAAGAGATTGGGTTAGCGATCAACAAAATGAAATTATGGATTGCTATCTAAAAGGCACGAATAATTTATTCGGAAACGATCCAATACAAGAAATTATCGAGAAATATAAAAATTTAGAAGGAAGTGCTAATCGAGGCATAGTTTGGTTGCGGAATAAAGTAACTGAAGACTTTGGTGAGTATGATGGATTCTTCAATAAACTTATGGAAGAGTGGAAAGATATGGATCCGGAAAAAAGAAAAGAACACATCAAACAAGTAAAATCGAAATATATTTCTGATACAACTTATGCTAACAGTGTCCTATCAGGAATTGCTGGTTTTTTTGATCGCTATCCGCGTATACCTTATGGTAGAGCAACTTCTTATACTGAAAAGAATTTTGAGACTTATGAAAAATGTTATCCCTTTATGCGAAAACTCTCTGAAAAATTTAAAGAGTTGTTGCCTATAAGGTATTCTTTTCAAAACGAGCAAGCCGATGCTTTAGACCCAAGGTTTAGAGTTGCAGGAACAGATACTCCTTTTACTACTATTACCGTGAATAAAAATTTCAGAACAGCAGCGCACAGAGATGCTGGTGATTTGAAAAAAGGGTTTTCTAATTTGACTGTTGTTGCAAAAGACAAACATTGGGAAGGTGGATATTTGGTTTTGCCGGAATATCGAGTTGCTATTAATATCCGTCCTGGCGATCTTTTGTTGATTAATAATCATGACGGTATACACGGGAACACTGAGTTGTTTCCTCCTGACGGTAAAACTCTGGAAGATATGGAAAGGATTTCTCTTGTTTGTTACTTTCGCGAAAAAATGCTAGAACTTAAATCTTGGGAATATGAGAAACTTCGATATGATTTTGTTGAGTCCAGGAGATTGAACAAAGAACATAAATTGTGGAAACCATTGTGGAACGGTGTATCCCCAGGAATGTGGTCTGAAGAAGAATGGTATAATTACCTAAAAAATAATGGTTCGGTAGATATGTTAAAAAAGTATCATTCAGAAGCATATAAAGAAGAACCTGCGTCTTTGGAAGATCTATTTTTATGAAATTGATATACATTATAGGAATTCCTGGAACTGGTAAAACCACATTAATGCGTTCTCTTATGTCAGAAATTGGGTCTAACTGGGAAGAAGAACGAGTTATTGATTTACTCGACACTGAGAAATCAGGTAAGTACAGAGTGTTGGGTAAATATAAAGAAGGTAAAATCTACAGCGGAACAGATGCTTTATCGATGGCAGTAGTCCCCAAAGCTATAGAATGGATAGAAACTAAACCTGATGAAATTATTATTGGTGAGGGTGATCGATTGAATAATAAAAGTTTCTTCGATGCAGCAGGTGAAGATTTAATTATTATTCATTTAACAGTTTCTGATACAGAGCGAGAAAAAAGATACAAACAGAGAAATTCCAATCAGTCTGAAGAATTCATCCGAGCAACAAAAACGAAAGTCAAAAATATACTGGATCAATTCGCGTCAAAGATGACCGTGTTCGGTCCAGAGGAAGGATGCGTCCATACTTTCTTGCATGAAACTCAAGAAGATACACATAAAATAAAGAATTTTATCCTAAATTGTTGATTTATAACAATTTTTTTAAATTTGTCTTTGGTGGTCGATACGGGCATAATATACATACTGATTGAGGTAATATTATGACAAATTCGAACGATCTAGTTGCTAAACTTCTCGCCACAGAGAACATCACTGTGGTACACCAGAACGTCTCTACTGCTTCTTTTGATCTCAAAAACCGAGTTCTGACCCTTCCGATGTGGAAAGATATGGAATCTTTCACTTATGATCATCTGAACGGTCACGAAGTTGGTCATGCGTTGTATACGCCAATTGAAGATTGGCAGAATGCTGTACGAGAATGCGAAGAAAAAGCATACAAATCTTTTTTAAACGTAGTTGAGGATGCTAGAATTGAGAAATTGATTCAGCGCAGATATCCTGGACTTCGTTCTTCTTTTATAAAATCTTACAAAAAACTTCTCAACGATGGTTTTTTTGGTATCTCTGAAAAAGATACTAGCAGTCTCTCTTTGATTGACAGATTGAATATTCATTTCAAGTGTGGTTTCTCTGCTGGAATCAAATTTTCTTCTGAAGAAAAAAAGTGGGTTAACAGGATTGAAAAGTTGGAAACTTTTGAAGAAGTGAAACAACTTGTCGATGAATTGTACCGTTCAGAAAAAGAAAAAGTAGAAGATATGATTGAGGAGATGCAATCTGAAATCAATGATCTTGATGGTCTAGAATTTGATGATGAGGATGGCGAAGGATTAGACTTCGATGATGAGATGGACGACGATTCCGAAGAATCTTTAGATGAGATGGATGACGATTCCGAAGAATCTTTAGATGAGATGGATGACGATTCCGAAGAATCTTTACCGGATAATAATCCCGATCGTCGCGTTCAGGATAATCTAGAAGCAAAAACTGTTGAAGTCTTGGAAAACAACATCAAACAAAATTTTTCAGAAACTGTAGGCGATAACACTCTTGTTTGGAATCATATGCTTCCGGATAGAGATCATCATGAATTGATCGTTTCCTATAAAAATATAATGAGTTTGTTCGATACTCCTGTTGATGAAGAGAACCGCGAGAGTTGGAAAGGATTTGGTTGGTATAACAAACCTGTGCATCCTGACGAATATTTTAAAGATGCCTTTGAATCTTTCTACAAAAGAAACAAAAGACACGTGTCTCTTATGGTCAAAGAATTTCAAATGCGTCAAAAAGCATCAGAGTATAAGAGAACCGCCATAAATAAAACTGGTGTTCTCGACACACTCAAAATGAACAATCATAAGTTTTCTGATGATATCTTTCGCCGTGTTTCTGTTGTACAAGAAGGAAAAAATCATGGTTTGATTATGTTCCTTGATTGGTCTGGGTCAATGACTCACAGAATTCTACCGACAACAGAACAAGTTATTTCTCTGGCAACCTTTTGCCGACAGATTTCGGTTCCTTTCCGAGTTTATGGATTCAGTAATACAGGGGATTTTGAGCGATTCTTTCCGAATTCTTCGGAAAATGTAAATCCTTCCAATTTGTCCGAAGAATCGCGATTAAGTTATGACTCTAACTTTAAATTACTAGAATTTTTGTCCAGCGACATGAACAAAGCAACTTTCACTAAAGCATCGATGAGGTTGTATAGCACTGCTAAGTGCTTGGGTCCAAATCGAGATGACTTGTACTCAGGTCATGTTTGTATACCGAGGGATTTGGGATTGGGCGGAACTCCTCTTGTAGATGCTATAATGGCAGCGTTTCCTATTCATGATGAATTTAAAAATAAATATAATCTTGATTTGGTAAGCACATTTTTCTTAACAGACGGTATGTCGCATAACTTAGAATATTCTTTTTATGATCCTAGACTTGGACGATATGTAAGAGAGGAGATATCTAGCTACAATCGTCGCTATAATATTCATAATATTGTTGATCCTGTTACTAAAAAATCTATTCGAATTTCGATGCAAAGAAATATCTCTGGTCGAAAAACTATGCCCCAAGATGCGTTGATAGAATTATATAAACATAGAACTGGTTCTATCACCGTTGGATACGGCGTTGTGAATAAAAATTCTAAAAACAGCGTCTCCGATGTTATAGATAATTATTGCGATTGGCAGGAATTACATAACTTTCAAAAGAAACTTAAAAAAGAAGAATATGCAATATTTGATAAATCTGCATATGATAGGCATTTTATTGTTGATGCTAATGCCTTATCCGTTCCTGCCAAAGAAATAGAAGTTGAAGACGGTGCATCGAAAAGTAAAATTCGATCTGCCTTCAGACGTTCTCTGGGGAATAATAAGACTGGAAAACGGATGATTAACGATATTATGGAGATAATCGCCTAACCTAAGTTGTTGATATTACTTGATAATAATCAACTTGCGTTTGGGCGTTATATTTAGTATAATGTATACTGTTGAATGATGATTTTAATTTATATTATGGTGATTTTATGAAAACTGAAGAAAACAAAACTGTTCTATTCTCTGCTCTGCAAAACAAGTATGGTATGGAAGGAACTCCATTGCATCGTAATGATATTATTGGTGTACAAGAATCTTTGGGAATTAAAGGATTTCCGCATTGGATCTTAAATTCTGCTAACAGAGTCGAGAGAGCAATATATATGTTTCCTCCCAGAGAAAAGACACCTTCTGTTGCTGCTCCGGTCGCGAATGCTGTTATTCCTCTTCCTGTTCAGAGAACCAATATGAATGTTGAGTCAGATGGATTCAATAATCTTGTACCAGCAAAAAGTGACTTATATGTTCCTTTTGGTAATTACGGTGATGTTAAATCTATCATTGCTTCTAAAATGTTCTATCCTCTTTTCATTACAGGTTTGTCCGGCAACGGTAAAACTGAGATGGTTGAACAAGCATGCGCCAACAACAAACGAGATATGATTCGTGTGAATTTTACTCTCGAAACTGATGAAGATGATCTGATTGGCGGTTTTAGATTGGTCAACGGTGATACCAAATTCATGAAAGGACCAGTCATTCGTGCTATGGAGATGGGTGCTGTGCTTCTCTGTGACGAAATCGACCTTGCTAATCCTGCGAAAATTATGTGTCTACAGTCTATTCTCGAAAACAAAGGATATCTGATAAAGAAAACTGGCGAGATGATTTATCCTGCTCCTGGATTCAATATCATTGCTACTGCTAACACCAAAGGTAAAGGATCAGATGACGGTCGGTTTATTGCCACAAACGTCATGAACGAAGCATTCCTAGAGCGATTCCCTGTTACTTTCGAGCAATCATATCCTAGTGTTGCAATTGAGAAAAAGATTCTCGGTAAAGTTTTCGCTAGTCTTAATATTGAAGATGCAGAATTTATCAATAAACTGACCGATTGGGCAGATATTATTCGTAAAACATTCTATGATGGTGGCGTTGACGAAGTTATATCGACTCGCCGACTTGTTCATATTGCGAAAGCATATTCTATCTTCAAAGATAGAATGAAAGCAATTGATGTCTGTATCAGTCGTTTTGATGATGACACCAAACTCTCTTTCTCAGATTTGTACACTAAAATCGATGAGGATGTGAATCAAGATTCAACCTCTGAGGAAGAAAACCTTGATACGGTGTGGGATAGGCCGGTCCCCGTTTGACAATTGATTGGATATGAATATAATATAATTATCATTTATGATATGTGATTGGAGAAAATAATGCAATTAAATGAAAACACTGTTTCAGTTCTTAAGAATTTTGCAAACATACAACCGAATCTAGTTGTTAATGAAGGCAATCTTGTTAAGACTATAGCAGAAGCAAAAAACATATTCGGTACGGCAACTCTAGATCAATCCTTTCCTAATAGTTTTGGAATTTATGATCTAAACGAATTCCTTGGAGTTATTGGATTGGTGGATAATCCTAGTCTGGTTTTCGGTGATAAGTATGTCACTATTTCAGACTCTACTGGACGATCTAGTGTGAAGTATCATTTTTCAGATCCTTCAATTTTGACCAGTTCGGATAGAGATATCCCGATGCCAGAATCAGAAGTAAACTTTGAATTGGATGCTGCTACTTTAAATAAAATTTTACGCGCTGCTTCTACTCTCGGTCATGAAAAAATGGTGATAAGTCCAAAAGATGGAGCACTAGATATATCTGTTACTGATGTTAATGATGCGACTAGCAATTCTTTCTCGATAACAGTGCCAGGGAATTATAGTTCTGATAATTTCTCGGTTGTTATGAATATAAGTAATCTGAAACTATTGGAAGATGATTACTCGGTGGAAATTTCTAGTAAGTTATTGTCTCGGTTTACTGCAAAAAATAAGAAAGTTTCCTATTTCATAGCAATGGAAAAATCCTCAACTTTTAATTAATGGAGAATATGATGTCTAAAGAATCCCAAGAATTAATCCCCCGTCAAGAAGCAGAAGAAATCTACAATCTGACGAATCAAATCACACGCAGTGCTATCGCTGTTATTGATGCAGTTGTGCAACGTGGTGGTTTTAGGGGAGAAGAACTCAGCACTATCGGAAGGTTGCGCGATCAATGTATCCAAGCAGTCCAAATGTGTGAGTCGTTTCATTCTTCTGATAATGAGGGGTGAGTTTGTTAAACTAAAGTATGGAGCATATTATGTCTCAGAAAGAACGAGTGCTTGAAGCACTAATGAACGGTGAAGAACTAACAGCGAAGCAGATCTCTGCTCGTTTTAAGACGGGGAATCCTCGTGCTGTTATTCAGAACCTCCGCTTTGACGGGTTTCCTGTATACCTGAATAAGCGCACCAACAGCAAAGGACAGACGAGGGGTTTCTACCGACTTGGTACTGCCTCCCGCGAAGTGATCGCTGCTGGTTATCGAGCACTAGCAACTAGTGTATAATGAACGGGGGAGCATCGCTCCCCCTTCTTATATCCACCCTTGATTTGAGTATACTATATTATGAACAACGTGACGAATGCTTTGTGGTGTGAGCGGTATCGACCGAAAACAGTCGATGAATGTATATTACCCGATAATTTAAAGAAGACATTCCGCGAGATTGTTTCTTCTGGCGAAATACCAAACATGTTATTTTCTGGGACTGCTGGTCTGGGCAAGACTACAGTCGCCAAAGCAATATGTAATGAATTGGATCTAGATTATATCATGATCAATGCTTCTGAAAATGGAAACATTGATACTCTCAGAACAAAAATAAAACAGTTTGCCTCTTCCATATCTTTATCTGGCGGATACAAGGTAGTAATTCTTGATGAGGCAGATTATCTAAACGCGCAATCCACTCAACCTGCTCTTCGCGGTTTTATAGAAGAGTTCTCTAACAATTGTAGATTTATTCTGACCTGCAATTTTAAAAACAGAATCATTGAACCTCTGCATTCGCGTTGTGGTGTTTATGAATTCAACACCTCTAAGAAAGATATGGCGAAACTCGGCGTTCAATTTCTTAAGAGACTGCATCATATATTCACAGAAGAAGGAGTTGAGGTCTCTGCTGCCAACGAGGAATTAGCAGAACTTATAATGCGTCACTCTCCAGATTGGAGAAGGATAATTAACGAGTGCCAACGACACAGCGTTGGTGGGGTTCTATCTCTGGATGTGTTGAGCAAA
>Ga0181590_10000572_pt1 | contig 29713 bp, 16 predicted proteins | sample 071ome_34_FD_132446 | JGI IMG/M metagenome (GOLD analysis project Ga0181590, IMG submission 132446) | Coastal salt marsh microbial communities from the Groves Creek Marsh, Skidaway Island, Georgia - 071411BT metaG (megahit assembly) | ecosystem: Environmental > Aquatic > Marine > Intertidal...
ACCACATGGTATCCGCGCAGAGTGTAGGACTCCCAAACATTGCTGCCGAGACTGTTGTTTGCAATTTTTCCGTCAGTCACAGAACCGCCGGCAAAATGAGAGTCCGTCAGGATATCGTTAGCAAAATCCGAATTGGTCAATGTCCAGGTCTTGATGTCTGAAGTAACGATTCCGTTTTGAATAACTACGCGGGTACCAAGTTGGTTGGGAGCAACTTTGAGATTCACCACTGCTTCATCCAGGAGGTGAGTGGTCAAAACCTGCGCATCACCAATCACCCGACTGGAAATGGTTTCCGTGTCAATGTGATAATGAAAGACCGAAGTTGTGGCAAAGTCTTCATCAACAATACTGACCAGGGCAAACTTGATGGTATCGAGCTGGTTGGTGGCAATCTTCCATTCAGTCACCGAGTTGGCAAGAAAGCGGTTGCTGGTGAGGATATAGCTTGGTATGAGCGAAGATACTATAGACAGATCAATGATGTTTGTAGAGTAAAGCGAATCGGGAGCGACGACTCTTGCATCGATTTGCAGATTTCCCAAATCTCCGTCTGTGACAGTCAAACTGGCAATTTTACTTGTGGTGATTTGCTGGGGGCGAATGTGTTCTGTCAGAATTGCTGCAGGTTCAATGGCAGTTGTGGTGATATTGCGAAAGGCCACTTCGGCACTTTCCACAGCACCTGTGTCCAGTTTTGCAAGGGTGATGGCAGCTGTGTTGACCTTTATAGAAGAGATGGTGTTGGAGGCCCATTTGCTCTCCACAAGCTCGTTGGCTGCGAAATCAAAATCCTGAAGGCTCAGGTCCTTGATGTGTGTACTGTAGACCGTGTTAGCCGCCACCTTTGAAAGCGTTATGGAAGCATCTTCAAAGGAGCGACTGGTAAGAGATCCTTTTGTAATAGTTGTAGAGTCAAAAACCTTGTCATCGATCTTGATTGCCAGAATTACTCCGTCATTGATCTGGGTTGTGGCAATGGTGAGATCCTGAATTTTTTCTCCTTGCAGGGTTTTGTTTGCGATGTCTTCGGTCAGGATCGTGTAAGAGGTGATCTGTGTGGATGTGACCGTATTATTGACCATGTGGGAGAGCAGGATATTGTCAGGAACAAAGTGCTCTCCCAGTATATTTTGAGTGAGTATTTTACTGGTCTCTATCGCAAAGTCCGCAATTTTGTGTTGAGAACTTTGAGCCGAAGGGGCAATAGTGTGAGTGCGAACATCAATCGCCAAAACACTAAGAGAAACGATTTTATGATAGCTGATGGAGTTATTGGCAAAGGCAGAGTTTAACAAAGTATTGGTACTGATACTGGCTGCGAGGATTCCACTCGTTGCTATCTTGGAACTTGTAACCGAGTCGGATGCGAAATCTGCATTGGTTACAGCCAGGCTGGCAAACTTGGAATTGATCACAGCGTTTGTCTGGATCTTCGATGTGGCTATCGAAAGATCGGAAAAATTGTCTCCGGTCAAACTGTCGATGATGATCTTGGAGCTATCGATGGCATCCGAGCTTACATAGGCTCCAAAGACGGAACCATCTTGTACCTTGCTTGTATCAATTGCTTGATATCCAATCACTCGACCGGTGATGGTTTGCGCAATGATCTTGGAGCCTGAGAGCGTGGCTGTCATCACATGATAAGCATGGATGGCACCATCTCTAATGACACGAGTGTCAATTTGACCCGTGGCAATGTGAGTATTGAGAACACTGTTATCGGCCAAATCCTGGGCAAAAACCTGGGCGTCCATGAGATCCGCAGTTTGCAAAGTCTCATCCTGAAACAACAGAGAGCTAAGGGCACCAGCCTGTATGTGACGATTGAGGATTACATTGGACTGAAAGTGAGACGAGTCCAGACTGTCATCAGCAACTTTTACCGTCGCAATGGAGCCGGCAACAATAGCTGACCAGGTGGTTCCGCCTCCGGAAATATTGGAGACTTCATCCCCTCGGCCTATGAACTGATTGGCAAAGACACTACCTGAGCTGTGGACAGAGAACTGCTCGGAACCAGAAACATCCAGCACACCAAAAAGTGGTTTGGTTCCTGAATCATTGGCTGGTCGTACAGAAAGTACCAGTCCATCACGAGTGTAAGTGTTTTGACCGTGCAGGGCCTTTCTCGGGTCTGTGGTGGGATCCGGAAGGAAGTTGTCGATATCCTGTCTTCCCAGATTGTAGATGGGGACACCACCTACGAGATCGTGACGATGAAGATAATCTGCGTTACTCCCGTCAATAAGAGTGGAGAGATCTCCCGGAGTCATAACAATACCGGTTCCCGTAGATAGAGAGGAAGCAATGCGCAAGCCTCCATTATTATCGTGGGCAAGCAGCATATTGTAGAACTCGGAGTTTCCGTTGTAGGTTATTGTTTGGGAGTCTTGAATCGTCAGTGATACTGTGTCCAGCAGACTGGTTCCCGGAGTTTGATTGCTAGAGTCGATAAAGATGGACTTGGCAAGGATTTGCTCGGAAGTGGTGTCATCAAGAACTTCCAGAGAAACCAGATGACTGTGGACAGAAGGATCGACGATATAATTGTTCTGCAAGTCCCTCATCTGCACTGCAGTCAGAGTCCACTGGGAGGAAAGGCTGTGCGCTATTTGAAGCTGGTTAAGCTGTGAATAGCTTGAGGGGTCGAGATAACGATTGGAGGTGTCATCAAGATCTTCAAATCTTCTGAACCAACCTGTCTGCGCTTGTAGTTCATCGGAACTCAGACCGGAAATCTTCAGGTCCTTTTCTCCCTGCACCCCAATGACAACAGTACTCAGGCTGTTAGAACTGTCAGAGAAGACCAGTAAGTTTCCTGCTTCTGTGGTCAGGTCGAGCTTGTTACCCACTCTCAACTTGCCCCTGTAGGAGACTTCATTGCGGGTGATGGTGTGTCCGAAAGGATCGATAGTGAAGTAGGTGAGGGGAGTACTGATGTTCATGCTGATCAGGGAATGGGTTTCGATTGCAAAGCGATCCATGCTGGTGTCAGCGTTGAATACGATATCACCTCCGTAGACTAACAAGCTACCTTCAGTATGAAGATCATCCAGCTTCAGGTCGGAGCTTAGCCTCAAAGAGCGTGCACTGAGGTTTCCGTCATAATCCACATGAAATGTTCTGGGGCCAGTCGCTGTAAACACCTGGGTTCGGGAGAAGTAGACGAAGTCGCGAACCACGCTGAGACTACCAAGCACTTCCACACTGTCATCTGAGACCAGATTTTGATTGATCTGTAAATCATTGTGAAAAGAGGTCAGACCAGTATTTGTATAGCTGACGGTCATATCGAGATTTTTGAGAATGGAGGTGCCGTTGGGGTCAAGCAGGTAATTGACATTGTCCACATCCAGGATTCGTGGCATCTGGATGTCTGTTTGAGAGGTATAGGTTCCATCGATTCTGGCATCGCCTTGGTGAGTGATTGCCCGACTCAGGGTGACACTCCCATCCACTGTCAAATGTCCTCCTGACAAGGACCCTGGAGGATTATCAATCAAATGCAGATTGCGAAGTCGGGTCATATCGCTGGGGTCTAGTTCGTATTGAGGTTGAGAGAAATCAAAAACTTGCTTGGACTGAACCGAACCCTCGGCATTATTGACGAAGAGGTTACGCTGACCAATGAAATTTCGTTGAACTTCTAGGGTTCCATCGATGTTCAAATTGGCATTAATGAACAGGTCTCCCTTGATATCAAGCAAGCGAGCGATGATGAGGTCATTAATTCTTGAGGTGTTCTCGGGGTCGACGTAAAAAGCTGGATTGTCAATATCGGAAAAAACGCTTGCCGTTATGGTACTACTTCCCACCGTTAGATCTTCTTCAACATTGAGATCATTCGCCAGAAAGAGGGATTTGCCAAATTTGGTTTCACTAAAAACAGTGATTGGACCGGTGACAACCAGAGATTTAATGATACTGGTTTCGTCGGGATTGATATAGTAATTGGAGTTATTGTAGTCTGTGTACTGGGTGGAATGCATTTCTGTGATGCCGACCACATCTCTTGTTCCACCCACGACTCCGTTCATTTCAATCTCTTGCGCGACGACTACAGGTCCACGGTGGTAGAAAAGTGGTGTAGTACTGTTTCCGGGTTCGGGGAGAGTCAGGTTTCCGCCGATAGTGCCACTCTTTTCAGTTACAAAGAAATCCTTATTCGATTTGACGTGGCGACCTATATCTACCAGTTGATCAAAGCGTCCACTTTTGGCATATAGATCCATTCCAATGGTACTGGAGAGGGTATTGTAAAAACCGATGGACTTTACGTCCGTTCTCAGAGAACCAATTTCAAGAAAGGCTCCTGATTTCACATCTTGCGATCCCATGTAAGCGTCCACCCGATAGAAGTCACTTTCCACCGATGGAGCTGCTACCCCGGGTCTGGCAACTCTGTGAGCTGCGACGATACGGTGAGCGGCCCAAACTTCTGTAAAGGCGTTGACCCCTGTCAAAGTGGTTTTTACCGTGAGGTTCACAGCGTCTCTGGGAAGGATATGCTTTCTGATGAAGAGATCGTCTGGAGCTGCATTGATAATGTCAACAATCGCTTCAGGAGTAGCATCTTCGAGTATGGAGTGCTTGTGATTTACTGTGAAGTACTTCTTTCCAGCGCTCGGATTTGAGGAGACAGCCTGAAAATTGGGGTGATCGGACTCGAGGGTTTGTAAACAATGAAGTCGATAGCCTCGTAGTCCCGTGTACTGGACTCCCTGACAAGGGTCGATATCGTAATACTTGTCAGTTGTCCCAAAATCATCACAATAGTTTTCCCTCAGTGCCATACAATACTCGTCATTACACTGGCCCTGCCCACGCACACAGAGTGGAGCTGTAGCCACAAGATCAAAAGCGCTGTACTGATTTAAAGGGGCCTTTGCTGCATTGGTTTCATCCACGGTGCCGTATTCTCTCTCTGGATTATCCGGATCTATGTTGATGGAGTCGTTGGTGATCAAAACCGCAGAATCCAGGACCGAGATTCCACCAGGAGCAATCTTGTAGTCCACATACTTGGTTTTGCTAGGGTAAGGGGAGATTAACCTGGGAGTTTGAACGATGGAATCAGAACCCGAGAGGAAAATGGATGCTGGTGCTGCCGTATCGTTGGGGCCTTCAATCTTCAGTTCTCCACGCTCTTCCTCATTTTGAGGAGGTCGATTACCTCCGAGGCCAAAAGCAGTAGAGTCGTATTCATAGCTGGCAATTTCCAGTGCATTAATTTTACTCGATTTTTTCTCGGCAACGTTGGAAGGGTAGGGATCAATGACATAATCACCAAACAGGGCGGTGCTGGAGGTACAATCCAAACTTTCATTATCACAATACTGCAAGTTGGCACCCAGAATGGTTCCCGAACCGGAGTTTACGCCGGGAATAACCTGAAGGCTGTTTACGCGGATATCACCTGAGACGTTTGCATTTTGTGCCTCCAGATCCCCTCGACCCCAATCGACCGACTCTCCGGGACTACTAGGAAATCTTGGTATCGGTTTGATGGTCAATGCTCCACCCGACTTACATTCATTATCACCCTGGGGACACATTCTGAAAATACCGTTTTCTATGTAGACAGAGACATCTTCATATTCGTTGTTCAGGTCCAAAGTGGGGCTCGCTCTTTGACCTGTTCCCAGTTCATTGAACAGAATTTTTCCCCAAGGGGCATTTTCGGGAGATGTTTGAGGTTGATACTCAAAGTAGGTCATAGCCTCGGGATAGCGAATCACAAGTCCTTTTCCCTTGTTGAAGATACCTTCACCGCCTTTGGTGTAACTAATATCCACATTATGAAATGCATTGGGACTTTGTGGAGAGTTCACTTCAAGAAGGGCAATTACGTCTGAGGGCTGGGAACCATTGAACGGGATGATTTTGAGAGTTCCCTCCTTGGTGTCGGCACCTTTTTTGGCAACTGTGCTGACGGAATATGCATTTCCGTCGATACTCATGGGGCCCAGATAGCTTCGATTGGTGTTGTTGTCCACTGTACCAAAAGGTACGATTTTTATTGTAAGTTCCTTTGGGTTCACCGAACGGAAAATTCCCCGCTCCATGGAATTGATGACTCCCAACCGTTGATAAAAGACTCCATCCTTGACGGTAACTTTCTCATAAAACTCAAACCACATATCTTCTGCAGTCGTATCAAAAGGTGGAAACTGACCTGCAGGATGAATGTAAAAGGTCATGGAAAAGGTGCCATTGACAGGTGCCCCTGATTCTACATCCTGCAGATACCCCTGGTAGTTAATCGTCTGAATCAAGCCGTCAGATGCATGCACATATCCGAAGCAGAACAGGAACGAGATAAGAAAAAACAGCTTATGCACGATGAGACAGTAACAAGGCTTGTACCATCAATTTTGTGTTCCTGTGGGTACACAGACAGGGTTGCAATGTTTTTGAAAATCAAGCTTGAGTTGAATTGGACCCGGGATTCTTGTCAGGTGCTGTTGTATCAGAGCCTGGGTTAGGTAAGCTGTAAGGGTGTATCAAACTTCTCTTGTACACAGCGGCCCTGGATTTTAAGCCTTGATTAGTGGTCAGGAGCTCGTATCTAACTTTCTTTAGCGATACTTTTCTCGTCGAACCAGCAGAAGGCCTTCACTCAGGAGTTTCTCGTCGATTCTCGTGCCCTCATAGAAAACGGTTCCCTCGGGGCTGACCAAACAGAAAAAAGGAATCTTCTTGATACTGAAGAATAAATCGATTCTTTGCTGGGGGTCATGGGCCACGGGAAAACGAAATCGTGAATCGAGAAGCTCTCTCAATCCGGGGCTGTCGTTGCTTGTGATACCGAGAATCTCAAGTCTGTCTGAATACTTTTTCTGAATGACATTGAAGAAAGGAATGGCTTTGAGGCTTGCTGGATTCCAATGCTCAAAACGAAAAACGAAAATGGGTTTATACTGCGCTGTGGGTGAAACTTTCCACTCACCCTGCAAAAACTTCAGGTTCTTGAAGTAGTGCGTTTGACTGTCAAAAGAATTGGAGAACTTCTTTTTAAACTGGCTCTTGAAAGTGACTGGTTCCTGATTGAAGAAGTACCAGGCAGCTCCCAGAGCCAGTAAAGTTATCGATACTCCAGGTGACTTGATGATTTTCAGCATGGAATATTAAAATCAGCGACGATGGGAAAGTGGTCCGAAACTTTGCTCAGAGGCTCATGATCCAGAATTGAGCAACTTTTGCAGTGCTCTTTGAAGTATTCACTTCCAAAGAAGTAGTCAATTCGCAGACTGTGCAAATATTCCTTGTCTTTTTCGCCAAGCGAGGTGGGATAAGTTCCCTGACTCTTGTCCGGATGATGACTAAACCACAAATCCGCAAATCCATTATTGAGAATGTGTTCCACAGAGCGAGTGTCGAGCTCTTTCTTTTCGTTGCTCACTCTGGCCTGAAATGTCTTCTTGAATTGTGTAATGTCCAGCGGCTCATGAGGAGGAGGGCAGTTGAAGTCACCAACAATCAGACTGTTTTCTGCTCTGAGGGCCAATTGAGTCAGAATTTGTGCTTCAATCAATCGAAGCTCGGCTGAGTATGGATTCAGGTGAGCAGCCACAATCCTGAACTTTTCTCCGTGATAGTCGAAATCTGCGGCGAGAAGACCATGATACAAAAAGCGATCAAAGGTGAATGCTCGCTCAAGAACAAGATCCTCGTGGTACAGCAACGCTATATGGCTCTTTGATCTTGCCTGTTGCAAAAAGAGCTTCATATTAAGCTCTTTTTTGAAGAGTTTCGCAATTTTGAAATCATTGGCTTCAAACTGATCACACTCAAAGAGAGCTGCAATAGTTGGTTTTTGATCTTGAATGAAGGAAATGATCTCTCCAAGACGATTGCCAGCTTCAAACTGACCACCTCTGAGGATGTTATAGCATAGGACTTTCATGATTCAGGAAATCTCCCGGTAATATTGTTTTGCAAGATGCACTAGCGTAACGCAAAGCCTTTTCAAGAGCAACACCAGGAGACTCCTCCAGTGTAAGGAATATACTCAGGGCTGCACAGGCAACATCTCCAGCTCCAATGGTATTTACAATCTCGTGGTTTTCAAGAAATTCAGGTGTGACATTGTGAATATTCCCGTCCCATTTGATGTATGCCGTACAGTCGCTATCGGTAACGCAAAGTCGAGCAATCGGGGCGGCCTGCACCATCTCATCAAGCTCTGGGCCAGGAATGTCATCCGGGGAAGGTAGATCCATTCCGGACTCCAGCCAGCTTTTATATAACCGGTCGAACTCATCCACGTTGACTTTTAATAACCAGTTCGGTTGAAAATCGAGGGTTGAAAGAAAATCTTCTGTGAGGTCAATCAAGACGGGTTTCTTTGTGACTTTGAGATCTCGTAATATGCGCTCAGTAACCGGGGCCCGACCCACTAACATTGGGCTCTTGCCTGTGATCACAAGATTGTCGAAGTCATCGGATTGAATCAAGCTCATCGCATTTTGAAAATAAGTCTCTTCTTCTTCTGCGCTAATGGATGGAGACTGGGCGATCACTTCTGTGATGGCTCTCAATTGCTCATCAATAATAGTAGAACTGATTCTAACCATGGATTTCATTGGGACTGAATGAAACTTGATTCCTTCCTCTATTAATTTCCCGACAAGAATTTCTCCAACCCCCGAGCCAACAAAACTGAGTAGAGTGCTTTCCTGGCCAAGTTGGCGCACAGCCCGGGCCACATTGCTGCCCTTTCCGCTGGCAAAACTTTTGGTTGAGGTGGCTCTGTTCACCGAATCATATCCAATAGATGGCATATGATGGACCTGTTGCAGGGTAAGATTTGGTCCTATGATCAGAACTTTTTTCTTCTCTGACGGATGATTCATAAATACAAATTTAGCATGAGCACTTCTCGCTGGAAATGATTTTCGAAATCTGGTTCGGTGTGTGCAGGAGTGATAAAATTTAGCGATGGACTCCTTTAAACCATGTCAATTTTATCATCCGGATACAGGCGCATGTCCCCGCTCTGTGATGGATGATTCAAGCACTTCGTCATCAGGAAAGTTCTGCTACTGGCATTTGGATCTGGTCAAGGATGAACTTGGAGTTACAGAGCTGGAATCCGAGGAGTCTGGTGACGGATTCAATCTACTGGGAACTTCTTTGACAGACTTGAATCTGGAAGCTAGCTCCTTCAAAAGGCTACAGTTGGAGTCCTCACAGTTACTTCGAGCTCATTTTCATACTGTTGATTTTCGGGATTCACGGATTCAGGAAACTGTATTGGCTTATACCAGTTTTACAGAATGTGAACTTCAATACTCAGAGTGGACTCGTAGTGAGTTGAATTTTGCGACCATACAGAAGTGCAATCTCTCCGGGGCACGCTTCAATGATTGTAGTTTGGAGAGTTGTCAGCTTCAAGATTCACTTTTGTCCAAGACTCGCTTTCAAAAGACGATTTTGAGAAATCTGGATTTTTCCCAGACGGACTTTTACTGCAGTGAAAGTTACGAGCAGAATCTTTTTCCCAGATTCCATTCCTGCAAGTTTTCACGGTGCCTGTTTGCTGGCAGGGATCTGTCCTTTTTGCAGTTTCACAATTGTGAGTTCAGTCACTGCTCCTTCCTGGATTCAAGATTCTCCCGGACATTGTTTCGCGATTGTATCTTCTACGAGGTGGATTTTTCGGGCTCACTGGATCTGGATCGGGCCTATTTTGAGAGTTGCTCATTTCAGAGCTCTTCTTTGCGCTCCATTCGAGAGATTCTTCCCGACTTCGGCAAGAAGGAATGAAGCTCCGCGAGATTGTTTTGAATATCTTCACATTGCCAGTCAGCACCCAGAATCGTACAATATAGGTATGAAAAGAATTCTATTGATTGCAGTGTTTTTGATAAGTGTAGGTATCAGTCTGGCTCTTCATTGTCCGGATTGCGGTGCTAAGAATCATGCCAAGTTTCGCTATTGCTATAATTGCGGGGAGTCACTCAGTGATGTAAAGCAGTGGAAAGATGATTCCGGCGCTGCGAAAACAACCCCCACTTACAGATTCAGTGACTCGGAGTTAGAGAAAGTGACTCGAAGCAAAAAGAAAGAGTCCAAAACCCCAACTTTTGTATTCAAGGGAGGAAACGAGCAGCAGGATGCTCAGGCAGCACTCAATAGTCTCGGTGAAGGTGACCCGATGCAAAAATTGGGAATGATTCGTTCCATGCTTCAGGGTGGTGGTGCTCAAAGTCTAATGCAGTTTCAAAACAAATCCATCAGTGCTCAGGACTTTACACAGCTTCAATCCAATCCCCAGGTGCAGCAATTGATGCAGCAAATGAAATCTCCCCAGTTTCAACAGAGTTTGATGCAGACCCTGCGTCAGTTACAGCCTGCCAAGCAGGGGCAACAACAGCAGTACCAGCAACAACTCAATCAAATTCAAGGTCTGTTTCAAATGCTTAACACTCAAAGCGGAGGATCGGGCATTCAGGGTCTCGAGTCACTCAAAGGGCTTGGTGGCCTGCGGGGCTTGAAGTCGCTGGGGAATCAAAAAGATCTTCAGGATTTAATCAATTTCTAGTTTGGTTGAGACGATCCACCCTCAATTGAGAATCCAGAGGTCATTTAATCGATACTGTGACTCTCCCACGCAGTTTAGTAATTCAACATTCTATTATTGAATCTGATTGATGCACCCCGTACCCAGGCAGGATTCTCTTTTGTCACGGTGAGCCTTGCAGAACAACTCATACAGTTATGCAGTTCCAGACCAAAATTTGATTGCCCCGCCTAAAATCAGCGCACAGATTCTTTTCAAATTGAGTCCTGATTTGCACAAATTTCCGACAACAGAGACATGATTAGATTGGTAGTTTGTATGTGTTCTGTGCTGGCCTTGGTATGGTTTTGGGGGTGCTCACCGCACACTGAGCCCAACAATCTTAGCTATGCCTCCGTACCTTCCTCGGCCTTTCGTCTTTTTCACCTTCATACTCTTCAAGGGGATATCAAGGGGGAGGATGGGACTTTGTATCGCCTGAGTGCTCAATATTCAGCCTACAGTTCGGTTCAGTCACTGGATGGACAGATTTGTTCATTGAAGATTCAGGGGCCATCGGCAAATGGAGACTGTGAGGGTAACTCCAGTGCCCAGTCTTTTCGAATTCTCCTGACTCCACTGGAAGAGCAGGCCAGTTTTACCGGGAGTTGGGGAAGAATCACCCAGATTCAGGGGCAAGCCCGGTTTTTGAATGGAAGTTCCATGAGACTTCAGTTCTTCAACAACATGCCCCGCAACTTCTCAGGAACAATCAGCATTCCCTGATCTAGTTTGCCGGAAGCGCAAAGTAATCTTGTATTGCTTCGGGGTGAACTGAAAATCATCCGTGACCTGATTTGGCAGAAGCCGAAAGTTATTCGTGGCTTGATTTGCCAAGAGCTGAAATGCACTCTGCTCTTGTTACTCAAGAACTGAAAGTACTCCCTGAGTTACTTTCTCCTGGAGACTTTGGATTCCGCTTGAGTCTCGTTCTGGTTGGCATACCATAGACCCAGTCCTTCTCTGGAAGCAGATTCCATCATTTTTTGGAAATGGCTTTTAAGAAAGGGGTCAATTTTGTGATTTGTGGTCAGGATTCCCAAGCCTTCCTTAAGAAGTTGAGAGTTGATGAAATTGCTTCCCTGCATCAGATAAACGTGATTGTGATGAAGATTTTTTCTCTGGTAATCCCTTGGTTGATGAAGCATGACTTTTCTGCCAATTAATCTCTGCTCCATAGAATCAACAATCTGCTGACGAAGGTTCGCGTTAAATTCATGGGAGATGTCCATCAGGCCTATCAGTTGAAACTCCTCCAGACGGTTTGCAGTTTGCACATGGATGGTATTGGGACTCACTACATTTTGAACCACACCCGACTTTTGAGAGTAGTTTTCTCGGTCGAACCAGCTTCGCTGAGACCGAACTACATTGTACTGGGCTTTTTGAAGACTGCCTCCAACTATAACCTGGCTTTGGAAGTTACCGCTTTGCGAGGATGGAGATTCCTGGGCAGAATGCGTGTAAATGAGACAGCTTAGTGTTGTAACTAGAAGAAATTTAGCTTTATTCATAAGGGTATCCAGACTAATTCAAACAAAACAATGCAAATTTGGATGTATTTTGTCATTATTTCGGCGGAAAGACAAGCTGGATTTAGTCTTGGTTGATTTCCACGGAAAACTCGGATCAAATTTATTTTTCAAGGGAACATTATGGGGTCATTTTCGTAGTTGATCTGTACAAGGTAGTTTATTGATTGTGGAGTATAGATGCCCAATACGATTCTCAAAGTTACATTTTGTGCCCTGGTTTTATTGGCTCTAACCGCCTGTAACAAGGACAAGAAAGGGGAGGAGAACTCTTCTCCTGCAGAGGTAGTGAACTCGGTTGAAACGGCTCCTCCTTCGTCTGCCTTTATTCCGGAAGAACCTCCTTCTGACCCACTGGCCGATGTTCGTACAATGTCAGATCCAGACCCGGACTCTGGCAGAAGGGAAGAGTCTGCCCCGGTGGTAAGAGATGAAACACCCGTAGTGAGAAATCCGACTGCAGCTGAATCCAGTCCAGATCTTTCACCTGCTGATGAGGAAGAAGAGGGTCCATCTGGTTCTGCAGACACCCTTGGTTTTGGAGGATTAACAGATTTTGACCATGAGGAAGAAGCGCCTCACTTCAGTCACGAGACTCCGGGAAGTTCATTTTGCTCAACCGATGGAATTAAAATGAATCTCCCCGCACGTCCACGTTCTGCAGAAAGCGGGTCTCAAATAGTTGCCAGACTTCAAAATGAGAACGGCACCTCAAGAGATCAAAAAGTAATTGAACAGGTTCTGGCCGGGAACATCCCGGACTCGTTTCGAGCCCTGGAGGAAGTGACGATCAGTACGCCTCGTGGACAGTTGACCCTTTGTGTTTCCTCGGACTATCTGTCTGTTGGGTCCAATCAGGATTCAGTGCGCTTTCCTTTGGGGATGAGCGCGATTTCCAGCCTTTTTCAGCGCACAAACATGGTTCTTCCTACAAAAGCAATTGTAGATGCGGCCTATGTGCAGGCTGATATCAAGTTAACGCCTTCTCCCAAGACTCCCAATAATCAGATGGAAACTACTCGATACATTGCTGAGCATGATGCGACCATTGATTCACAATTGGGTTCCAGACAGGGTTTTATAGCCGGTCACAAGAAAGATGTTGTTTTGAGTGATCGATTGCTCTCCCGCCCAGGTAAGATCGCTATTTATGGCTGGCACCGCTCCGCTGGAGATCCAATTCAGCCCGTCAGTACTGTACACCACTCCAACTATGCTGATTACAGTCAGGGAGTGCGCTGGGTCAGTGATAAAGCTCGTCTGGGCGACGAGATTGTCTCATTGGCTGATTTGGTCGCGGACTCGACTGTGGGGCCAGCAATCACAGGTAATCGTGCCTGGAATGTGAGCTCAGTACTGAATCGCTGATATCTACCTGGAGCCAAATGGTGGCTGCAGCTCGATGGCTACGTTTGGCTTCCCAAAAAAGTACAACAAAGGCATGTGAATCCGGCTGGACCAGGAAGCCTCATCGTGGGCTGCTCCCTTGTGTTCAAAGTAAAACAGGTCTTCTCCCTGATTAAATCCCATCTTCTCGAGAATCTTACTCATTTCTCTTGTGTCTTTAAGAGCCTGACTCACGCCATCGCGACTCATACCTTCACGTGTCCCCATGTCCATCCAGATTTTAACTTCAGGCTTCTTCTGGCTCGGTACAAACTCATTGGCCATGTAGCGATCAGCCCACCAAAGGGAGGGGGAGATAGAGCCAATCAATCCAAAGACTTCAGGTTTTCTAAAAGCAGCATACAAGCTGATCAAACCACCCAGACTCGAGCCCATGATTCCCGTATTTTTTGGACCTGTTTTAGTGCGGAATTTTCGATTGATGACAGGCATCAACTCATCAGAGAGAAATCGCAGGTAATCATCTCCTCGACCTCCCCCGTATTGAGTTGATTCGCACGGCGTGTACTCGTCCATTCGAGCCATGGTATTGGCAACTCCAACGATAATCGCGTCATCCATAAAACCATTTTCAATCAGGGCTTGGGCGGTTTCATCCACTTCCCATTCCACTCCCATGAAAGCAGTGGCCTGATCAAACAGGTTGTTGCCATCATGCATGTAGAGGACGGGAAATTTCTTTTTTGGTTTGGCTTTGTAAGCCGGTGGAAGATAAATAGCAATTTGACGTTTGTTGCCAAGAATTTTGGATTCAAAAGCCCTCAGGAACTCAAAATCTCCCACTCGGGTGTGTTCTTGCGAATCACTTTCATAGCCGGCGAAATTGTGAATCACCAGATGAAATTCTTCATCACCTTCCACATTAATGTGTCGATTGGAGACTTCATGAAACCGTTTACCCTGTTCGACGCTGTCCCAATTGCCAAGTGTAAACTTGAAAATCAGCTGGCTTCCCCGTTCAATTCTTAGAACCGCCTGGTGGTACTTACCTCTTCTGGTGAGAGCAAATTTGTGTTCTTTCCAGCTGCCAATCAATTCATGACTTCCCACCATGTAAATCTGGTCAGGGGCATACTCGGGAGCTTGAACATAAAACTCCAGAGTTACAAATTTCTCTCTGGCAAACAAATAGCCGACAAAAAAGAAGGCGAGAATTGCGAGGTAAAGCATAGATAAACGTCTTATGATTCCTGTCTGAATTCTGGGATTCTCTGTTTGAGAACCTTCAAGCCAGACAAGTCTACCTGATTCAGCGCACAAAAGTAATGCTTTGCGCTCCTGAAGACAAGTCAAAAATCAATTTGTGTGAAACAGCCTGCCCTCCGTGCTCTGGTAAACCAAGCAAAAATCAGTTTCCAGCAAGCAGTCCCGCCTTTGCACTCAGACTTCAAGACCACTAGAATGTGAGTAAGGAGGATTTATGTCCGGACGCCAAATCAATGTCTTTTCAATCAACCCCAGTTATTCCATTCATTCGATTCCCCAGGGGAGAGACAACTATGCCTGGCTGATCGTTCACGAATCAAGCGGCGATGCCGTTTTGGTGGATGCCCTGGAAGCCTCGAGTCTCAAGAGCTATTGTGAGCAAAATGAATTGAAAATCAGGCAGATCTGGAATACTCATCACCACTATGATCACGTGGGTGCGAACAAGGGTCTGGAAGTGGAAGAAGTTCTTGGTTCGCACTATGACAGTGAAAACTCCCGAATTCCACATCAAACCAAAAGTCTGGGTGACGGTGACGAGTTTTTGTGGAAAGACTTGAGTGTTGAAGTCCTTAATGTGCCCGGACATACTCTGGGTCACATTGCCTATCTTGTTGCCAAAGAGCATCTGTTTTGTGGGGACAGCTTGTTTTTAAGCGGATGTGGGCGCATGTTTGAAGGGAACCCTGCCATGATGGTTGAGTCCTTGCAGAAATTTTTGTCACTGGACAGCGAAGTAAAGGTGTACTGCGCTCATGAATACTCCCTGAGCAATCTTGGGTTTGCCCGCAGTCTGGAATCCGATACGAATTGGGAAAGTTATGAGGTAGAGCTAATGCAACGTCTTGATGATAGAAGCTGCACACTGCCATCCAAAATGGAAAAGGAACGTGTTTACAATCCTTTTTTAAGGGTTATCTGGGATGAGAATTACCGGGCAGAAATTTGCGATCTCTCAAGTTCCGGTCGCGCAAATCCCGAATCTGCTTTTGCTGAATTGAGGGCTAGAAAGGATGCCTTTTGAAGCCAGGAGGACTGGAGCAAAGAAATTGTGCCAGATAATGTTGAGGAAATTGGTCTGCCTTGTCCGCCTTGATGATGTCTACTCTGTATTGTTTTCAGATTCCTGCTATGCGTTTATTGATAGTTTTTTCGTACTGTTAAGCAGGCATTGAACTATTCTGGCGAATTCCCTCTACACAGGGTCTTCTTGTGATAATATTTAAGCATGGAAATTTACAAGTATGGGTCAAAAGTGCTGCGAAGCGGCACTGACGAGATTCAGGATGTGAACGGGGAATTGCTCGATTTCATGGATGACATGATTGAAACCATGATTCTGGCGCCCGGAATCGGACTAGCTGCCCCCCAGGTGGGAAGTTCCCTTCGGGTTTTCGTCATGAATACCGAAGAAGGCAAGTTCGACAAGATCATCAATCCCAAAATCCTCAAAACAGACGGGATGGAGTCCTTCAATGAAGGCTGTCTTTCTTTCCCACAGTTGTTTGCTGATGTGGTCAGACCCGAATGGATTCAGGTGCAGTACATCAATGAAGATGGTGAGGAAGTTGTTCGCGAGTCAGAGGGGCTCTGGGCGCGCTGTTTTCTGCACGAATTCGATCATCTGGAAGGCAAGCTTTTCGTCGATTATCTGAGCAAGAAACAACTGCGGCAGATGAAAGAAGAACTGGCTCAAATCGAAGCTGTTGGATTGACTCAAAATTCCTGACTTGTAAGCCTTGCTCCTGCCTGTGTAGAATGCTTGCCTTAAGGTTTTCCCTGTGGCAAAGCAAAGTTTCAAGCTCAAGCGAAAGTTATCCAGAACATTTCAGTTCTTCTTTTTGCTTGCTATCTCCATTCCGGTGCTCTCAGTCTTACGGGTATCTTATGACTCTCTGCAGCAGAAAATCTCACTGAATCAGCGCGAAGTAGCCTCCAGTCATGAGCAGATTGGGGCCCGAGTAGATGAGATATTCAGATCTTACGAACAAACCAACAAGAATCTGATCAGGAAGTTCTACGAACACAAGGTTTTTCGCAAGTTTCCCGGCTCAAGAGACAGTAGGGTCTGGGCTAACAGGGACAAGGATTTCCTCGATGATGCCAGCTCTGAAGAGAAGGGGCGAATCCTTAGAGCTTACCTCAAACATCGAAACGCTTACAGAGAAACGATTTGGGAAGCTTATTCCAATGATACAACCACTTTTGATGAATGGAAGTCTCCTGTGAAGTCGCAGGTTCATGTTTGGGAGCAAATGCTTTTCGATCCGAAGTACAAGGAGAGAAAGGATTACAGTAAGGAAAGATTCAAGGTTAAGAAATGGTCTTATCAGGACCTGCAGCCAGAGAAGTGGTCCGGAAGAGGGTTGTCGCCTGAAGAGATTGCTAAATTGGCAGGTATCGAGCGTTTTGAGAAAATCTGGCCGATCCACCCTGTTTTTTTAGCCGCCAATCAACAGATACTTTCTCAGCTATGGGATCAATTGGGTCAATTGTTCAAGGATATCTTGAAGTTGAATACCCTTGGCCAGGAAGGTTTGTCCACAGACAACGATATCAAGAAGTTTGAAAATGTAACCGGCGCTGACTTTATGGACATGCGCGGTCGCTTTACAGTGCTGAAATTTCCTGGTTTGGAGATGGAGCTTTTCTGGGATGTCTACCCCACAAATTTTGATTTTGAAAAGTACCGCAAAGGAAAGGGGAAACCGCCGGTGGCTGTCTTTTCTTCTCTTTATGACAGACCCAGGGCTGAGCAATTCTTCATGGAGCTTCTACTGGGGTCTGTGCGTACGCCTTACTTCAAGCAGATTAGTGGCGAGATTGACTCCTTGCGCGAAAAGGTATTCGTCCAGAAAATGGGTTGGAGTTTGCTGGATCTGAAACAGCTGGATCGCAAGGGTGGTGAGCCACTTGACATGCGTATGGATGAAAGTGGGCAATTCTCAAGGGTTAAGCCTGATGAGCAAACGGAAGAATTCAATAAACTCAATAGCTGGGAAATGTCCGAGCTTATCGGAATCCTGGATGAAATGACCGGTAAGTTTCGCAAGCATGGAGAGACTCTGAACAATTACTTTCGCTCCAACTTGAATTTTGGCGAAGACACCATCTTGAAGAAGAATCTTGAGACAGGACTTCATCTGATGGGAAAGTTGGGTAAGCCTCTGTTTTTCAGTTATGAGAGAAAGCTTGAGGATGGAACTGTCGAACCCATGCTGGGAACGATCTATCCCAGTTCTACCCTCGAAGGAAAGGCCTTTTTTATTCGAGAGTCGCAACGAGAGTTTTTGGCAAGTGTTCGAAACAATATCCTCGGGATTGTATCCGTTGTATTGTTTGTTATCTTCCTTGTTTTGATGGCTGGTAGATTCCTTTCCAGATCAATTGTTGAGCCCATTTTGAGCTTGAGTGCCGGGATGGATCGTTTTGCTCAGGGTCGCTATGATGAAACCTTCAAAATCGATCGCGAGGATGAGATTGGCCGCCTTGGACGTGAGTTCAACTCGATGGCTCACAAAATTCAGGAAAAGCTTTTTGAAATGCGCTCGGTAGGTATCGTGAATCTGCTCATGAATCACGATTTACCCAGACGGGTTATGCTCAAATATATTCTCCATTTACTTTGTATCAAGTATGGGGCAGGTTTTGGACTGATAGGATTCTTCGAGAATGGGCTATCCAGCTCGATTCAGGATTACCCCCAATGGGGCTCCGAGAACATGAGCGAAGAGCAAAAGGATGCCCTGATCAAGAATCTGGTCAATGAATTTTATCCCCAAACTTCAAGACTCAGACTGGTGAAACCGGAAGAAATGGAATCACTCGGTTTGCCATTTGAGAATGCAGTCTCCTTTTACACTTGTCCTGAGGAATCCGGGGAAGAACAGAGCGAGATTCAGGTCTACGGAATGCTCCTTCTGGCCAATGTATCGGAGGCATTGTTTCAGAGTCTGCTTGAGTTGGAAACTCGTCAACAAAGCCTTGAGAAACATGCAGTTGTTAGTTTGTGTGATCAGGCAAAAACTGTAGTTCTCAAGACTCTCCTTGATGAAATCGAGGGAGATACAAAAAAAGGGCAAGAGATTCAGGAGAGCCTGATGCCTTCCAAACCTCCTGAAAGTGATGGCTGTCTGGATATTGGAAGTTTCTTTCGGGGGGCTCGAGGTTTGGCTGGTGACTATTTTGATTTTATGAAGTCGCCAGATGGGCGTTATGTGGGAGCAAGTATAGCTGATGTTTCCGGTAAAGGGATTGGACCCTCACTTTTCGGTGCCACTTCCAGAGCATGTATGAAGATCTTGACGCAACAGTACCCCACCCAAACAGGCCAGGTGCTTGAGGAATTGAATAATCAACTTTGTTACAAGAAGACCTCAAGTCTGTTTTTAACCATGTTTCACTGCGTAATCGACCTTGAAACTCTGAATCTCTATTACGGAAGCGCTGGTCACAACAAAATGTTTCTCATCAAGGAAGATGGTGAACTGATTCATTTGAACGCCAAGGGTGTACCTGCAGGTTTGTTTTCCCCCATGGTTTATGAAGCCAAGGAGATGCAACTTGAAGTTGGTGATTCGGTCATTCTCTACACTGACGGTGTTACTGAGTTGGAAAATGCCAAGCAGGAGCTTTACGGGATGGAAAAGATCGAAGAGTTTTGCGTGGAAAATCGAAGTTTGAGTGCAGAGGAATGGATTGAAACGCTTGATGCAGAGCTTGAGGAATTCAGGAAGGGGATATTCCCCAGTGATGACATAACCTACATAATTTTGAAAGTTATCAAATCCAAAGCTCCTGTGGAAGAGGTTGCATAATGGGCGGAGTCTTTCGTTGGTTCAAGGCAAGGCTTTCGCGCCGATTTCTGCTTTGGTTCGGTCTGGCTCTCTTTCCGGTTCTGTTTGCTCTGTTCATATTCACCTATCTCTCCTTTCAGGACAGGGAGCGTTTGCTCAAAAGTCAGGTAAAGGAAAATCAGCTTTCTCAGGTTCTGAAGGTCGAGGAGTTTTTTCGCAATCGTTATGAACCTGTTAGTAAGGAAGTTCTCGTCAATACGATGAAATTGGCTGATGGTGAACTTTTTGAGGCCTTCAAGCGCTATCCACATGCCAATGAAGATGAAGAGCAAAAGACTGAGCTGGTCAAATTGGGGAATGAGCTCCTCTATGAAGAGATTGTTCCAAAGGCCGGTATTGAATTTTCAGGCGGAGAAATGACCTTGTTTGCGGGAAGGTTTCGTTATACACCCTTCATTTCGCAGGTTCTTAAATTTGATTTTCGTAAGGAAGGGCGAGAGGATTTTATTGATTTTATAGCGACTTCCGGCCTGGGAGGAGAAGAGCCTCGACGTTACACGGGTAAAGAGAAGCAAACAGCAATTGATTTTCTGAAGTTTATGGATGAGTTTCGGCACTTCCAGGCGCTTAGAGCTCAGTGGATACCCGTTCGTTCCTGGCCCGACTACAAAGATCAGCCTGCTAACGGGCTCTTTCCTGTTAGTTTCCTTCAAGCCAGGGATCTAAAGACAGTTTTTCGTCCTCATAATCTTTTGAAGGATTACTTTTCGGGGGAAGACATACAGGAAGGGAAGCTTCCCGGTCTAAGGGTTGCTGTCAAAAATATGCTTGTCGAGCGCTATGACTTGCTGGAGAAAATGGTTCAGCTTCGTTCGATGGTTATGGGGCTAAAGTCTGATTTGAGGCGCAGGATTGAAGGAATTCAAAGGGTCACTCAAAGCGATTCAGATATTGTTTTTCATTCTCTTGTGGATGTAAAAGAGCTGATTGAAACTGCTTTGAGTAAACTACGTACGAGCACCAACTTGAAAGAGAATCTGAGCCTCTTGCCCTTTCTGGAGAATTGTCGAGCCAGACTCATCAAAGTACAGTCAGCTCGCAAGACTCTTCTTATTGACTACAAAGAAAGCTATTCACACTACCTGGCAGATAACTCAGTCTTGCGAGTACAGTCGGGAGAAGGAGAGTTGCCAGGCTTTGAGGAATTGCAATCCATTCTGGACTCAAAAGGTGCTATGGAAATGCATGCCCAACATACCCCGTTGATGGTCCTTTACTACTTGACCAAGTTACAGGATAGAGGTCTACGTGGATCAGACTGGGAGTTCCTGGCAACGAGTCTGGATTGCTATCACTTCGATTACTACTCACTTAAACACTACAAAGACAATATCATTCACCTGGCAATCAAACCAGGAGGTAGAGAATTGGGCGTTTACTTTGTACTCTCCAAGTGGATGGGTATTGGTGAACTGGAGAAAACAGACTGGAATGTCTTCAAGAATATGATAGAGCATCTGGGCAAGTATGTTGTCACAGGTCCATTTGCCCTGAATAACAGTAAAGATGCCTATGTTCAGGCTTTAATCTCAGGACCCAGTCTGGCTGATACCCGTGGTAACTTTATCGAACTGGAAGCGGCTGGCGGCGGTCTGTATTTAAGTTGGGATGTGACTCCCAGTACTTTTGATCCTTTCAGGTTCTTTATCGGGCACAGCTCCAAGCCATTCGCGATGCCGATGCTTATCCTGAAATCAGCGGAGTTCCAGCGTTTTTTTCTCAGGAAGTTCAATGTGAATCTGCCTTATCATCTCAAAAAGCAAATGGAGGAGAAGGCGTCGGCCGTGGGGTGGGAAAAAGAATTCGCCAGACTGTATCTGGAGCAAACACCTGAAGACATTCGTTCGCAATTTCCCCGATTGAGTTTCAAAAAGATTCATCCCGATCTCTACAAGCTTTATCGAGATCTTGCCAAATTGAATCCTTATATTGAACCGGAGGTACTGGAAGAAGTCGTTGATGGAGTCAGCCCTATTCACTTTGTTCTGCATTTTTTGGGTCTTAACCGAGACTATTTGATCTCAAGAACCGAGCTGTGGAACGGTGCTACGAAAGTCAAATTGCTGGCATTTCAGGACAAGGTTCTTGGGACAGGATTCAGGCAGGATCAGTATATGGAAGTAGCGATCAAGGGATTGATGCCAGAGCGCTACAAGGCAGACTTTAAAAAGTGGCAGGAAGATCCGAGTCGTCCTTTTCAGTTTGAATACAGGGACAGCGATGGGAAAACCCAGCTTGGTTCCATCATCAGTTCTCAGGTATTGCCAGAGTACTGTTTCCTCCTCTCTATGGACTCTTCGATTGCTTACAAGGAGTTAAAGTACCTCAAGGCCTTATTGTTTTCCCTGAGTCTCCTGGCCTTGCTTCTGGGTCTTGGGTTGGGTCGGACTCTGGCCCGCAACGTAGTTAAGCCGGTGGATGATTTGACCCAGAGCGTGACTGCCTTCAGTGATGGTTCTATCAAGGAGCCGGTACGTGTGAAATGTCAGGATGAAATCGGGCAAATGGCCTTTTTCTTCAATCAGCTTGTGGGAAATATTCAGTCCAAGATGGGAGAGATGGATTCGATCAACAGTCTCAATCAGCTATTGCTGGAAGGTAAGGGCTTGAAGGAACTCATCAATTACTCCTGTCTGGAGTTTGCCCGATCTGTGAAAAGTCCCGTTGCTTGTCTGGCTTTCTTTGAGCAAACTTCACGAGAGAAGTTGCTGGCTCATGCGCTCCATGGTGAGTACGAGGAAGACTCCTATGAAGAACTGGTGGAAGGGGTCCGTGATTTTGTAGTCAATCTCGACGCAAACGAAGAATTTGTTTTTCTTGAGAAAGCGAGCCTGGGTGCTTTGGGAGAGTTTGAGAATGTGCTTCTTCACAGGATTCGTCCCCAGTCAGAGCCATTACAGGCAGTTTCTGAAATTCTGGATGAAGTGACCCCGGAGACTTTGAAAGACAAGAGCAAGGAAGTGGAGTCTGAAGGATTTCTTGTGCTGACTGATGTCAATCAAGAGATTTTGGACAATGAAAAGAAGGATTTCATTCGCTCCTTCAGTTCCCAGACGGGTACGGTCATCATCAAGGCTTATCTGGACAAGGTGAAGAAGGACAATGAAGAGGGGCAAAACATACAGGAAGGATTGATGCCTTCTGAACCTCCTGAGAGCTATGGGGCCCTTGATTTTTCTTTTTCTTTTGTGGCAGCCAAGTATTTGGGTGGTGATTTCTTTGATTTTGTAGAGTATGACAACAAGCGCCATGTAGGTATGTTGATATCCGATGTATCCGGGAAGGGGATTGGACCCTCATTGTTTGGAACTACCTGCAAGGCCTACCTTCGAATGCTTGCCCAGGACCCTGAAAAGACAGGAGATACCCTGGATCAAATGAACGAACAGCTTTGTGTGAACAAGAAGAACTCACTCTTCGCAACGGCCTTTTATCTTTCCTACAATATTGATACCAAGGTGGCTCATTACAGCTGCGCCGGGCACAATAAAATGTTCTGGTATCGCAAGGCAACGCACAGCATTGAAGATTTAAACGCCAAGGGATTGGTGTTGGGTATGTTTACCCCTGCCATGTATGAGACCAAAAGCATTCAAATGGAAGATGGGGACTGGATCATTCTTTACACTGACGGGGTGAATGAGCTGGAAGATCCCCATTTGAATCTCTACGGATTCGAGAGATTTGAAAAACTGATTCTGGATAACGTGGACGGGGATGCAGCTCAGTTTAAGGAAGTGCTACTCAAAGATCTTGAGGATTTTCGAAGAGAGAGGGCACCTTCTGATGACATCACTTTCATTGCCATGCGAGTGGTGGGTGATCCTGTAGAGGAGAAGTCTGAAGAGTCTGACTTTTCTAGTTGAGCTAGTTCAAACTCAGGTCTTAAACCCTGACGTCGACGAAATTTCCCTTGGGATTGTTGAAGCTGAACTTCAAAGCAAGCCATTGGGCTCTGGCCTCTTCAAGAACTGCTGAAAGTTTCTTGTAGGGCTTCTTCAGTGCGAAGGCAATTTTCTTGATTGCCCCGGAAGCTTTAGCCTCACTGAATTCTTTTTGATGATGATAGTTTTTTACCGTAGTGGGTATTCTGGTGCCGATTCGCATGCCTTAGTCTAACAAAAGAGTGTTTAAATTCAAAACTTTTGTATGGATATTATTCTCTTGTCTTATTGAGAGGTCGTTTCACGGTTGATTGAAGCTCTTGGTTATAAAATTATTTCCGCCAAAACCTTGACGCTATTCACAACTAGTATAGAATTAAGTTAACTGGAAAAGTCTTCGATTTTTCATTGTTTTGGAGGAATTATGTTCAGAGTTGCCAAATATGCTGTTGTTTTTAGTCTGAGTTCTGGTCTTTGTATGGCGAATACGGCCGCGTCCATGAGTGGCCTAATGAGTGGTGTTGGACAGCTGGCCCAGGTCGGGCAGCAGATGCAGCAACAAAGACAGGAGCAAGCCACTCAGGAAAGAGCTTTGGCTCAGGAAGAGGCTCAGATTAATTCGACTGTGAACCAAAACACGAATAATCCCCAGACAAGCCCCTATACCGTTCCTCAAAATCTACCCAATGCAAGCAATGGTTACCCAATCCTTGATCCTTACGCTAACGCTCAGTATTGGACTCAAAGAGGGCATCAATTTAAATTCAGCATGGATGTAGCCGGCAAGCGCGCTGAACTCCAGAACAAAAAAGCCAAGATGATGCTGGAAGCGGAGAAAAATAAGACAGCCGCCATGCTTAAGGGGCTGGGAGAGGTGATGAAGGTCGCTGGTGATCAAATGACCGTGATCGGAAACAACCGCGCCAAGGCGCAGCAGGAGGAGCAGACTAAGGCTCGAAATGGTTTGGCTCAAAGGTGTAATTCAGGGGCGTCGACTTGTGAAGAGCGTCAGGTCGATGGCAGAACTGTGGTTGTGGAAACACCTACCGCAACAGGGGATGAAACTCCCGAACCAGTAACCCACACCTTTGAGAATGAAGAAGAACTCAATGCTTATCGTGATGGTTACGATGTTGCGAATCGTGCAACTGAAGCCGGGATTTCTCCAGGTTCCATGGGAGGTTTTCAGCACAATGGAGAGCTGATTCGTGATGATCAAGGAAATATCGTCCGTGATGAAGCGGAGGCGCTTAGAATTGTGCAGGCTAGAAAGCAGGCTGCCGCTGAAGCAACTAGGGCCGAAGCAGAAAGGGCTGAGGCAGCGCGCGCGGAAGCCGAGGCTGAAAGTGAAAGAATTTCAGCCGCACTTTCTAGTGCTCGGACACACATCCAATTGGCTACTGAGGCAGAGGATCTAAATGCCACCAATGCGGCACGTTTGGTCAATAGTGCTAGGGAAGCCGGTGCAAGTGACCAGCAGATTCAAAATTTGTTAAGTGATATCCAAGCAAGACGAGACGTTATTGCAGCTCAAGCACCTACTATTGCTAATGGTGGACAATAGAACAATGTGAACCAAAAAGTCGTTTAGTTGAGTTGGTTTTGTGTCTAGATTGTAAATTGATGGTATCATCGTCGCTCGATGATTTTGTTTCTAAAGAAGACGTTAATTGCACTGATACTTATCATTCTACAGGTGAAGAGTGTAGACGGGTCGATCAACGAATCCTACTCTAAGGCACGATCCGCGTGTCTATCAAACGACATTAACTGGATTTTTGCCGTTTCAGATTTGCTCCCGACTTTGCTCATAGCAGCAGATTTTGAGGCTATGGATGCTTGTCATGAAGAGTTTTTGAAGAAGGAAAAGCTCACTTGGCTAACTTATCCCTCGATATTGAGTAGGAGAGATCCAAAACTTAAGTTCGATAAGTTTCTTGAATCAGGATTTCAATACTCATTTAAGAGCACCAAGAACAAACATTTTCATTCGTTAAATGATAGTCATGCTGAGCATTTTTTAAATTACTTCAAAGCTGCTAGAGACTTTTACAAACATAGATATCGCGCGAATCATCTAAACTCTAGGTTCGATATCTTAATGACGTCGACATCATACTCACCTTCTCCAATGATGCTTAAGTCTTTTGTAGAATATGTTTTCTTACTTGGTAAAGAGAATTTTTTAGAAACAGTGGTAAATAGTTTGGCAGCGAAAAAGGGATTACAGGCTCTACTAAAGGCATATGTTGCTTACAAGGTAGGTGACGATGAAAAAGTTGCCATGCACCTCGAAACCCTGGACCGTTTCGGGCAGGGTCTCCCACAACTCTTCGACGAGAAAGAGTTTAGGGCTCGCTACAAGCTGAGAAAAGCTCGGGACTGGGTCCCAACCAGAAAATACTGGGAACTTCTTACGGATTACTGCAAAACTGCCAAGGAAGAGGAAAAAGTAGTCGAGGCAGTTTACAAAGCGGCGATAGGCGCTCAATTCAACACCTTGAAGACGTGCCTTCGCAATGGCAGCTCTGCGAGCAGCACACTTTCCAGAGTCTCCCAGGAGATCTCTTCAGGGAGCCTGGAAGATGCCCTGAAGGCTGTGCCCAGCAAGGACTGGAGGCTCAAGAGTGCGATCAACCTTTACATTCAGTCTGTACTGGATCCCAAGTCCAAGGAGTTGGCCCAAGGACTTCTCAAACGTAATATTGGGCAAGTGAAGGTAGATGGTTTTCACATTCCAGTTGCTGTGGGAATGATGGATCATCTCATTCCTGCTGGAAGAGCCAGCTATGCTGTAAGTGTTCTTCATGAGGTCGAAAAATTTAAAAAATACTCAGCCCGACTTCATAATCTTTATGGCTACTATTATGTGAAGATCAAATCCTATGACAAGGCCCTGGAGCGTTATGAAAAGGCTCGCCGCCTTGATGCCAATCTGGAGCTTTTACATTCGCTTAAGGATGTGAAGGCCTTGCGAGACAAAGCCAAAAAGGAGAAGGCAAAAAAAGTACCTAAAGCCAGGAGCACAGCAAGCGCGAAGTCGAAATCAAATTCATCCAAGGCCAGCTCCTCTCAGCCTACTCTTCAATCGATTCAGGCCCAGTACCACATAGCCTTGAAGAAGTACCAGAGCGCAAAAAACCCTCAGGAAAAGAAAAAGGCAATGAGTGAGATGAAGGCACTTGATGCCCAGTTCGCGAAACTTAAGGGGCAAAGTTCTCCAGCCAAGACGAAAAAGAAGTCTCCCGTGGTCTTCAAGGATAAGGCAGGTATTGACAAGTACTATGGAGAAAGGCTTGCCGAGCTTAGTGCAGCACTGATCAAGAGCACAAGCCCAGAACAGTCCAGGCAGATTGCGAAACGTATCGAGAGTACCAAGAAAGAGCACACCCTGAAGCTCTCTCAGCTGGCGGCGATGCAAAAAAACAGTGCATCGAAAAAAGCCGGGGAAGCTCACAGCTGTCACAAATGCAAAGCCAAGCTCAATGCGAACGCTAAGTTCTGCCATCAGTGCGGGACCTCAACCCAGCAAAAGGTGAACTGCTCCAAGTGCAACAAGTCCTGGCCAGCGGATCACAAATTCTGCCAGAGTTGTGGCAACAAACTCTAAAAATTCCCGATCAATTTTTAAGTGACCACTTGCATCCGCTTGTGGGGTGAATGCTAAAATAGACAACAAGCCTGAATTAGAAGCTAAATTTGTAAACTTCCGCTTCAGGCTTTTGGGAGCATTCAATGTCTGAACAAAATAAGCCTAAACCGAAAGATTCTCTTTTGTTCAAGAAGGGCAAGCGCTCTTATGCAGATGATGCTTTCGATGTGCTTCAGGAGCTCAAAGAAAAGAAAACCTCCGACCTCAGCATTGAAGAAATGCTAGAACGTCTCAAGAGTCGTGGCTACACTCCGTAAGCCATAATTTCATCCCTCTATTCAATCGTTACATCACAGAACTGTTGAGTTCTGTCACGACTGTTCGAAACGGTCATTGAGATTTGACTTGGGTTATTCCCAGTCCGTCAAAACCAGGAATCGCTACTCCAGACCCATACAATTTTAGTGGTCCCGTGGTTTCGTTTGGCAATTTGTTGCCATTGTCCAGAGCAGAAAGGTACTGTAAATTCTAAGCTGCCTGGTCTGACAAACAGGGGTATCTCAACAGTGGGTATCACGGCAAGTCGAAAAAAAGCACCCCGCAAAACTTTGGGGTGCTTGGATCGTGGCAGCGACATGTGGCCACTTACTAGATCATCCATGATAAATGGAAAAGCCACTGGACACGGATAATGAGTCAGCTTAATTCGAATTCTTTTCGGCCTCCGAAGCTGCAGCTTTTGCCTCTTCTGGCTTCGGTGCAGCCTGATTCGCTTTTTTCTCTACCTTGGGTTGATTTCCCAGAATCTTGTCAAAGAAGCCATCCACTTTTTTCTGTTCGATCATTCCTGTCTTTACCGCAAGTATCAGCAAGATGATGATGGGGGCAATAAAGCGGGTGAAAACTTCCCATGGTTTAAAGTGTGGAGCAGACTCTACGTCCATACCCATGTGAAACTGCTCGTCTCTCATTTTTGAAGTCATCACAAAACCCACATACAGGGCAATCATGAGTCCACCGATTGGTAACATCCAGTTGCTGGAGAGGTAGTCCATCTTGTCAAAGAAAGTCCCTCCCTTGAGAAAGTCCAGCATGGTCCATCCAGCAAAAGTTTTGCCCCACCAGGCAGATGTGGAGAGGGCAGAAAGGAGACCGAAAATCCAGATGGAAATCCCCATGAACAGAGTAGCTTTCTTACGCTGCCAGCCTTTGTCGATCAAGTAGGCAGTTGGTACTTCAAGCAAGGAGATTGCTGAAGTCAAGGCTGCAAAGAAGACCAGAACAAAAAAGGCAAGAGTAATGAAGTAGCCTCCGGTCATTTTGACCAGCTCTTGAGGCAATGACATGAATAGAATTCCAGCACCTGCCTTCACGTCCACATCATTGGTAAACATGATAGACATGATGATGACCGTAGCGACCAGTGCAATCACTGTATCCAATACCGCAACCCAAAACCCGGCCTTGAATAGATCGATTTTTGAGTCAATGTAGGAGCCGTAAGTGAGCATGGCCCCCATTCCAAGCGACAAGGTGAAAAAGGAGTGTCCAAGAGCTTCCAGAATGGCTTCTCCATGCAAAACGTTGTCACCGGAAAACATGAAAGTCAAGGCTTTGGAGAAACCAGGCAGGCTCATACACCACAGTAGAATCACGAACATAATCACAAAGAGTGTGGGCATAAGCAGATTGGTTGTCTTTTCAATCCCGCCTTTGAGTCCCCCGAGAACAATTCCAATTGTCAGAATCATGAAAATCGTTGCATAAAGAACGTTGAGAAAGGGGTCTGCATACAAGGCCATGAAGGTAGACTCAAATGCCTCACCGGGCATTCCACTAAACTTGTTCATGGCAGCCAGTCCGATATAGTGCATCACCCAGCCTGCAACCATCGAATAAAAGGAGAGAATCACAAAGGCTGCGGCGACCCCTAAAAACCCGAGTGACTTCCAGGGGGATTTTTTACCTGAAAGATCTTCAATTGCAGCGACAGGGCTTTTTTCAGTAGCGCGCCCGATCATCATTTCAGCAATAAGCAGGGGAAGACCTACAATAGCGATACAAAACAAGTAGACCAATACAAATTTTCCACCACCATTTTGATAGGTGATGTAAGGAAACTTCCAAATATTCCCCAGTCCTACAGCCGATCCAGCTGCTGCCAGAACGAAGGCCGTTCTCGAGCCCCAATGATCTCTATTCCCACTCATATCTATTCTCCTGAATTATCAAGTCAAGTGCGTTTTTCCCTTTGCTATCCAAATTATGGAAGCAAAAAGACTGCAACATGATACATCATCAGTCAAGTACCAGATGGTTAAGTAATAAACTGGAGAGATCAAAAGCAGTTGTGGAGCTTTGAGGGTTGAAATATCAATCGCCAAAAGAGATAGAAAAATCAATTCTATTCACAGACTTGATTGCCAAAGAGACTTGCTCTCAGGTCTTCATAGCTTTGAAAGACCACTTCTTCAATCTTGCGAGAAAAGATACTAGCGCAGTACTCCGGATAGCTCTGCAGGAACTCCTGTCTGCTGTATTCCTGTCTCAATTCAGAGAGATTGGCCATTAAAGTGGATTCGAGGCCGCAGGGGTTCATCGCCCCGTAAACGCTCATATCGCTTTTAAAATTGAGACTAAAGCCGTGATAGGTGATCCAGTGTCTG
>Ga0181590_10000580_pt1 | contig 29493 bp, 16 predicted proteins | sample 071ome_34_FD_132446 | JGI IMG/M metagenome (GOLD analysis project Ga0181590, IMG submission 132446) | Coastal salt marsh microbial communities from the Groves Creek Marsh, Skidaway Island, Georgia - 071411BT metaG (megahit assembly) | ecosystem: Environmental > Aquatic > Marine > Intertidal...
ATATTTAAAATTTATATATAAATTAAAATAAATTAAATTTAATGAATGGTTCATTTTTATTAAATTTAAGTAAAAATATTGTAGAAAGAATAAGAAATATTAATAATAATGAGAAATCAAAAGATGCAATATTATTAAAAAAATTTAATAAAGAAATTTTAAATATTTTTAAACAATGTTTACAACATGTAAAAATCAATTATATCTTTAATAAGTTTCATTTATATCAAAAATTAAAAATTAATTTAACAATTTCATTAAATGATATATTAACTATATTACATTATAAACAACAATTAATAGTTATAAATAATAACAATTTAGAATATAAAAATTTAAAATTACAATATATTGAAGATACAAAGGATTTAATTAAATATTTATATCAAAAATACGATAATAATAAATATTAAATAATAAATATATAGAAATAAATATATAATAAAATATATAGGAATAAAAGTATATAATGAAATGATATATACGAAAAGATTAATTATTGTATCACGAATATATAAATCAAAAATAATAACATTCAGTATTATAAGTATATATGGGATTATTAAATTATAAAAAAAATAAAGTAAAATTATATTTAGTATAATATTTAAATATTTTAATTATGTAATAATTAAATAATAAAAATAAAATAATAAAAATAAAATAATAATATAATAAACATACTAATTATAAAATTATAAATATGTTTAATAAAAATAATTTATTACTATTATTAATAGTAAGTATTATAATATGCATTGGAATATTTACTATTTATTATTATCAAAAAAATAATCAAGAAGAAAAAAGAGAAGATATAATAGAAAATTTTGATTATTATAAGAGTGTATCAGATTTTAATCCTAAAAATGTTACAGCAAATATTCCAATGAATAAATTATCAGAATTTACAAAAAAGGCTTTCGGTCATAAAGATTATAATATAGGAACAACAGATAAACATACATCAACAGTATATTTATTTGGAGCACGACAAAGTATAAAAACATTTAGATTATATCCAACAGAATGGGAAGGGTGGCCTTCTTGTAGAATTGCATTATTAACAAAAGATAAACATGGTAATTATATACCAATTGGAAAAGATAAAGAAAATCCCAGAACTGCTAATTCTTATCATGCGTCAGATACTGGATTAACAGCAGAAAAGTCTTATTTAGATAGCAACCGTTGTTGGACACCAAAAACAAAAACACATAATGAAATGTATTTACAATTAAGTTTTAAAAATAATCAAGATGTATATGGTTTTATAATTAAACCAAGAGGTTATAAACAACAAGGTTCATATCATTGGAATCAGCGTGTTAAAAAATTTGTATGTTTTAAATCATGGAAAAATACTTTATATGATATGGATTATTTAAATAGTGATTTTATAACAAAAGTAGATAATGCTTCAATAGTAATAACTGAATGTCTTAATTGTAATGTAAGTACATATAAAAAAAATAAGGATATGGAATATGATATAAAATTTAAAGTATTAAAAAAGGAGGATGTAATTAAAGATATGTCAGAATATCTTGGACAAAGTGATTATTTAAGTGAATATAATGAATGTAAAATAGATTTACAAGATAAAGATAGTGAAATTACAAGACAAAAAGATTTAGTAAAACAATATGAAGTTAAATTACATAAAAAAAATATTGATTTAAAAAATAAGGAAAATGAACATTATAATATAAAAAAAAATTTTAATAGATATAAAGAACTATATTCAATAAAAAATAGTACTTATAATAAAGATATTGTATTAAGAGATACAAAAATATCAGAACTGAAAGGTTTAATTAATACATATCAAAAAAATATTGAAAAATTATGTAGAGAATCTGAATCAGCAGGAACGCCATATTGTGTGATTAAACGACACTAAATAAAACCTTTAAAAATATATAAAGATTTATAATAAAAAAATTTATAAGTATGCATTTAAATTTCACAAAAAATGTAAAATAATAATTATTTTTAGTATTTAAAGGAATTTTCTTTAAATCCTATTTTTGGAAGACTTTAATAACATATTCATAAAATTTACCATTAACAAGACTATTAATATCTTGTGGATTATCAACTTTAAAATATTTATTTTTATCGTGCTTTTCATAAAATAAAACTTTTGTAATAGGATGTTGATCCATTTCAGAATTTAAACTAATTTTAAGTTTATGAATATATACATTTCCATTTTTTATTTCATTACTATATTTTTCAATAACATTTTTATAAATTATATTAATTTCATTAATATAATCAATATTAATAACTTCAATTAATTTATATAAATTACGAGAACTAATTCTATTAAAAATTTCAAGACCTTTTCCACCAGCTTCTTTATCATCAAGTAATAATTCGTGATTAAATTCAATAATATTATCTGTAAGTAAAAGAAACTTATCAAAATTTTCAGGATTTAGCATATTAATAAAGTTATAAGTTTTATCAAGATGATGCATAATATCAACAATCATATATTCAACTGCTTTAGTAGTGTTGTGATTATATATTTTTTTATGAAGTCTATAACGTAAATTATACATTTCTAAAATATTGAATGCTTCTTTCATCGGATAACAAATTTTTTTATCTATAATAATAGAAGTTTTAATAATTCTATCACAATTAAAATTATATTGTAATCCAAGTTGTTTGCAATCCCGCATAATATAATCAAATTTATCAACATCTAATCCTGAATGTTTATTACATACAATATTATATAGGAAATGATTATTATGTTCTTGTTTTGGATCAATCATATTAATAATAGTATCTAAATCATCATCATTAAAATCTTGACATAAACTTGTTTCATACCAAATTTTTTTAAGAATCTGTATAGAACGTTGTTCGTGTGTTTGATAATTTTTATGTATTTTATTAAATTGTGGATGTTTTTCAAGGAAATCATTATCAAAAGCGTGACTGAATGGTCCATGACCTATATCATGACAAAGCCCAGCAATTTCAACTAAATATATTTGTTTATCACTAATTTTTAATTCTGGTTGAATTGAGCGAAAATGATATAATGTTTGTTTAGCAAGATGAGCTACACCAATAGAATGTTCAAACCGTGTATGAGTAGCATTATGAAATACATAGGAACAAGTACTTAATTGTTTTATATGACGTAATCTTTGAAAGGCAGTTGTATTGATAATTTTCATAGCATATGGAGAGATTTCGATAATTCCGTGAATACAATCATTAAAAATTTTAGGCGATTCCATTATAATTATTGTATAATAGTAAATATAATTATAATTAATATATAATATAGTATAATATAACTTTAATATGTTTATAAGGAAGGCATTTTTTTTACATATATAAAAAATAAAATATTTTTAAAGGCAAAAAAAAAAATGCTATCATAAATGTATGTGATAGTTACCGTTGCCATTTTGGCACAAGCTCTGTTAGAGCGCACAATGTCCTCAATGCCTTCCAAGCATTACCAGCACGAGCTGGTACGTGGAGAGAAGGGTGCCCTCGGGCACGAGTCGACGGGATTGGCTACGATTGATTGGAACACGAAAGCAGTGCGTTCGCAGACCGAGAAGTCGTTGCTGAAGGATTTTGCCCTTGCTCTGACCGAGGATGGCGATGTTTCGCTCCAGATGGAGGCGTACATTGGCGATCCGCGTGATGGAAAGGGAGAGAAGAAGCTTCGGCTTCTGATGTTGATGTTCCTCAGGAACGTAAAGCCGAAGACGTACGTGACGCACCTGCGTCGGTTCGTTCAGGATTTTGGTTGCCTCAAGGACCTTTCGATCCTTGCGCTATCGCTGAAGGATTTGAACGTCAATTCCTTCGAGATCCAGTTGTGGAAACAAATCATTGAAGAGGCATTCCAGGATGGATGCACCTTCATTCGACTGGTTGCTAAGTGGATTCCGAAGGAGTCTTCGAAGCGTTTCAAGAAGGTCGCACGGGTTCTTGCCAAGGCATTTTTCCCGACCTCGAAGGACGCGATGAAGCTCTACCGTACAGAGATTGTGCGGAAGTTGACGGGTGGCAACCTGTTCGAGACGAAGCTCACTGATGGACGCTACGCAGAGATCGAGCTGGACAAGCTGCCTGCGAAGACGGTTCTGATTTGGGGTCGCGACAATGTTGTGAACCCTGTGTGGAAGCAGTGTAAGGATGCCGAGAAGCGCAAGGAGATGGATAAGTTCCATGCTGGCGCTTTTGCTCGGCACATGTCGGAGAAGCTGAATGCGTTCCGCGCTGCGGCGAAGGATCCGAACAGCAAGGTTAAGCCGAAGACGACGGCTCTCGAGCCGCACGTCATCATCCGCACACTGCTTCGCAACGTCGATGAGACGTGTGAGCTGATTTTCATGGAGATGATCCGCAAGATTGCTTCCAGTCCTGTCATCAAGAAGTCGCTTGCGGTTGCTGATGTGAGCGGAAGCATGAGTGGTGAGCCAATGGAGGTCGCGATTGCGTTCTCTCTTCTGATTGCGTGTGCTTCGGACGAGGATGCGTTCAAGGACATGATCCTGACGTTTTCCGAGCGCCCGGAGTTCCACAATGCGAAGGGAGAGACGATTCGCGAGAAGGCTCGCTCTCTGAGCCGAGCCAACTGGGGCTACACCACGAACTTCGAGGCGACGTTTGACCTCATAATGGAGATGTACCACAAGTACAGGATCCCTTATGAGCGACAGATTGAGTACCTCTATGTGTTCACGGACATGCAGTGGGATCAGGCACAGTACTCGCGTGGCGGGAACAAGGAGACGTTCATCCAGACGATGAAGAAGAAGTTCAAGGCACAGGAATTCAAGTCCCCGAAAATTGTGTTCTGGAACCTTCGCGCGACGACTGGAACGGGTTTCCCGATTGACATCAGTACGCCGGACATGGTTCTCGTGAGTGGTTTCAGCATTGAGTTGCTGAAGGCGTTCATGAGCGGAACGGAGCTTCACCCGAAGATCCTTCTGGAGAAGATGCTTGCGCCGTACAAGTCGCTGACGCTGGATGCCACGGAGCGTGGTCCGGTGACGGACTTTGACGTAGAGATGTACCTGAAGGGTACGAAGGTCTCAGACAAGGAGCACAGTACGATGCGAGAGGCACTGCTGGACGAGCTGGACGAGTAAGACGACACGGTCGGACTCACGTGGTGAGAGTCCAAAGAGGCGAGAGACGAACGGAAGTAGTAGTTTCGCACACGGATACCACTGGAACACACAACAGGTGTGAGGTTTGTGAAGTTTAAAACAAAAAAAAACAAAAAAAACCAAAAAAAATAAAAATTTTTTTATTAAAAATTAAAGAAAAATAACTTATACTAAGCAACATCCACAATTATATTCTTTTTTTCTTATACGCATTTTTGGTGTTGATTTAGGTTTATTATTAAATTTAATATTTTCAATACCTTCAATAATAATTTCCTTATTATTATCTTCAATATTCTTGTTTATACTGATTGATTTTTTTTTGATTTAGATTTTGGTGCTGCTACTGGTTTTTGTTCATCAGAAACTTCTGAATTTGTGTCTTTACCACAGTTGCAATCACATTTACATTTAGATTTTTCTACTTCTTCTTGAATCATATCACAATGTGCTTTAAGTTGATTTTGTTTTTCTTTAACTTGTGTTGATAATGCTTCTACCTTATTTTCAAGTAATGCAATACGTGAAATAAGAGATGAATCGTCATATTTTTCTGATACACCTGAAGTTGTAACTACTGGTTTATTTTCAAGTTTTGAAAGACGATTTTCAATATTTTTAAGTTGAGTGCTCATAATTGGAATGTAAAGTTTATATAAATAATTTATTGTATTTTTATTATATAATTATATAATTTTTTTTAAATAAAAAAAAATGATATAAAATAAATATTATTTAAAATATAAGTAATTAATAAATAACTAATTATAAAAATTTATTATAAATTTTGTAAAAAATATTATTAAAAATGATAATTCCAGTTCGTTGTTTTACATGTGGAAAAGTATTAGGAGATAAATATGATTATTATAAAAATAAAGTTGAAGAAGCAAATAAAAATAAATCAAATAATACCACAATCCATATAACAAATAATGATAAAAAGCAAAATTTATTTGAAGATAATACAATAGAAAATGAAGTATTAGAAGAATTAGGAATAACAAAAATTTGCTGTCGTCGTCATATGCTAACACATCGTGATATAATTGATGATATGTAAAATATTAAAACAATATAAAAATAATTATTTTTATTAAGAATATAAACTATGTAAGAAAGGTTCATTATTTTTTTGTGTTGAATTAAATTTTTGAATTAAATCATTTATATCAAATTTATTTAATTCTACAATATCATTATATTCATTATTTAATATAGTATTTAAATTAATATGAGATATAATAAATTCTAAAATACGTCTAATATCTCTAATACCTTCATTTTGTGTAGTTTTAAATATAATATTACGAAGTAATTTTTTACTAGATATAATTTGTTGTAAATTAAATTGATTAGAAATAGATGGTAATAAATATTGATTAGCAATTTCAACTTTATCATCAATCGAATAGTCTTTTATATTAATAGTTATCATTCTATCAAGTAAAATTGGATTAATTTTTGATGCATCATTATATGTAAATATCATAATAGATTTTGATAAATCAACAGGAAATTCAGAAAAATATTTATCAGTATATTCACAATTTTGTAATGGATCAGTTAAGTGAATAAGTAAATTTGAAACATCACCACCTTTATATGATTTTCCTACTTTATCCAGTTCATCAAAATAAAATACAGGATTACTACATTGAGCATGAATGATTGATTGTATAATTTTCCCATAAGTAGATCCAGTATATGTAAATCCATGCCCATCTAAATAAGATACATCATAAACTCCTCCTAATGGAATATTAATAAAAGGTAAGTTAAAAGCTTTACTAATACCATTTTTTGAAATGCTAGTTTTTCCACAACCTTTTGCGCCTTGAATTCCAAGAATAAGACCATTTGAATTTTTATTCATAACCCATTGAGCTACAAATCTTACAATTTGATTTTTTGTATCACAGTGACCATAAACTGCGGAATCTAAACAGTTTTTAGTATTTTCTAAAACTTCTTTAATTTCATGAATTTTTGGCTTACCTGAAATATGATTTTGAATACCTGATAATCCTTTGTATTTATTAAATGGAATTTGTACTAATGTTTCTAACCATCTATAATATTTATCAAAATCAGAATCATATGGTTTCATATTATTAAGTGAATCTAATTTTTTTAATGCTAAAGCTTTATACTTATTATCCATATTACTATTAACTATTTGAAAACGAAAAGGAATATCTGAGATAATTTCACTAGTATTTAATATTTGTTTTTCTATAGTATCAATTAAATCTTTTTCTTTACTTGGTAATTGTTTATAATAAGCATATTCTCTATTTGAATAATTATTTTTAAGTTGTTTTAATTTTTTTTTAATTATATAATAATTATTTTTTTTATTATGATTAGTATCTTCATCCATATAATCTTCATCTTGATTATAATATTCATCATTATATTCTTCTTCTTGTTCTTCATCATAATACTCTTGTTCATTTTGATTATCATACATATTATTTTTAAAAGAAGCAAATGCATTCTGTAATAATGAATGTGTAGATGGAATAAAGATAATACTAGTTTTATATTTGTTATCATCTTGTTTTGCTTCTTGGTCTTTTTCCTTATCTTTATCTTTTTCATCATCACGTTCTTTGATATATTGTTCAAATTTTTTATCAATTTCCGAATATGTATCTTCTTCTTTATCACTTATTTTTTTATTTATATTATCATTATCTGTATTTGTAATAATTTCATTAGTTAATTCATCATTATGTTGATTCTTTATATTTTTATTATCTGTGTTATTTTTATTAGATTTCTCATCATATTTATTAGAATTATGTATTTGATTTTTTACATTATTTTTAATAGTACTTTTATTATTATCGCTTTTATTATTTTTATCATTATTATTCTTACCCATTAATATAAATTACAAAGATTATAAATTACTATTTAGCATATTATTATAATATATTATATAAATATTTTTTAAATAAAGAATGAAGTTAAAAAAAAATGATATATAAAAATTTATTAATTAATTATAATATATAACAATTTATTAATATTAAATAAATATTTAATTAAATTATTTTTAATATTGAAATATGAGTACAATTCATCCTGAACTATCTTATGACCGTGATATATCACAAGTAGTGGGAATTCAATTCACATTACAAAGTCCTGAAGAAATTATAGCGAATTCTGTTGCTGAAATAGAGACAACAGATACATTTTCAGGAAACGAACCTGTAATTGGAGGCATCTTTGACTCCAGAATGGGTGTAATAGAACCAGGAAAGAAGTGTCGCACATGTGCTCAAACATATACATTTTGTCAAGGTCATTTTGGACACATAAATATGGCTCGTCCTGTATTTTATTATCAGTTTTTTGATACAGTGCGTGACATATTAAAATGTGTATGTGTGAATTGTTCAAAATTACTTGTACCTATATCAACATTAATAGATGAACATATTATTACTAAAAAATTATCAAATCAAAAGCGTTTTGATCAAATTAAGAAATATATCGTAAAATCAAGTATTAATGAATGTCCTCATTGTTCTGCACAAGTTCCAACAAAAGTATCAAAAGATATGGAACGTTTAACAATAAGTTTTACCTTTGGTGATATTAAAACTAAAGATGGAAAAGAAAATAAGGATTTAGTAACCCGATACTTATATGCGGATGAAGTATTACCTATTTTAAAGAGTATATCAAACGAGGATTCAGAAATCTTAGGATTTTCAGAAAAATATAATAGACCTGAATGGATGATTTGCAGTGTATTCCCAGTACCTCCACCATCAATGCGTCCAAGTGTAAGATATGATACAGGACAACGTTCAGAAGATGATTTAACCCATCAATTAAGCAATATTATAAAAAAAAATAAAACATTAAAGCAAAAGTTAGAGCAAATTCAAGAAGGTTCTGCTGTAGCTTCTGTGGATGAAATCAACAAACGTACTCAAGAACTACAATATTATGTATTTACATTTGTTGATAATAATATTCAAAATTTGCTATCAGTAAAACAACGTATGGGAAATCGTTCATTAAAAACATTAATTGAGCGTTTAAAGGGTAAAGAAGGACGTTTTAGAATAAATTTAATGGGAAAACGTGTAGATTTTTCAGCCCGTTCAGTAATTACACCTGATCCAAACATTGGAATTGATGAATTAGGTGTTCCATATAAGATTGCGATGAATTTAACAGTACCTGAAATTGTGAATAGATATAATTTAGATGAATTAACAGAATATGTAAAGAATGGACCACATATTTATCCAGGAGCAAAATATGTGCGTGATAGTGAAAAGAAATCAACATTTATAATTCGTGAAAAGAATCAAAAAAAAATAAATCTTAAATATGGAGATATAGTATATCGTCATATGAAAAATGGAGATACAGTTTTATTTAACCGCCAACCTTCACTACATAAAATGAGTATGATGGCACACAAAGCACGAATTATGGATTATGATACATTCCGCTTAAATGTTTGCGTATGTCCATGTTATAATGCAGATTTCGATGGTTAACATCATTTCAATAGCCATCAACAGGGAGCGTGAAAAGCTGTGTTACTCCCTAGTATTCTTACTATAAAATTTATAATTATATTCTATAAATAAACATATATGAAGATAAATAGAAAATTTCTATAAATTTTATAGTGGAATGCGAGACACCTTATAAAGACGGGGAAGCCCTTAGAGCCTTTGCTACCACCCCATAATGGAAACGTTATGTGGGGAACACGGTTAATAGCCGTACCCAATGGTAATAATGTAAAGGATTGGGTAATCCGCGGGTAAAGTTCCTAAGTCCGTTATGGTAGGATATGGAACTCCCTCAACGACGCTTCGCAAGAAGGGATAGAAAGATGGTTCTATTCGCACGGGTGTCGGTTTCCTATGAAGGTCTAACCAACCAGAGGAAGCTTAAGATACAGTCTACTCCCAATTGGAAACTTTTGGGTAATCAGGGATGAAATGAATATGCATTTACCACAATCAATTCAAACAGAACAAGAGCTATCTTTAGCAGCCGTTCAATCTCAAATAATTTCACCACGTGAATCAAAGCCAATTATTGCGGTAATGCAAGATATAGTATCAGGATTTTATTTATTAACACGTGATGGATTAGTAAGTGATAAACAATTTATGAATATTGTATCTAATTCAAGTAAATTTATGGGAGATATATACAATTATCCATTTAATGCACAATCGCAACAAGAAACTAGAAGTGGTTTAGAGTTAATGTCTTATATTTTACCAAAAACTTTAAATTTAACATTAAATAATGGTCTTTATGACTCAGAAAAAGAAGATAATGAACTTTTAAATCGTGTAGTAATTGAGAATGGAATTTTAAAACAAGGAACATTGGATAAAGGTATATTTCAAAAGAAGACGAAAGGATTAGTACATACATTATTTAATGAGTATGGACAAGAAACAACTAAGGATATGTTTAATGATATTCAAAAATTAATTTGTCATTGGTTAATCTATAATGGATTTAGTGTAGGAATATCTGATATGTTAATAGATAAAGAAAGTCAAGATAAAATGGATGAAGAAGTATCAAACATAGATAAAGAGGTGAATGAAGCAATAGTAAAATTACATTATGGTCAAATTGAAAACAATTCTATTGGTTTAAATAATCAACAAAATTTTGAGAATGAGATTATGAAGATTTTAAATAAAGGTGCAGGAAAAATTGAGAAGATAGGATTAAAGAAGATTGGTGAAAATAAGGATAATCGTTTAATGGTGATGGTTGAAAGTGGAGCAAAAGGTTCTAAATCAAATGTCAAGCAAATTATTTCAGGTTTAGGACAACAAGATATTGAAGGAACTCGTGTTCCATATGGATTTGACGACCGTACTCTTCCACATTTCCAAAAATTTGATGATGGAACAGAAGCTCGTGGATATGTGCGTAATTCATTTATGCGCGGACTCAGTCCACAAGAGTTTTTCTTCCATGCTATAAGTGGAAGAAATGGCTTGATTGACACAGCAGTTAAGAGTTTTTTCCACAGCACACAAATAAAGACCATTAATAATGGAAAATATGAAAATATAACAATCGGAAAATTTGTTGATGAATTATTAGAAACACATAAAGAGTATATAAATTATAAAGGACCTGAAGATGCGAATATGGAATTATTAAACATTAAAGAATTAGGTTATAATGTTACTATTCCTACAAGTGATGAAAATGGAAAAATCACTTTTGAAGAATTAACACATGTAACAAGACATGACCCATCAGAAAAGTTATACAAAATTACAACAAAATCAGGTCGTACTGTAACAGCAGTTGATTCTGAGTCATTTATTGTATGGAATAAAGAACAAAATAAGTTTATTAAAAAGAAATCTTCATTAATACAAATTGGTGAGAAAATTCCAAAATCGTTAAATATAGAAATACCAGAAAATTTAAAAGTTAATAACATAAAACTTGAAAATTATATATCTAAAACTGATTTGATTTTTGGTACTGAATTCCGAAAAGCTTTACAAATGTATAATGAAGGATTAAATGAAAAAGATAAAAAGGGAAATATTAAACAAAGAAATGGTACAAAAACATTAAATAAAATTAAAGTAGATTTTGATGAAAAATTACCAAAAATGACTAATGATACACTAAAGAAAAAATTTGTTAAGAATGAACTAAAAGAAGGTTTTGTATATACCTCATATAATAGAGATGATAATATTACAACAATTGAGGAACAATTTGAATTAAATTATGAAAACGGAAAATTATTTGGTATTTATATTGCTGATGGTTGTTGTGATATAAAAGCGAATTCAATTCGAATTTGTAATAAGAATAAAAATATACAAAACTTTGTTGAATCATGGTTTAGTAAGCGTGGAATTTCTGGAAAAGTAGAAGTTAAAAACGGTCAAAATTCTGAAAATTACCGTTTCTATTCAAATGCATTAGCTAAAATATTTACATCAATATTTAAACATACAGCATCTAAAAAAATAATTCCAGAAGAATTCTTATATGGTCCTGATGAATTTGTTAAAGGATTTTTATCAGGATATTTAAGTTGTGATTGTAATTATAACTTAACATCAGGAGTTACAACACATAGCGCATCTGAAAATATTTCGGATAATATAGCATTTATGCTAAATAGATTTGGAATTCATACACGATACTATTTACAAACAATTAAAAAAAAAGAACATCATAATGATAGACATGATTTAAGAATTCCAACAAAATATTATCAAAAATTAAATCAAGTAATAGATATAATTGATGAAGATAAAGCTGAAATATTTAGACAAATTTTAGAAAAAAATTCTAAAGATAATTGGGGTAAAGATGCATGTTATAAACAATATGTTGAGGTTGAAGATGTATTATTAGATGAAATTAAAGAAATTGAAGTATTAGAATCAAAGGGAGAAAAAGTATATGATGTAACAGTTCCTAAAACATTAAACTTTATGATTTCAAATGGTTTAGTTATTAGAGATACTTCAGAATCAGGTTACCTTCAAAGAAAGCTAATCAAAGCGATGGAAGACGCAAAGATTAACCATGATTTAACAGTTCGTGATGCATTAGGAAACATCGTACAATTCTTATATGGAGAAGATGGAATTGATTCAATTAAATATGAAGCACAAGATATAGGTCATATTGAAATGACTCCACAACAAATGGAAGATGAATATCTTCTATCTCATAAAGATGAGAAACTTATGGGAGCATTATTAAAAGAAGAAACATTTAAAGATTTTAATAAAATTGGTGATAGATACGAGCGTTGTATGGATTATTATAATAAAATAGTACAGGATAAGAAAAATTTAATAATTAAAGTATTTAGAAAAGAATATGAAAAAACATTAGAACATCCCGTAAGTTTATATAAGATTATTAATAACGCTCGTATAACATTTAGAACAAATGAAGTAAAACGTGTATCAGATTTACATCCAATAGAAATAATAGATGCATTAGAAAAATTAGAAAAAGAATTAGAATTAACAAAACTTAATTCAGCAACAAAAAACATGGGAGTATTATTAAGAGCTTATCTATCACCAAAACAAGTTATAAAGAAATATAACTTTGATAAGAAAATATTTGAATATATATTAGAAAAGATTAAATTACAATTTAAACAAGCAATAGCACATCCAAGTGAAATGGTTGGAATCGTTTCCGCTCAATCAATTGGAGAACCTATTACGCAATTAACCCTTAACTCTGTTGAATACAATACAGAACTTTTACTTAAAGTAAATGGAAAATTACAAAAAGTAAAGATTGGAGAATGGATTGATAAACGTATTGATGACGCAGAGCCAGAAAATATAGAATTACATCCAAAAGATACAGTATTAGAATATGTTAAAGATGCAAAGATTGAGATTATGGCATGTGATGAAAATGGTAAAATGATGTGGGATAATGTATCTGCTGTTACAAAACATCCAGTAGTAAATAAAGATGGTTCAAATACATTAATTAAAGTTAAAACAGAATCTGGTCGTGAAGTCATCGCAACAAAAGGTAAATCATTTTTAACACGACAAAATAATAAGATTTTACCAAAAGAAGGAGAAGATTTAACAATTGGCGATTATATTCCAATTTCAAATACATTTGTAGAATTAGACCACGAATTATATAGATGGAATATTGGAAAATATTTTGATAAATCTAAACATGTCTTTATGAGTGAAGTAGAAAAAGCAATAAAACTTAGAGAAGAGCATGATGTTAAACATGGAAGTCAAAAATGTAAAGATTTATTAAAAGATTTTAAAATTGAAAATAATGATGGAAGAAAAATTAGAGATAAATGGTATAAATATGGATTAGCAAAAGAAATCTTTACATTACCATTCAATCGTGGTGATAGTTTCTTAGAAGCTTATAAAACAAAATATAGTGAAAATAATAGTAATGAATTAATATATAAAAAGAATTGTATATATCCTAAAAATGGAGGAGCACATCAATCAGGACATGTACCAGAATATTTAGTATTAGATAATTTATCAGGATTTTTCATTGGTGCTTATTTAGCAGAAGGTCATAGCACATTAACACAAGTATTAATTTCAAATCTTGATGATACTTTTAATGCTCGTATTAATGAATTTTGCGAGAGACTTGGAATGAAATATCATATTAATGAAGATAATGATAAAAGAAATAAGGAAGGAAAGCAAATAGGTAAAACAAAAACATTAAGAATTCATTCAACATTATTCGCAGAATTATTCATAAAATTATTTGGTAAAACAAGTGATAAAAAGAATATTCCAGTTGAATTACTTGAAGGAAACAAAGACTTCTTAAAAGGATTAATTGATGGATATTTTAGTGGAGATGGATCTATTTATAAAAATAGAATAACCGCATCAAGTATATCACAAGAATTATTATTAGGAATATCTAAAATATTATTAAAATTTAGAATAGGGTGTAAAATAAAATCACAAGAAAAACAACAAATATATAATATAAATAGAGGATTAAAAGCAAGACTCGGTTATGAATTAAGTCTTGCTTCAAAAGATAGTGAAAGATTTAAAATTAATTTTAACTTAACTATTAAAGAAAAGCAAGAAAGATTAAACAATATAGAAACACAAATAAATTATAATACACAAGATGAAGTTCCAAATGTTATTTTATCAAATGTTATATTTGATAAAATATCAAGAAATAATATATATAAATTATTATATACAAAAAAGGATAAAGATATAATAATAGAAAATAAAAATTATAAGAAATTGAAATTAAATGATAATGATATACAAATATTAGAAACAATTTTAGATGAGGAAATTAGATATGATAAAATTTCTTCAATTACAGAAGTAGAAAATATAAATCATTATGTATATGATTTAACATGTGATATTACTAAAACATTCTCCAGTTGGATGGAAAATATCTATTTTGACACATTTCACTCATCGGGTGTAGCTAATACAGGAACTCAAACAGTTCGTGGTGTTCCAAGAATCAAAGAAATCTTTAGCTTTTCAAATAATATCAAAACACCATCAATGAATATATATTTAAAAGATGAGTTTAAAAAGGATTTACAAGTAGCAACTGAATTAAAAAATAAAATTGAACTCACATATATGAAACAAATCGTACAAGCATCAAAAATCTTTTACTGTCCCAAGAGTAAAATCAATGAAGTAGAAGGTTATGGTGATTTTATGCGAATGTTTGAAATATATGAAGAATATAAAAACATTAAAGAACTATCACCATGGTTTATGATGTTTGAGTTTGATAAGAAGAAGCTATTTGATTTACAAATTCATATGATTGATTTAGAATATATCATTCGTCAAGAAGTTGTAAAGAACAAAAAGTATAGCGAAAAGTTTGATGTAGTATATGTATTAAGTGATGAGAATAGTGAAAAATTAGCATTACGTATTAATATAATATCTTCATTAGATAGAACTGACAACATTGTTGGTGATATTAAGTTATTATATTCATTTATTTTAGAATTATTAATTAAAGGAACTAAAGGAGTAAATAAGGTTGCTTTATCAAAGAAAGATTTAATGGAATATAATGAAGATACAAATACATTTGAGAAGTCATATGAATGGATATTACAAACAGATGGAATTAATATGGGAGAAGTAATGAACTTTAGTGAAGTAGATACATCTCGTATATATTGTAATGATATTAATGAGATGAATAGAATTTTCGGAATTGAAGTTGCTAAACAATCATTTATGCGAGAATTACATGATTGTTTATCAGGAGCATCTGTTGGTAATAAACATGTATCTCTTTTAGCAGATATTATTATTGCACGAGGAAACTTATTATCAATTGACCGTCATGGAATTAATAAGAGTGATATTGGACCACTTGCTAAATGTTCTTTTGAAGAAACAAGCGAACAATTAATAAAAGCAGGTTTATTTGCAGATTATGATAATCTCAAAGGAGTATCTGCAAATATTATGTTGGGACAAATTCCTCAATGTGGTACAGGAGATAGTAAGATTTTACTTGATGAATCTAAATTAGGATTACTTAATATGGAATCTTCTGGATTAACTCATTACAATAATGATATTACCCAAGAAATGTTAGACAAATGTGTTCCAGAAAATCTATTTGATGAAACTGAACCAAAGAATTATCCCGGTAATTATGAAATGGAAGAATTTGATGTAATGTAATAATCATTACCATATATAATTTATAAGTTTAAATATTAAATTATAAAATAAAAATAAAAATAAAAATAAATTTTTTTATTTTTTTCAAAATTATATAAAGACTATTAAACCAGTAACAGCGTAAATATAGTGAAGTCTATAAAAAATGCTTATTTTTAGATAGAATTTATATACCAGTATATTATATAATATACTCTTATAAATTCTTATAAATACTCATATGTTGGAACTTCCTGAAGATTATAAGACAAGAAAATTTGTAAAATTTTCAACATCATTATTTAGAAAGAAATCCAAAATTCTTGGTTTAGATATGGATCATACATTAATTATGCCAAAATCATTAACTAGTAATTTCACAAAAAATGAGAATGATTGGATATATTTAACTGAAAATGTCAAAGATATATTAGATGATTATTATTTAAATGATTATAGTTTAGTTATATTTACAAATCAAACACGAAAATTTGTATATAATTTAATTCAAAATTTAGTAACTGATTTGGATATTCCAATAATGGTATATGTATCATATAATAAAGAATATAAGAAACCTAATCCAGAAATGTGGACTGACTATATAAAGGATTATCCAACTGAAATTGATTATGAAAATTCATTATTTGTTGGAGATGCATTAGGACGTCCTAATGATTTTAGCGATAGTGATAAACAATTTGCAATTAATTGTAATTTATCATATCAATCCCCAGAACAGTTTTTCAAAATAAAAAAATCTGAATTTGTCTGTACTTATAAACCTGATATTCCTGAAAGAAAAGAATTTGTTATGTTTGTAGGTTGTCAAGGAAGTGGTAAGACTACATATTCAAAAACATATGAAACGATTTCTAATTATTATGTAATTCATGGTGATGATTTTGGAACGGAAGCAAAAATTAAAAAAGAAATTAAAACAGGAATATCTCAAAATAAATCTATAGTATTAGATGCTACAAATGGTACAAAGAAAAAGCGTGAAGTATATATAAATATGTTTAAGGATATAGATTATTTAATTAAAGTTATTTATATGACAACTGATTTTGATATATGTTTTAAACGGAATCAAGAACGTGAAAATCCAATACCAAAAATTGCATTATATACATATAGGAAAAGATTTGAAATGCCAAAAGAAGATGAATATATAGATCATATTATATACATATAAATAATATTATGAATATTATGATTTAATATATAAATTAAAAAATGAATATTTTTTACTAAATTAATATACCTTGAGTAGTATTAATTGTAAGGAAATTCATTTGTAATTAAATTTGTTTATTTTTAATTGCTGATAAAATATATTTTTTTTTAATAGAATGTTTTTGCAGATTGTCATTTTGAAACATTATATTTTTAATACCTTTATCATTCTTTTTTTGTATTATAGTTTTATATGTTTTTCCATTACTTTGTGTTAATATATTAAGAGCAACTTGATGTATTTTATTAGTATCTTCATCAAATGTAGGATATAAATAAGTTTCTTTATTAATAAATGAAATTTTAGGTTTTACTAAAACTTCAGCTTTTTTCTTAGGTTCAGCTTTCTTCTTGGGTTCAGCTTTCTTCTTGGGTTCAGCTTTCTTCTTAGGTTCAGCTTTCTTCTTGGGTTCAGCTTTCTTCTTGGGTTCAGCTTTCTTCTTGGGTTCAGCTTTCTTCTTGGGTTCAGCTTTCTTCTTGGGTTTAGTTTTCTTCTTAAGTTCAGCTTTTTTCTTGGGTTCAGCTTTTTTTTTAGCAACACCTCCAGAAATAGTAGTTACAACATCTGGCTTTTGTTGTTGAGCTTTTTGTAGTGTATTTGCTAATTGTAAATTTTTATACATTATAAAAATAATTAATTATTTTTATATATAATTAAGAAAAAATAAATTAATTTATAAAATTTGTTTAGTTATATTATTGTTTCCATACTTGAATAGCAGTAGTGCCACCACCAATAATAGGTCCAGATGATATATTTTTATTTTCAAAATTACCACTTACAGAACCACCTTTTGCTTTTAGTTTAGGTTTAGCTTTTGGTTTAGGTTTAGCTTTTGGTTTAGCTTTTGGTTTTTTATCTAGTTTGTTCTTACCACCTTCCATTTTAGAAGGATTTTTGAATGATGAAGAAATATCTTTTAATAATTCATCAACAAAAGAGCCACCTTTTTTTTTAGGAGTTTTTTTAGGAGATTTTTTAGGTTTGGGTTGTTTTTTTTTACCACCTGACATATTCATAGATAATGATACATCATCAACTTGTGTTGGCATAAGAGAACATTGAGATCCACCTTTTTTCATAGTTTATAATTAATTAAGATTATATATTTTTATTATATATTTTTATTATAATTTAAGAAAAAAAATAAAAATAAATAATAATTATAATATTATCTCGTAATAAAAATAGAAGATAAATTTGAAAATACTTAAAGATATTTTCAAACCAAAATAAAATTACCAAAGCAAAAACAAAATCATCTTAAAGATAGGTATTAGACAAGATCCGCCAATTTATGTTTTTATATAATATCCAATTATATAAATTATTAATATATAAAAAAAACAATAATAAATAATATAATAAATTATAAATAAACAAAAATAAAATATTAATAAGAAATGGCAGTATCATATGCGATATTTACTTCACTATTAACAGATACAATAAATGCAGCATATTATGCAGTTAATAGTGAATATCCAGATGCAATAAATATGACAAAAATCCGTGAATATTTTTTAGGATTAGCATCTGTTTCTGGTTATTTGCCAAGTTTAATTACTTATACACATGTATATAATTATATAAATGATACATATACGACTGTAAATGTTGATGATACAGATACAACAAATATAACAAATCAATACGTTCAAACTGATAGTTATGCATCTGCAAATTATAATTATGATATGACAGTTGTTGATATAGATAGTTTATCGGATTATAATCCATTAAATATTGGAAATGGAAAATTATGTATAACATCAAAGAATATATATAATAAAATGACAAATGTATATATAACAACACGATATGAAACAAATGATACGGATGATTATAATAAAAATTTAACAGAAACATTTAATAACCAAAAATATCACTTATATTCCTATAATAATACATCATTAAAAATAAATGATTATACAGAAAAAATAGGAATGTATAATGGAAAATTTACAAAAACTTATAACTATGCAAGAACAAATACTATAAATGGGAGTGTTGAATTTACATATTATGTAACAGAATCAACATTTGCATTACGTCAATATCCATTTTGTACTTTAAAGAAATTTACAATATATGCTGATCCAACAACAACTGGCATACCTGATCCATTTATATTTTTACATGAAGTTGAAACACCAAGTGAAATTCAAGATTATGTATATAGTACAGATATAGTAAATAATACATATGGATTACAATATTCATTTTTCAATGTTGAGGGATTTAAAGAAAATATAAAAGGAAAAAAGAAAAAGTTTTGTTGTCAAAATACATATATATCTGAAGGTGGTATTACGACATTAGGAGGTTATGAACAAAGAAAAACAAATACACGAATAGGTTATAATAAATTAACAATAGATTTTACAGATATAACTGATATAGGTAATTATACTCATGCAGTTGAATTTTATATATTAGGTGGTCATATGTCTCAATATGATTTTCCAAGACCAGTAATTGAATGTAAAAAAATGTTAACAAATATATTAAATAACGTAGCTGTTCCATATTTAAAAATAAATGTATATGATAATGGTTTATCAACATTAACAGAACCATTTTCAATATTAGGTTATTATCCATTATATTTAACATATGAAAGTGCATTAACACATAATTCAACAACATATAATACATATCATACTTTAATTTATGATATTAAAGAAGAAACAATGACGGTAACAGATGTTGATTTTGAAAATTATGATAATAAAAAGCAAATTATATTATATCGTCCAAGTGGATTAACAGAAGAAACAAATGAAGTATCAAGCGTTGTTGGTACAAAATACTATGATGGTACATATATAGTTTCATCAACACCTATTACATCAATTGATACAAGTGCATTACAAACACGTACTACACCAAGTGCATCAACAAGTGCATATTTCAAAGCTTTTACAGATAAAATAATAACACAACATACATTATTATGGGGAGAATTATGGGATAGTTTAATTGAGATTAAGCAAGACGCGGCAAATACAGCTGCACAAAAACGACAATTAAATAGTTTAAACCGTATAATAAAGTTAAGTTTATATAATTTATATTGTTTAATTAGAAGTGATATAAAAGTAGATTTTAATCCATTAAATTTATCAATTACTGATTTAGATGGTTCTTTATATTGGATTGCTGAATTATGGGTAATGCCAACATTAATAATGATACATCCAAAAATTGCTAAAAATTTATTAGATTTTAGATATAGTCAATTAGAAAAAGCAAAAGCAGTAGCAGAATCACGCGGTTTAAGTGGAACGCAATTTCCATATACAGATAATGAAATATCATATAATGATGCTTATGCAAATGCTGAATCGGCAGTATATGTATTTAATACAGCATTAATATCAATAAATGCATGGAATTATTTCCGTCGTACAGAAGATATTGATTGGTTAAAATTAAAAGGATATACAATGATGAAAAGTAATGCTGATTTTTTAATAAGTAAAATGACGCGTAAATATTCAACAGCACAAGCAATATATTATTATAGTTTAGACGATGTAATTGGAATAAATAGTAATGAAACAACAGATAATAATTTCTTATCATTTTATTTAGCACGTTTAGCAATAAAGATGACATTGGAAGCAACATATTTCTTACAATATAAGCCAAGTACATCTTGGACAACATTTTATAATGGATATATGCAAATGCCAATATATTCTGATAAGAAAATATGTTTAAATGAAAGTGAATTAAATGCATATATAACAGCAGGACCAAATGATTCTGGATTATCAAATTTAAACTTATTGGAACCATTGGTAATAATGCATCCATATTATGATTATATGTTATATAACGTTCAAATGAAAATATATGTAAGTGAAAGTGTAATTTTTACATTAAACAATGGAATATATAATTTTACTATATCTGATTATAATACAAATTTAAAAACATATAGTAATAAAATAGATAGTAATTATTCAACAAATATAATAAATTTATTAATGATAGCATTTGGTAATTTTAGATATGCAAATAACTTAAGTATATCCAATTCAATTGCATACTTAACAGCATTTGAAAAAAAATTAGCATTAGCAATAAATAAGAATACATCATTACCATGGAACAATTTTATAAATATTCAACAATTAGGTTCAAATGATAGTAAATTAAATGACATAGGAAGTAGTTGTGCATTTTTATTATGTATATTATGTCATATGTTAGGAACAACAATAAGAGGACAAGTAAGTAGTAATGGAAGCGTAGTAGAGCCATTTGGATTAAATAATTTTGAAGGTCGTGGAATAAATTTAACAAATTTAAGTAGTCAAAATTATCCAAGTACATGGGAAAGTATATATTTATTATTAGGAGGAAGTAAAACAATATATAGTAATGTACAATAAACACCTTTTTAGAAAAGGTGTAAACCAAAACTTTAGTTTAATTTAACACCTTTTTAGAAAAGGTGTAAACCAAAACTTTAGTTTAATTTTAATTTTAATTATTATAGTTTAAGTTCGCTTTGCTCACCATATGCGGCGATTTTTTGATTGATGATTTATTTTTTGAATAATTGTAAAAGAAAGCAAATTTTACAAAGCAAAAAAAAAACCAGCGCGTTTGAATTCACGATATATTATATAAAATTTCATAAAATTATATAATATTTATTCTTTATTTTTATTATAGTGAATTATGAAAGTTTATATAAATATTCGTGTAAAATATATAATTTAAAAAAAAATATTTATAATAAATAAAAATAAAGATTTATATAATATATAAAAATGACATAATTTTTTACAAGATTATTCGGTCAAAATAGTCAAAATAGTAATAAGAGTAATAGAGATAAAAATATATTCGCAAATGTAAATAGTAAAAACAACCTAAGCGATGTCGTAGGAAATACTGAAATGTTAAATCCTGTAGGAGAAAATTTAGGAACACAAGAGTTTGATGGTAGCAATTCTACATATATTGGAGGTGCAAAACTCAAAAAGAAATGCGATAAAAAGAAATGCGACAAAAAGAAATGCGACAAAAAGAAATGCGATAAAAAGAAATGCGATAAAAAGAAATGCGACAAAAAGAAATGCGACAAAAAGAAATGCGACAAAAAGAAGTCAAATAAAAAGAAATCAAACAAAAAGAAATCAAACAAAAAAAAATAAAATATTTTTTTATAATTTATTAAATATCTTTAATAATTTTTTTTTATCTTTAATTATATTTTTGCAATATAACAAAATCCCATTTGATACTAAACTTTTATCTAAATTTTTTACTAAAAATTTTAACATTTTTCTATATTTAAAACGACATGAATGATATAAGAATGCATTGTATATACAGTCAGCCTCTATATCAACACTAAAATCATTATAATAATCAGTATGTTCATAATAAACAAGTTTAGTATTAATATTTGAATAAAATTCATAATTATTAATATGTAAATTAATGATATGACTAAATTTATCCCATAAATATAAAACAAGTTTCATATTATTATCATATATTGACAAATTAAAGTAATATTGAATATTACATAAATATTTTATAAGATTACATGATATATTATAAGTATATTTTTTAAAAATATTATCTAATATTCCAATAAAATCATCAATTTTATTTTCTTTATATAATATAGTAAATATATTATCATTATAACTGAAATGTATAGGTAATTTTTCTTTTGTTAATATAAAACCACTTATCATATGGTTATCAATAAATGAACATTCTTTCATATCATTAAAATATTCATATTCAGGAAAATCATATTTATATTCAAAATTATATGTGTTTATATCAGACATATTTTATTATTTGTGCCTTATTATATAAAGATACAGTATAAAAATAAACTATAATAATAGGCATTTTTTATAATATTCCATACTTATCAAAAATTGTTTGAATATTATTATTTGTAGATTTTATATCTTCTTCAAAATCATGACGTCTTGCAAAATTATATAAAAATCTGGTTTCTTTTCTATATGTATATAATTCATAATATAACCGAATGTACAAACAGTTTCATTAATACATTCAATAATTATTTTTATTATTTATTATATTCTTTATTATATTTTTTTAATATATAAATTTTATTTCCATTATTATTACATTCATTACATTTTTCAGTCTTATCATTTATTGTATTTGATATATCATTTTCTGAACATTTTTGACATAAATCTACATGAGTTTCAATACTATAATCTGAATATGATTTATTAATTTCACGTTTCTTATATGAAAAAATATTGAAAAATTTATTAAAGTAACTCAATTCTCTATTACATTCACTATTTTTGTTATTTGTATTTTCATTATCTATAATATTATCAAAATGTATATGATGTGAATTAACAGATTTTTCCGAATTATTCTTTATTATTTCATTTTCTATAACATTATTATGTATTTGCTGTGTTTTATATATATTATAAGAATAAGGATTAAAATAACTTAAATAATAATATAAATTACTTTCATTTTTATTTTCATTGTTATTCATATTTTCATTTGCTTCTTTAGTTTCTTTATCTTCTTCTATTTTATTTGTATTATTATTTTCAATATTTTCATTATTTTTTTTCAAATGTGTTAATTCTATTTTATTTTTATTACATACATGTTTCACACTTTTTTTACTTTTAATATATATAAAAACATATTGAGTTAATGATTTTAATAGATTTATAACTATATGATTTATAAAATATTTTCTAGATAATTTATAAGCTATAATACTAGATAAAGGAAAATATAAATAGTAATGATAATTATATAAGTAATATTGTAATAATGAAGTTGAAATAGTTGTACTGTACGAATTATTTAAAATACTAATTTTATTAAAGTTTTGTAAAGATACTAAATTCATATTATTATAGATACATATAAATATATATATATTTATATAATACTTTATATATTTTCTTTATATATTTTTTTATGATTTAAGATTAATATATAAATTAAATAATAATATATATTTAATAAATAATTTAATAGTATAATTTTCATATATTTGTAAATTCTAATAAAATGCCATCTATATTTAGAAAATTAGAACCAACATTAAAGATAAATGATTCAAATGCATCACATACATATTTAACAGCAAACTATATATATTTAAATCCAGAAATTGAGGTAATGTTAAATCATAAACCATTAAATAATTCAATACGTACAAGTATAGATAAATATTATACAGATTTTGATTATACAAATGGTAGTAATGCATTAAGTTCATGTAATACACAAATTAATGATTATAACATATTTATTGATCATTCAAATAGTATAATTGATTCTAATTTTGATCATGAATTATATTTAAAAGTAAATTCATCATATTTACAATCAAATACATTTAAATTATATGATATATCATATACATTTTCAAATTTATTAGATGCAAATCAAGTATTATCAAACACATCACGATATATTTATAATGATTTATATTCAAATAATCCACGACGTTTAGCCATTATTCATTGGGCAAGACACGGGTCTAATATTGGATTAACAACACAAGTTCCATCAACTTTTATTCCACGACTATATTATTCTTACAAAGATGAACTAGATAATAGATTAGATAGTAATGAATATTATTCAAATTATATATTAGATTTTACAAGATATAGTAATACATTAAATACATCATATAATTTAGTAAGACCATCAACAGATGCTATTAATTTTATACGTTCTAATTTTACAATCGGTAATAGAGTGGATTTTATTAATACTATGATTGATGTTGTAAATAATACAACTTTTTCATTTAATGATTTAGATTTATCTGGTTCAATTTCATCATCAGGTGTAGCAACTTTTCATAGTAATTTATTAGTATCTGGAAATACAACATTAGGAGATTCAAATACTGATACATTAACTGTAAATGCATCATCAACATATAATGATGTATTAAATGTATCAGGTATAACTACATTAAATTCAAATTTAGTTATAACAGGAAATGTAGCAGTTTCTGGTAAATTAGATATTTCAAGTACTGCAACATTTAATTCAAATTTAACAATTGGAGGAAATTTAACTGTTCATGGAACAACAACAACAGTAAATACAACATCATTAGATGTTGAAGATAATATTATTATGGTTAATGCATCACCATCAACAAATGCAGATGGTGGTATAGCAGTACGAAGATATCAACCAACAAGTAATGATTCCGGAATGGGTAATGTTATTGCTGATAATGAAAAAGAAAGTGGAATTGCACAAAGCGGTACATCATCAACTATTACATTAGCAACTGGTACAAGTGGATCTGATGATAATTATAATGATTGGATTATTTATATATCAAGTGGTACAGGAGCAAATCAAGTACGTAAAATTAGCGATTATAATGGAACAACAAAAGTTGCAACAGTTGCAGATAATTGGACTATAACACCAGATACTACATCAGTATATAAGTTATATAATACACCATACGTCGGTATTATATATGATGAGTCAGATAATATATTTAAATTATTTGGAACAGTAACTGATCCATCAAAAGCAACTTTGACAGAAAATGAATTAATAGGATTAGGAATAAATACGTTAAATGTATCTGGTGCAACTACATTACAAAGTACATTAGATACATCAGGTGTTGCAACTTTTAATAGTAATATAATTGTAAATGGAAATAGTATATTCGGGAACAATAATACAGATACATTAACAGTAAATGCAGTAGCAACTTTTGAAGATAATTTATTTGTATCTGGAAATAGTACATTAGGAAACAGTAATACAGATACATTAAAAGTAAATGCATCTGCGACATTTGAAGATGTATTAAATGTAAGTGGAATAATAGTAGGTAATTCAAATATAGATATTGAAGGAACAGCAAATATATTAGGTACTACCACATTACAAAATACATTAAATGTTACAGGAGTAGCAACATTTAATAGTAATGTTATAGTAGGTAATTCAAATACAGATAATTTAACTGTAAATGCCGCAGCAACATTAAATAGTGTATTAAATGTAAGTGGAATTATTACAGGAAATTCTAATTTAGATATAGAAGGAACTGCAAATATATCAGGGCATACAACATTACAAAATAATTTAACTGTAACAGGAGCATTAACAACATTAACAAATCAAAGCAATACAGGAACATTAGATGTTGATGGAATAGTAAATATGAATTCAAATGTAATAATAGATGGAACATTAACAAACGTATTAGGTTTAACAACCTTTTCTAATCAAAGTAATACTGGAACATTAGATGTTGATGGTATAGTAAATATGAATTCAAACGTAATAATAGATGGAACATTAACAAGCGTATTAGGTTTAACAACCTTTTCTAATCAAAGTAATACTGGAACATTAGATGTTGATGGTATAGTAAATATGAATTCAAACGTAATAGTAGATGGAAATCTTAATGTATCAGGAAATACCATTTTCAATAATGTCATTGCTAATAACAAGTTAGTTATACCAAATAAACCATCATCTAATACCACAGGAGATTCTGGTTCAATACGATTTAACACTACTGACACTGTATTACAATATTATAATGATGGATGGAAATCGCTAAGTGAAAAATCCGATATATCAACAATAAATAGTACATTAACATCATTAGAAACTCAAATCACTAATAATGATACTGATATAACATCATTACAAGATTTAGTATCTTCAAATACAAATAATATAGAAATAAATAGTTCAAGTATATTAACAATAAATAGTACATTAACATCATTACAAACTCAAATCACTAATAATGATACTGATATAACATCATTACAAGATTTAGTATCTTCAAATACAAATAATATAGAAACAAATAGTTCAAGTATATTAACAATAAATAGTACATTAACATCATTACAAACTCAGATCACTAATAATGATACTGATATAACATCATTACAAGATTCAGTATCTTTAAATACAAATAATATAGAAACAAATAGTTCAAGTATATTAACAATAAATAGTACATTAACATCATTAGAAAGTTCAGTAGATTCAAATACAAATAATATAGCAATAAATAGTTCAAGTATATCAACAATAAATAGTACATTAATATCATTACAAAGTTCAGTATCTACAAATACATCTGATATAACATCTTTACAAACTCAAATAACTAATAATGATAGTGATATAACATCATTACAAAGTTCAGTAGATTCAAATACAAATAATATAACATCTTTACAAAGTTCAGTAGCAACAAATACAACTAATATAACATCATTACAAAGTTCAGTAAATACAAATACATCTGATATAACATCATTACAAAGTTCAGTAGCAACAAATACAACTAATATAACATCTTTACAAAGTTCAGTAGCAACAAATACAACTAATATAACATCTTTACAAAGTTCAGTAGCAACAAATACAACTAATATAACATCATTACAAACTCAAATAAATGGGAACGATGCCGACATATCGTCATTACAATCACAAGTAAATAATAATGATACTGATATAACATCTTTACAAACTCAAATAACTAATAATGATAGTGATATAACATCTTTACAAAGTTCAGTAGCAACAAATACAACTAATATAACATCATTACAAAGTTCAGTAGCAACAAATACAAGTGATATAACATCTTTACAAAGTTCAGTAAATACAAATACATCTGATATAACATCATTACAAAGTTCAGTAGCAACAAATACATCTGATATAACATCATTACAAAGTTCAGTATCTACAAATACAAATAATATAGCAACAAATAGTTCAAGTATATCAACAATAAATACAACATTAACATCATTACAAAGTTCAGTATCTACAAATACAAATAATATAGCAACAAATACATCTGATATAACATCATTACAAAGTTCAGTATCTACAAATACAAATAATATAGCAACAAATAGTTCAAGTATATCAACAATAAATACAACATTAACATCATTACAAACTCAAATAAATAATAATGATACAGATATAACTAATTTACAAACTCAAATAACTAATAATGATAATGACATATCATCATTACAAACTCAAATAACTAATAATGATAATGATATAACAAATTTACAAAATAATAAACTTGATAAAACTGGCGGGACAATATCTGGTAATCTTACAATTAATGCTACAACAACTATTAATAATGGAGGTTATTGGGGATTAACCGTTGATAGAGTAGCAGGTGGTGGATGTGGTATAAAACTAATAAATAATTCTAATAATGAAATAAGATTGCACCATAGTTCTGGTGATAGTTTAGTATATTTAGATTATTATCGTGCGAGTAATACAACAACCTATAATCTTTTAACATTTGACGCAAGTATCTCTTCATTATTAACGACAGGAACAATTATAATTCCTTCACCATCAACAGGAACGGCATCACGCTTACAATTTTCAGGAAGAGGTGGAACAAATGTAAATAGAGCATATCTTTATTATGATAGTTATTTATATGTATATGGCTATGATGGTATTAAAATTGGACGAACAGACGGAGGTTCTACTGGATATAACATAGCACAATTTGACAGCACAGGTTTCCATTTAACTTCAAATGTAGCAAATCAAGAAATAAGTTGGGCTTGGAATAGTGCTAAAATATTTTCAGGTTATTCATCAGAAACAAATGACAATGGATTACATATCCAATGTACATATCCGATATATTTAGACAATAATACATATTTAAATGGCGATTTAACAATATCAAAAACTGATCCATATTTGGTATTGAATAATAATAGCACAATTTACGCAAAAGTTGGTAATTCAAATGGTTCTAATGTATTTCAATTACATTCATCTAATGCTGGAAATG
>Ga0181590_10000581_pt1 | contig 29469 bp, 29 predicted proteins | sample 071ome_34_FD_132446 | JGI IMG/M metagenome (GOLD analysis project Ga0181590, IMG submission 132446) | Coastal salt marsh microbial communities from the Groves Creek Marsh, Skidaway Island, Georgia - 071411BT metaG (megahit assembly) | ecosystem: Environmental > Aquatic > Marine > Intertidal...
AACTCTTTACATAACTCAGTCACAAATTCTGGTTTATCAATTGCCATCGTTCCAATAATTAAATAACTTATACCAACATCGATATAAGTATCCGCTATAGACATGCTTCTAATTCCCCCACCAATCTGGACTGGGACATCAGGAAATTTTCTGACAATTTCCGAAATAGCATCTGAGTTAACTGGTCTGCCTTCAAATGCTCCATTTAAATCAACTAAGTGGATTCTTTTTGCACCTTGACTTACCCATTGTTCAGCCGTCTCGACTGGGCGATCTGAGAATACCGTCGAGTCGTCCATAATTCCTCTTCGAAGTCTTACACACTTACCGTCTTTTAAGTCAATAGCGGGAATAATTAACATGGATATTCATTTTAAATTTTCTAAGTATTATAAACTAGGCATTTATTATTAATAGCAATTGCAATCATGCCAATTTAGATGAAGATAATTTGTATTTTTTTAAATATACTTTTCATCTATCCAGCTTTTGCCTATGATGATGTAAAAGTTTCAAAAGTCATCAGCGTTTATGATGGTGACACCCTAAAAGTTAATATTGATTCAATTCCAGACATAATTGGTAAAAATATTAGAATCAGATTAAAAGATATTGACGCCCCTGAAATAAAAGGAAAGTGTCAAAAAGAAATTGATCTTGCCATTTTGGCAAGAGACTATCTCAGAAGAGTAATTAATGAATCTAATCATATTGAACTGAGGAATATTGAGAGAGGAAAGTATTTTAGAATTGCAGCCGATTTATTCTTGGATGGTGAAAATATATCTGGCAACCTAATTAAAAAGAAATTAGTTCGCAAATACTCCACTAAAGATAAAAAAAGAAACTGGTGCAATTAATTTGAAACTTTACTCATGACAGTCTTGAGCACATCACAAGTTCTTTGGATGTGTCTATCTTCAAGTGTTGGATGCACAAGAAACATCAATGAAGAATTGCCTAATAAAATTGCATTTTTATGCCTTTTTTCTGACTTCCGAATATTACTAAATGCCTTTTCAAGATATATCTCTGGACATGAACCACTGTAACATGGAACACCATTTGCATTAATTTCTTCAACGATTTTCTGCCTATCGTAGGAAATCTTTTCTAAATCGAGAAAAATGTAGCATTTATAAGCTGCATGACCAATATGATTAGGCACATTTGGAACTATCAATCCTTGAATTTTTCTTGCATACTCCCAAATCCGCATAGCATTTGCAAATCTCTTAGTTGTCCAATCATTCATTTTCTTAAGTTGAATTCTACCAAGAGTTGCTTGAATTTCAGTCATTCTAAAATTACTTCCAATAGAATCATGGACCCACATAAAGTTATTTTTTTTGCCTTGAGATATTGAATAGAAATTTTTTCCATGATCTTTGTAAGACCACATTCTTTCCCAAAATACCTTTTTGTTAGTAGTTACCATTCCGCCCTCACCGCCAGTAGTCATAATCTTGTCCTGGCAAAAACTCCAACAACCAATGTCTCCAATAGAGCCTACTGATTTGTCCTTATATGTTGCACCATGTGCTTGTGAGCAATCTTCTACGACATAAATACTTCTATCTTTGGCAAATTTGATAATCTCATCCATTTCACATGGCCAACCTGCAAGATGCACACAAATAATAGCTTCGGTTTTGTCAGTAACACACTCTTGAATAGTATTTATGCTGATATTTTGGGAATCAACTTCAACATCGGCAAAAACCGGAACTGCGCCAGCATTTACTATAGATGAAGCTGAAGCAACAAAGGAACGACTTGTCACTATTACTTCAGCATCTTTGCTAAGCTTTAAAGCTCTTAACGCTAGTTCTAAAGCTACAGTCCCATTGCATAAGGAGATAGCAAAATTTGAACCGACCCAATTAGCAAATTCTTCTTCGAATTTTTGACACTCGACCCCTGTCCAATAATTTACCTTATTTGAAAGAAGTACCTTTTCTACAGCTTTACAATCCTCTTTTGTAAAACTTGGCCAAGAAGGAAATTCAATATTACGCATTAATTTTTCTTATGATTCTAACTGGCACACCAGCAGCTATGACGTTTGCTGGAATATCTTTATTTACAAAACTATGCGCCCCAATAATTGAATTTTTACCAACTGTTACACCAGGCATTATTGTTGAATGCGAACCAACACAACAACCCTCTTCTAAAGTTACCATACCTCTTTTATTATCAATTGTAGAAATTGAATAAATTGAGCAATGAGAGCCGATTTGTACATTGTCTTTAATAATTACTCCAAATTTAGCATTTATATAAGTAAATGAGCCAATATCAGTCTTATTTCCTAATTCTAGTTTTTCTGAATTTTGAACTAGCCAATTATATTTGTTCAATTTTCCATTAATTATTTCTGGAGTTCTCCAATTCTTAAATCTTTCAGTCATTTTCATTCAGGTAGTAACTAGCCTCTTTTGTCCAAATACTATCAGGAAATAATTCTTTAAGCTTCAAAAAATAAGTTTCAACCTTGTCAAATCTTTCCACCAATTGATAGCTCCTAAGAATATAAAATAATTGAAAAGCTTTGTCATTTTTTTGATATTTCTGATCAAAAAATGTAATCCAATACTCTCCCTGATCAACAATTTTTCCATTAATATGTTTATCAAGATAAGTGTCTTGATACCAAAAGAAATAAAAATCACCAAATATATAATACAAAAAACTTACTACTTCCTCAAGTAATAACCTGGTAAGGTCATAAGACCTCAAGTTTTTAAATTCTGGTGAAGCTCCTTCTTTCCAACGTACTTCATTTTTTTTATAGATATTTAGGAAGTCTTTAATGAGAGTTTTGTCTTTCGAATTTTTAGAAACGATGTGGTTTTCTTCATAAAGCAACTCATCTGAAATTATACTTTTTTCAATATCAATCTCTTTCAACTCATCAATTGATATGTTTTTTCCACTTTTATCAACAGCTAAAAATCCAAAATATGGATCGGCAATAATCCACTTATCATCAATTAAAATTTCAGAATATGTGTGTGCATTTACATCTCTTAATCTCGTCTGAGATATTCCCAGTTTATTTAAAAGATTCATGTATACAAATGCTTGTTGATCACACCAAGCAACACCTCGAAGTAAATCATTATGGCTATTTTTATCAACTACCTTATAAAACTGTTTTTCGACACCTAAAAAAAGATCTGTTCTGTAGGCAGAATTAATATCATTAGAAACGTATTTAAATAAGTTCTTAATATTATCTTTTTTCGAGCTAGTTTTATGGATATCTGATATTTTCTCGTAAACAAATTCTCTATATATGAATCCACTAATTTTCTCAGGTAAGACTGGAAGAATAAGAAGCAATGTGGTTAAAAGAAAAAAAGTAACAAGAAAAATAAGTAGTGACTTTCTCATTCAAATTTCTTCATAGTTTTTCTTCCTCTCTGACTTATGCCTTCACGTCTAAAGACCTTAACTATTGTCAAAATAATTATTTTAAAATCGAGAAAAATTGATCTATTAGCAACATACCAAACATCCATTTTAAATCTTTCGTCCCAAGTTGTATCATTTCTTCCATTTACTTGTGCCCAGCCTGTAATTCCAGGTTTTAATTGGTGCCTTAGTCTCTGTGTAGCATTGTATTTATTTAGATACTCCATTAGCAGAGGTCTTGGACCTACAATACTCATATCGCCTTTTAAAACATTCCAAAACTCAGGAATTTCATCAAGACTTGTCGATCTCAGAAATTCACCAAATTTTGTTAATCTATCATTGTCTTCTTTATCCTCATATTCTTTATTTAGCATAGTTCTAAATTTATATATCATGAAGGGGCGTTCATTTAAGCCTGGTCTTAGTTGCGTGAATAAAATTGGTGAACCTAAATTAACTTTAATAAGAATTGGTATTAGAAGAAAGAAAGGCAAAAATAGAATTAATGCTAATAAGGAAAAAACAATATCAAAAAACCTCATGCAGATTTTAAACCCATGTTTTCTAGAATATCCTTATTAACTTTTTCTACATCAAATCTTTTCTCGACGTATGCTCTAGACTCAACTCCCATTGACTCTATTAATTCTCTATTATGAATGAATTTTTCCACTGCAAGAACTAATTCATCTACAGATCCTACTTTAACTAGAAATCCATTCTTGTTATCAATTACTGTTTCTTTACATCCTGGCGCATTTGAAGTAATTATAGCCCTGCCTGTTGCCATTGCTTCAAGTGAACTTCTGGGAATACCTTCTCTGTAAGAAGGTAAAACAAATATAGAGCATTCTTTCAGGTGAATCCTTATATCATCCGTATGTTGATAATATTTTATCACTCCCCTTGAAATATAATCTTCTAGAAGATCACTTTTAACAGATGTTGGATTAATATCTATACTGCCCACAACAGAGAACTTAATCATTAAATTCTTATATTTTGATATTATGGCTTCTGCTGCGTGTATATATTCAATAATCCCTTTGTCTTTAATTAGCCTACCAACGAATAAAAAATTAAGATCATTTGAAGGTTTTTCATAACTAAAGTGATTGAGATTAACTCCAGAACCATCAAGTACAACAGTTTTTTTGCTTTTTCCAATTATATTTCCAATTTTAAAAAAATTGAGGTCATCAGGATTTTGAAAAAAAACTAGACTTGCATTCTTTAATGAAAACTTATACAAAAACTTTGCGATATAGGAAACTATCTTTTTGACAAAAGAATTTGGATGAATGAATGCTGAGCCAAGGCCTGTTATTAATGCATAAGATTTTTTTGTTTTAGAATATCTTGATGCAATGAGACCAAAAATTACTGGTTTTATTGTGTAGGCAAACAAGATATCAGGATTAATTCTATAAATTGCAATTATAAGTTTCAACAAGTATGAAATATCAGAAAAAGGATTAATCCCAGATCTATGAAAAGAGATGTTTTGATAATCGACACCAAGTAAACTAAGGCTCTCCAAAGTGGAATCGCTGCATTTGCCACCGGAAATAGCAAAAACTTCGCAATTTTTTTCCTTGAATTTCTTAATGAGTTCCCCTCTAAAGTTAATCAAAGAATCGCATTCTCCTCCAATAATCAGAATTCTATTCATAAAACTTTTTCATCCAAAGTTGGAACATTATTAAATTCCATATTTTGTGGTGATGATTATATCTGCCAGAAAAATGTTCTTTTAAAAGCTTATCAATAGTCTTAAAATCAAAAATTGCATCGTTAATTATTTCTTTCTCATTCAAAACATCTGTTGTAAAAGACTTGAGAGGACCTCTAAGCCAAGAATCTATGGGCACGCCAAACCCCATTTTTGGCTTATTTTCATAATTGGGTATATATTTTTTTAATATTTCTTTTAAAACGTACTTACCATTTCCATGCCTAATTTTCATGTGCATTGGCAGGTTCCAAGCATCTTCAATTAGGTTATGATCTAAGAAAGGTGCACGAGTCTCAAGACTAACAGACATAGAAGCCCTATCAACCTTTGTAAGTATATCACCGGGTAAATATTCCTTGAAATCCCTATACATGATTGATTCAGTATCGTCTAGGTTATCATTATTAAAACTCTCTATTAAACTATTTTTGTTAATAAGCAAACCATCAACATTTAACCAACTGGATGTTAGAAAACGATATAGTTCATTGGTGGTTGAGCAAGATAATGCTTTAGCGATTTTATAAATTTTCTCACCTGGTAATCTCATTCTGTATTTCTTTGCGATGAAAATCTCTAAGAAAGAGTAAATCATATTCCACCTCTCTTGAGATGGGGTAGTTAAAATCTTAGAAAACAATTTAAGAAAAACTGGTGGAATATTTCTTGTTTTTCTCCACAATCCATTAGTCCAAACATGTCTGTTATACCCACCAAATATCTCATCTCCTCCGTCACCAGTTAATACCACCGAGACATGACTTTTAGCAAATTTTGAGATTAAAAAAGTAGGAATTTGTGATGAGTCCGCGAAAGGTTCATCAAAAATTTTTGGCATATAATCTATGCTTGCAGCCAAATCGTCAGAGCTAAGAATGATTTCAAAATGCTTGGAATTGATAAAAGATGCAACTTTTTTTGCATCTTTTGATTCGTCATACATTGATTCATTAAAACCAATGCTAAAGGTATTTATTTTTTTTGTTGAGACATATTGCATTATTGAACTAACAATACTAGAGTCAATTCCTCCTGAGAGATAGGCTCCCACATTAACATCAGCAACTATTTGATTTGATATGATATTTTGTAGTCTAGTATCAATTCTTTTAGTCATTTCAATATCTGATAGACCCTTAAATCTGTCATCTTTGATTAGGGTCCAATAATATGATTTTTCAAATTTAAAAGTTTTAGTATCAATTGTTACTATTTCCGCAGGTTGAACTTTGCCAATATTTTTAAAAATTGACATATTATCTGGCACATAAGATAGTCTGATAAACTCATGTAAGGCATTTGAATTAATTTCTCCCTTAAAGCCAGGATGAGCCTTGAAGACCTTGAGCTCAGAACCAAATACTAAATCATTATCAATGATTCCATAATAGAGGGGCTTTTCTCCAGCTCGATCCCTTATTAAATGTAGCTTGTGCTGAGATCTATCTAACAAACCTATAGAAAACATACCTTCGAATTTAGTTACTGCTTTAATTAAGCCAAAAAAATTAATAGCCGCCAGAACAACTTCAGTGTCCGAGGTCCCTGACCATATAATATTAGGATTAGCTATTTCTAATTGCTTTCTCAGAGCTTTATGGTTGTATATTTCACCATTAAAAACCAATATATATCTTCTACAACTCGAAAACATTGGCTGATGACCACTCTTAGACAAATCGATAATTGAAAGCCTTCTGTGAATAAGAGCAGTATTATCATTTATCCAGTTACCAGAATCATCTGGCCCCCTATGTTCAAGAATTTTTGAGGCTCTCCTAGAAAATAACTCTAGAAAATTCCTAGATTGTTTTTTGGATAATATTCCTGCAATACCGCACATTTATTCACAAACCAAATTAAGTGCCATCTCAAATTGTTTTGAAACGAATGAATTATCATATTTTGAATCACCATAACCGAGAAAATTAGTTTTTTTTCTTGCCTTTAGAATTGCTCTAGCAAGAGCCATTGGATCTTTAGATAGAGATTTATTAGAAATAACATATCCTCCAATCTGACTAACAATATCATGACAGGATCCAGGGGGGGTAATAGCTAAAATGGGTTTTTTTGCTCCCATATAATCTACAAGCTTACTTGGGAAGAAAACGCTTGATTTAAAATTTCCATCAATTATTAGAAGTAAATCTGATGTTTTCATCATCGCCAAAGAAGTAGAATAGTTTACTGGCTGAACAATTTCTATAACTTCTTTTGGTATTTTATAGCGCTCAATCTGCCAATTTTCTTTGCCAATCCATCTACCTATAAATCTAAATTTTATATCCTTTAAGAAGTTGTTATCTTTGAAGTGGATAGCCTCTATGGCTCGAAAAAAACTTATAGGATTTCTATCGTTATAGAAGTTACCAAAATAACTAATGGTGAATTTATCTGATGATTTTTCCTCTTCTAGAAATAGATTTCTTTCATATGAATGATTTGTTATAAAAGATTTATTGTAAATTTCATAGTTGTATTTTTTGAGAATAAGATCTCTAGATAATTTTGTTGTAAAGTTGACTGCATCACAACTTTTCAAAATCTTTCTTTCTAAGGGTATTTGGAGAGGTTTGTAAATTAGATATTTTGCCAAAAAAGGATTATCAGCCCAAGGATCACTAAAATGAGCTAACCACCTAATCTCAGGGAAAATTTTTTTCAACTTTAAAGCTGCTAGATGGATTGAATGCCATTGTGACCAAGAAATAACAACATCATATTTTTCTATATCTATTTCAATTGCTTTTTGGACAATATTTTTATTAAAAAGTTGAAACCTATCAGGGAAAATATGAAAAATTCTTAGCTTATCAAAAAGCTTTTTAGTGAGCCATTTTGGTTTTTTTGCTCTATAAATTCTTTTGAAATTTTCTTTAATATAATTTTCGAAAATATTGTCTGATAATGTTTGGATTATTTCGGTTTCTATTGTTAATATGTCAATATCGAAATTTTGAATTTTTGCTAGACATTTGGCTGATAGGAATGATTCTGGAGCTTGAATTGGTGAAAAGGCATATGTAATAAGAAGAGCTTTCTTTTTCTTAATCAAAATATTTTTACCTATTAGAATTTAATTGCTTTGAAATCCAAGCGCATGTTTTACTGAGCCCCTGCGTAACTTCAATTTTAGGAATATAGTCAATAGTTGACTTTATCTTAGAGATATCACCCTGTCTAGATTTGACATTGTCCCAACTTCTTTCTTGCTTAAATATAATTCCAGCCTGGTTATGAGTATGCATATTAATGATATTTGCTAAATCTACTATTGTTGTAGCTATACCAGTAGCAATATTAAAAACTTCTCCAGGCTTTGTATCAAAGCTAATTAGATCACATATAGCTGAAGTAACATCATCAATGTAACAAAAATCCCTAGTTTCAAACCCTGTGCCAGTAATTAATAATGGCTCTCCTTGAAGTGCTGCACTGACAAAGTTGGGTATAACACTCCTGTATTTCCCGGGATAATCTCCTGGGCCATAAACATTAAATAATCTAACAATTACAATATCTAGTCCATGATACTCTGACCAGAATTTTGCATAACCTTCTCCAAGAAACTTTGTAATAGAGTATGGTGTCTCAGTTGCCACTGTTTTCATACTTTCATGCATAACTTCTGAATTACCGTAAACACATGACGAGGATGAATAAAGAACCTTCTTGACATTGTATTTTCTACAGAAATCAAAAACTTTAATTGTTCCCATACCATTAACTGATAAATCTAACTCAGGATGATCAACTGAATTCTGATTAGCAAAAAGTGCAGCTAGATGGATTACGTAGTCTGGTAAAGTTTCGAAGCATTTTTTAAGATCATCATCATTGGTTATCGAGCCCTTAATAAATTCAACTTCGCTTAGAATTTCATGTTCATACCCGGAGGATAAATCATCAAGTATTACAACTTCATGCATGGCACTATGTAATCTAGCGGCTAAATTTGAACCAATGAACCCTGCCCCGCCTGTTATTAGAAATCTACTCATAATTTTTTACTAAATTTTGGAATGAAGTATTTTCAAGTGATGAAGCAATTTCCATACAATCAAAAAATAATTGCCAATCATAAACTTGAGAGGGGTCTGCATATATATTGAGAATACCAGAAGAAGAGGAATCATTCATAAAGCTCACCATTTTTGTAAATTGATTAAAATAATCTTTTTCATTAAGTTTTCTAGTGGGTGAAAACCTATAACTCCATGAGTCAAGAATTCTTGCTGGAAAATCATAACTTCCTGATACGGGAATTTCTAGGATTCCTGATTCTGTATTTATTACTGCTCCATGCCACATGCCAGAAACTGGTGTTGTTGAAGAAGAATATATGTAGTTCTTCTCTTTTAAGATTGAATATAAAAAGTTCAATTCACTAGTTTTTTGAAAGGTGCCAAAATGCGGCGTCCTGAATCCAATTGGCTCCTCTCCAAAAATATCAATAAAGTTATAATGACCGTTAAAAACATCATCCCTAACCTTTTCTCTTGGAAGCCTGTCATAAAAAAGTGTACTAACATAATTTTTATTTTTTTCATCAAATTCCGTATGAGATAAATAACCATGGTTTATGAACTCAGAACCAAGATGCTTTATAGAAGTGTACTCATCTTTACCTCTTTTTAGAAGCTCTCCAGGCACTGCATAAGTTGCAGATATTCCGAGTTTCCTTAACTTTGAATCAACTTCGCGAACAACCTCAATATCCTTGTCTGTATCACAATCAAAAGACATAATAAAGTATTTCTTATTTATTCCAAATTTCTTAGTCTTTGTTACATATCTATTGCGAAAATAGTTCGGAAAAGAATTTCCAAGAAAATATCCTATTGCATAATTTGGTCTAAGTAGGTTGTTTAAAATTTTGCTTAGCATAATAAATGTCGATGAAATATGTCAATTAAATTATCCAAGATAACTATCAATAAATTTGCAAATTCTCTTAGAAGTATTTCCATCCCATTTTTTTATTTTGTTTTTTTTGATATCTCTTTGGTGTTTTAATGATTCATATGCTTTTATAATTCCGTCGAATTTGTTTCCACAGATCCTATTAAATCCTGATTCGACAGTTACTGGTCTTTCAGTATTTTCTCTCAAAGTTAAACAGTTTACACCTAGAACGCACGATTCTTCTTGCAGTCCTCCACTATCAGTTAAGACTATATCTGCGTCTTTCAAAAGAATTAGAAACTTATTGAACGGGAGTGCTGGAAAACAGGAAATATTTGGACCTAAGTCTAGCTTTAACCTCCTTATTGACTTTTCTGTTCTTGGATGAATAGAAAATATTATATGTAAATCATTAGAAATTTTTTTTACCGCATTTAGAATATTGGTAAGAATTTTATCTTCATCTACATTTGAGGGTCTATGCAATGTTAGTAATCCATATCTTTCACATTCTTTTAAGAATCTAAAATCTTCTGGAGTTTCCTCTTGTAATTTTTCAATTTTTCTCAATTGAAAAAATAGGTTATCTATCATCAAGTTGCCAACAAATTTTATCTTATTTCTATCATGCCCCTCTGATATCAGATTCTTTCTCGCAGATTCTTCTGTTATGAACAAAATATCAGAAATAGAATCTACAATTTTTCTATTTATCTCTTCTGGCATTTTTATATCAAAACTTCTTAAACCTGATTCAATATGGGCAACATTAATGTTTAATTTCTTCGCTGCAATTGAACATGCTAAGGTAGAGTTAACATCTCCGACAACTAAAACAAGATCTGGTTTATTTTTAACACAGTAGCGTTCAAAATTAACCATTATCGAAGCTGTAATTTCTGCATGAGTTTTGCCTTCTGTATCAAAAGATATATCTGGCCTTGGTATCTCCAAATCTTCAAAAAATACGGCGTCCATCTGTTCATCGTAATGTTGTTTTGTATGGACAAGAGAGTACTTAATATGTTTGAAATTCTTATCCAACTCTCTTATTAAAGGTGCAACCTTAACAAAGTTAGGTCTAGCACCAACCACAATAGTTATCATAAATTTTCTCTTCTTTTCTTAGCAAAAAAAATAAATAACCCAATCAATCCAATACCAACTAACAATGAAACTGAGCCTTGGCGATATCTTATTAAAGTTCCGATATTTGGAAATAAATATACCGGCATTAATATTACATAGATTGTGTAGGATAATACTATCCAAGTAGAAAATTCTTTTAATCTTTCTTTTATAAAAGGAAATAAACCAAGATAAAGTATGTAACAAACTATAGTTTGTAGCACTGTGATTGAATATAATGCAGAATAAGGAGAATCTGGAAATCCAAACCATTTGTCAGGAAAGGGGGTAAAAAGCGCAATTTGAATTGCTCTAGGAAGATAAATTAAAAAATCAGAGAGATTTTTAAAACTTATATCCATATCTATGATAGTTCTTGATGATTCATGAAGTGAGGAAAAAAAATTTCTGTGCTCTGAAATTGATTTCAAGTTTCTATTTATGAATGTAGGCAAATAATCTGAATCTTGCCAGATAAATTCTCTAGAAGCTTTTTCTTTTACTTTTATGTTTTTCTGGGCATTCTTAAAATCTATTAAATAGTCTTCATCAGATGGAGCAAAAGTATTTTTTGTTTTAAATTCATAGCGCTTTTTATGTAAATTTTCATTTTCAATTAAATGAGGCATTTTTTCATTTTCAATTGAATGAGGCATTTTTTCATTTTCAATTGAATGAGGTATTTGGATAAAATTTACTGTTGTATCTTTTTGATCATAAATACCTTCTAATGTGGCAAAAACAAAGATTGATTGAAGCGCAATACTAATTATAAGATTCAAAAAATTTACCTTATATTTACTGAAAATAATGACATTTCTAACATTTAACACAAGAAAAAAAATAACTAAATATATTAAGGAATAAAGACCGAAGTAAGGCCTAATAATCCAGCAAACAAACATTACAAAAGATAATACTACTAAATGCCATAGGTATCTTCTGGAAAAAAATTTGACATCATCTTTAATTGAGTTTGAAGAAATTTTCAACAGAATTAAGGTTGTTAATAAACTTAATGAAATCAAGAATACATCTTTTGTAATTTGGCTAAAGAACAGGAAAGATGTTGGAAGAACTAGAAATGGCAATACTCCCAATAATGAAAGCGCTTTACTAATGTTAAGTAAACGAAAAATTTTAAATAAAGATGATGCACCTATAGCAATAAAGAAGCTTGAAATAGGCAGAAAAATAGACGGATCAGTTGTCCCTGTTATTGCAAAAACTCCAGATAGAACTCCGATAATACCAAAACCACTTGGCTTTAACTCCCACTCACTCCAGCCAATGGTTATGATTTCATAATACTCCTGCTTCGCTCTTTGCAAATAAAATATCCAGTCACCTTCTATTAGGCCTGCTGTTGAGTGCTGCTCAGTGAAAATCAGGGGAATAATGATTTTCTGCAGCGTAATTCCGATAACAATAGTATAAAAAAAAGAATAATAGAACACTCTTTTTGTGTCTAATGAATTTATATATTCTTTAATCATGTTCATAACTAATAATATTGCGACATGCTTCTATAAATGATTCCTTATATGTCGTCCTAGCCCAATTTCTTGATGCATTAAGACTCAATTTAGTATAAGTATCTTCATTCTGAAGTGTTAAAAGTATATCTCTAACTGTTTCAATATTAGAATGTACTATTATTGAGTTTTTTTCATTGCAATAATTTGTAATTTCCCCCGCTGGAGTTACTATAGGTACTAATCCAATTTTCATTGCCTCAACAACAGAAATTGCCATCCCTTCAAACTTGCTAGCTTGGATATAGTATGAGGACTTTTCAGCGATATGGTAAATATCTTGAAAGTCTAGAGCATCATAAAATAGAACACTTGAATTTAAGCCGTTTTTATTAATAAAACTTTTAATAATATCTGTGTCCTCACAATCTGGTCCAATAATTCTAAATTTAGCATTTGGGTAATATTTTTTAACTCCATTGAATATTTTCAATGCCCTTATTAAGCCTTTATCAATAGACTTTCTCCCCCAATAAATAAAGTTAGGCATATTTTGTAATTCTTTAGACCTGTTTATTATTCTTGAGTTAAAGCTTATTATTCTGGGAATTCTCCGAAATTTAAACCTAAATCTTCTCTCAAATGAAGAGTTTGAATCTGACCAAATTTCAATTGAGAAAATATAAGCGATCCTGGTAAAAATATAATCAAAGAAGTTGGTGTTCTTTTCACTATGAATAAATAATATAAGTTTTATTCTTGGTCTGAATATTTTTGATAGAAGACCAACTAGTGAAGATCTCCATAATGACATAATGATGATATCTGGTTTTGATGCTAATATTCTTCTAACACTCCCAATAATCTTTAATGGATTATTTATATCTTTAATGTCTAAACACACAAATAATTTTTCAAGTTGAAATCCCTGATATTCTTTCTCAATTAATGTATTTGCAGCAACTTCAACACCTCCAGTCTTTGAATACATAGGGATTAAATAGACTATTTTTTTAGTGCTTTTAAACATCTGGATAAAATCAAAAACCAAAAATTTCTCTTAAATAAAAATCTTAAGACATGGTGTAATATTGAGCACAATACTATCTTGCCTCTCCAGCTCTTCATATTTAAACTTAAATATTTATTTTGTTTGAGCCACCTTAACCAGGCGTAGATTCTAAAAAGCTCAAGTGGAAAATAATTTTTATTTATTCCTTGAACTTTCATTTCTTTTATTAACTTAATCCTATCAACAATATTCTCCTTGTAGCTATCACTCCCTTTATGGACTCTATAAAACATTACAGTATCTCTTTTCCACATGATATTGCCATATTTTAATAGTCTTGAGAGAATGATTACATCTGAGTGTTTCCCAGCAATGTCATGGACTTCTCTGTATGCTCTTTTTAGTATTTTTGTATTGTAAACATAACTAGGGAAAGGACAAATTCCCTTATTTCCAGGTAAATATTGCTTTAAAAATTCTTTGGGTGAAAAAAAGAACATATCTCTATCTAGATTGTGCATTTTTATACCTAGCTTATGGTCATTCATGTCAATTAATTCTGCATTAAATGCAGTAGCTACAAATTCTTTTTTGGGCAGATACTTAAAAACCTCACTGATAAAATTTTCTTTCATAATGTCATCATCATGAAGAAGAATTGAATATTGACCAGTAAGATTGTCAATTACTTGTGAAAAATGATTATGTGAGCTCAAATTATTTCTCTTTATATAACTCAAATTATCGTATTTTCTATAAGAAGAATAAATTTTGAATGTCTCATTATTTGAAGAATTGTCTGAGATCAAAATATTGAAATTCTTTTTTTTGTGACTCTGTACAAGAATAGAGTCAAGACTTTTTTTAAAGTAATCTGGTCTATTTCTTGTAAGAATTACAAGTTCTAATTGATCATCCATGATGGAAAAAATTGAATAACTTTCGAATAATTCTTTTTAAATATGAATCAATATAGAATGAATTTTGCCGCAATTTAACTTTCTCATACTTCCGGGCAGTTTTAGTTGCAAGTTTAGACATCAAATTAAAAATATTGTATTCGAAAAGTATCTTATCTCTTGAATCTTTAATTTGCTCTATTTTTTTGGAGTAAACATCATTCTGAATTATTGATTTTATTGCAAAGATTGCATCTTCATGGCGATTGATATCTATCACTTCGAGAGAATCTATATTAAAAAATTTATTTATGTTTGGGCAACCACTGTAAATAGGGAAACTAAAACCTAAAAAAGCATCGGCTAATTTTTCTGACCAATAATCCTTTGTAATTGAATTTTCTAAAACTAGATGATACTTATAGGGCGAAATAGCATCCCATTTATCAGGAATTTCATTAAATCCATGTCCAAAAATATCAATATATTTTGATATCTCTGAATTTGCCAATGACTCTATAAATTGCAATCTGAGAAGATGTCCATCTGTATAAGTTTTATCAGAGACAATAACCGAAACTTTGTTTATTTTTCTCTCTGGAGACATTAAGACTAGTTCATCATAACCAAATCTAACTCGTGATAGAAACTTGTGTTTATTTCTAATTTTTTGGATGTTTATTCCAACCCACCATGTAAGCCAATTTTCGTAAATTTTTTTATCATGCTTAACAGATCTATCACATGTTACTATGCAAGAGAATTGACTTAGAAAATCTTGGTGGACTCCACTTATATCCTCGTTTGGCTCCATGGATACATATACAATATGATCTGGATCGCATATACATTTCTCCTCTCTTAATAGTCCTGAACCATGAAGAACAAACCACCAGTCACATCTTTCCACCTTTTCATTTACTATAAATCTACAATTACCCCATAAACCTTCTTGATTGACGGTATGCCTGAGAAGCAAATGTGCTTTTTTCTTAGAGCCAGCAGAAACTTTGATAATTTTCATTCAAATTTAAATTCCTAGAAAATTTCTCTAGAACACTTCAATTTTCTTAGGTAACTTTTGCAAATAGAACTTATCATCAAAGAGTGATTCTCATCATGTGATTCTCTAAAAACTAATTTAGCGTTATTAATTAAACTCATACGAAGCTTTGGATTGTTAATAATCTCCATTAACTTAACCGCAAGTGATTCAGGATCATCCAAGTTTATTAAGACAGCAGCACCAGGGAGCTGATCCCTGATTCCTGGTAGATTAGAGTAAAAAATCGGGATTTCATGATGAAAAGCTTCAAGAGGTGGAATATTTGTTGGACCAAAATATGTTGGCATTACTAGAGCGAGCGAGTTCTTGTAAAGACAATTCATTTCCGAATTTTTAACAAAGCCAAGTATTTTCACCTGTTTACCGAGTTTTTTTTCATTGATCATATCTTTAATATAACCTTGATTACCTTTATTAGAACCAACAAAGACAATATTAATTAATGTTTTATATTTTTCTCTCAGAATCTCGGCTGCATCGAGAATATAAATATGGTTTTTATGAGGCCAAAACTGAGCAGGATAAAAAATATAACCTGGCTTGAGTTCATAATTTTTAATACATTTATTGTTTATCGATAGAGTCTCATGATTCACAAAATCTGCAGGTGAAAAAGGTTGGACGTAAACTCTATCATCATCAACTCCATATCTTCTTATGAGATTTTCTTTGCCGAAGTTCGAATCAACAATTATTGCTACTGCTCTTCTTAGTGCATTATTGAAGAATGACTCTCTTCTTTCAAATATTCTAGATTCATAGACTTCCGGAAATTCTGGAAAATCTCTATGACATAAATCCCAAACAGTTATTATGTAGTTCGTTTTTTCTAGATAGTTTGACCAGCTCGATGGAGATATGAAGTAAACCAGATTAATATTTTCTTTAGTTAAGATTTTTTCAAATAAATTTTGACCGAACAACTTATTTATTATCTTTAGTAGTAGTTCATCATTAAACCGACTTCTTATCTTCAAAATAGCTCTAGTTATTTTGTTATTCTTAATGTATATGCAATTAATGCCAATTTCCTTTAAGGCTTCAATATTTTCTTTATATATTGTAAAAAAAACTACTTTAAAGGAAACTTCGCTTGAATTCACAAGTGATTTACTGATATTTAATGCCTGTTGAAAGCCACCACCAACTGATAAAAGTTGATCGAAAACAACACCTAACTTGATTTTTTCTTCTTCCATTAACAGAAAATTATTTCTTTTTTGCTACTACTAAACCGTACCATGATTGATAATTTAATTTTTTTAATGTCATCCATGAAAATGCATCTGTAAATTCAAGATTATGCTGCTCTAGGAGGATTTTTAATTCTGGCAGAAAAAAATATCTCATTGAATGGACTTCAGAATAACTATCTATCTCTATCTTATTTGAATCATTTACAGAAAAATCATATTGAACATCAACTATATTTTGTTCTCGTCTCATAATCGGTTTGGCTGTTCTTGTAACTTTAATATCGCCCCTAGTAATTTTCTTAACCCTTTTTTCCGGCAAGTCATCTAAAACACCAGGACCATACCAGAAATCAAATATAAAGTAACCGCCTGAGTATAGGTGGTAAGAGACTCTTTCAAACATTTGCGATATATCTATGTTGTTGACTTGATAGCTAGCCACATGGAATAATGAAATAATGCAATCAAATGTCTTGGATAAATTGAAATCTCTAACATCTCCATACTCAAATACAATGTTATCAAATTTATTATCTTTAAGAGCTATCTCAATCATTTCTTTACTTATATCAATTCCGTGAATATTTTTGAAATGCTTTGAAAGAATTTTCGAATGGCTACCAGTTCCACAACCTAGCTCAAGTAAACAATTTCTTGGTATTTTGAACTTTTTGACAAGACTTAGAATATATAAAGCTTCTTCTTTATAGTCTTTATCCCTGTAAAAAAGATCATAGTTTTTCGCATATTTGTTTTGAAAGTTACCCATTAAATACCTTTTTTAAAGCATCAACTACAGTTTTTAAGTTATTTTGAGACAAACCAGGGCCTGTGGGAATATAAAAACCTTTTTTGTATAAATTTTCAGATACTGGTAGCTCTAACTCATGGAAAAAACCCAATTTTTTTAATATAGGCTGTTGGTGCAAAGGATAGAAAAAAGGTCTTGTACCGATATTCTTCTCTGCCAATAACCTTATAGCATCTTTTGCATTAATTGGGAATTTATCGGAGATTACCACCCCAAAAACCCAAAAGATATTTTGAGCATATGATGTATTTGGATTCGGAAGAGTAAGATTTTTTACATCTCTTAATTCATTTAAATAATAATTGCCAATATCAATTTTCCTTTGGGTTGTATCATTTACATACTCCAACTGCGCAAGCCCTATTGCGGCTTGGAGATTTGTCATTCTATAATTCCAACCTAATCTATGATGAACAAATCTATCTTCATCTTGAAAACACAAATTTCTTAAGCTCAAACAATCATCGTATAAATCTTTATCGTTTACTACAATCATCCCCCCCTCTCCAGAGGTGATATTTTTGTTGGGGTAAAAACTAAAAGTACTTATATCGCCAAAGCTTCCACAAGGTTTACCTTTATATTTTTGACCAATCATTTGTGCTGCATCTTCAATAACCTTTAAATTATTATCTTTTGCGATTTTAATTATCGGATCAATATCAACAGGCAATCCAAAAATATGAACGACCATAATAGCTTTAGTTTTGGTAGTTATTAGTCGTTCAATCTGAGAAATATCCATATTCCATGTATTCTCATCACTATCCACAAGAATAGGTTTTGCTCCTGAGCGAATAATTTGATGAATACAGGAAATGATTGTAAATGAAGGCATAATAACCTCATCTCCAGGGCCTAATCTCAAGGCCTCTATTGCAATATCTAGAGCAGCAGTACCATTTGATACAGCTACACCATATTGTCTATCAACTAACTTTGCAAATTCATTCTCAAATTTTTTAACAAATGGCCCTTCGGAAGAAATCCAACCAGAGGTAATGCACTCTTCAAGGTATTTTTTTTCATTGCCAGAAAATTTCGGATTATTTACAGGTATGAAATCGCTACTCAAAACTCTCTCCTATAAATCAAACCTTACTTTATCAGAATCACTGATATATGGTCCTTGTTTAACCTCAATTATTTCTGAATCTTCAAGCATCTCAAAACCATGGCCACCTGCAGCCAGAAGAATCACATCTCCCTTCGATAAAATTCGACTTTCAATAAAATTTTTATTATTATCAAAAAGATTGACCTTAACCTTGCCTTTTTTAATGAACAAGACTTCATTAGTTAAAGTCACTTCACGCTTAACTTCTATATGCATATGCGGTTGGATACAATAGCCCTTTGATCGACTCATATAGCCGAGTTGCTGTGAAAAATTCTCTGGTGAGAAGAATTCAATACCCTCATTACGGTAATTTGAGTAAATTATAATAGCCATCAAAACTTCATCATGTTCTATGCTTTCTACCATAATATTTTCTTTAGTTTATAGATGATCTTTGATCTTAGAGATGGTAAGAACTCCTTATGTAAAAGTAAATTGTCAAAATTTTTATTTGGTATGACAAGTTCTGGATGATTGATAGGGGATTTCAATTCATATGTTAAAGCATTACTGAGTTCAGAATTGCCATCATGAGTATGAGTTGCTCCGTCGCCAAAACCAATATTACTGACTAAATTTTTTGCTGGGACAACGCACAACATAGATTGAGACCAGAAAGAAATAAGCAACTGGAAATCCCACGTATCAATTAAATTCTTACTAAATTCTTTGAAACAATTCTTCCAATAATATGCCTCTTTTTCTGAGTATAAAATTGAAGAAAAGCCATTTAGTTGAATAAACTTTTCTAGCGAAGAAAAATTTACATCATAAAAATTCCATGCCCTTCTCCATGTTGCCCATCCCCATAACTGTGGGTATTTTGAAAAAAAGTAATCTGCTGCAACACCGTTAACTTGGTAGGAGCAATTACCTGCGATCATGCCAATTCTCGTATCGTGTTTATACTTATGAAGAAGTTCTTCACAAAAATAAAAGAACGAGTAATTTGGCAGACAATCATCTTCAAGAACTATGCCCATTTCTTCATTTTCAAAGAACCAATCTATTGCAGAACTGCAAGCTTCTCTACAACCTAAATTTTTATTTCGATATAAAGTATCTAATTTACAATCCCAATCTATATTTTTCTCAAAAATTGACCTTATTACCTTGATAGTTTTTTCTTCTTCAGTATTTCTAGCCCCATCAGATGCAATATATAAGACTTCTGGCTTTATATCTCTTATTGCTTGAAAGACTTTTTTAGTTTGCTCAACTCGATTGAAAACCATAAACAAAATTGGGATTTTAAAAGATTTTTGTTTCTTGACCTGAGTCATAAATTATGAATCCTTCCCAGAAAATATCACTGATTTTAACTCTCTAAAATTAACTTTAAAAAGATTCATTGAGCTTAACATTAATCTACAATTCATTGATGTCTCCTTATAAAAGAAATCTATTAAGAATATAGTAGTGAAAAATGATAGGTAACTAGCTATTAAAGCGCCATGACTTTTCAATGAAGGTATTAAAAGGTAATTCATTAAGATATTTACAAAGACACCTGCCAACATTGTGAAAAAAGAGTATTTAATTAATTTATTATTAACAATAAAAAGATGTCTTGCTACGCCCATATTAGCAAAAAATAGTCTTAAAGTCATTAATGTAAGTATTGAGCCTGCAGGAATGAACGAATTACCAAAAAGAACCTTCACAATAAATTCTGACAATAAAGCAAGAGGAATTGCAATGCAAAGAAATAACAAAAAATTCATGTTGTAGTATTGGCGAAGTCTAGTTTGATAAATCTCTTCAGAAATTTTTTTTACTTTTGCAATAGATGGAGCCAAGGAAGACATTAGTATCATTGGTACAAAGGCTAGGCCTTCGATAATTGCAAGAGAAACTGAATAATACCCTACTTCACTTTTGCTAATCATTTCTCCAAGCATAATTTGATCAATCCTTGCTTGAACCATAAGGACCATCCCAGATAAAACCAATGGCCATGATTCTAATATTAATTCTCTGGCATATCGCCAATTGACACTCCAAGATAATAAAGCCATTTCCCGTTTTTGATAAATAAATATTAAGCCTAGGAAACAAAAGAAACTATCCAGCAGAAACATCATGGCAAAAGCCTCAATAGGGTATGCATTCAGAATTAGATAAACTTTTATAAGTGAAATGCATAAAAAGACAGTACTTTGAATCCAAATTACATATTTGGATTCTATTTGTGACTCAAACCAATATTTAAATATTTCTGACAACCTAAATAGAACTGCACTACCAAAAATTAAAATCAGATTTCTTAATAAACTATCTTCAACTGTACCATATATTAAATACATACCAATTGATATTAGGCTTAATAGAGTTCCGAAGGACATAATTACAAGAGCACTTCCTAGAATTGACCCTGAATTTAATTTTTTTTGACTCAGGTCTCTCACAACTATACTTTGAAGCCCCATATCAGCAAAAGGAGTAGCCAAACTAACTATTGCTGCAGCATAATTTAATAACCCAAAATTTTCTGGTCCAAGATATCTAGCAACCCAGGCACTAATAAATAACCCTAGAAACATTCTTAAAACTTTGTCAAAAAAAAGCCAGCTAAAGTTAGTAAAGATCTTCAAAAAGATTGGATTTTTATTCAGCTTCGATAGAAAATAGGAAAATAATTTCAAAATTAATTTGGATTTATGATTATTGTGCCTTTTGGTTGAATGCCTGGATGAGATTCAGTCCTACTTTTCCAACCAAACCAATATTTAGGAAATATATATTTCATTTTAGAGCTAGCTAAGTAGTATCCAAACCATGAAAAAGAACTATTAGAACAAATACCATAACCACATAAAGACATTAATGCTAAGTCCACATAAGCATTTTCTGATGAAATGTACATTTTATTTTGCTCTAAAAATTGGAAATTATTTTTTATGTAAACTAAATCATCAGAAAGAATAAAAAAATAAGGTTCTTTGAGTTCATCTTTGATAATTTTTATAGCCTTTTCAAAGTAGCTTAAAGGTAATTCAACCCCATCAATATCAGAAAAATTTTCAAATAAATAATCACCCCTTCTTACATGAATAAAAACAGGTGTACTTTTAACTGGAGTGAAACTTAAAATTTCTTTTGCCCTTGAAAGAAAAACTTCTTTAAAACTTAGACTAAGATCCTTCTTCACGAAAATTTCACCCTGAAAAAATCCAGTTTCAACTAATTTGATAGGCATTAGACCTTTTAGAAAGCTATAAGTTTGAGTGGGAATATCTTTTTTATAATCTTGACTTATTAACGATATTATCCTGATTTTCGACAAAAATTTTAATATTGGAAAAAAGACTTTAACAAATATTTTTAAGTTAAATCCATTGATTATAATTAATCTAAAATATTCATCATTTAGCTCAAAACACTCAACTAAATGTTCAAAACCCCCAATACACAAAATTTTTTCTTTGGGTCTAGCTATTTTTTTTAGGAATGCATATTGAAAAATTTCATTACCAAGTCCGTCTGTTCCTGAAAAAATAACCATAATAAATCTAGATATCTCTCTTTAGAAAATCTTGATAAGCTTGTTCTAATCCTTCCACTAATTCAACCGATGCTTCCCACCCAAGAGATTTCATGATTGATGAATCAATAATTTTTCTTTTCATGCCATCTGGTTTTGAATGATCAAAAATAATATCACCGCTATATCCAATAATGTTGGATAGTATTTCTGCAAGCGATTTAATACTTATCTCGACTCCAGAGCCAACATTAATATGTGAGAAAGGTAATTCTTTTAGTTCTTGAAATTTCTTATTCATAATAAGAACACAAGCATTTGATAAATCATCTACATTTAAAAATTCTCTATAAGCTGAACCAGTTCCCCATAAGATTAGGTCCTTAGAATTTATCTTTGCATTGTGCATTTTACTAATCATTGAAGCAACCACATGACCATTACTGGGGTCATAGTCATCTGAGATACCATAAAGATTGGCAGGCATTAAGGTAAGATATTGTTTTCTAGATTTTGAAAAAATGTTATTCGCATATTCACAAAATTTAATTCCTGCTATCTTTGCAATTGCGTATGCCTCATTAGATTTCTCTAAAGCGCCCGAAAGCAGTGATTCTTCTTTAAATGGCATTGGAGCATCTTTTGGATAAATGCTACTTGAACCAATAAATATCAATTTAGGAATATTATTTCTAAATGCGGCATGAAGAACATTTGTCTGGATCATTAAATTTTCGTAAAGGAAATCCATAGGAAAATTAGAATTAGCAGAAATACCACCTACCTTTCCTGCGCATAGGTAAATTTCATCAACTTTATTATCACCAAAAAACTCAAACACTTGTTTTTGATTTATTAGATCTAGTTGCTTATGAGATGGCGTAAGAAGAGTGTTTTTTGAATTTTGTAATTTCCTAACTATAGCGCTTCCAACCATACCACTGCTACCTAAAATGAGTGTATTTTTTTTGTTATTCATAAAAATCTCTTATAGCATTACATACTCTTAATATGTCTGAATATCTTAATTGGCTGCTTGAAGGCAACCATAAACCATCCTGGCCAATTTTTTTCGCAACAGGATAATGTCCAGGCTGACTGTATGCAATCTGCTCGTTGATTGGAGGGTACATTGGCCTTGAGCCAATTGAGTTTGTATGAAGAAATTTGACCAATTCATCTCTTGAATCACAAACACTGTCAATAAACCAAGGTGTTGTATTAACAAGATCTTGTTCAAAAAGTTTTATCCCTTCAACGCCTCTTAGATGTTTGATGTAAGAATTTTTAATTTTCCTCTTAAGTTCAACTCTATAATTCAATTTTTTCATCTGTTCAATGCCTATACATGCTTGAAGATCGGTAAATTTAAAGTTATAACCTATTGTATTATGGATATCATTACCTCCTGAAGAACGACCAAAATCTTTAAGGCGTCTAATTTTTGCGGCAATTTCATCATTATTTGTTACAAGTGCGCCGCCCTGACCGGTCGTGATTATCTTCGGAGCAGAAAAAGAAAAACTCCCAATAATTCCCTCAGTTCCAATATGTTTCTTATTTGGATAAAAGGAACCCAGAGATTGAGCTGCATCTTCTATTAAATAAATTTCTTTTTCAGAACAGAAATCTTTTATCTCTTGAATATCTTTTGAGGGATACCTTCCATTGGCGCTCACAAGAACAACTGCCTTAGTTTTTTTCGTCAAGGAATCAGCTACTTTTCTCCAGTCAAGACACAAGGTATTAGGATCAACATCAACAAATATAGGTTTAACTCCCAAAAAACGAAAAGCATTAGGGGTTGCTATCATTGTGTAGTTTGGAACTATTACTTCATCTCCTGCTTTAAGATCTAATGCAATAGCTGCTATTGTCATACTTATGGTGCCGTTATTAACCACAATACAATTTTTTGAACCTGTATATGAAGCAATCATATTCTCAAACTTTTCTGTCAATTTGAACTCAGTAAGAAAACCATCACTGTCCATATATTCACAAATTGCTTTTTTTTCTTCTTCTCCAAACCATGGACGCGTCTGCATTATGTATTCAGTATTCATAGTTGTTTAAAAGATTCACTTAAAAAATTAATCACACTTTATTGACCGAAGATAGAATAAGTTCAAGTTAGAACTTTTTTTTATCTTCTGCAACTCCTATGAAAGGGCCGTTCTTAGACTCGATAACCATTGTGTCATTTTCTAGAATCTCATAACCATGCCCACCAAAAGACATAATGGCAACATCTCCCTTATTTATGATAACACTCTCTATAAATTGCATTTCTTCATCAAATAAATTTACTTTGAGAGAACCTTTAATTACGTAAATACTCTCTTGAGTTAAATCTGTTATTCTCTGATTTTTTTTGTGTATGTGATTGTCAAGAATCTTTCCTTTGTCATACCACCACAATCCAGTCTGAATAAATAAATCATCAGGAGTAATGAAATTTAACCCTTTTTTGAATTCGTGAGCTTCACAAATAATTGCAATTAATTTCTCATTACTTTTAATAAATTTCATTGCGATCTCTTTTTGAAAGAATGGGGTCCTTTATACTCCAATCAATACCAATACTTTTATCATTCCATGAGTGAGTAAATTGTTGATCAGCGTCAAAATAATTACCTTCATAGGCAAGTTTATAATGATAAACAGCCTCTTCACTTAAAACACAATAAGCATTCCCAACACCGGGTGGAATTAAGATCATTTTAGGGCTTAAGCAGTCAATAATAAAACTTTCCCAAGTTTTATAAGTTGAAGAACTTTTACGAAAATCAACAACCACCTGTTGAATTTTCCCGCTCACACAAGTAACCAACTTCCAGCTCTTTGTATCTCCATGAATGCCCCTTAAAACATTCTTTTTCGAAGTTGAAAACTTATCATGATTAAATTTAACTTCATTTGGTAGAAAATTTTGGAAATTTGATTCTTGAAAAGAGGACCAAATATTACCTCTTTCATCCGATGAAACAGTTGGAATAATAATCTGTACATCATTAATTAAATTGGATTCTTTTGGGATAAAGTCTATACTCAAGATTAGCCCTCTAATTTAACTGATCTAAATCAAACTTGACCATTTCAGCAACTAAGTCATGAAAATTGACACTTCTTTTCCAACCAAGTTCTTTCTCCGCAAGTGATGGATTACCGAGAAGAACTTCTACTTCAGCTGGTCTAAAATATTTTTCACTGACCTCAACAAGAATTTCTCCTGTATTAGCATTGACCCCTTTCTCTTCAATACCTTCTCCTTGCCATTCAATCGTAATTCCAACTTCCTTAAATGCTGCAATGACAAAATCTCTAACTGAATGTGTTTCACCTGAAGCTATAACATAATCCTTTGGTTTTTCTTGTTGAAGCATTAACCATTGTGCATAGACATAATCTTTTGCATGGCCCCAATCTCTTTTGGCATCTAAGTTGCCGAGTATTAATTTTTTTTGCTTTTTTTGATAAATTCTAGCAACTGCTTTAGTGATTTTCCTAGTTACAAATGTTTCACCTCTTCGAGGAGATTCGTGATTAAAAAGGATGCCATTACAAGCAAAAATTCCATAAGATTCTCTATAATTTACAGTTAGCCAATAAGCGTATAGCTTTGCAACTCCATAGGGAGATTTTGGGTAGAAAGGTGTTTTTTCACTCTGTGGCTCAGTTCCAGGAATGCCACCAAAAAGCTCAGATGTAGAGGCCTGATAATACTTACAGCCATTACCTAAATCTCTTACGGCATCCAGCAACCTGATTGAACCAAGTCCGACAACATCGGCAGTATACTCTGGCACCTCAAAAGAAACTGCTACATGCGACTGTGCGCCCAAATTATAAATTTCGTCTGGAGCTATATTTGTAATAAGCCTATGAAGATTGCTTGAATCTGATAAATCACCGTAGTAGGTATGAAAATTTGGATTATTAACTAAGTGATCAATTCTTTGCGAAGTAAAAACTGATGCTCTTCTTTGGATTGCATGTACCTCATAACCTTTATCTAGGAGTAACTCAGAAAGGTAAGAACCATCTTGTCCTGTAACCCCTGTAATAAAAGCTTTTTTCATTTAAAATATTCCTTGTTATCAACATACCAGTCAATAGTCTCTTCCAGGCCTAAATCTATATGGTATGTTGGTTTAAAATTTAGCAAATTTTTAAGTTTCTCAATATCCGCCTGAGAATGCATCACATCTCCAGTTCTAAAATCTCTAAATTTGAGATTAGAAATAGAGCATTTCCCCAGCTTGGCTGCAATCTTTTTTAAAATTATTGAATGGAGCTCAGATAAACTTGTCCTATCTCCGAGAGCAACATTGAAAACATTATTATATGCCAATGAATTGGTAGTCAATGCAGCTATTAGATTAATGCGAATTACATTTTCTATATAACAGAAATCTCTGCTAGTTGATCCATCCCCATTGATATAAACATCTTCTCCATTGATTATTGCGTCAATCCATTTAGGAATAACTGCCGCATAAGAACCTTTTGGATCTTGTCTTTTGCCAAAAATATTAAAATATCTTAAACCTATAGTTTTTATATCGTAAACCTTGGCGTAGACATCTGCATATAGTTCATTTACAAGCTTAGTTACAGCATATGGACTGAGCGGTGAGCCAATATTTTCTTCTCTTTTTGGTAGGGCTTTGTGGTCTCCATATGTCGAGCTTGAAGCAGCATAAACAAGAGACTTTATTCCTAACTTCCTTGTTGATTCAAGGATATTTAAAAACCCATTAATATTTACAATGTTAGTTTTTAATGGATCTTTAATTGATCTTGGTACAGAACCTAGAGCTGCATGATGTAATATAAAATCTACTCCTCTTGAGGCATTTAAACAGTGGTTTATATTGGAAATATCACCCTCAACAAACTTAAAATTTTTTTTCACTTCAAAGTTAGAAAAATTTGATGCGTCTTTAATTGCTGTATCAATATTTTTTTGATGCCCGGTAGAAAAATCATCTAAACCAACAACTTTTTGATTAAGCCTTAGCAATCTTTCTAGAAGATTAGAGCCAATAAAGCCTGCGACACCAGTAATTAGCCATGTATATTGATTTTCACTTAGATGTTTTTCAATATCTTTGTAGTTTTTCATTTACAGAGCTCCATCAACATATCTGCAATCAAATATGGACTTTACATCGTATAAAATATGCTGCAACTTTCCAAAGGTCCTAATTTCGTCAACACTGATTGATTTGAAACTATCATGTCCTACAGCAACAACTATCGCATCATATAAATTTATTCCAGGCTTATTAATGAGATTAATACCATACTCATTCAAAACATCATTTTTATCGGCCTCAGGATCATAAACATCTACATGACAAGAGAATTCAATAAAATGGTTATAAATATCTATCACTTTAGAATTTCTAATATCAGGGCAGTTTTCTTTAAATGTAAAGCCCATTATAAGAATATTTAAATTCTCGATTGGAATCTTTTTCTTTGCAACTAATCTCAATACCTCAGTTGCAACATATTTTCCCATTGAATCATTAATTTTTCTTCCCGCAAGGATAACATTTGGTGAATATCCAAGCTCTAAGGATTTATGAGTGAGATAATAAGGATCAACACCTATACAATGGCCTCCTACAAGGCCAGGACGAAAAGGAAGAAAATTCCACTTAGTACCTGCTGCTTCTAGAACAGCATTTGTATCAATATTCATTTTATTGAAAATTAAAGAGAGTTCATTAATTAAAGCAATGTTTATGTCTCTTTGGGTGTTTTCTATAACTTTAGCTGCCTCGGCAACTCTAATATTATCAGCTAAGTAGGTTCCTGCATCAATAATCTCAAGATATAGCATGTTTATCTCTTTCGCAATTTTTTTCGTTGATCCTGAAGTTATTTTTTTTATGTTTCTTAATCTATGAAGCTTATCTCCAGGATTTATTCTTTCTGGAGAATAACCGCAAAAGAAGTCTCTATTAAATTTCAAATTTGAGTTAGTTTCCAATATTGGAACACAAAATTCTTCAGTAGCTCCAGGATATACGGTAGATTCATAAATTACCATATCTCCTTTTTTAAGATGTTTTGAAACTAGTTTAGATGCACTTTCCAAAGGCTTGAGATCTGGTTTTTTGTTCTCATCTATGGGAGTTGGTACAGTTATGATAAAAATTTGCGCTTCAGAAATATCACTTGGATTGGAACTAAATTTCAAAAATTTAGCTTGAGCAATCTCATCTTTAGTTGTTTCACGAGTTTCATCAACTCCCACCTTAAGCTTGTTGATTCTATCTTTATTTAAATCATATCCAATAACTTCTCTTACCTTACCAAACTCAACAGCAAGAGGTAAACCAACATATCCTAGACCTACAATACAGATTTTCTTTTTTGGACTTCTCATAGAATATGTTTATATGAATCTGGAGTATGCTTTATAAGCCTAAGTATTTGTTAGTAGTATTGATTAAAGGAATATCAAACTTTAAGCAAACTAAACATATAAGATTATATTTACAAAAATATAATAGGTACATACTGCAATTCTATTGAATTGATTGATAAAAATCGTAATTTTAAACTATCATCTCTTAATCATAAATTAAATTGTCTATTATCAATGGGTCTAACTCCTCAATGTTCCACCTCGGCTTAATATGTATTTCTCGAGAGTTTTCCATAAAACCAGACTCAAATCTTAAGCTCGCAGCTAAAGCAATCATAGCGCCATTATCTGTACAAAACTCGTGTTTTGGATAAAAGATTTTTACTCCAGAATACTCACCCATTTTATCAAGTTCTTCCCGCAAACTAAGATTTGCACTGACGCCTCCGGAAATCACTAATGATTTTCTGCTAGTTTTCTCAAGGGCCTTTTGACATTTAATCTTCAAAATATCAACTGCAGCCAACTCAAACGCTTTGGCGATATCCGCTTTTTTATCCGAATTATCTAAAAAGGTATTTCTGGCAAATGTCTTTAGTCCGCTAAAACTGAAATCTAAATTTGGCTTATCAATCATCGGTCTCGGAAAAGAATATGTTTCAGAACTTCCCTCTTTGGCTAACTTTGCTAATGCAGGACCACCAGGATATCCAAGTCCAAGAATCTTTGCAGTTTTGTCAAAAGCTTCTCCCACAGCATCATCCAATGACTCGCCAAGAATTTTATATTGACCAATTCTTTCCACATCAACCAACAAGGTGTGCCCT
>Ga0181590_10000591_pt1 | contig 29296 bp, 31 predicted proteins | sample 071ome_34_FD_132446 | JGI IMG/M metagenome (GOLD analysis project Ga0181590, IMG submission 132446) | Coastal salt marsh microbial communities from the Groves Creek Marsh, Skidaway Island, Georgia - 071411BT metaG (megahit assembly) | ecosystem: Environmental > Aquatic > Marine > Intertidal...
GGTAACCATATAACTCCTTACGTCAAATATAATATAATATGCAACACAGGGGTCCTGCCCCCAGGTTTTACCCCAGGGGCAGGATGCCTGCATCACTCGCTGTCGTCCTCCATCAGTTCGAGGAGAGAGGCGAAGAACTCATCGTCCCCATCCTCCTCATCACCCCAAGCCTGAGGCTCAGGAATGGAGGGAACCTCATTGTCGTCAATGAGCCCGTATTCGTTGAGCCCATCGATGACGAGGTCCATGACCGACCTGCCGTTGCCCGGCTGGAAGATCAAACGGTCATAGCTGCCATACGGCTTGCCATCTCTCGGGCACAGAATTGAGTGCCAGAGAGCAACAGCCTGCTTGGGAGCCTGATCCATCTGGTCTAGCTCAGCAACCGCCTCATCGACCACTGCACGCATCGTTGCATGCTTAGCCTTCAAGGCGGAGATCTTCTTGATGCCCGAAGGCAGTCCGTTAATATAACCGAACTGCTTATCGACACCAGCCAACCTCACCTCATACTTCGAGGCAAAGTCGATAGCCCAGCGCTTTGGCTTAGGCCCAAGATCCCGGACACGCCCTACGACGGGAACAACATGTCGCATCTGAAGCGACTTCTGCATCACCGTGTTGTAGATGTCCTTGATCGCCTTACGGTATTCCTCCTGGAATTCCGAATAGGGACCGAAGACAGCGTGTTCCATTGCTGCCTCACGATCTTCACGACCGGCAAAGCGGGGGACCAGATACTGATCCACCTCATTACCAGCATTAAGCAGGCGAAGAGCATCACCGGAGATATTGGATCCGATGTTCTTGACTGCGTTGAAGATCGCAGGGTCGGACAACTGCTGGACACCATCGACCAGCTGCTCGAAGCCCACCTTCAGTGAGGGCGGAAGATCAACTCCACCAGAGCCAATCCACGCCATCAGGGCATTTGCAGCTTGACCGATACCCGGGTTGAACTGCTGTGCCATGATCTGACGGTAAGCATCGTCAGCAGTGAAAGAAGCCTTGGAGTAAACCATGTTACTCTTTAGCTCGCCTTCAGTGGCCAACAATGTAGCAGGCGTGGGCAGTGTCGCCAAGTCCACAATCTCAACATTGTCGAGGTCACGGAACTGCCAAGGTGCCTTCAGGATATCCTCCATCTGCACCATGACATACTCACCGATGCCATTTGGTGAGCGCAGCAGACACGCCATGTAAGACGCATCATCTGCACTCGTGGCAATCAGATCGTTCTTGCCGATCACGCCAGCTTCCCTCATCATTCGAGTGGAATCTTCCGAAGAAGACCACACCTTGATGAGGTTGACCTCTGCCGAGTCATCGAAGTCGGCTCCCCCCATGAGGGAAAGCATGTCTTCGATACGGTTGTCAGGCAACACAAGCCCGATTCCTCGGACCATGTACGCCTTCTTACCATCCCGGCGAGTCTGGAAGTTGCCCACCTTGGTAAGGGAGCCATGGCTAATGAAGTATGCCACGAAGGCATTGGACTTCGGTAGCCACATGCGACGAGCATAACCCTTCGCATCACCCTGGAAGCATCCCTCGTCAAAGAAACGAGACATGCGTCCAACGACAGCTCCCATAGCCATCCGCACAACATTCTGTGCAGCACGGATGTCAAGGCCAGCAGCTTGCCAGCGAATAGGAACAGAGTCCAGATCCGAGAACTCATCCCGGATAGACCCAAGGTCCTCCTCATGCATTTCTGAGGAGTCTAGGAGCAGCCACTCAGGCAGCACACCTTCATTGATCGACTCCTTAATGGTGTCGACCAGTCGGGTAAGATCCCGGGCCCGATGCTCATGGGTCAGAACCTGTGGGTTCATCACCATACGCTGGATGTCCCAGGTAGCCTGGTAGGTGGGGTGCTTCAACTCAGCCGTAGCCATGATGAAGTGCTCCGTGGCCCGCACCTCGTCCTTGACATTCTCAGGGACGGTAATAATATCATACCCTCCCATGAACTTGTCATCTCGGACGATAGCGTGACCCTTGATGAGGCCACCGTTAGGCATGAACTTCATCCAGCCTGGTCCGAAGACCAGACGGAACGTGCCCAACAGCTGCTCCCGACCATTGTCGATATCATCGATCAGATCGAGAGCACGGGCAGGATCACCATGCTCGGAGAGCATACGATAAACGAAGCTCTTCGAGACGTAGTTCATCCCGTCCCTGCCTGTAGGTGTGACACCTTTGGGTGTCCGGACCTTCACCCGTACAGAGTGCATATCCTCGGTATAGAGGAACATCTCTGCTGCACGGGAGATCTCATTGGCCCGCTTTGCCGACTTCGGCGCATGGACCAACTCGATACCAAGAGGCTTCAAGCCCCAATCATTAACTCCATCAATCTGCAGGAAGAAGGAGCTTCCAGCATTGGCCCACGCGAACGTAGCCTTTGCCAGAGCCTTCTTCCAGCTCTGATGGAACTTCTTGAGTTGCGCCTCGGTTGCGTGAGGACCGGGGTTGATGCACCCGTTCTCCACGACATTGAGGCGGAACTTCAGGTCTTTGGCTTCCGCACGCTTGGTGAGCATGTGGAAGAGCCAGTGACCTGACTCGATGGCGAACAGTTTGCCACCAGAGGACAGTTCAGCGACGTTGTTGCTGTCACTGGACACCTCGTGTGCATCCTGCTCACCCTGGACAGCGCCGTTTGTGACGACGCGCACCTCGCCAAAGACCCGATGGGTCCTGACGAAGTGCAACACACGGGAGATTGCTCCCATATGTATCACCTCCATGGTGATTGTGTCTGCTAATTTAATTATACGCCAGCAGACGTTAGGCGCAGTGCCCCAGGTGGAGTCGAACCACCTTGCGACCATCAGGGCTCTGGAAGTATTATTATTCACCCCTCCAGAGGGCATATCCCACTTCTGTTGCCACGCTATGGGACGCGCCGAATCTTATTCATGCACCAGCAAGAGTCACTTGGACTCAGCCTTGGCGCGGTTGGCCCGCATGTTGCAGACCTTGACCGCAGCCACGGTGGGGTGCTTGACCTCAGTCTTCACCCACTTGCCGTCGACCTGCTCCCACTTCGAGCAGTTCGCGCATGTGATACCAGCCATAATGTTTCACCTCCTTCTGAGAAACTAAAGGCCGATACGGATAGCCTCTCAGCCCTGACAACCGCAGTTGCCGGGCCGAGAAGCACGCTCCTCCCTGCGTCCCTGCTCAATGAGAGCAAGGACTTCCTCCCAGGTAAGCTTCCTCTCGAAGAGGTTGCCCTGGACAGGAGATGCAGGGGGAATGATGCGAGCACGTGCACGAGCGCGGATACGCTCAGCACAATGCTCACGGTGATGGGGACATCCAAGCCCGTTACTACACAGCGTCCCCTTTGCTGTGCGGGCATTGCATTTGGCCATATTTCCTCCTTTAGGCCAGGCTAGAGGCCGATCCTCTACCCATAAAAAAAGACTAAAGTCCTATTTAAATACCATGCGGTACGAATGTGATGGGCATTTTGCACCAACGCCCAAGGTGAAGCCTTTTTCAGCCTTGCTCAGGGCCATAATTACATTAACCATCGTTTGCCCTATAAAAGGGCAGCTTTGCTGTCTCACATTGAATCTTTCCTTTCCTAGAGAGAGGATCCCTCTATTCGTAAAAACCAGGGTAGTCCCCAGGGTCCGAAGACCCCAGGGACACCCCCTCAGACGAGAGTCAGCTGCAGTGCTCAGTGCACAGCAGCTCGAACCCTTCGCCCGAGTCCCCACCAATCCGGCATGCCCAAGCATTACCGAGAATGTAATTGGTGAGGTGGAGGTCCGTCCTGCACTTTGCGCAGTACGGATCAACGACCAGCGCTTCGATGAAGTGCCGGACGTCCAGGTCCAATTCCATGAACCATGGATACTCCTTCTCCAGATGTATGTCGACCTCACAGCGAAGCCATGAGTAGACATACTCCTCCCCCCGTAGAGCAAGGAGCCTACTGACACGCCAATTGACGTCGTAGTATTCCCCCTCCTCAACAGTGAGAATGGTGGATAGGAGCTTAATGAGCCAAGACATGACCCACCTCCAGTGCCGCTTCGCTCGGGATTGAGCTGGGCAACGACGAACGCCCATGAATAGAGGCCGATCCTCTATTCGTAAAAAAAAACCAGGGTAACCCCCAGGGTCCGAAGACCCCAGGGGCACCCACTCGGGCGGGGATCAAGCAATCTCTGCGGCGTGAACGTCGCAAAGAAGCTCGAAGCCCTGCTCCGAGTTGCCACCGATACGGTACGCAGTTGCGTCACCGATATCAGTGGCTTGGAGGTCCTTCCCGCAACACTTGCAGGTCGGATCTACGAGCAGCGCCTCATAGAAGCGACGCTCGCCCAGGTCCTTCTCCAAGAACCCGGTGATCTCCTCATCCAGGATGATGTCACACGTCAGCCGGAGCCACGTGTAGACCTCATCCTCATTCCTTACCTGGAAGAGGGTCTTGACGAGCTTATGCACGTCGAGCTCCTCCTCTTTGGTAAGGACGGACAGGAGAGTGATGAGCCAATCCATGACTCACCTCCTTTGTCACTTCGCTCATTGTGAGCTGGGCTGTGACATATGCCCATGAATAGAGGCCGATCCTCTATCCATAAAAAAAAGGGTGTTACCCCGAGGACCGACATTTCTGCCGATCCCCGGGGAACACATATGATCATCCCTCAAATACGATTATTTGATCAGGATAAACGGTTGACCCGTGGGTTTCACTGAGTTTGTAAACGATGTCACCAATGGTGCCGTCACAGTACTGCTCAGCAATACCCCACAGGGTCTCGCCGCTGCGTACAATGTGAGTTGCAGGCTCACAGCTGTACGATGGCTTCATCATCATAAGAATAACAAATATGATGATAGGAGTCGCCACAATGATGCGGCGGAGTGTATAGTTGGGTTTATTCTTCATGATCCTCCAATCATGTTGTTGTTTGGGTTGAGCAGTTTAAGGTCATGCTCAGGACCGTCTGATAGTGAATTATCGTACGCGTTGCGCTGCGCACAGGATGCTGTTCACATCCTTCTTCTGAGTATAGCCATACTGTTGCTGTGCATAGACCCAGCTTTTGGCTAGTGTCATGTGTGTGACAGTCTGCAAGGGGAAGTTATATACAATAACTTTACCACCGTCTTTTACATGCATCTGTCCACCATTCCAGTGATACACTCGCCCCTCTTCAGCTGCACGACATGCATCATCCACATCAGCTCTTACCATTGGCACTGTCTGGTCTTTACCATACTCTGCTGAAGAGCGGATGAATTGCCTCATGTTATCAATGAAGGTGTGCTTCACTGCACGAGGATCTTCGTACCGCTCAAGGTAAGCAATGCTGTCATCTTGTGAGAGATTGATGACCCTCTTGTCTTGCAGATCGACCATCTTCACCATGTAGGTGTAGCGGTTGACGATGTGGGTGTACGCCCCGTTGCTGTGGCAGAGATCATAGTTTCCCTGCAAGGCGGTGATCATTTCGTCGATCAGGGTGAATGTGATGTTATCCATTATAATGTACCTCCTAGGTACGGTTAGTTGTCTGATAGTGATCGGTTTGCCATCATCAGTGCATGAGTAACCAACTCATACAGACCCCTGTTGTAGGGGTTTCGGCATTACTTACATACGACCTTCGCGCTCAAGACGAAGACGTGCTTCACTTGCCTTGATGTGCTTGGCCCATTCTTTGTTATCCTTGTGGTTGTTGATTGCAGCTGTGATTCCAGCAACAATGGCAACGGTGATGATGAAGATGATGAAAATAAACATGATAATGTACCTCCTAAAGTACAGAGTTAGTGTGCCCCATGCCCGGGTGGGCTCGGTAAAAGTTGAAAGCAGCACATATACTCACTATTACCCACTCATAAATTTTCCTATTTTTTACCAGGGTATGATTTTTTATATACGTTTATATGGCTACAGGGGTTGTCGGCCCGCAAAAAACAAGGTAAGGTCTCTACTATGCCTAGGAGAGAGAATATTTCTCAGAAAATCTGTGTTACAGGTTGCGAAGAGGTAGAATCTCTGATAGACATACAGATACACCACATGGTGTAACATAAAACCATCACACCAATGCTTAATCAGCTAAGGAGAAATAATGAACACATATATGGATTGCCCACACTGTGGATCTGAGTTTTCAGTATCTGAAGATATTGCCTACTCTAACCTCAGATGTCCTGATTGTTTAAAGTGGTTTAACTCTATGGACGATCTAATGGACTCACGTATGGCCTACGCTGGTTACGCTTCATACGGTGATTCTGAGTATGATGACTACGGATATCAAGAGGGATATGATTACTGATATCAATTGTGATATAATAATGGAACTCGCTTGTATGTGAGGCTCCTTCAACAAGATAAAAGGGGTACGGATCCGATTATTGGTTCCGTACCCCTTTTGTTTGTTCTCCGGGCCATTTGTGATCTATTTCACGATGTAGTCTAGGAATTAAGTCTCTACAATTATTGTTGAGGTTTTAGTGGTAAATACAATAAAGGAGACTCAACAATGTTGAAAAAAATATTCCGCGAAAAGAAAAGAACGAGAAGGGCTACTTTGCCCCCTCAGTACAAGCACATTACAAACTTAACAGACGAAATCGAACGCCAGATTTATCTCTACAAGCGTTCTGTGTGATTAGAACTCGGTAGGGTCAATCGTAATTGTTGCGATGTCTCCATCATTGGAGAGTTCGGCTACAACGGTCTGAATGTCTTTTTCGGCAATCTCTGCGATATGTAAAGCCATATCCCATTGATCTGGAGTGAAGACAGACATGACCACAAAGCCCTCTTCAGTGGTGGACATCGTCAAAATTCTTTCTTCTTGCTCTTCATCCATAGTATGTGTAAACTTTGAGAACTGTCCGTCTATTTCTTCTAAGTTAGACTCTTCAATCATTTGTAAGAGTTTCTTAATAAAGTCCATAACCACTCCCTGAACTAGGGCATATTGGTTATAGTACTGTATTTAGATCATCAAACAACCGAATCATTTCCAAATAAAAGACTACAGTCCTTTGGGGAGACATTAGTCATCCCTATTATTTAAAAAAAATTCGTCGGCGGCTAAAGGTTCTTCCCAGTATTCACCGCAGTCTCGGCATGTAGTGCAGGTCATCTCCTCTTCGTCCTTGTTTATTTTCACAACAGTAACAAAGTTGGGAGGCAGTGAGCACTCCTCACACGCCATCTGTAACAGTTTGCTGTTCATCTTCCTTACCCTTGATTAGGTTTATTAGTTCTGGATCTTCTTTTATCTTTTGTATAGCATTATCACGACCCTGGGCATAGTTTTCATCGCCATGATACACCCAGGCGCCTTTTTGACTTAAGATACCCTTAGATATAGCTACATCGAATAAACAGCCATATTCATCGATACCTTTAGCGTATAAGATGTTGAATTCCACTATCTTCATTGGTGGGGCCATCTTATTCTTGATAATCTTAGCTTTTACGCCAATTCCAACAGAATTACCCTGCTTGTCTTTTAGGTCTTCTCTTTTTCTTACATCAATTCTGACAGATGAGTAGAACTTAAGTGACATTCCACCAGGAGTAGTTTCCGGATTGCCAAACATAACACCAATCTTATTTCTCAGCTGATTAATAAAGATTATAAGTGTATTATGCTGTGCAGCCAGGCCGGTCATCTTACGCAGTGCTTTGGCCATCATGCGAGCCTGTAGACCCATATGAGCCTGCTCCATCTCGCCATCAAGCTCTGCCTTTGGCACAAGTGCTGCAACAGAGTCAATAACGATAAGACCAATCTCACCAGTGCGTAATAGCTTGTCCGCTATGTCTAAACCCTGCTCTCCATGGTCTGGTTGGGCCAGCAAGAGGTTATCCAGGTCTATCCCTACCTCTTTCATGTAAACTGGGTCTAGCGAGTGTTCTGCGTCAATATAGGCGCATGTGACGCCCATCTGTTGCGCCTTAGCTACAGTGGTAAGTGCTATGGTAGATTTACCAGATGATTCTGGTCCGTATATTTCTACTATTCTACCTTTTGGTAGGCCACCGATGCCAAGAGCATGGTCTAGCGTGAGGGCACCAGTCGGAATTGAATCCCAAGGCTTGACATTGGTGGATCCAAGCCTAATTACGGATCCTTGTCCGTATTGTCTCTGCAGTTGCGCTATTGCAACTTCCAGAGCTTTATTTTCTTCAGTCATCAAAAAGCTTTCCTTGACTATAGTTCACGCGCATCTGATTGATACACTTGGTTATGATTATATCATAAAAGTCATTGTGAAACGACTCCAATTCGCCCACAATCAGCTTCATTAGGTCATCTGCTGCGTCAGGCGACAGCTCATAAAGAATCGATGCTCGCTCACACTCGTCAATCATATCCTGAAACAAAGACTGTATTTTCTGCATTGATTTTGCGATCTGTTTATCAATTATCGGTAGTGCTTCATTCATAGCTTTTTCTCTCTTTGTGGTATAATGGTTACTATATTTATATTATACATTAAGGAGTTATTTTGAGCAAGTCTGATAATGATCAGCATTTAATGCTGGCAATGTACCTACTAAAGAATAGATTTAACACACCATGGGACCTACTTAAGTACTGGGGTGCCTTTGGACCATGTATTGAAGAGTGCCCCAGTGTGGAGAAGATAGAAAGTTTTGACGAGGCTTGACAGGCATGATAGAATGGTCCTAAGCCCCCTACCCCCTACCCCCTTTACTATATAATATATATAATATATATTAATATAATACTATATACTTATATGCGGAGAAATTAAAAATGCAGATCTACCAGATACACATACCGGAGTTACACACAAGCGTAAAGTTTAAGGTACTCCCTGTCGATGATGTTCTGGAATTCGTATCTAAGCATAAGAGAAAAAGTGAAGAGAATTTAAGAAAAGAGATTCTCCAGACGTTTGTATATAATCTTCATACAGATATAGCTGAATCCTTAAACATGATGTCCAGAACGGCTGCAGAACGTGCGCTAGAGGCTTTGTACGCTGGAGCGATAATGTTAAATCCTAGTTTGGATCCTGAGTACTGGATCACAATGGCTTTTAGTACGGCCCCTATTGTGCCGGTCTTCGATCAAGATGATGATGATCCATACTTTGAGGTTAAGGAATTTATTAGAAGACAAAGAAAGAAAACTGATCAGCCGGTAAAGAAAAAGCCGGTTAAAATGACAAAGCAGAAGTTTTTAGGGCTTGAAGATCATCTCAAAAGTAAAGTTATAGGACAAGATCCTGCGGTAGAAGAAGTTGTCTCAGCCTTAACTAGGTCGCAAGCTGACCTTCAAGATGATAATAGACCTTTGGGTGTATTCTTGTTTGCCGGATCTTCTGGCGTTGGAAAAACTCATTTAGCTAATGAGCTACATAAGTATATGTTTGGAAACACATCTCCTATGGTCAGAATAGACTGCGGTGAATTTCAACATAAGCATGAAAATCAGAAGCTTACTGGTTCTCCTCCTGGATATGTAGGTCATGATGAAGGTGGGCAGCTAAGTAACCAGATCAAGAATAATCCATACACAGTTGTCCTGCTTGATGAGGTGGAAAAAGCTCACCAGGACATATGGAATACATTCCTTCGCATATTTGACGAAGGCACCCTCACTGATGCCAAGGGTGAGATAGTAGATTTTAAGAATACAATTATCATATTAACGACTAATCTTGGAAACGATAAAATAGTTGATGATATGATTTCAACTGGAACAGGGTTTACTCAAGTTGTTGATTTTGAGAGAAAAACTTCTAAAATCCCCTCTAGGGAAATTGTAACCAAAAGAACTAATGAAGCAGTCAATAAATATTTTAAACCTGAGTTATTAAATAGAATAGATAAGACTATAATATTCAATCACCTTTCAAGAGAAGACTGCATGGAAATAGCTAAGCTTGAAATGCTAGTGACCGCCGGAAAGCTGTCTAAAAAAGGTATATCTATAGAATATACTGAAAATGTTATAGATGGATTAATAAACCTAGGAATAGATACTGTCAGAGGTGCAAGAGGGATATCTCAAGTAAGAAGGGATAATATAGAGACTGAATTAGCTACTGCTATTGTGAGAACGGCTGTACCTAAGGGTACTATATTCCATATTGATTACCTCGATGACAAGTTTTGCTTTGATATTCAAAAGCCTGTCAAAAAAAAGAGGGCTACAGATAAGGAATAGTTTATGTTAGGTGGCTTAAAGGGCGTCGGAAGGGTTATGAAGGGTAGAGCCTCTATGGCAATGAGAGGCGCTGCTGCAGGATCTTCTGGCCAAATGGTTAAGAGTGGAATGAGGGGTGTTCACTCCGCCGAGGATATAGGCAATGCTGGCAGGAGGATATTTATTGATGGTACTCAACCAGCAGGTGGAGCATTAGACACCTTTACTACTACGGCTCCAATGGGAACACCACTACCGGGTAGAGGGTTGGCCTCCAGGGCCGATTACGGCAATGTCTTAGAAGCTAGAAGACAGGCTAAGTTGGCGTCGTCAGATCCAGGTCTCTCCACTAGAGGTAGGGTTAGAACGACAGCAGCAACACGTGGTAGTGGCTTAGAAACCAGGGGCGCATCCCCAATGCCAGGCAGTAGGGTGATGGGTCCATCTACACGCACCCTGGAGACCAGAGGAGTTAGACCTATGCCGGGATCAAGAGTTAGGGGTGCTTCCACTAGGACTCTAGAAACAAGGGGAGTTAGGCCAGCTCCGGGTAGCAGGATGATGGGTCCTTCAGGTCCAGCTGGTGGTAGTTTGAGAAATGTTAGACAAAATGTCAATAATAGTCAACAGGTTAGGGCAGCTAGGCAGCAAGCAGCCGCAAGAAATGCTAGAAGACAAAAAGAAAGAATTATAGGAAATATAGAAGAAAGTAAAGCAGGTAATACTGGTGGTTTTAGGCGTTCTGGGGTTGGAAGACCAGGTCCTACCGCTTCAAGAGGTCCCACTGTAGTACAGCCCACGGTTACCTCTGGTACTGGTGCTACCGCAGGAAAAAGTGTATCTGCAGGAAATCAGCCTAGAAGTTTCAGAAATATGGATCCAAAAACTAGAAGAATGTTAATGATAGGTGGAGCAGCTGCAGTTGGCGTAACTGCAGCGAGCAACAGGAGGGGCGAAGGCACTTCATCTGGAAGACAGTCTATGACGAGGTACTGATATGTCTAAATGGAATCAATATATAGACAGTGATGGTAATTTTCAGTTTGCAAACTATGTTTATAAAACTATAAATGACTTGATGAAAAATTCATTAGATATGGGTACGCTTTTGAGTGATGACCCTCAAAAGCTGAGAGCATATAAAGAGCAAACTAAAAAACTTTTTAAGTCAAAATGGTACGAATTAGCTGAGTCAATGGAGTCAATGGATATAATTGAAAAATGCCCGTGCCAAAGTGATAATAGGGAAGTTTATTGCGAAATTTGTAAAGGCGCTAGATATATTGTTTCTCAGTTCCTAAGTATTGACACAATAAGAGAAGTGTCAGTAATAACCAGTAATCAAAATGAGGAAATTTCCAAAAAACTTCAAATAGCTCTTTTGGAGGTCCTGAATGAAGTGTCCTCGCTGCAAGTCTAAAAGAGAAGTTGTATCAGAATATTATGATTTTGATAAAGAGTGCATGGTCAGAGACGAGTACTGTGCGTATTGTAAAAGTGTAGAGATATTTAAGTTCTATTCTGACAGTAGGACAAAGAGTGAATGGATTGATTTGAATGGGTGACATTGAGAAAGTAGAAAAAGATTCTTTTTTGGAAAAGTTTGAGTCTTTAAGGCCAGATTTATTCTTTCCCGAACATTGGTCAGATGAAGATAGGGAAAAGGTTGTTGAACTAGTAAGACCTCAGAGAACGCGCAATGCGATGTTTTCCTCTATACCTATGACATGCGAAGCAGAGAAATGTGTTTTCGCAGACACTTGTCCACTAATGAAGGAATCCTTAGCCCCAAGAGGAAAACCATGCCCACTTGAGATGGCAATTGTTGCACAGTTCACTAGCGAATATATGGAGCAGCTTGACGTTCATCCAGATAATTTAGTCGAAGTATCTATGGTTAGAGATCTTGTTGATCAAGAAGTCCAGTATATGAGAAAAACAAAACTTCTAGCTAAAGAACATTTTATTCAAGAAAATGTCATAGGAGTGGATCAAGATGGTCAACCAATTTTAAAGAAGGAATTACACCTTGCGGTAGACCTTGAAGATAGACTTCATAAAAGAAGAAAAGATTTAAGAAATCAACTTGTTGCCACCAGAGAGGCTAAAGCTAAAATGGGGCAATCTCAGATTGATAGCGCTCAAGCAATATCTGAGATTATTGGTAAAGTTCAAGAAATAGAATCACAGAGAGAAAAACTTCTGCGTCAAAAGTTAGGTATTCACGATATCGATGAGTACATAGAGGTAGAAGCTGTAAAAGAAGAGGAATGATATGGCGAGAGGGAGGGAAGCTCTACTCAATATTTTCAGTGGACTAAATCTAACTGCAAGAGATTCTTCTGGGGCAGCCATTCTGCCCACAGGATTAAATAGCTTTTTCCAGCAAAGCCCATTAACCTCTGGCGCGTTATCTAACTTCTACGGAAGCGATGCAGCCTTTATGCAGAGGTTTCAGGGGTTTGAGGAAGAATTTTTTAGAACTATTTCTGATTCAACAAACTTAAGAGTTGGTCAATCGGTAGATATCGCAGCGATGCAGGCAAGCGGATACATGGATTTCAATGTTCTAAATGAACAAGCCAAAAGACAATTGAAACAAAAGTTCGGTCGTAATGTTATGGACTTTGGTGGCTTAATCCAGAGGTTTGGTCTTCCTGGGTCTGAACTCCCTAATTCAAACTTATATAGGTCGCCATTTAGATTTAGAACCCTAAATCAAGGTGATAATTTAAGTCCAAGTGTTGCCTTACTTAATAGTTTGACACTGAATATCGACACTACCGGTAGAACTGCTGGTGTGGATTCGATAAATATTGGTGGCAAGATAATGACCAGTAGAAGACTTAGAGAGCTATCCGATAGGTCGGTTTACACTGATATGTTTTCTGGTCCAGGTACCAAAAAAATTATTACATTTGACACTGAGACAACAGGTCTAAATAGAGGTGCTCAAGTTAGATCTATGGCTATGGCTGAGTCTACTTATGAGAACGGAATCCTAAAAAGTGTTTCAAAAGTTGACGGTTTTAACTTCGCTTATGACGCTCCGGCATTAGGTGGCTTGACTGTGGATACATTAAATGGTGGATCTCAAGAAATGAGTAAATTCTTAATGCAGATAGAAGGTGCGGATAAGATAGCGGAAAACCCTGCTCAATTTCTAGATAATGCTAACGATTTTGTTAAAAGAATGTTGGAAGCAGACATGATCGCGGGACATAATGTTGGATTCGATATTGGAATGATGGATTCAACAATAAGGCAAACTGCAGGATTTCAAAATCATGAAATCTTTGGAACCATGGGAAGGTTTTATGAGAAAATAAATGCCGGAGGTTATATTGTTGATACAGCTGACACGGCAAGAAGTTATTTCATAAATCAGGTGGAAGCCGCAACTGGTGGGATAACAGATTTGGACGATCAAGCTCAGAGGTTTATTAAAGGATTATATTCACCTGAATCTTTAGCAAAAGTGACGGTTGGAGGTAGCGCAACGTATGCTGACGTGGGCAATATAGTCACAAATACAAACTTAATTGAATTGATTGAGAATGTTGATAATGGGGTCATAACTCAGTTAAAGCAGGGTTCTCACATAGCTGAAACAGACGTAATACTTCAGTCTTATGTAGCTAATTTTATACAAACCGGTGAACTTAAAATCAGAAGCTTAAATCCAGGAATAGCTTCTACAACAACTGGTGACGAGATAAGGAGGATAGTCGCAAGATCAAGCGCGATAACTCCAACAACCAACATAGCCGATGTCGAGCATATGAGTGCGGCAACAAAAGCATATGCCAAGACAAACGAAGGACTTAAGGGCGCTGTTGCTATGGTCGGGCCTGGGGATGAAAGATCTTTGGGATTGGTAGGTAATATATCTGAGGGTGGTCACTTAAGGTATATGAATGGTGGGTACCAGTATGTAACTGGACAAGGCGCTGGCAATATGGTTCAGGTAGACTCAGGTCTAGCTAGACAGTTCTTGACGGATGTAATAGATTCTAGGTCTAAAAAGCTTATGAGTTCTGGTGTTAATTATATGTCGCAATCAGCTGCAAATCAGATCATGTCTCAAGCAGGCATATCGGTAGCCACCGATCCTGATTCAGCTGCTGTGATTAACGCATTTGGATCTTTTTATGAAAACTATGGATCTGGAGTTAGCCCAGGTGCGTATAGGGATTACAGGGCAGGCAGAGGTACTATAACACCTTTTGGCGCAGGGTTAAATCCTGTTAATCAAGTGACAGCTAGATCTGTCACGGAAGCATTTGCAGCCGCAGGGGATCCTTTGGCTGGATTTGGAGGAGATGTAAGTAGGGCGTTCACTACAGCTTTTGCTAAAGCTACCGCTAAGGTTGGAATGGAAGAAGGCGCAAAACTTGGCTTAGCTATGACTCAGCACGCTGATTTAATGGCTGAAGGCGGTATTGCATACTTTAGAACTATGAACAATAGAGTGGCTGGATTGCCTGGAATAGGTACACCTTCTAGGGTTCAGTTGCCCACGGCAGTAGTTAGGGAGGCAGCTGAAAGAGCAGGTGCTTTTGATGGTGGTTTTGGCGGTTTAACATATTCTTTTGTTGACGAAGGTGAAGATCTTATAACTGCAAATGTAGTTTATAATCCAACAAAAGATTTAAGCTCAGCTCAAAGAACAACTTTTTATGGTGCCATCCAAGACATAATGTCTAATGCACAGGAAGTTTCTAGGGTTACAGGTTTGGAGCAGTCGGAGTTTGATTCTACCTTAAAGGCTTCCATAAATTCTTTCGCCAATGGCGGTGATGATGTAGCCTCAATGATAGATCTTGCTAATGAAAATGGAATACTGATAGGGTCTACAGAAGTAGATAGGTCGCTTCAAGACGAAGTTGCTCAAATGTTGCGTACAGAATCTGCAAATGATGTGAACATGAGGCATATGGCCGGAAGATCAGTCTCTTTAGGTGAAGAGGCTGATAGAGGACTTTTGGCAGTGGCATATTCAGCAGATGAAAAAGCACTAGCAATTTCTGGGCAGGGCCAAAATGCTGCCGATTTAGCTAGGCAAAAAGTTGTTGCGACAGAAAAGCAGGCAGCTATAGTTGCAGAAAATGAGGCAGCTGTTAGACGCAAGGTGGGCAGAGGCCTTACTGGAATGGGCGAGAATAAGTTATTGAATGCATTCGATGCAGTTAGACCAAAAGCCGGACTAATAGGAATAGGCGTGGCTGCTGCAACAGCTGGTTACTATATGAATAAGAGACGCCAAGAAGTTTCTTTATACAACGAAACATTGGAAGCTCAACCATATGAAAAATCTAGAAATACTTATCAGCAAAATAGGTCAGCAGCACAGTTTGTTGATGTTTCATCAACCAGATATGACCCATTGAATACAGCTGGAACAGTAGGGAACTTAGATAGAAGTAAGATAGGGCACACTCACATGGGCAATAGAAAAAATGATCATCTGTTTAGAGGAGTATAATTAAATGTTAGGTGTGGGAAAAAAAATAGCTTCAGGCGCAAGAAACGCAGGTTCTTTTGCATCCGGTGCAGCAAGAAAAACTGCTATTGGCGCCGGAATGGCAGGGGCAGTAGGTTTAGGTTTTGCTAATGAGGTTGGATCAGCAGCAGTTGACGCCAGTATGGATATTGCATTTGGTGCACCCGATGCAGATAGATATTTTACAGGTAGAGAGATTAGTAATAGATATTTGGCTGGCAGATTAATAGGTGGTCCAGTAGGAACTGCAATGCAGGCAACAGACCCATTTACTGCCATGGATTATGCAGGCGGGACGGCGGTACCAGGCGCAACTGCAACAATGGCAGGAGGAGCTATTGGTGCAGTTGGTGGAGGTATTGCAGGAGCAAAAATGGGTGGCCTGAAAGGTGGTATAGCTGGAGCAGTGCTGGGTGGTATAGCGGGTGGATCAATGCCAGCAGTTAATGCTGGCATGGCTGTATCTGCGAATAGAGAGTTTTTTCAAGAGACTGCTTACGGAAGGTCTATGTCTCAAAATAATGCTATGGCGATAAGTGCAGTAGGCGACATAGTGCTCGGAATGCATAACTCAAGGAACGGATACTGACATGCCAATAGACCCAATGACTGGACAATATCTGCCCTATGCCAGCGGAACAGACGAGATGCCCGGACTGGGCATGAGGCTCTTGGAGAACGCTCCGGGAATAACGGCTTCTATTGGATTCAGCTCAAGACGTGGTTCGAACACGATGCTATCAGGTGGCTATCTAAGAGGGGACAATAAATTTGGTCGACCTAAAACGGCAAGAGATTTCGTGGGCTCTTCATCAAGAAGAAATGCCGCTATGGCAGCAAATAAACAGCCTTTTCTTAAGCGAGCATTTGCTAACAATAATCCCCTAAATCCTAGAAACATGTTTAAATATTCTGACATGAGCGTTTTTGCTGGTCAAAGTTCAGGTATGTACACACCCTTCGCTGCCTCAGGTTTTTTGGGGGAAAGAAAGTTTGTCAAGAATGCCTTAGGTATGTCTGATGAAGCTGGTTCCGTTTTAGGTCCAGGACTTTTGTCAGCAATTAGTGCCGGTACAAGAGTGGATAGAATGGAAAGGAAGGCGGCTGCTAGAAGGGCTCAAGGGAAAAATGTTGGAAGGAGACTAGAAAGAAGATTAGCTAAATCAGATAAGGCTTTAGGAGCTTTAGGGAGAGTAACTGGTGCAGCTCCGGGTATGAGCAGTATACCCTCAGTTAATGCTGGTATAAAGTTGGGAGCAGGCGTAAGTGCTGGTCCAAGCAGTTTTATTGGTAGTGCAGCCCCCGGTAGAGCTGCCAGTAGAGTTGGCGGTAGAGCTGGGGCATATGCTTCTTTGCTCGCCGGGCAAGGTACGCAAAAGGCTGCTGGCTTTGTACTGGGCGCTGCTGGTAGTAATATGAGTTATGCAACAGGATTTGCCAAAGAAGGTGCAGATAATGCTGTGAAGATGTTTGGTCAAGCATTAGGGGGTAGGCAAAGAGTGGCTGCTAAAGCCCTCAAGCAGGGAGTTCTTAAGACGGTTGGTGTAAGGGGTACGGCTCAAGCATTAATGACTAAGCAGGGTGCTCAGGTTTTGGGTGCAAGAGCATTGGGATTAGCTATTCCTGGTCTTCAGGTTGTGGCCGCAGCCTCCTTCATGTACGACGTTGGAAAGATGGCTGGGACGGCAGTTAAGGGGTCTATAGATCTAGCTAAAGATTCCATAAAGAGTATGCAAGGATCGTTGTATAAGCCTATGTTTGGTATGGGATACAATGACACCGAAGCAGCTGCAACCTCAAGGGCTCGTGGTGTTATGGCTATACAAAATTCTAGATTAAATGCAAGAAGTATGCTAGGATCTGAAGCAGGTATGATGGCGGCACATTTTGGTTAATTATGAGTGTATTTGACAAGACTAAAGAATTTAGAAAAAGTTTAGAGAAGCTTTCTAGAGAGGATCTTCTCGAAATAATTCGCGCCCAAGACCCAGAATTAATTAAGCAGATTAATAGAATTGAATGGGTTTTTGAAAATAAGCTTGGACATTTAAGCTGGAATGATGGATCTACTGTAATGAGTAGGCCATTAACCAATCAAGAGCTGGCCTTATTGATAGATGAGCCATTTGAAGTAGATAAGGCTCTTTTAGATGCTGGTATTAGCACAGAAAATCAAAGGCAGCTTCATGTGTCTAAGGACAGTGTTACATGGGCAAAAAATTTTCTAGGAGTTAGTCCTAGGGTTTATCAGATTCTAATTCTTAGAGATCCTTCTTTAAGAAAAGTGCTGAGGGCTGGTCGTCGTTTAGGTAAGACTTTCTCCATGGCCATTCAACTTTTACACTATTCTTATACCAGGAAAGACGGAAGGTCATTAGTCGTCGCCCCTATGAAAACTCATGTTGAATTGATTTATCAAGAGATTCTGAGAATTGCGCAAAAGAATGATGTAGTTATGAATTCTATATCAAGAAAAGTGACTAGTCCTCAATTCATGATTCAGTTTTCAAATGGATCAACAATAAGATTCTTTACTTCTGGTATGAGATCGGGCGGAAAGTCTGACGTAGCTCGTGGTCAGGAAGCTCACCTTATTATCTTAGACGAGATGGACTATATGCATTCAGGCGATCTAGATGCTCTGTACGCCATGCTACAGAAGACCGCTGAAGATCAGCCAGATAAAGTGTTGATGGGTGCGTCTACTCCAACTGGTAGAAGAGAAAGATTCTGGGAGTGGTGCAGGTCGGAAAGGTTTAGGGAGTTTTGGTTTCCTTCATACTGTAATCCATTTTTTAGTAAGGAACAAGAAGAAGAGTTTAGGGAGCAGTATTCATCTTCTGGTTACAGGCATGAAATTGAAGCTGATTGGGGAGAGGACTCAGAGGGTGTTTATCCAAGAAAGTTTGTTGACATAGCATTCAAGGATCCATCCTGGGATTATGTAGATGAGGTAACTTCTGCTAGATCCTTCCACACCATAGGTGTTGACTGGGACAAGTATGGAGCAGGAACGAACATAGTTGTTTGCGAAGTATGTTCTGATTCTTATGAAGAAGAGAGATTTAGGGGTAAAGTTAGAGTCTGTCACAGAGAAGAAATAAGTAAGAGTGAGTATACTTTAACTACAGCTGTCGATAGAATTATCGAACTAAATCATCGATTCAATCCAAGACATATTTATGTTGACCGAGGATTTGGTGAAGTTCAAGTTGAACTCTTAAGAAAACACGGTGTAGAAAATCCTAATACTAAACTCAAGGAAAGAGTTAAAGGTATAGGTTTTGGAGAGAGTATTGATGTTAGGGATCCCTATACAAAGCTAATGATAAAAAAGGAAATGAAGCCATACATGGTTGATAACCTCAGGCAATTTCTTGAAAGAGAAAATGTTTGTTTTCCGGAATCAGATGAGCAATTATATATGGAGTTGATTTCATATGTTGTAGTTAGAACCACAGCTACAGGAAGGCCAGTATTTGAAGCTGGTGGATCAGCTATGGATCACGCACACGACGCCCTGATGCTTGCACTGCTTGCTATAACAGATAATTATGGAGACTTAAATAATATGAAGTCTGCTAATTTTTCTGAGTCATTTTCAAATAAGTTCTATATGCCCCTAGCAAATAATAGTGACGATGACGAAGATGATAAGGTTACTAAACAGGTATTGACCGGAAGAGTTTCTTCTATGGGCTCTAGGTCTTCTTTTGCAAGAAGATCAAATAATACTTTTAAGAGATCTATGTTTTAAGGTGAATTATGGCTGGCTCAATTGGATCATACGGTAGTGAAGTTTTCGGGGATTATAAATTTTCCGACTCCTTTACCGACTCATCTACATCTGCAGACAAAAGAAGAAAATTAAATAAGGGACCACTTCTTGAAGACGTAACCTATTTTAGGCAACCGTATTCTATTGAGTACAATGAAGTTGTTAAGCACGTATCTATAGCTGAGAAATCATTGTCTGAAGCAAGAAGTAAAATAGAAAATAATTTATTAAGAAAAATAAATGTAGATCCGTTTCTTACGCCTGAACTTGAAGAGGCACATTTTCGTATTTGGGATGAACTAAAAAGACTATATAAGTCTAATTCAAACAATAAATTAGATGGACTGAATGCCCCAGGATACATATCTTTTGACGAGCTACTCTTTGCAGAAAGAATTGATTCAAGAGCTGGACAGGTTTTAGTAAATGAATATCTTTCGGCAATATCTCACACAACCTTTTCTTACCTATTTGATTTAAGAAGATTATTAAACTTAATCTACAATGAGCTAATCTGTATTAAAAATTCTTTATATACTGATATTGGAGGTGGGTATGATACAGAATCACAGCAAAAAATTGCAGCGCAATATTACTCATGGAGCAAAATGGCGACACATTACGCAGAGAGGGTCTCGAATACAGTCATCACGAAAGCAGTCGAAATCCCCTTATCCGAACTGGATAAGATCTCAGAAAAACAGTCAGCGCAGCTCCAAACTATTTTTGCGATCAAACTAAATGCTGTTGAGTCTGAGGTAAATAATCTTCTATCTTCACTAAAAAGAGATATGGTAGATAATTGTGATATTTTCTATACACAATTTGTGTCCCCTGCTATAAAGTTTTCAAAAAACATAGTTTCTGGTCTTGAGTTAGATTTTACAACATCAAACATGAGAGACGAATTACCATTTATAGCTGGAGAAGTTTATTCTGCCAATACGGTACTTAAAGGAAACTTTTTATCCGTTTTAGCAGACATGGTTGAAAGGGTTAAATTATTTAGAGACAATGCAGATAACGTAATGATGTACGTTAGAGAGAAGAGAAAGTATTCGAACTATATTAGTCAGTTATCTCCCAAGGCGTCTCCCAAGAAACCTGTACTTATTACCATAGATGATGATCCATATTCAAAGAATTTTAGATTTGCTGTTGTAAATAAAAGTCAAAAAAACAACTTTGAATCTAACCACTCAAGTCTAGATGGACTACTGAATAATGATCATCCTCAATATCTTCTAAGAAGTGGAGGAGAGATAAGTGGTGATGTCACATTTGCTCCTGACGCAAAAATCGATGGGATAAAGTTGGCTACCCACGCACACAACGGTCAAGATGGTTCTGTCAGAATTAAGGCTTCTGATATAGATTATACTACTGAAAGATCTTCAGGAGCCGAAGTGGTAGAGAAGCCATTAGTCGTTTCTATAAATCAGTTTATACCTGAAATAACTAATGAAGGAATACATGTATGTGATGTAGTGGTAAATATAGAGTATGATGATAAAAAATTGGGTAACCACGAATTCGAAATAACGTTTGCAGAGGTGCCCTGATGTCTTGGTTTAAATATTTAAAAGATGTTTCTAGTAGCAATTATTATAGTCCGCCGGTAAAAAGAAGATTAAAAAGAATAAGCCCAGTAGAAGACATCGCTGAAGGAACATGGTTATATGTTGATGTTGAGGGTTTAAATCTCAATAAGAAACTTGACTTAGATCTATCTACAACAGATGATTCTAATTCATATGTAGTTGTATATGAAGATGAGGTTTCTGAAAATTATTATAAACCTGTTAAAACTCAGATAGTAGGAAATAGACTTTTCTTTGCAGCCGCAGAAGATCATGCTAGAAATGAAATCATATCTAATACATATATCGTTTATTATATGGCAAACGGGATAAAGGGGCTATCTGCTAATGTTTCAAATGGTGCAACCAGTTATTATTTAGATTCATCGGAATTAGCCGACACATATGTGGCTACAGAAGATGTGCAAGATTTTGAATACATAATCGAGCCTGGATCAAACTCCTATTATAATTTTTCTTTTATAAATTCTTTAGAAACATGGAGAAATGCGTCTTCTTCTCAGGTAGGAGCATCTTTTAATATAATCTTTAGTGGTCCTACTTTATCCCTCAATGGGCATAAGGGACCCAATGGGGGGAAGATAAATGTATCAGTAACCCCTATTGACCCAAATGCGTCGGTTAGCGATAGTAGAGAATATGTATTTGATTGCTATTCGCAAAGTGTTCAAGAAGATGTTGAGCTATTTAGGACGTCTAATCTGAAAAGTCAAGACTATAGGGCATCATTTACCATATCTTCTTCATCTAATATAAATTCCTCAGGAACGTATATTAAAATCGATTCTTATTCTTTTAATTACAATGGATACTTTACTATAGGTGAAGAATTATTAAAGGATGATATTAGGACAATATCTCTGGGAGCTACGACCGCTTCAAGCTCAGTAGTTGGTGGATCTGGTGGTTCAAGTGAAATAATCTATAACAATACATATGAATCGGTTGATGCTAGAGATGTTCTGATTAAAATGTGGATGGAAGTTTAATAATGGCTAATGTAATAAAAACAGTTCAAGATCTTATACCCGGCAAAGAATATATTATAAGAATTAGGGCTAAAAATACAGATTTAAATACTTATTCTAATGCAACTGATTCAATAAGATTTACAGTTCCGCAGGATCAAACTATTCCTGGTCAAGTTCAAAATTTATCACTATATAGTTCTTTTCAGACTGTAATGTTTGTGTATGATTTTAATTCAGAAAATGACATATCTCATTATGAATATGAATTATATTACGGAACATTAACGGCTGGTGAACCGACTGGACAACTACATAGTCAAGGCAAGGCTACTGCTAATGTATTCACTGTTACCGTAGAAAATAGCACGACAGATACGACTGCTGGTGTTAGTGATCCAGTTACTTATTGTGGAAGAATGCGCGCAGTAGATTTGACTGGAAACATTGGTGAATGGTCAACATTCGCACAGTCAGATCAGGACACCCCATTAATAGATGAGGAGTTTATAGCATCTTTAACCGCAGCAAAAATAACAGCCGGAACAATTGGTGCGCATGAGATAATACTTACTCAGTCCGGTACTGTTACTACGTATGATCCACCAGGAAACGTTGCCGTACTAAGGTCATCAAACTTTGCTTCTGGTCCAGCTGGTGCTGGCTGGCTAATCCGTGGTGACGGTTATGCAGAATTTGATTCAACTCATATAAGAGGAAATCTTGATGCAGGCAGTATTACAGTTGGCAATGGAACATATAATTATTGGAATAAGACCGGTGCAGAAAATGATTTTAGAGTCGGTGATTCATCGACCTATGTATTATGGGATAATAGCGCCGGAACATTAACTGTTGCAGGTGATGCATCAATTAGCGGTACGCTCAACTCTGTCGACGGAACATTTAGCGGAACGCTTAGTGCAGTAGATGGTACTTTTTCTGGAACACTTTCTGGTGTAGGTGGAACCTTTACAAGTAATGTTACGGTAGGTTCTCACGCAACAAATAAGATAACTATCGCTTCGGACTCAACTGCTAGCGGAACAAAAATATATGCAGGAACTGGAACCTATAGCAATTCTAATACGGGTTTTTATTTTGATGCAAGCGGTAGATTCTCTATAGGTGATAAGTTAGTTTTTAACCCTTCTAATGGAGCGCTATCTTTAAATGGCAATCCAAATGGTCTTACATCTGATATTGAAATTATTGGAGCAATAATTAAAACAGTAGAAGATACAGATACTGAAGATGGAGTAGCTTTAACCGAAAACGATATTTATCTCTATAATAGAACCAGTAATCAGTCTCAAATAAAATTTCAAGGAAGCACTGCTTACCCAGCTAGCATTATTTCAGAAATAAAAGGACTTCAATTATCAGCAACTACTTCTGCTGGTTCTCCAAAGTTTGTCATTGGAACAGATAGTACCTCTGAAAACTACCTATCATATAAGTGGTACGGGTATAACTCTGCTGCTATAGCAAGATTGTATCAAACCAGTTCTTCTGCCGCTACAATATTTGATCTTTACGAAAATGATTCTGAAATTAGAGTTGGCGAATTAGCCCTGAGAAGTGATGGTGCAAGCAATAATCCTGCAGTCAGATTTAATTCCGATGGCACGACAGCCAATGGTTTATATAGGTGGTCAAACTCTAGTCAACTAGGAATTGCTCATACGTCAACAGATGGAACCAATTTTGTTTCTTCACATGATGGCACTAATGGCGTTTTCATATTCAATGATCCACCGATAACCACATCTGTCTCTGGTTATGGCTTTTTGTTACATAATAACACCTATGGAACCCTTCACAAATACACTTCTTCTAGGAATTTAAAAGAAAACATTGAAAACATAACTGATACAGGAACTTTCTTTGACGATGTTAGACCAGTCACCTTTGTTCCAAAATCCTCTGACCCAGATAATGAGTCCGAAGAAAACAGATCGCTAAGACTTTCCGACGTACAACATGGTTTTATAGCTGAAGAGATATCGGAAATACTTGGTGGCCAATTAGCTACCTATGATCAAGACCTTAATGCCACTGGCTGGAGGTGGCCAGATATGATAGCCATGTGTGTAGCTGAAATAAAGTCTTTGCGTACAAGGGTTGCGCAGCTAGAATCTTCATGATAATATAGATGTCTACAATTAATCTAGGAGATAAAATTGGAAAATTTAGACGCTAATGTAGTAATTCAAGTCTTTAGCGAAAGACTTAATGCTATGACTACAGAAATGGTTGTCAAAGATGCTACTATAAGGCAATTAACTGCTCAGATAGAATCGCTTACCGCAGCAAATGCTACAAAGACGGCGACTACTTCTAGTAAAAAAAATAATGACGAAGAATTTAAGTGAGGTAATAATGTCAGAAATAATTGATACAGATATTGTTGAAAGTTCAGAAGAAAAAGAGTTTAATGTAAATATTAAAGTTTCAAATCAAAACTTAAGTTATAAAAGTGATTTTCAAGAGTCAGAAACAATTTTTTGGCTTGAAGCAGTTAAAAGTCTAATCCTCAAAAACGCTTTTGATAGAACGCAAGAGTCTTGATAAGTTATAAAAAACTTTAGTTTTTGCTACTATTTATAGTAGTTCTATCAGGAGTGTACCATGGCTGTAGTTGATTTTTTACCTTTCAGAAGAGTTGATAATTTTGCTAACAACAATGTTGTAGCAAAAACCTTGGATTCAACAGATATAAAATCCTTAAATAGAGTGATGAAAGTTTCAGCCTTAGCCTTAGGGTATCAGGGAACAACGCTACTCTATAATAAACGTAGTAACTTTGAGCCGTCTCCATACGATTTTGATAGGATTATACAGGCTGTAGATACAGACTCTTATGTGAAGCAGGCTATAGCTAAATATAGAGAACTCTTCTGGAAAGAAGGCTGGGAGATAGTAGGGGAAAACTCGGAAGCAGTAGAGTACTTATATCAAAGAATAGATTACATGGAAATGGCAATGAAAAGGCCATTCTTAGATTTTTTAATAGAAGTATCTGACCAACTCTTTAAGTTTTCAAATGCGTTCATAGTTAAAGCAAGAGGAGATATAAATGAGTATTTTCCTAGCGATTTGTCTGCTATAAATGCTAATCAAACTATTGTAGGCTATTACTTAATACCTACAGAGCAAGTTAGAATACTAAGAAATAAGCACAATAGGCCTCAAGCTTATCAGCAGGCTACCGATCCACTGACCTACTCTCCAAATGACAAGGATCCAGTTTGGGCAGCCGATAGAGTTATCCATTTACACTTTGATAGAAAGACAGGCAGAGCATTCGGTACTCCATTTTTGTCTAATGCGTTAGATGATGTTGTGGCACTAAGGCAAATGGAAGAGGACATACAAAACCTCGTTCATCGCGAGCTCTTTCCTTTATATAAGTACAGGATAGGAACCCCAGAGCAGCCAGCAGAGCCTGATGAGATATCCCAAGCCGCCTCAGAAATAGAAAACATGAGAACAGAGGGTGGTCTAATCATACCCCATAGGCATGACATAGAAGTGGTTGGTGCTGGCGCTGCATCCCTTGATGCTGGTGGCTACCTTGATCATTTTAAAGAAAGAGTTGCAGTAGGCCTTGGTGTTGCACCTCATCATTTGGGTATGTCCATGAATGGTGGGAATAGATCTGTGACCGAAAGACTGGATACAGCTCTTTACGATAAGGTTAAGCAAATGCAAAAAATGTTTGCAGAGCTGATCAGGGTAAATGTTTTTAATGAGCTCTTACTAGAAGGCGGCTTCGATCCAGTTGTAAATCCTTATAGTGATTCTATATCAGATAGATGTTATTTTAAGTTTAATGAAATTGATGTTGATACTCAAGTTAAAAAAGAAACTCATGTTGTTCAGAAATTCGTAAATTCTATGATTACACTTCCTGAAGCTAGAAAAGAACTTGGAATGGATCCTGAGTATGATAAAAATGAGCTTTTCACCGCTATGCAGGCAGATATACAAACACAGATGCAGTTAGACGTTCAATCAGGCAGAGACGCTCAGATGGACTCTGACAAGCAGCAGTCTTCTACTGGTGGAGCCTCGAATCTGCCTAACAAAAGAAGAGGCCCAGGAAATACTGTAAGACCTGCAAATCAGCAGGGTAGAAAGACATCTCCTGACATAAAAAGGTCGGATGCAAATTTATTGTCACTAGTTGAAAATCTTTTAGAAGAAGAGTATACTGTAATATATTCAGAAGAAAGTGAAAGTGAGTAACACTGTGAAGATTACATTAGATGAAGGTCCTTTGAGAGAATACGCCAGGACAGATGATGCAGTAAAAGCCTTTAATTTAGCAGTTGCTAATGGGCAGGCAAGATTAGCTATGGAAATGTTGGTTCCAATTATAAATGCCATAACTGCAGATAATTATCTGGATCCCAAAGAAGAGATTAGTGAAGCACCTAAGGCTGAAGCAGAGCCAGTGAAAAAAGCCTCTAAATCGGTTACACCTAAACCACGTGAAGAGGAAGATCAAAACCTAGAAAAGTAAGATGAAACTACTTATAGGATGCCCTATATATAAAAGGGATTGGATTTTTGATCATTGGATGGCCTGCGTAATCAGGCAATCAATTAACATTAAAGATATAGGAATTATATTTGAAGCATCATCTAATGACGCAGCCACTCTAAGGAAAATAGAACTCTATAAATCTCAGGTACCGTTCGCATATTTTGACGTAAAGATTAGAGAAGATCTTCCTCACTTTGAGCATAAAGACAATGGCAGGCAGTGGACATTGTCAAAGTATGCAAACATGGTTAGTTTGAGAAACTCTCTACTTGAGTCAGCTAGGGAATTGAATCCAGATTTTTATTTTAGTTTAGATTCAGATATCCTTATACAAAACCCTAATACTTTAGAGCTTTTGATGGGACACATCAAAGACGGCGCAGATGCAGTGAATCCACTTATGTTTATGACTCCTGTTGGAACACAATTTCCGAGTGTTATGACATGGAGAGATGATAATCCAGAGAAGGCAACAAGAGAAAGTGATTATCCTATAGGCTCATTTTTTGAGGTAGATGTAATAATGGCCGCAAAGATGATGTCTAAAAGCGTATATCAAAATATAAACTATGACATACATCTTCAAGGGGAAGATCTAGGTTGGTCATTGAATGCAAGAAGCAATGGGTACAAACTCTTTTGTGCCTCTTATATATACGCTCCCCATATAATGTCACCGCTAATGTATGAGGATTTTTTAAAAAACGGTGATACTAGGAAAGAAATGTATCAATTAGTATAAATTCATATAAATTTGTTCAATGTTATTAAAACCAATTTACTATACTAACTGACTTAGGTTAATAAAGGAAGATATTAGATGCCATTCGATTTTGTAGAAAACTTTACCGTAGAACTTCCAGACTTTTCTAAATTAGAAACAGATTTTTCGGAAAGCTTTAATTCTAAGCAAGGCCTTATAATAGAGGTGGCAGCGATCCACGAAGGATTGACCGCTAATTACAACAATTATTCAGCAGAAGAGCTTGAGAAAGCTCTAGAATCCTGGGTTGAGCCATATCCTAAGCCAATAATACTTAATCACGATCTTTCTACTGAGCCTATTGGCAGGGTTATAGCTGCCAGAATGGATAAGGAATCAGATGGTTCATCTTTCGTGAGACTTCAGGTTGCTATAACTGACCCAGTTGCAGCTCAAAAGGTTATGGACAAAAGATATTTGACAGGATCTGTTGGCGGTAGAGCGTCTAAAGCAGTCTGCAGCATAAGCGGTGAAGATCTTGCGCAAGAAACAGAATCTGGAAGGCCTAAGATGGCCAAATATCGTAGAGGTAAGGTCTACAAAGGGAAGCTGGCATATATAGATATGCAAGATATTTCTTTTAAAGAATATTCTTTTGTTAATCAGCCAGCAGATCAAAAGTCTGGAGTTAGATCAACTAAGTTCCAGGACGGAAATGCCGAGGTAGCGGCTACAGACTCTTGGGTTGCAAAAAGCTCAGCTTTTGTACTCCACATGGATAATGAGGACATTATTTCTGTAGAGGAAAATGAATCAATATTAAAATCCATGAAAAAGAAAGACAGCAAGACAACTTATCTTCGTACTAAGGGGGCATTTTTGTCCGCTGTAGCCATTCATGAAAGTGAAAGTGATGTTACAAATAGCGAAACATTACTATCTAATGAAGATCTTGAAATAGAAAAGTCTGAGGAGAATTCAACAATGGACGATATTACCAAAGATGACGATATTCTAGCGGTAGCAACAGGCTTAAGTGAGGATTTGTCAAATATAGCTTCTTCGCAATCAGCTGAAGAGGCAGAAGGTGCTCCAGAAGAAGAGGCTGTATCAGAGGAAGCTTCAGAAGAAGTGGATACTGAAGTGGCTGAAGCTTCTGACGAAGAAGCAGCCGATGCAGCAGATTCGGATCCCAAAGAGGGCGAAGAGGAAGCAGCAGCTGCAGAAGAAATCTCTACTGACAATCCAGAAGAGGCGGATGTACAAGATGTAGATTCCGAAAATGCTGGAGAGCCAGAAGAGTCATTAGCCGAAGAGGCTGATGAGGTTCAAGAAGTGACCGAAGAGGAGAGTCTCACCGCAGAAGAAAGTGCTGATGAGCAAACCGATGAGGATCAGTCAGGCGCAACAGCCCTTCTTGAAGAAGAGATTCAAAGCCTTAAGGCTGAGAACTCCAAGCTCAAAGCAGCATTGCACATGACTCTTGTTGAAAGAGTTGTGGATACCAAGGTTGCTCTTGGTTTAGCTGAAGCAGAGCAAAGAGAAGCGCTTATTAACGAGCATGCCTCAAGAACAGCGTCATCTCTTGCAGATAGTCTTAGAGATATGGCTACAATGCCAGCAGCTAAAGGAAAGAAAACTGTTGATACTATTGAATTTGATGTTGATACAGCTCAGGTGAATGAAGAGGTTAATGTTACTACACTAGATGTGGAGGAGCAGGAATCTGCTGATCCTGAAGATTCTTTCGAGCAAGTTTTGGTCGATACTCTAATGGGCAGACGTAAACTCTGAAAACTAAGGAGAAAATAAAATGAGTTTAGCAAAATTCCGTAAGGTACATAGCAAGACCGGTGCAGGTCGCTTCGTAGTTTCTGAGGGTGTAGCCCCCAGCGCCTACCTACTCCCTGACCAGGGTCTTCCCACTTGGTACTATGACAGTGAAGATGATCGCTTTGAGATCGTAATCACTAAGGGTACAATTCTTTCAGTCGTTGCCGACTCAAA
>Ga0181590_10000592_pt1 | contig 29208 bp, 23 predicted proteins | sample 071ome_34_FD_132446 | JGI IMG/M metagenome (GOLD analysis project Ga0181590, IMG submission 132446) | Coastal salt marsh microbial communities from the Groves Creek Marsh, Skidaway Island, Georgia - 071411BT metaG (megahit assembly) | ecosystem: Environmental > Aquatic > Marine > Intertidal...
ACTATACCCGTCATCAACGCCCTCAACATCCTCAATCCACTTCCCTGTATAGCTGTCGTATCTCCATTTAAGGGCCGTAACGTCCATGAGAATGGCAATGTTGATTGTATCTTTACCAACATCCTTCGTAAAAGCTTCAGCACTTGGCGATAAATACGTATCCTCCCCGTGACCACCATCAATGACGTCTTCGCCTGAAGCGCTGGCAAAATCGTCATCGCCGTTATTTCCGATCAAAATATTTTTGCCCTGACCCCCATCAAGAAGGTCATCCCCTTCTGATCCGATGATAAAATCATCACCCTTGTTGCCAAAAATCTGGACTCCACCCGGGGATTCCCGGTGGCTGGCATCAATGATATCATCACCATCATCGCCATAAACGGTCGTCACTTCCGTTGCGCACATGCCCAGGAAAAAATCGTCATTACTATCAAAATTGATTGTTTCCTTCTCACTTAAAGATGCCGAAATATTTGCTGTGCCAAGAATGGTGATCTCAATCACATATCCGAAACGAAGAATCGAGCCGTCCTCAAGGACACGCCGAAATTCGACTTCAAGTGTGTCTTTGAGCGAATTTTCGTCGGTGATGATCCTGTTATCACCAGCAAGCTCGTTCACCTCTTCGTTATTGATATTGAGATCATAGTGCCACTGGCCATTGGGGCGGATACTGAATTGCCCATAGGTGCCGGTGAACAAATTCCCGACAAAATCGGTAATCTTCTTCTCCCCTTTATAAAGGCTGTATTCAGACTGGTCCTCAATGCTGCTATCGAGTTCAACCACGCCAATAGCCCTTGCAATGGCAATATTGATCGGGTCCTGGATGGGCGCATCGTCACGCACGGTGCTGAAGCTTCGCTTGTCCTTTGCCCCCTTTTGCACATTGACCGAAATCCTCTTGGTGCCGGTACCGCCGCGCCCGTCATGAACAGGTATCTCAAAAGTATCAAGGCCCGTGAAATTGGTGTCAGGTGTGTAGGTTCCCGTTCCATCCACAGCGGAATAGGTGCCGTTATCCGTATCAATATCCTCCGCGGTGGCCTGAGGTTTGATAAGGTCTCCGTCACCGGACTTGTCGACTTCGCTGGTGCTGGGGATATTGTCATTCTGCAAGGTAATCTCAAGATCGGTACTTTCAACACCAAGATAAAGACGGGCGGCAGAATCAACGACAATGTCATTGAATGCGATATTAATCGTCGTTGATAATGAATCTTCCCCTTCGGTTGAGGTGGTGAATTTCACGGTATGTGTTGATCCCTGATTGAGATCCACCCTCAATTTGATTTTATTATCATCAAGATTGAATATTCTGTCGACTTCCGAAAATGCGTTCCCGTCTTCATCAAGTTCAGCAATCGTGGTGGTAATGGTCTGCCCCGACGGCCCGGAAGTGGTGATACTGCCAATTTCGTACCCCGCGCTCAGCCCGCTGGACGGAAGCTGAATAATATTCGGGTATTGGGTTGTGCCGACGGATGCATCAAAAGACAGCGCGACGTCGGTAACCGCGATCTCGTGTGTCATGGAGGAAAGTTGATTTCCTATTCCTGTTGTACCTTCTGTATAGTCATAATTCAGGAAAACCTCGATGACCCCGGCGGCATCGCTTGTCGGCTCATAGTCAATGAAGGCATTTTCCTTAAGCCACAGCTCTTTTTCTGTAGCATCGATGCCATCCCTGAATTCAAACTGATCTTCCATGTTAGTCAGCCTGTTGCTGAAACTTCCCTTCACCCTTAAAACCAGGCTTAGTTTAACATCGCCATACCCGTCATCGGTGATGCCGAGTGTTCCTATCTTCTCGGCTTCAAACCGACCTTCCGCAAAAGAAACTTTATGGCCAACATAGGAAAGACCTGTCGGTTTCTTGTCGATGGTCAGCGTAAATGTCTGGGCCGCGAGTTCCTCACCTGTTCCTGTCGTGCTCGGGGTGACGGTCAGCGTATGTGGACCGGAAGATTTATCAAGATGATCTTTAGCTTTGAGCCAGATTTCATTTCCTTCACGGATTTCATAATCTTCCGTATTGGAAATGCTGAATGTATTCGTACCAAGGGCATCATCATCGAACGTGACCGTTGAAAGTTTAATCGCACTGCTTGCAAGGGTATGATCATTGAGCGTCCAGGCGGCAGGCGAAAGGGTCATTCCTTTCGGCCTTTCATCAACATCGTTCACGGTGAGGGTAAACGTCACCGGGGAAGGCTCAAGGCCGATGCCGGTGGAGCTCGTCTTAATCGTCAGGGTTATCTGCCCGCCAGGTATATCTTCGTAATCAAGCACTGACCCCGCCGCCAGCATCAACGTGTTGCCATCATCACCGATCTTGATCGTCGCCTTGCCTATCCTGGCCCAGCTGATATATCCGTCAATGACAGGTATATTGGTGCCTTTGCCATCATCGGTGACGCTGATGGTTGAGATAGTTGTATCTGCCGCGATAGCCCCCTCATCAAGGCTGACGCTTGTTGGGGTCAGCGTTATTTTTGTCGGCTTGCGATCAATATCCGGCACGGCATCGAGATCAAAATGATCAATGGTGATGGTTTCAGTATAATCTTCAAGCACTATGGCAAGTGTCAGCACACCGTCATCATGCGAGCGGTAAATCAACGTATCGGCAAGGGCCTCATCATTGGTGGGTCCGGACTTGAAATGCCCCGGAAACATCTGAAGCGTGTCAAAAATAGCAAGATACGCGGCGGCATCTGTTGTATTGGAAAGACGGATACGGTCATACCCCCCTGCTGTGGCGCCATCGGGATTGGCGTGACCTGTTTTGGTGCCGCGACTGAAATCGGTAATTATATCGACATGGTTGGTGCCAGACTGGTGCAGGTCATGATCATAAAGTACAATATCATCACCTTTCCAGAGGGTGATGGTATCCACATCACTGCCGCCGGTGATGACATCCACCCCGTCGCCACCTATCAGAATATCCTGGCCGCCGCCGCCGTCTATCGTGTCCGCCCCGTCACCTGAATTGATTGTATCGATATCAGGACCGCCTGTGATTGTATCATTCGCATCACCGATACCTGCAAAATTGATCTTTTCTATTTCTTTCAGGTAGTCGTATTCGTCATCAGCGTCCTGAACACCATCGCGGTCAAGGTCAAACCACGCGCGAATATAGGTGAATTCCGCCCCGGTGCCGGTTTTCCATGACGACGTTTCCCGGTCAAAACCCCAGAACTGGCTGTCCCCAAAATCAAAATTGAACGCCGTATTTTCACCTGTTGGCCGATTATCGGGGTTAATGAGATAGATGTCTCCATCCGCTTCACCCACGAGACTGTTTCCGCCGTGAATAATATCATTACCGGTTCCGCCAGAAATCGAATCTATTTTCGGACCGCCGAAAATAATATCCTCACCTGCCCCGGCCTTGATATCAAAAAGACCTTCATTGGTGTTGCCATAAATAATGTCATCTCCGGCCCCGGCATCGATGGACCCGCCTATCGTGTCGGCATCATCAGGAAAACTGTCAAAGATATCGTCACCGGATGTGGTGATTACTCGCGGAAGACCGGGAAGAGTGATTGTATCATCCTGATAGACGTAATAATCATCATCAGCCGTCAGCAGCAGCAAGTCATCCGGCCCGAGTGTATCCGTCACGCCATGAATGGTGATGGAGAAAGACCGGGTGAGCGTTTCCGCCTCATCCACGCCGGATGTCAGCGGGTCATCCGCCCGCGCCATGGATACCGTTATTGTTTCTGTAAGTGTTCCGTTTGCGCCATCGGTATCGTCGTCATCCCCGTCAAGGGCATTTACCGAAGCGTTGCTGTTATCGAGCACATAACGCCAGGCCCCATCCCTATCAAAGGTAATCGTGCCGTAAGTCGCATTGATGGCGGTATCATCGGCGGTGACGGTCGTGCTGTTTACGCTCGCAACCATATAAAGCGAAAGATCACGCGCCGGATCTTTTGAGATCACCTTACCTGAAACCGCACCCGCCAACCTGTTATCCGGCAGGGTTTGCGCCACATTTTCACGCACCGCCGGTTGCCCGTCAACACCAAGCGCCGCCGCAACCCGGACATTGACTGTCGCCGTGCCCTCAGCCCCGTGCTCATCCACAATATCGATGGTGAACGTATCCGTGCCGGTGAAATCATCATCCGGCGTATAGGTGAGCATGCCTGCACTTGAAACGGTATAGGAGCCATGATCTGTTGTAACGGCGGCCGCAGTCTCAGCAAGGGAAACCGTATCGCCATCGCTGTCGGTTGCCGCCGAAACATAAGTCACCGCCTTGGTCTCAAACGTCTCCAGATCAACATCATCGGTATTGGTAAGGTTGACTTCCAGTGTCACCTGCCGTTCAGCATCTTTCTCTGCTTCTGCCTTCGCTCTGATGGTGAATGTCGTCGTCATGCTTGACGATATCGCCGCCACGGTGCTTATCGCTCCCGTGGACGCATCAATAGTGAAAAGACTGGCAGGGTCCGTAAGGGTGAAACTGATGGTGGTGTTCATCGGCCCGCTTGCCGTAACCTGACCGATCCCAACCCCCGATGCTTTCGCGCCGTTGATGCGCCAGCCGCCACTTATGGCCTCCCCGCCGGGGACCTCAACCTTGTCGATGGCAAGGGCAACTTGACTGATAACAAGATTGAACGTTTCCGCGTCAGGAGCTTCACCTGTGCCCGTTGTTGTGCTGTTCACCTCAAGGGTATAACCAATTAACGAGCGGATACCATTGACGATACTGTCCCCGTCAATCAGGACCCCATCCTTGATCTGAACATCATAACTGTTGCGGATTACATCACCATCCTCATCGGTGGTGGAAACAATCTGAAAATCATCATCGGCAAGCTTGTTCGGCCTCTTGTCAAAATCTGAAATACCCTCCGATCGTATCGTCAGGGTTGGTGTATTCGTGCCCAGCGCATCATCCGTATATGTAATCGTGGCTAAGGTCATTACGCCACTTGTCCGGCCTTCCTTTACCGTTACAATTAGCGGAATGATCTGGATCCCCGTGGGCGCCTCATCCACATCCGTCACCGCAACCGTCACCACCTGCTCGGCTGTCTCGCTCCCCGAGGTCGCCCGTACCGTGAATGTATACGTATCCTTCGCCTCATAATCCGGTGTCGTCGCCGCCCTGAAACGCACCTCGCCGCTCGACGCACCCACCTCAAACAAGGCGTCATCGTCCGTCCCCGACAAAGACCACGTGATCGACGTCAGGTCATATGTCCCTGTTGCCGTGTATACCGCCGTGCCTGCCGAAACCTCCGCATTCTCAGCAAGCGACGGGGCGGTGGCACCTGACGTGATCTCCGGCGCTTCGTTTATCAGATCTTCAGGGTTATTTTCATGGGCAGTTTCGTCCGTATCATCTTCGTCCGAATTATCTTCATCATCATCATTTTCGGCATCATCATTCTCAGCAGGGTCGTTATCTTCGGTTTCTTCGCCCTCGCCATCAAGTTCGTTATCCTCCCCGTTTTCCTCCTGTTCATCCTTATTTTGCTCATTATTTTCATCACTATCAGGGCGGGTTTCATCTTCGCCCCCGGGGTCGCCTTCTTCATTATTTCTTGTGTCGGCATTGTCTGTGTTTTCCTGACCTGACGGTGTTTCGCCCTGATCCTCAGGCGTTTCCTCATCCTGTACCGGACGGAGATATCCATCGTCATCGCCCCCCGACGCGACAGGGATCAGCACAACGGAGAGAATTTCGTCAATCTCAGGAACCAGATCATCGGGAACAAGATCGCCATCATCGTTATCAATTAAAATAACATCCCTGCCCCTGCCCTGATCTTCCGGGTTTATATCCGTCTCTGTTACAACTGTTGTGATCTCCGGGTCAGATGTGTTGATTTCAGGCACCAGATCAGGAGGCAGAGGTTCAGGATTACTTGGCGAAACAATTTCAGGGCGAGGTGATATCGCAACATCAGGAGGCGATACCGCAACATCAGAAGGAGATGGAGTCGTGATGAGTTTGTCCGGCTGAGGCGGATCCGGGGTGGAAATCCTGTTTTTTCCTGTGATTTTCAGGTCTAAATGAAGAGTGGTATCCTTATCACGCGATGGCAAAGGGGGGTGACGCCCTTCAAGATCGAGAAAATACGCCGCGGCAATATCAGGGTCTGTGTCAAGGTCAGGTAAAGACACGGTATCATCTGATGCCGGAAGTATCTCATCGCCATCAAGCAGGGTGAAAAAATACGCAATAAGAATGCCATCAATAAGTAAAAGCAGTAAAATTGCATTTTTGGACTTATTGTCTTTTTCCTGGTTTTCGGGCTTAAGCTGCCCTCTGGTGAAAAGGGCCCTTTCCTTGTTATTGACCGTTTTCATGGCTTCATTCCCAGTAAAGAATTTCTCAACCCGGTTTTAAAGCACTATTGGGCAATATTTATTTAAACCATAAAGTTTATTGATAAAGTTTGATACAATGTAAAGTATAATTCAAGTTAAAAATTTACACTATTCAGATATGATCTTATGGGCACATGAGCTAAGGACTTTCCAATCCGTCAAGCTAGTGTTATAAGAACGCCGTCTGCGGTCGTGGTGTAGTGGTAGCACAAGAGCCTTCCAAGCTCTTAGGGCCGGTTCGAGTCCGGTCGACCGCTCCAGCAAATCTTAATAAACAGATAGCTGGATACGTTATCCCGGGTAATTTTCCCGGACACCTTTGCCTTCATGACATAAAGCCTGACGCCATTCGTCCAGAACGCTCTCGTCTGTCTCCTTGGCCTGAAATTTGCGTGCCAGTGAAGACAAACTATCGGCATCCAGCAGAGATGACAGCGCCCAGACCGAAGCACCGCGAACAACCGGCTCATCGCTTTCAAGATGTGACCTGATGCCGGACAGAAGGGACAGATCCCCGGAATTACCGGCGGCAATAAGAACATTACGGCAAAAACGGGTATATCCGATCCGCCGCACGGGCGTGCCAGCATAGCGGTTGCGGAAACCGGGCTCATCCAGATTGAGCAGAACATCAAGCGACGTAAGGCCGAGGTCAGGCAAAGGCTGAAGTTTGAGTTCACCCGAACGCCGGGCAAATCTGTTCCAGGGACAAACCGCAAGGCAATCATCACACCCGAAAATACGGTTTCCCATCGCTTCCCTGAATTCACGGGGGATAATCCCTTTGTGTTCGATGGTGAGGTAGGAGATACATCGGCGCGCATCAAGCTTATATGGCGCGGGAAACGCATCTGTCGGGCATATATCAAGGCATTTCGTGCAACTGCCGCAATGGTCGGAGATGGTTGCTTCTTCCGCCCAATCCGCATCGGTGAGGATCACCCCCAGAAACAGCCAGGATCCATAATCCCGGGAAACAAGATTAGTGTGTTTGCCCTGCCATCCCAGACCAGCCCTGGCAGCAAGAGGTTTTTCCATCAATGGGGCTGTATCCACGAAAACTTTGACCGCAACATTCTCTTGTGCGGCAATGCGGCCTGCAATCTGCTTGAGCCTGCCCTTGATGACGTCGTGGTAATCTTTTCCCCGCGCATATACCGAAATATTGCCGCATCCTCTGGCCTCAAGGTTTTCCATCGGGTCATGATCCGGCCCGTAATTCATTGAAAGAACAATGGCTGTCCTGGCCTCAGGCCACATGGCTTGGGCTGATATCCGGCGATCGCGGGTTTCTGCCAGCCATTGCATATCTCCCATGAAGCCGTTTTCAATGAAAGCATCAAGCTCAGCTGCCTGATTCTTGTCCGGTGCCGCTGAGGTGAAATCAATGCGATCAAATCCTTCACGTCTGGCATCATTACGTATGCGGGTACGGATTTTATCAAGATCACTGCGCATAAGACTAACCATGCCTCAAAACGGCAGGAGATCAAAGAGATCATGGTTAAAACATATGGGCGTCAGAGTGGTTCTATATCGCCAAGGGCGCGATTGCTCTCAAATTCTTCCTGAAATCTGGCGAACCTGCCGGCTTCGATCGCCTCCCGGATACCACGTGTCAGATCCTGATAATAGGTGATGTTATGCCGGGTTAACAGCATCAACCCGAGAACCTCATCTGCCTTGAAGAGATGATGCAGATACGCGCGTGAATAGCGGGCGCATGCCGGGCATTGGCAAGACGCATCAAGCGGTCTCGGGTCATCCGCATGGCGGGCGTTCTTGATATTGACGGTGCCGCGCCGTGTAAATGCCTGCCCTGTACGACCCGATCTGGTCGGGAGAACGCAGTCAAACATGTCAATGCCTCTGGCTACAGCCCCGACAATATCATCAGGCTTACCCACCCCCATCAGATAGCGGGGTTTATCAGCCCGCATCAACGGCGTGGTTGCCTCAAGGGTGCTGAACATGGCTTCCTGCCCCTCCCCGACGGCCAGACCGCCCACGGCATAGCCTTCAAAATCCAGTTTTTCCAGAACTGCCACGCTTTCAGCCCTCAGATCAGGGAACACCGATCCCTGCACAATTCCGAACTGGCCGTAGCCCGGGCGATGTACGAAAGCCTTGCGGCATCTTTCAGCCCAGGCCATGGACAGGCGCATGGACGCAGCCGCAACATCCTTTTCTGCCGGGAATGGCGTACATTCGTCAAAAGCCATGGTTATCGTCGCGTCAAGCATTCGCTGGATATCGGTGGACCGCTCCGGGGTAAGGCGATGCTCAGATCCGTCCAGATGAGAGCGGAAGGTCACCCCGTCGTCGTCAATCTTCCTGAGAGCACCCAGTGACATCACCTGAAAGCCGCCGGAGTCGGTCAGCAACGGGCCATCCCAGCCCATCATGCGGCGTACTCCGCCCAGCCGTTCCACCCGTTCAGGCCCCGGGCGGAGCATAAGATGATAGGTGTTTGCCAGAATAATCATGGCCCCTGTTGCCCGGACGTCATCAACGGTCATAGCCTTGACAGTCGCCGCAGTCCCGACCGGCATGAAGACCGGTGTCTGAATGACGCCATGAGCGGTTCTGACCTCACCGCGGCGGGCTGCACCATCAGTTGTCTTGAGGGAAAAAGTAAAATCAGTCATCCCGGCGCTCCATCAGGCAGGCATCACCATAGGAAAAGAAACGATACCCCCTGTCAATCGCATGGAGGTAGGCGGTATCTATCAGGTCTTTACCGGCAAAAGCCGACACCAGCATCAGTAAAGTGGATTTCGGCAGATGAAAGTTTGTCAAAAGGGTATCCACGACACCAAACCTGTATCCGGGGAGAATATATAGATCTGTTTCCGCCTGATAGGCACGTATATCCCCATGATCACGCCAACAGCTTTCCAAAATGCGTAACGACGTCGTTCCCACCGAAATGATCCGTCCGCCGTTGCGACGTGTGCGATTGATCTTCCCGGCGGTGTCTTCAGGTATTTCGCCCCATTCCTTGTGCATAACATGCTCACGCGGATCATCTGTTTTCACCGGCAGAAACGTTCCTGCCCCGACATGGAGCGTGACCTGTCCTGTCTCAATGCCGGCAGCCCTGATACGGTCAAGCAGCCCTGGGGTAAAATGAAGACCGGCGGTAGGTGCGGCAACGGCACCTGTGCGGCTTGCAAACATTGTCTGGTAATGGTCGGCATCATCCTCCCTGACCCCTTCGGGGCGGGGGATATATGGCGGCAGGGGCATGGTGCCATGGATATTCAGCCTACGCTCAAGATCGTCACCTGCATGCGAAAAGGAAAGGCCACGTTCCCCGTCTGCACCGATATGATCGATCTCAGCGGTAAAGTCTTCGCCAAAAACGACAAGATCACCTAGACGAAGTTTTTTTGCCGGCCTTGCAAAACACTTCCACCTGTTATCGCTCACGCGCTGATGGAGCGTTATCGAAATTGTCGCCTCTCCCCTTTTGCCGATCAGTCTTGCGGGCAGAACTTTCGTGTTGTTAACGATCAGCAGATCACCGGGGTCTATACAGGCTGGCAGGTCTGATACCAGCCTGTCGGCCAGCTTTCCGTCCCGCATATCCAGAAGACGTGCGGCATCCCTTGGCTCTGCTGGTTCTGCCGCAATGCGTTCCGGCGGAAGAATATAGTCAAAATCAGAAAGTTTCATGGAAACGAAACCCGGATTGATCAGAAAATCTGCACAACACCAGCGACCCTGCCATCATCATCGGTGACAACAAGGCACTGAACGCGGGCTTCCTGCATGCGCTGCTCGGCATCGGCCATGCGGATATGGGGCTGGGTGGTCAGCACACTCCGGGTCATAAGATCTTCGGCCGTGGCTGTGCTGATATCAATATCATCCACCATGGCGCGCCGCAGATCACCATCGGTGATTATGCCTTCAAATTTCTCCGGTGTGCCGACAATGGCAATCCCAAGTCGGCCATGGGTCATGGTGACAATAACGTTTTTCATCACCTCATCCGGCGATACAAAGGGCAGATTGTCACGGATCATGGTATCGCCCACCGTGGAAAGCAGTCGTCGGCCCAGAGCGCCCCCCGGATGGGTTGCGGCAAAATCTTCAGGCTTGAAATCACGCTTTTCCATCAACGCAATCGCCAGCGCGTCACCAACAACAAGGGTCATCAGGCCTGATGTGGTCGGCGCAAGGTTGAGCGGGCAGGCTTCTCTGTCCACCGATATATCGAGCACCGTATCCGCATGTTTTCCAAGCGTGGACTGAGGCGCACTCGTCAGAGCTATTATCGGGGATTCAAGGCGCTTGAATGCAGGCAGAAGTCGGATGATTTCTTCGGTTTCACCTGAATTTGAAATCATGATAATGACTTCTCCCCGCCTGACCTTTCCAAGGTCACCGTGGATGGCTTCCGCCGGATGCAGGAAAATAGAAGGCGTTCCTGTGGATGCAAGAGTGGAGGATATCTTGCGCCCGAACAGACCAGATTTGCCCATGCCGCAAACCACCACATGATCTTTTGCATCAAAGATCAGATCAACCGCTTTGTCGAAATTCTCATCAAGGTTTTTGGCGAACCGTTCAATAGCGGCCGTGTAGATCTGGGCCATGTGACGGGCGGATTCAACAGTTTTCATATCACGTCCTCTGCTACCGAGCTAATACGCCCCTTTTTGAAATTTTGCAAAGTTTTCTCATATATTTGGCTGTGCCGATAGTATCCGCACAGCTTCATCCCTGTCCTCAGGTGTGTTGATATTGAAGAACGGATCAGGCACGCCGGTGAAATCAACTTCGGCAATGTCATATGCGGCTGTGTACAGATCAATTTTTCTTATCCCGTGATTGACGAGCTTGTCGCGAAGATCAGCCCGGGCAGAAACCGGCCAGATCGCAAACACGGGATGCCGCTGACCAAAGGATTTTGCCCTTGCCATATCGGCCCCTGCGGCAACAGCTTCCTTCAGTCTGGCCACCAGATCTCTTGGTATAAAAGGGGCATCACCTGCAAAACTCATGATATGGGTTGTTTCAGGGGTGTTGACCGCAGCCCAGTCCATAGCTGCGAGCACACCGGCAAGCGGCCCGGGATACCCTTCCAGACCATCGGGCACAACAGGAAGTCCAAGGTGATGAAATCTTTCCGCATCGCCATTGGCATTGATAATCATGCCATCGCATTGCGGCCGGGCGCGCTCAAGCACATGATCGAGAATTGTCCGCCCTCCGAGATCGACCATGGGCTTGTCCCCTCCTCCCATGCGGCGTCCGAGACCGCCTGCAAGTACAACACCAAGAACAGCCTCTGTAGATGTCATCGGGGTTGCCTCTGCTGCTGGCGTTGATAGGAAAGGGTATCGGCCTCATCGCCATCATCTTCCGAAGCATCATAGATGATCCGCTCAACGCCGGATAAGGCGGTGAACCGACGCCCCCGGGCCCGGCCGATCAGTGTAAGCCCGGCCTTGCGCGCAAGTTCCACCCCGCTTTCGGTAAAACCTGAACGAGATACAAGAATGGGAATTTCCATCTGAACTGTCTTGATAACCATCTCACTGGTCAGTCTGCCGGTGGTGTAAAAGATTTTATCGCCCCCGCTCACCCCGTTCAGGAACATCCAGCCTGCAATTTTATCGACGGCATTGTGACGGCCGATATCTTCCATGTAAACGAGCGCCTCTTCACCCGAAGCAAGCACGCATCCATGGATCGCGCCTGCCGAAAGATAAAGGCTGGGAGTCGTATTGATCGTCTTGGTCAGACGCATCAGCCCGCTGGTGTGAATCCGTGCATCAGGATTGAGGGATATTTGCTCAAACCGGTCCATCATATCACCAAAGACTGTTCCCTGGGCACAGCCGCTGGTGCGGATCTTTTTCTGAAGTTTGGCTTCGTAATCCGTCTCACGCTCGGTCCGGACAACAATGACGCCAAGTTCCTCATCAATATCGACCGCGGTGACGACATCATCATCGTGCAGCATATGCTGATTGCGGAGAAACCCAACGGCCATATATTCCGGCCAGTCCCCAAGGGTCATGGAAGTAACAATTTCCTGCCGGTTGAGGAATATCGTCATCGGTTTTTCGACAACGACCGGCACAGTCACCCTGTCGCCACTTTCGTCAATTCCTTCGATTTCGGCTGTCAGTCCTTCCGCATCGGGATCCGGAAAGATCCGCTGGTATGATTTTGGTTCAGCTGTTTCCGTCATGATCTGCCTTGCTATGTTGTCATGATGCTTCACAAGATCACATCATAGCCAATCCTGCGGGAATATGCTAATACGCCGCAAAGGAGTTTTGCATGAAACTGCATTTCACCGCATCCAGCAACCCGGATGCCATCAGCAAATGTGATGCCCTGATCACCCGATACGGCCAGGCCAGCCCCGGCGACTGTGATGTCGTTGTTGTGCTTGGTGGTGATGGCCATATGCTGAACACACTGAAAGACGAGCATGTCACCGGCAAACCTTTTTACGGCATGAATTGCGGAACCGTTGGCTTTCTGATGAACGACTACAGCCTTGACGGGTTGCCGGAACGGCTTCAGGTGGCAGAAGAAACAATCATCCACCCCCTTAAAATGGAAGCAACAGGCTGTGATGGTACCGTCACCACGGCCCATGGCATAAATGAGGTTTCTCTGTTGCGCGAAAGTCATCAGGCCGCGCGGCTCACCATCAAGGTTGACGGTATAACCCGCATGGAAGAGCTGGTCTGCGACGGGGCGCTTGTGGCAACACCTGCCGGCAGTACGGCCTATAATTTTTCAGCCCATGGACCGATCATCCCGCTTGGCGCATCAGTCCTGGCGCTGACACCGATCAGCGCCTTCCGCCCGAGACGTTGGCGTGGCGCCTTGCTCCCCAATCATTCTGTTGTGGAATTTGTGGTGAAAGATCCGGAATTTCGCCCCGTATCAGCCACATCAGATTCGTTTAGAATCAATTGTGTAAAAAGCGTTATTGTCAAAGAAGATAAAGATATATCCCTCAAACTTTTGAGCGATCCGGGGCACGGCCTCGAAGAACGGGTCATGCGGGAACAGTTTCCCATCTGAAGCCATGCCTAACGGCGCTTCTTTTTTGATTTCTTTTGGGATGTGCCGGCAAGACGTCGTGCAACAAATTCATCAACACGTTGCCAGAATTGCTGACGCACATCCGGCAATTCAAGAAGCAGTTCATGCTTTGCCTCTTTGTATTCATACATCTCAACCCCGGCTATCTTCGGCAGGCAATCAAGGCTGTGCTTCAGCGACACAACGACTTCGTTTAGCGGAACATGGGCGCTCACCTTCACGTCAAGCGCAGACATCCAGGATGGGTTGGCCGTGGTATTGATGCAAGATTGATACGCTGTCCTGACCCAGCCATAGCTTGGCCCGGTTGTCTTGAGGTCAGGATTTGCCTTCCACCACCTGACCTGAAGCGCGTAGCCTTCGGGATCACGGGTCAGGACGTTATCCGGATGAAAGACATTGTCACGCCCTTTGGACTGGCGGAACCATACAGGTGATCTCGCAAGAAACGGAAAAAAACATATCCCGCGTGCCATTGCATGGATCAACCATGGAGGCTGAACCGGCGGCATAATCATGGGGGCAGACAGGATCACCCCGCAAGGCTTGACTTTCATCATGCTGGCAAAGCGAAGAGCAAGATGCCCACCCATGGAATGCCCGAAAAGAAAGACGGGACGAGAGGGATCAAGAAAACCCGCATCACCAGCAATTCTTGCCAGCGCGTTAAGGTGAAGATCAAAACCGTCGGCATGAACGATTTCAGGATATCCGGGGGAAAGTCTGGTGCTCAACCCCTGCCCCGGCCAGTCCAGAACAAGGCTGTCGAGGCCCATAGCGGCAAAATATTCTGCTGTTTCTGCGTGCTTTTCAATGAATTCCGTGAAACCCGGCAGAATCAGCACTCTTGCTTTTGAGCCCGGGCCAAGCCTGCGGCAATGATACCGGATATTTATGCCGTCAATATTGATCGTGGCCGTGTCTACTGCCTCAGACATTCAGAAGAAGGTATTCCCTCTCCCAGGGGCTGATCACCTGAAGATAGGCATTACTTTCCGCGCGTTTGATTTCATCAAAAATCGTCACGAAACGATCACCCAGAACATCATGAAGTGCGGTTTCCCTGGAGAGCTTATCAAGGGCCGTATCAAGATTACGCGGAATGGTCGTCAGATCCTCACCGGATTTTGTCTGCTCTTTCTTTGCCTTGACCTCGCGTTCAAGCCCGAGATAGACAGAGGCCAGCGTTGCGGCGACAGCAAGATACGGGTTGGCATCCGCGCCGGGAATGCGATTTTCAATCCGCCGGTTTTCAGGCGCTGATCTCGGCACTCTCAACCCAACGGTACGGTTATCAATGCCCCAGGCGAGATTGGTGGGCGAATCTTCACCGGAAAGCAATCGCCGGTAAGAGTTGATATATGGTGCCATCAAGGGCATTGCCGAGGCAAGATACCGCTGCATGCCGCCAAGGGAATGGCTGAACTTTTCAGACGGACTGCCGTCGTCATTACTGAAAATGTTTCGGCCAGTCACCTTGTCGACCACCGAAACATGAATATGCATGGCACTACCCGGCTGATTCTGCATAGGCTTGGCCATGAAGGTTGCGTGCACGTTGTGATCCAGCGCCGCCTGCCGGACGGTGCGCTTGAACAGAAAAGTCTGATCCGCAAGATCAAGAGCTTCACCATGATTGAAGTTGATCTCCATCTGTGCGGCGCCAGCCTCATGGCTGAGGGTGTCGACATCAAGATTCTGTACATCGCAATAGTCATAAATATCCTCGAAAAGAGGATCAAATTCGTTGACCGCATCAATCCCGTAGGCCTGCCGCGCCATTTCCGCCCGGCCTGATTTACCCACCGGCGGGGTCAGCGGCGTATTGGCTTCGTTTTCCTTGCGAACAAGAAAGAATTCAAGTTCAGGCGCGATGATCGGCTTGAGCCCAAGCGCATCAAACCGCGCGATGACCGATTTCAATACCTGCCGCGGGGCCACGTCCACCATCGAGCCATCGTGATAGGTGGCATCATGGATGATCTGTGCGGTGGGCTCTTTGTACCATGGCACCAGCCGCTGGGATGTCATATCCGGGACCAGATAGATATCTGATACGGTTTCAAGCAACACCGTGCTGTTGACGTAATCGCCTGTCACAAGCTGACCGAACACATATTCGGGCAGACGCAACGATCCTTCCTGAAGACTTGATTTGAATTTGTTAACCGGAACAATTTTGCCGCGGGGAATACCAGCCATATCGCTGACGAGACATTCCACTTCAGTGATGGACTGCTCTTCAAGCCAGGCCATTAATGAATCAATCATGAATTATCCTGAACACAGTTTCTTTCGGATTATCATCTTAAGCCCTGAAAAGAACAACCTTTATATTGCGTCGTTTTCTGAGGTCTTACTGGTATCTTCCGATGCCTGCCGCATCCACATGTCGTAATACATGCCTTTTGCCGCCAACAGATCCTGATGTGTGCCCTGCTCAGCAATCCGGCCTTCATTAAGCACGAAAATCTCATCGCAGTTCACCACGGTTGAAAGACGGTGCGCAATCACGAGGGTAGTCCGGCCTTTGGAAATTGTATCAAGCGAATGCTGAATTTCCTTCTCCGTCCGGCTGTCAAGGGCGGATGTCGCCTCGTCAAACAGGAAGATGGAAGGGTTCTTTATGATCGCTCTTGCAATAGCGACGCGCTGTTTCTCTCCCCCTGAAAGCTTGAGCCCGCGCTCACCAACCCTGGTATCATATCCATCGGGAAGATCAGAGATGAAAGCATCAAGAGATGCCAGTTTTGCGGCGGCACGAATATCCGCCATGCCTGAATCCATTCGCCCGTAGGAAATATTTTCAGCAATGGTGGAATTAAACAGCACCGTATCCTGCGGGACGACAGCAATTTCACTGCGCAGACTCGATTGCTGAACCATATTGATAGGCTGGCCATCAATGCGGATAACGCCCCCTTCAGGATCGTAAAACCGGAACAAAAGACGCGAAATCGTCGATTTCCCGGCCCCGCTCGGGCCGACGATGGCCACACGTTTGCCGGGTTCCACCGTCAGATTCAACCCGCGGAGCACCCCGCGAGGCCCATAAGAAAAGACCACGTTTTCAAATTCTATCCGTCCACCCGTGATATTCAGCGGCGGCGCATCTTTCACATCAGTAATGTCTCTCGTCTCCCTCAGAAGAGAAAACATGCGCTCCATATCCGCAAGCGACTGACGGATTTCACGATAGATATAGCCCAGAAAATTAAGCGGCAGATAAAGCTGGATCAGATATGTGTTCACGACAACAAAACTGCCGATGCTGAAATTCCCCTGATGGATATCATGACCGGCCAGCCCCATGACGATCATCAGCCCTGTTGCAATGATCAACCCCTGACCGATATTCACCAGTGAAAGCGATGTCCGGGACCGGACCGCCGCATTTTCATATCGGGATAGCGCTTTAGAATAGCGTTTAGCTTCTATTTCTTCGGCATTGAAATATTTGACTGTTTCATAATTAAGAAGCGAGTCCACTGCCCGGGTTGCGGCGTGTTCATCCGCCTCATTCATTTCACGCCGGAACTTGATCCGCCACTCCGTCACCGAAAGCGTAAAGCCGGTATAAATAAGGACCGTGAGGAAGGTCACGGCAGCGTAACCAAAACCGAAAAACGACCACATGATCCCGGATACAAGAACAAGTTCGATAAACAGCGGCGCAACTTCGAGAAGAGCGAAAGTAAGGAGAAACTCCATCCCCTTCGCCCCGCGTTCAATGGCTCTTGTCATGCCGCCGGTCTGCCGGTCCAGATGAAACTTGAGGCTCAAGGAATGCAGATGGCGAAAAGTGGTCAGCGCTGCGCCATGCACGGCTTTCTGCGCCACACGAACAAAAACAAATTCACTGCCTTCATCAAAGATCTGCTGGCTTACCCGTGACAGGGCATACGCCCCGAGAAGCCACCACATGACCTGCAAATCAAAATTCCCGTCACTTCCGGCAACATGATCAACAACCCATCCATAGGCCAGCGGCGTCATAAGGGTGGCCGCGCGTGCAAGGGCGATCAGCACAAGAGCAAGACCGATCCTGCCGGCAACGGTACGGTCCCCTTTTGGCGAAACATAGGATGCAAGATCCCTCAAAGCAGGACCAATGCCGATATGCACGCCTTTCCACTGGGCAATCTGTTCTTTTGCCATGTTTGTTTTAGGTCCTTAAATCAGGAAACCGAGAAACTTTCACCACATCCGCAACGTGCGGTTTCGTTCGGGTTGTTAAAGACGAAGCCGGATGAAAACTTGTCTTCACTCCAGTCCATCTCAGAGCCGATGATGAACATTACCGCAGCCGGATCGACAAGTACAGTCACGCCTTTTTCCGTGATGGAATCTTCAAAGGGTTTTTTCTCGGTGGCGTATTCCACCTCATACTTCATGCCGGAGCACCCGGCTGTCTTGATGCCGATACGGATGCCGATAACCCCGTCACCGCCCCTTTCAACAAGGGCGCGAACGTGTTCAGCAGCTTTATCCGTTAGAGATAAAATGGGTTCGTTTTGGGAAAACATGTATTTCACCATACCATATCCAGCGCCAGTCTGGCATCTTCGCTCATCCGGTCTTTTGTCCAGCCCGGCTCCCAGACCAGATCAACATGCACCAGCCCTGCGGCAGGGACAGCCGCCACCGCTTCGGCCACCTGCCCCGGCATTTCGCCGGCAACAGGGCACCCCGGAGCGGTAAGGGACATGGTGATATTTATATCCCCGTTATCATGCCGGATGATATCGTAAATCAAGCCGAGATCATAGATATTAACCGGAATTTCCGGATCATGCACGGTTTTGAGAGCATCGATAACCAAAGCAAGATCAACAACCTGACCATCAGCGCGTTTACTGCCGGCGGTCGCCCGATAGCCTTCCGGTGTGATTTCAGCCTGATAGGGCATGAAATGTTCAAGCCCGAGAGGATGATCCGAATTGTTGTTATCCATCGCCATTATGCAAAGATCTTTCTGACTGTTTCCAGTGCATCGGCAAGCGCATCGAAATCTTCCCGACGTGAATACACCCCGACGCTGGCCCTTGCGGTGGAGCTGTGATCAAGAAAATCCATCAGTGGCTGGGCGCAGTGATGACCGGCCCGCACGGCGATGCCCTTCCGGTCAACAATCGTGGCAATATCATGGGCATGAGCGCAATCCATGACAAAAGATACCACACCGGATTTTCCCGGTGCTGTGCCCACAAGTTTCAACCCTTCTACCGCAGAAAGACGCTGATGGGCATACCCCAGAAGATCACGTTCATGATCTCTTATCCGGTCCATGCCGATGGACTGCACATAGTCAACAGCCGCCCCGAGACCGATTGTTTCAACAATCGGCGGGGTTCCCGCCTCAAATCGCTGGGGAGGATCAGCGTAAGTGGAGGTTTCAATCGTGACACGATCAATCATGTCGCCGCCGCCAAGGAAAGGCGGCATGGTTTCAAGCAGTTCCATCTTCCCCCAGCACACACCAACCCCGTTGGGACCGTAAAGTTTATGCGCCGAGAAAACATAGAAATCACACCCGATGGCCTGAACATCCACGGGCATGTGCACAACCCCCTGGCAACCATCGACGACAAAAACAGCCCCGGCCTGATGCGCTGCCCGGGCAATATCCTCAACCGGAAATACGGTCCCGAGGACATTGGAGACATGAGGCATGGCAACAATGCGGGTGCGATCGGTTATAAGAGACGTTATGGCGTCAAGGGAAACACTGCCATCGGTATTAACAGGGGCCGCCCGTACAACCGCCCCCTTTTCCCGGGCTATCATCTGCCAGGGGACGATATTCGCATGATGATCGGCAACAGAGATCAGGATTTCATCCCCTTCCTTGAGGAAGGTTCCTCCCCAGGAGCGGGCAATCAGGTTGAGGGACATGGTGGCACCGGATGTAAGTATGACTTCATCCGCTGAAGGTGCGTTGATAAGCCCCGCCACCTTGTTGCGTGTGGCTTCATAGGCATCGGTGGATTGTTCCGAAAGAACATGCAGCCCGCGATGCACATTGGCGTAATACTCCTCATATACTTCCGTCATGGCATTGATGACATATGCCGGTTTCTGCGCCGATGCCGCGCTGTCAAGATAGACAAGCGGGTAACCGTGCACTTCACGGGAAAGTATCGGAAAATCATCACGGATAGATGCAATATCACGTATGGGCCGCGATTGCTCGTTCATGATTATCTCCCCCCGTTCGAAGCCGCACCTATACCCGAAAGCCAGGCTGATACGGAAGGACGGATGAATTCAGCCAGAACGGGGTTATCGATTTCACCAATCGCATCATCCAGAAAAGCTTCGATCAGCATCTGCCGGGCCTCTTCGGCGGCAATGCCCCTGCTCATCAGGTAGAAAAGCTGAGTGTCATCAATTTCACCAACGGTCGCACCATGGGAACAGGCCACGTCATCCGCATAGATTTCCAGTTCAGGCTTGGCGTCCGCCTCACATTTACGTGAAAGAAGCAGGGTGCGGCTCATCTGATTTCCATCGGTCTTCTGCGCATCCCGCGCGACTTTGACCTTACCCTGAAAGATGCCTTTTGCCGTATCATCCAGAACACCGCGGACAATCTGCATGGATGTGCAGTTGGGCACATCATGATTGATCTGGGTCGTGACATCCATAGCCTGATCCCGCCTGGCAAGGTAAAATGTCGTCAAGGTAGCATCCCCGTCTTCACCGGCCATGGCGATGTGATTTTCGGTACGGGAAAGAGCTGCGCCTGTCTGCACCGAAACACCCCGATAGACGGCGTTTGCGGCAATGGTATAGACCGCCTGACCGAGATGATGACGCGCTTCACCTTCAACCTGAACACGGCCATGACTGAACACAGCACCATCTTTCACATCAACCGCCAGCACCGGCAGGGACAGGCCGCTCCCTTCACCCATGTGATGTTCCAGCATCGTGAATTCAGCTCCCGGACCTATATCCAGCGCAAGAACGGGATGGCTTGAGGTATTGTCGCCATCATTAATGAAAACAACATGGAGAGGTTCAGCAACCTTTCCCGATACGCTGATCCCCATGCCGGAGCTGAGAAGTGCCAACGACGCATCAGCCACCGGATGGCCGGCAAGCCGATCATCGTCAAGAAGTGCGGCGCAGGCAGAGCCGTCGCTGAGCTCATCCAGTTTAACCCCGGAAGGCATGTCCGCCGTGGAAAGATCCGGCTGGAACACGCCGTTATGGAACACAAGGCGGTGTCCTTCAGGCAATATCGCGCCAGCCGGAGCCACGCTGGAAAACGCCGGATCGAAAACCTTTTTATTCAGCCGGGCAAGATTGGTGAACCGCCAGGCTTCCACCGTGGCAGAAGGCCAGCCGGCTGCATTGAACCGGGTAGCCGCGGCTTCACGAAGAGGTGACAGCGGGCCCTGAGAGGCGCGCTCTTTCAATACTTCAGGCTGCATTTGTAAAACTCGAATATCCTGATTTTTCAACTTCTAGCGCAAGGTTCTTATCACCGGACTTTAATATTTTTCCATCGACCAGAATATGCACATGATCGGGGATGATATGGTCAAGCAGGCGTTGATAATGGGTGATCACCATCATGCCTATATTATCACCACGCAGCGCATTGACGCCTTCTGAAACAATCTTCAGCGCATCAACGTCAAGTCCGGAATCGGTCTCATCAAGGATGGCCATCGACGGTTCAAGCAACGCCATCTGGAGAATTTCATAGCGCTTTTTCTCTCCGCCTGAAAAGCCGACATTGACTGCCCTTTTCAGCATATCATCCTTGATGCCGAGTTCCGCTGCCCTCGCCCGGACAAGTTTGACGAATTCAAGATTGTCGATATCGTCTTCGCCATTCTCACGCCGACGGGCATTTACCGCTCCGCGCAGAAAGCTCATCCCGCCGACTCCGGGCAACTCAACCGGATACTGAAAGGCCAGGAACATGCCGGCACGGGCACGTTCATCGGCTTCCATTTCAAGGATGGATTCGCCGTCAAGGAGGATATCCCCGCCGGTAACCTCATACCCGTCCCGGCCCGAAAGCACATAGGACAGGGTGCTTTTCCCTGAACCGTTTGGCCCCATGATGGCGTGAATTTCACCGCGATCGACTGTAAGGCTGATCCCTTTCAGGATTTCCGTTGATCCGATGGAGGCGTGAAGATCTTTGATTTCAAGCAATGGCATGATGATTTTCCTGTTTCCTTGCCGATTAACCCACACTGCCTTCAAGGGAAATGCCGATCAGCTTCTGGGCCTCGACAGCAAATTCCATGGGCAGTTCTTTCATGACCTCTTTGCAGAAGCCGTTCACGATAAGTGAGACCGCATCTTCTTCTGTCATCCCGCGTTGCAGGCAGTAGAAGAGCTGATCTTCCGATATCCGCGACGTCGTCGCCTCGTGTTCGATACGTGCGCTGGGGTTGCGCGAAATGATGTAAGGCACGGTATGTGCGCCGCATTTATCCCCGACAAGAAGGCTGTCGCACTGGGTAAAGTTACGTCCGTCCTCAGCCCCCGGCATCATCCGGACCAATCCGCGATAGGTGCTGTCCGACCTGCCTGCAGCAATCCCCTTGGCGATGATGGTCGAGCGTGTTCTCGGCCCTATATGGATCATCTTGGTTCCTGTATCCGCCTGCTGGGCGTTGTTGGTCACCGCGACAGAATAAAACTCGCCGATCGAATCCGCCCCCTGAAGTATGCAGGACGGATATTTCCAGGTGATCGCTGAACCGGTTTCCACCTGCGTCCAGGAAATCTTGGACCTGTCGCCACGGCAGGCGCCGCGCTTGGTGACAAAATTATAGATCCCGCCTTTGCCGTTTTCATCGCCCGGATACCAGTTCTGCACCGTGGAATATTTGATTTCAGCATCCGTCATGGTAACCAGTTCCACCACGGCGGCATGAAGTTGATTCTCATCACGCTGAGGTGCTGTGCATCCTTCAAGATAGGAAACATAGCTTTCATCGTCGGCGATAATCAGCGTCCGCTCAAACTGTCCGGTGTTCCGCTCGTTGATCCGGAAATAGGTGGACAATTCCATCGGGCAACGTACCCCTTTCGGGATATAAACGAAGGATCCGTCGGTAAAGACCGCTGAATTCAGGGCGGAGAAATAATTGTCGCCCTGCGGGACAACAGAGCCGAGATACTCCCGCACCATTTCAGGGTGATGCTGGATCGCCTCTGAAATCGGGCAGAAGATCACCCCTGCTTCCGCCAGCTTTTCCCGGAATGTTGTGGCAACGGAGACGGAATCGAACACCGCATCAACCGCAACTCCGGCCAGCATTTCCTGTTCTTTGAGCGGGATGCCGAGCTTCTCGTAGGTGCGGAGAAGCTCCGGGTCCACTTCGTCGAGGCTTTTGGGGCCTTCCGCCTTTTTGGGGGCGGCATAGTAATAGATATCCTGATAATCAATCGGGGGATAATTCAGCTTCGCCCAATCCGGTTCCGGCATGGTGAGCCAGTGGCGATAGGCTTTGAGCCGCCATTCCAGCATCCATTCCGGTTCGTTTTTCTTGGCCGAAATCAGGCGGATGGTATCTTCGCTCAACCCTTTCGGGGCTTTGTCCACCTCAATATCCGTGACAAAACCGTATTTATACTTGCCCGTGGCTTCTTCAACCTGACGGATTGTTTCAACTGTTGCCGACATGAAATGAATCACTCCCTGTGAAAACTTCGGCGGAAGAAGAATGGTCCCCTTCCCTTGCAAAAAGACTTTCCGGATTGACAAGATCCTGAAGCGTCACGCTTCCAAGTGCATCCGCAATCGCGATATTGACCCTCTCCCAGTTGCCCCCGAGAAAACAGCTGTAGCGCGCCGAACAGGAATCAACAGATGTCTCAACACATGCTGTCAGCGCGATGGGGCCTTCGAGCGCTTCGATGATTTCGGCAACGGAAATGGAGGAAGGATCCCGCATCAGGGCATAACCCCCGGCCTTGCCGCGGGTTGCAGAAACCAGACCCGCCGCCGCCAGCATCTTCAGGATTTTCGCAACCGTTGGCTGGGAAAGACCTGTCCGGCCAGATATATCAGATGCCGAAAGACAGATATCCTTATCGTGCTTCTGCTCATAAGCCAGAAGACTCAAGAGGATCGCTGCGTAATCTGTCATACGGTTCAGCTTGATCATTTTTTCCTCAATCGGGACATCATCCGTTGCCGGAAATTCATCAGGCGCTTTCCGAAATCAAAAACACCCATAAAAACTAAACAGGACCAATTTAGTCCTGAATGTTATATGGAATGTTTATAAAAAGAATGCAAGTGTTATCTTTGCACATGAAAATGCGAATTAATCGCAATAAATCAATATATTGAAGATAAAGCCGTCAGGTGCACCACCTGACCTGAAAATCAGTTGATGCTATCGCGGCGGGGCTGATATTTGCCGTCATCAAATTCTTCAAACATATCCACCAGTTCAGGATGATCAACCGGACCGGATTCGCCATCCGGCACGAGATTCTGCTGGCTCACATACGCGGTGTAATAACTGTCTTCGTTTTCGGCAAGCAGATGATAGTATGGCTGTTCACGACTGGGGCGAATCTCAGCAGGGATCGCTTCATACCATTCTTCTGTATTGGCGAATTCAGGGTCAACGTCGAAAATGACGCCGCGAAAAGAGAAATGACGGTGCCGGACAACATCACCAATAGAAAAAATAGGATTTAACTGAACCTTCGGATCCTTGGACATGAAATTCTCCACGTGGAAAATTCTAAAAAAAGGCCGCATGAAGCGGCCTCCATGCGAGATATGATCCGACGGATCAGATCCGTTCCTTCACCTTCAGGACCTGACGGCCACGATACATGCCCGTTTTGGGATCCATGTGATGTGGACGATGCAGCTCGCCGGTTGTCTTGTCTTCGACATAGGCATCCGCTTTGATCGCGTCATGAGCCCGGCGCATGCCACGTTTGGAAGGAGTTGTTTTGCGCTTTGGAACAGCCATGGTGGTGTCTCCTGAAATAACAATTCTGTTGGTGGAGCCAGACGGGATCGAACCGACGACCTCCTGCTTGCAAAGCAGGCGCTCTCCCAGCTGAGCTATGGCCCCAAACAGAAACCCACGCTATATCGCGTGGAACGGCAGTCTTTATTCACCAGCAAGGGCCTGACGTCAAGCCCTTACTGGCAAAAAGTTGAAATTATTCGGCCGCAGGTGTTTCCATCTTCGGGTTTTCCCCGAGGCTTTCAATAACCGCCGGATGAACAATTTTCCCCGCCCTGACATTAAGACCATTCATAAGGTGGGGATTATCATCCAGTGCAGCAACGCCTTTTTCCGCCAAGGCCATGGTAAATGGCAAGGTGGCGTTGTTCAGCGCATGCGATGATGTGAGCGGCACCGAACCCGGCATATTGGCAACGCAGTAATGCACAATGCCATCAACGTCATAGACGGGATCTTCATGGGTGGTCGCGCGGGAGGTTTCAAAACAACCGCCCTGATCGATGGCTACATCGCAGAGAACCGCACCGGGACGCATACCAGCAAGATGTTCACGCCGGACAAGACGCGGGGCAGCCGCCCCGGGAATCAGCACGGCGCCAACGACGAGGTCAGCTGTCGCCAACGCGTCTTCGATGGCTTTGCCTGTGGAGTATTTCGTGGTCAGACGCCCACCAAACACATCATCAAGATAACGAAGACGTGGCACGGAACGATCAAGGATCGTCACATTGGCCCCGACGCCAACCGCAAGTTTGGCCGCATTCGTGCCCACAACACCGCCACCAATGATGACAATATTTGCCGGATCCGTGCCTGGAACCCCGGAAAGAAGCAGGCCGCGGCCACCTGCGGATTTCTTAAGGAAATATCCGCCTTCAATAATCGACAGACGACCCGCCACCTCGCTCATCGGGGCGAGAAGCGGTAACCCACCCTGATTATCGGTCACGGTTTCATAGGCAATCGCCGTACAGCCAGATTCCATCAACCCGATGGTCTGGGCAGGATCGGGTGCAAGATGCAGATAGGTGAAAAGGATATGATCTTCGCGCAACTGCTTCCATTCGACTTCCTGCGGCTCTTTGACCTTAACGATCATCTCGCTTTCGGCAAATACAGCCGCCGCATCGGGAGCGATCTCCGCCCCGGCAGCACGGTAGTCTTCATCACTCGAGCCTATTCCGGCACCGGCGCCGGACTGCATCAGCACCTGATGCCCACGTGAGGTCAGCTCTTTCACGGATTCCGGAACCAGACCTACCCGGAATTCCCTGTTCTTGATTTCTGTAGGCACACCAATACGCATCGCGCTTCTCCTTTGGAAAAATACAAATGCATCTTATCTCAAAACCCGTGCAGGTTGATTGCTAATGCGTTGATCAAAGGTCGTATTTTTGATATAAATTCAACATAAATTGATTATTTTTCGAATTTTATGCGAATTTTTATCATGCAAGGAATGCATAATGTCACTTGACCGTGCGGATCGCGCCATCATTGAGGCACTTCAACAGAACGCGAGATTAACCAATGTGGAATTGGCCGAACGGGTGGGCCTTTCCCCTTCCGCCTGTTTGCGGCGCGTCCATCTTCTTGAAAAGAATGGGATAATTTCCGGCTACAGCGCTGAGATCGATGCCGCCAAGGTGGATTATGATGTGGTGGTGCTGGTGCAGATCACCCTGACCGGTCAATCTGCGTCGATTCTTCGTGATTTTGAAGACGCAGTCATACGTATTCCCAATCTTCTGGCCTGCTTTCTGATGGCCGGGGCAAAGGACTATATCTTACGCATCGCCGCGCGCGATGTGTCGGATTACGGCAGCATTCACAGCAATCATCTGGCCTCCCTGCCCCATGTGCAGAGCATGGAATCGAATTTTGTACTCCGGACGGTTGCCAATCGCGGCCTGCCGGTGGAACTCTTATGAGACTATACGTGATTTCGGCTTAACGCGGGCAAATCCATACGCTTGGGACATCTGATGAATGTCGGCGATCCTGGCTTCAAGCCCGGTCCAGTCATCCCGAGCGGCCACAGGAGCCCAGATCGCTTCGACCTCATCGATCAGCATTGTGACCGGATCAGTACGGCGGAAATACGCATGTTCCGGGTTGGCGCCGACACGCACCGGTGCCGAGGCGAGAAAAGACCGTAGCTTTTCGAAAGCCGGATCCCTGTATGTCCCCGCCCTTGGCCCGTCCAGGGCCCTGTTCCGGCTGGCCACGCCGCCATACCAGTCAAAAAACACATCCTCATACCTGATATCCATGGATTTCAGCGTCTGAAAGAATGTCTCGCACATGGCTTCGGCATCATCCCAGGCCTCATCGACCCCAAGCCTGCGACAAAGGGCACTTATCATTGATGTGTTGATCTTCTCCTGAAAACGGTTGACGGCTTTCTGCATGGCTTCCATGCCGGTGATTTCAACAAAACAGTCCGCCAGACGGCAAAGCGCCCAGAAGGTGGCTTCGGGCTGGCGACCAAAGGCATAACGTCCCTGATGATCAAAATAGGCGGCGGTAAACCCGGGCTCCATCCGGGGCAGAAAGCGCCAGGGGCCATAATCGAAACTCTCGCCGCTGATATTGAAATTATCTGTGTTGAGCACGCCATGGACAAATCCGGCCGCCATCCAGCTTGCGGCAAGGTCTGCCAGCACCCCGCCAACGTGCCCGACAAAGGCTTCGGCAAGGTCTTCATCGCTCATCGTATCGGGGAAAACCCCGGGATAGTAGGTTTTGGCGGCGTAACGAAGCAGCATGATCAGCCGGTTGCTGTCAGCGTTATAGGCCAGCCGCTGAAAAGACCCGATCCGGATATGCCCGTGGCTGAGACGAACCAGCACCGCGGAGCGCGTTGGCGACGGCTCATCATGACGTTGAAGCTCTTCCCCTGTTTCAATGACTGAAAACGTTTTTGATGTATTCACGCCGAGCGCATCCAGCATTTCGGTTGCGAGAATTTCACGCACCGCTCCTTTGAGCGTGAGTCTGCCATCGGCGGTGCGGGAAAAGGGCGTAAGCCCTGATCCCTTGGTGCCGAAATCAAGAAGCCTTCCGTCAATCGGGTCTTCCATCTGGGCGTAAAGAAAGCCCCTTCCGTCACCGATCTCCGGATTATAGACACCGAACTGATGGCCGTGATACGCGAGCGCGAGCGGTTTTCTGAAGGAGCCGGGAAAGCTTTCAAACCGGGCAAACCGGCGGCACCATTCCGCATCATCCTGTGCGCATCCCCCGAGCCCGAGACGTTCCGCCCAGGCAAGATTTTGATAGCGTATCCTGGATTCCGGAAATGAGGCTGCATTTACACGCCGAAACAGGTCGCGACTGAGACAGAGATGATTCCGTTTAGGAATAAATGATTTCATGTAATATACTCGTTCTGGCCTGTAATGGAGGCATCAATGGCACCTTCACTCAACTCCACTCTTGACCCTGCCCTTTATAATGTATTCAAGCCCATCGAAGAAGCCTGCGGCCTGCCCAGTCAGCTTTACACCGACGCGGCCACCCTTGAAGAAGAACGCCAGCGTGTCTTTTTTGACAACTGGGCGGCCCTTACCAACGGATTTCAGGTTCCGGAGGCAGGTAGTGTTCAACCGGTGGATTTCCTTGGTATGCCTCTCCTTGTTGTCCGCAACCGCCAAGGTGAAATTCGTGTCTTTGAAAATGTCTGCCGTCACCGTGGCATGAAACTTGTTGAAGAACAAGGCAAACTCAAGGGGCCGATCACCTGCCCCTATCACGCCTGGGCCTATGATCTGGATGGCGCCCTCAAGGCAACCCCGCATGTGGGTGGCCCGAACATCAATTCACACCCGGTTATTGACCCTGATGAAATGGGGCTTCTCGTCGTGCCAAGCCATGTCTGGAGAGATGTTGTTTTTGTCAATGTCAACGGCAACGCCCCGCCATTTGAAGATGTGCATCAGGACCTGATTGAAAGGTGGAGCGAATTTGACAAGCCGATCTATCATGGCGGTGCGGATTCACGTTTTACGCTTGAATTGAAAAGCAACTGGAAGCTCGCGGTTGACAATTACTGCGAGAGCTATCATTTGCCCTTCGTTCATCCTGATCTCAACAGCTATTCCCGGCTTGAAGATCACTATAACATAGTTGGCAAAGCGGGATATGCGGGGCAAGGCACCCTGGTCTACAACCCGTCCCTCAGTGATGATGGTTCCGCCTTCCCTGATTTTGATAATCTTTCGGATAAATGGGACAAAGCGGCGGAATATATCGCTGTTTTCCCGAACCTTCTTCTCGGTGTACATCGCGACCACGTGTTCAGCATCATCATCGAACCCCAGGGACATGACCGAACGGTTGAGCATGTTGATCTCTACTATTCGAGTGAGGAATGCCGCCAGAACAGTTTCACCCAATTAAGGGAGAGCAATGCAAGGCTCTGGCATACGGTCTTCAAGGAAGATATCGGCGTGGTTGAGGGCATGTATGAAGGCCGCAAAGCACCCGGCTATGACGGCGGCAGGTTCTCACCTGTCATGGAAGAACCCACCTGGAGATTTCATCACTGGATCGCCGAGCAGATGCTGAAGAGCGAAGCGGCGGAATAATTGACCCGGGAATACCCAGGCGCAAGCATGCCCTCGGGATAAGCCTTATGGCGGCAGGGAAGCGACTTGTCCTTGCCGCCATGTCTTTTGTTGATCCGTGATCAAACCCGTTCAGGGATACAGAAGTGATGAAATCACCAAGTACCGACTGGGAATTCGTGATCTGCTGTTTCAGTCCGGGCTGTTCACGCATGACG
>Ga0181590_10000593_pt1 | contig 29125 bp, 24 predicted proteins | sample 071ome_34_FD_132446 | JGI IMG/M metagenome (GOLD analysis project Ga0181590, IMG submission 132446) | Coastal salt marsh microbial communities from the Groves Creek Marsh, Skidaway Island, Georgia - 071411BT metaG (megahit assembly) | ecosystem: Environmental > Aquatic > Marine > Intertidal...
GCTGGGATAAATAGGCCTGAATCTGGTATCGTTGTCCTTCGACTAGCTGCCTGTAATTCATGGTGTGTTTCTGCTGTTGTGGTGACTAAAGAATACCACCAACAGGCAGTTAGTCTCTCTTCATCAGTTCAACCATGAGTGTTGCACTTATTATCTGAATTCAGGTTAAAGGTTAAAGAACAGTAAAGGACGGCTTCGCTTGCTAGAAAAATCGCCTTAACCCAGAACCCAGAACCCAGAACCCAGAACCCAGAACCCAGAACCCAAAGGAATACCTAATCTTTCGAAAGCATCAAATACCTGCTAATATCTCTCTCGTTATAAGGACAAAACAAAGCATACAGGAAGTATGATGACTGAGACTACAGTAGCCCCGTTTACCTCTAGTAATTCAACTAATACCTCAGCCAACCAAACCAAGCCAAATAAACTACGCAGTATTGCTTTAAAATCAATGATCTATATCTTTTGCCCACCCGACCAAGAACGAACTATTTCAGACATTTTAAAGCAGCACCCTATTCCTTTCTGCATTAACAAGTATGAAGAGGTTACTGAGGGTGCCGATATTTTTCATTATGAAAGCAAGCGACTAACCACCGAGCAAAAAGAGTTTTTGATTCAAAAGATTAAATATGGCCACTTAGTGGAGCCGTTAATCGACTTTTTAGACAGAAAACTGGGCTACACAGAAATTGCATTACTGAACAGCGACTACTACCTACACAGACGCTCATTTTCTATCCTTAGGGAACGCCGCAAAGACTTCACCAAGCGCTTTACTGACCTACTACTTACCGTATTAATAGCTATCCCAGCCTTGACATTAGGGCTACTTGCCGCCATAGCTATTAAACTTGATAGTAAAGGCCCTATTTTCTACAAGCAAAAACGTGTAGGCCGCTACAATAAGGAATTTGAAGTAATAAAATTCCGGTCAATGACGACCGATGCAGAAAAAAATGGAGCTCAATACGCCCAAAAAAATGATAGCCGCGTAACACGCGTAGGTAACTTTATTCGTAAAACACGAATTGATGAATTACCACAAATCATTAATGTCCTTAAAAACGAAATGTCGTTCATTGGCCCTAGACCAGAACGGGCCGTGTTTATTGAAAACCTAGAAAAAGAAATCCCCTTCTATCGCTTTCGACATGCAGTAAAACCCGGCATCACTGGCTTAGCCCAAGTTAAATATCGTTACGGTGAAACTGTGGATGATGCAAAATGGAAGCATAGATATGATACCTTCTATATTAAGCATCAGAACTTAAGTTTAGATCTTAAAGTTATTATTTTAACGATTAAGACTGTTTTATTTGGAATGGGACAATAACCCTTATAAATTGATTAACAATTAATACCTCGAAAGGATAAGTAATGAAAATAATTGTATTTGGTGGCGATGGCTTCTGTGGATGGCCAACAAGTTTAAGACTAGCTTCAACTGGTCATGAAGTTCTTATTGTAGATAACCTATCAAGAAGACAAATAGACAATGAACTTTCTTCAGGCAGCTTAACAGATATTGCCTCCATAAATGATCGGATCAATACAGCGAATGAATTGATCGGTAATATCTCATTTGAATTATTAGACATTGCAGAAGAACCTAACGAGCTGAAAAAATTAATCAAAGATTTTCAACCTGATGCCGTTGTACAATTTGCAGAGCAGCGTGCTGCGCCCTACTCCATGATCGGTGATAAAGAACGCCGCTACACCGTAGATAATAATATAGTCGCAACCCACAATATATGTAGTGCAATTGTTGAAGAAAAACCAGACACACATATTGTGCACCTTGGTACTATGGGTGTTTATGGTTACTCCAAAGAATTCGGCCAGATACCAGAAGGCTACTTAAACATCAAAATCAACCAAACGCAAAATGATGTAGATATTCTTTACCCAGCAAACCCTGGTAGCGTTTACCATATGACAAAGTGTCTAGATCAACTAATTTTTCAATTCTACAACAAAAATTGGGGTCTAAAGATTACAGACCTTCACCAAGGCATTGTATGGGGTGTAGAGACCAAAGAAACATCTAAAGACCCTCAATTAGTAAATAGATTTGATTACGACGGTATATATGGCACAGTTTTAAATCGCTTCATATCCCAAGCAGCCAATAACACACCGTTGACTATTTATGGAAGCGGAGGGCAGAGCCGTGCATTTATTCATATTTCTGATACAGCAGAATGCGTAAAACTAGCCATTGAAAACAATGATTTTGATAGCTCTCGTGTAAGAATCTTCAACCAAGTTTCAGAAGTTCAATCCGTAAAAGGCTTAGCTCAAATTCTAAGCGAACAGTTTGGAACAGAAGTAAGCTTCGTTGAAAACCCACGTAAAGAATTAGCTGAAAACGAACTGGAAGTATCCAATGAAGGACTAAGAAGCTTAGGATTCGAACCAATTACGCTCAATAACTCATTGATTGATGACGTTAAGTTTATTGCTGAAGAACTGAAATCAAACTTCAACCAAGAAAACGTTCTGTCTTCACCTAAGTGGTAGTAAATTAAAAAATCAACAGGAGGTGTTAAACACCTCCTTTAACTATTAAGAATTATGAACCTATATATCATTACACCCGCTGGCGGCCCCCAGCTAGAAGTTTTTAAAACCTGCGAAAGCATACAAGCAGTAGCTAAAGAACTCCCTAAAATACACATAACTCATTATGTCATTTTTAATAATAGCTGTTCTGAATGCGATTTAACTGAATATCAGGAAGAAAACCTAGATATTATTTCGCTGTCTATTAACCCTAAAGGCTGCCGCTCTACAGCAAGAAACCTAGGGCTTGAGCAAATCAAAAGTTTACCCTCTGGCTTAGTTAATTTTCTAGATGCAGGTGATTTACTATCATCTTCGGCTCTCAAGAACATCCAACATAAAAACTTCAAGAATACTCTTTTTAGTTGTACAGCACTCATAAAAAGTCAAAAGAAGACCTATATTCGCGAACCTGTAAGCGCCAAATTTATAAACTTGATTAACCCTTTCTATATCGGAGCTGTCTACCTAGACTCAGAAATCGCTAAGAAAGTAAAATTCCATACAGGAAGAAAAGAAGATTGGAAATACTGGATTGAGTGCATCCAGAAAAAAATAGAAATAAAACAAGTAAAGAAACAAGCATACATATATACCATTTACAGCAAAGCAAACCATGCCAAAAGAAAGATCAAGCTCTATAAAGAGCAATATGAATTCTTTAGAAGATTTTTAAAATTTTCTAAATATCAAACCATCTTAGCCCTAATTACTCATTACACACTTCAAGTTTATTTATGGTTATTTAGGCAGAAAAAACTTCCAAAAAAAATCTATTAAATTTAACAAGATAAAAAAGAAAGTCAATTGAGTTATCTATTTTTCATCAAGACAAGAAAGGTAAAAAGATAGCCCCTCTTTAAGATTCACAAAAGAATATTCGCCAACCTCCTCTAACAGCCTGCTAACGCATAGAACATTTGAAGGAATTTGAGATGCAACACCTTGCTTAAGATAGACTAAGTTGAATTTCTTTCCCTTCATGTACATCTTGAGATAACTGACAATATCATTCAGAGATTCCCCTACCCCCGTTCCAATATTATAAACATTGTATTTAAGTGACTTTTTTTTCATTAATAAATAAGTTAAAGTCACTAGATCTTTAATATAAATATAATCCCTAGTTTCCTTACCATTACCATATATGGTTAAGGGGTCACCTGATAATATCTTACCTACAAAAATAGGAATAACACCCTGACCATTATTACCTCTTTGGTAAGAACCATATGGGTTAGATGGTCGCAATACAAGATAGCTTTTAGATCCTGAATAATTTAACACCAACTCAGACAAATAGCCCTCAAGAAGAACCTTAGACTTACCATATGAGCAAAGAGGGTCTAACGAATCAATCTCTTTATGGACAGACTTTCCACTACCATAAACCCTCCCACCAGACGAAAAAAATATAATTCGATCAACAAGTTTATATAAAAATAATATAGCGTCTTTGACAATATTCAGCTTACTGCCCAAATCACCTACATTGTTATTTACAGGAACGTTGTTAATTAAAAATAGAGCATCTTTTATTTCATAAGAAGAAAGATCATTAAATACACTTGGTTTATTTAAGTCACTAATTTCACCCTTAATAAAGACTAAACGATCATGTGTTATATCTGGAACATTCCTATCATAAACAATTACACTTTCACCATTATCAAGGAAATGGTGCGCTAAATTTGTCCCTATAAATCCAGAACCACCAACTAAAAGAATAAAGCTCACATTACTCTCCTAATACATCTTTATATATATCAAGAGACAACTTGGTCACAGTCTCCCAATTGTGATTATTTACAACATAATTCTTAGCGTTAATAGATTTTTCATAAATCTCAGAAGGTGACAATTCCAAAATTTTAGCAATACCATCAGCCAAAGAATCAGCCCCCGTTGAAACAACCCATCCAACATTATTTTCTTTAACTATCTCAGTCATATTCGTTCCTTCAGTTACTAAACAAGGCAATCCTGAATACATAGCTTCTAATATAGCCATAGGAAATCCTTCATAACGCGAAGATGACATAAAAACCGTTTTAGAATTAAACATATAATACTTTTTATCACCAAATAACGCCCCCAAAAATTTTACTGAAGGAACATCAAGACTAGATAATCTGGAAAGCAATTCTGCCTCTTCATCCCTACCTCCTTTACCATAAATATCCAGGGTAATCTGATCAAGTAGATTACGGGATTTTAAAATTTCTAAGGCATCAAATAATATATCTATTCCTTTATGACTAAAATCAATACGAGACAAAGCAACGAAATTTAAAGAATTCTTCTCTTTATAGTCAAAAGTCAGATCAGGGAGAGTAATACCATTAGGCTCTATATAACAACTAGCATCAACTTGTATAGAGTTATTTTTTTCATCGGAGTTTGTAAACAAAATGCCTGAAGAACTCCCCCAAAATCGTTTAAAAAATAATTTATTTGCCAAATTCTTTTTTAACCATGATTTTTTTTGTGCCTGACACATCAAGCTTGAATGCGGTTTTACAAGATAAGGTATTCCAAGAAATTTCAGACAGATAAAAATTAAAGAATACTGCCAAAAATAGACACCATGAAAAATCACCAAATCATAACTACCGATAAATTTACTTATCGTAAACCTAACATCACGCCAACTATATACTAAAAACTCATTAGATATATAAGAGCCCTGAATATAAAGAAGCTCATGAACATATGTCGTATACTGATTAGAATTAGAAATCAACTCAGGTACCAACCTACCAATTCCATTACCCAATCCAATGTCATTACCTACCACGTGTAAGACTTTCATCAAGCATCCCTTTTGAAACGATTAAGAAATTATAAATCAAAAATAATGCAGACAATGATGGTATTGCATCTATAAAAATAGACCCTTTAACATTAACAATAAGCAAAAATATAAAAAATGAAAACACATATAACTCAGTGCCAGGCCCACAAGCATAAAATTTTAATTTTTTAGTCAAGCGAATAAAGAACAAAGAAAAACACGCCATAAAAGACAAAACACCAACGACGCCAAAAAATAAAATCAATCTTAAATACCCTACATCTGTACCCATATAGTAACCACCTTCAGAGGTCACATAATAACCATCACCAAAAAGAAAAGTTAATACTTCAGGAACAAAAAACATAGTAAATAGCTTATTAGTTGAGGAAGTACCAATATCACCATCAATAAAATTAACAAACAACTCTAAAATCCACTCAATTAAAATATCAAGACCATCCACCTTTAAAACTGGCAACAAAAAAGCAACCACAGAAAAAACAACAAAACAACAAAAGGGTAGAATTAACAAAACATTTCGTACTGACTTAGGCGTATAAGAATACTTAAGATAAATAAATACAGAAATAAAATATATAATAGGAATTGCCAAAAAGGCTGTCCTACCTGAAATAAATGCAGCCCCAAGGAAATAAATATACAAAGTAAAAAACCACCTTTTCTTTATAGATATTAAAGGTAAAATAAAAAGAGGAAGTACCATATTAACTGCCATATCATAGGCTGCCCACCCGGTAAGACCTACTTTTCTAAGACGCCACGCACCTTCAATTTCAACACCTAACCCCCCTGCCCGAATATAATCAAAAATAAAGCTCTGAAAGCTCGGAAAAATCAACATCAAATAAATAAATGTAGCCTGAATAAAAAAAGCAAACAATAAAACTTTAACCAGCCTATCAAATTTATAACCAAGCCAGCCATTTAAAAAATAGGCTAAAAAGAACAAAGCTATAAAATACTTCAATAAAAACTCAAAAGAAATCCGAATAAAAGTTAAGTCCACCGCTCCATTAATAGTAATTACAAAAACAGAGTACAAAAACAAAAACAAAAACGAGGCAAAAACATAAAAATCGCCTCTAGAATACAACTGAAATTTATTTACAAAAAAAATAGAGGATACAACAACAAGAAAGTAAGTAGCCCTCGAAGAGTCTAAAAACAAAACATAAAATTTAATAGGAAAAATTATTAACAGTAAAATAATAGAAACAATAACATCTATGAAGAAGCCATACCTAAAGTTCAACTTCATTCGGCACCAACACTTTTTAACTTAGGCCTAACACCCGAATAAAACAAGGTATTGCTAGGCACATCACGATTTACAACACTGCCTGCAGCTATAACTGAATTATCACCAATAGTTACACCTTTAAGAATTACAACATTTGAACCAACCCATACATTATTACCAATTTTTACAGGTGCTAATGTAAACCCACTCGTTGAAACAGAAACAGACATTCCATATCTATGGTCATGATCGTATATCTTAACTTGCTCACCAAACAAACAGTCGGAGCCGATACTTATATTATCTAAGCAATTAATTGAAACATTAGAGTTAAAAAACACATTGCCATCAATGGATATCTTACCTTCAATATAAACTCTCAATGAATCTCTTGCGGTTATACGACCTGAACATATAAAAGCACCGTGCCTAGCTTTCCTAAGGATAGAATAAGGCCCTATCCTAGATGATAAGTTAGCTCGAACTCCTCCTAATAAATACCAGCCAATAAACCTGAAAAAAGAGATCAGATTACTAAATAGAGAAAACATATAAATCTACCCATACAGTTATAATTTAAAATATCTAGCTATCTTCTTGATAAGATATAAAAAAGAAGGAAAAGATTTTAAAAGAAACATAACACCTTGTAACTTACTTAGGTTTTTACTATAGCTATAACTTTCTTCAATATAGTATTGAAATGTCTTGTAATGCTTATTATTCAGACTCATAGAAGCACAGTTTTGTGCCTGCATCGCCCTAGCAATATCAATACAACTTTTACGATTCACCCCTACCAAATCACTAACATTATCCAGCGCTATCAAATGGCCTCGATATATTTCTTCTATCTTTGATTTAGATATTGAATATGCTTCCTTAGTCCAAGAGCCTTCTCCAAGAACGGTATAGCCTGATTTTAATTTTGGAATAAACAAAGCTCCACCGTCTATACTGCCAACCATTTGTATATAAAGATCACCAACAGGAGCAACCTTTATCCAAGGAATCAAATAATTAAACACTTCCTTCTTAACCATTATGGATGCTGTTGGAATAAAAGCACCGCCTCCCTGCACCACTTCTAAAAAACTAAATACTTTAAAGCCAGAAGAATAACTATTCATGATTTTTTTAGCTCTCCCTTCATATATGTATTCACATGCATGAAAACTCAAATTCAAGTTTTCATAGAGGGACATTGCTTCGAACTGAAGCTGCAACTTATCATCATCACACCAATAATCATCACCTTCACATAGTGCTATATACTGGCCCTGAGCAAATTGTGAGGCATAAGGAATTGGCTTAAATCCACCTTTAGAATATTGATTCTCTTCCTGATAAATTGGCTTGATGATTTTTGGATATAAAGTATGGTATTTCTTTATAACTTCAGTAGTTCCATCGGTCGATGCGTCATCATGAAGAATAACCTCAAACGCAAAGTCAGTTATCTGCATCAAAAAACCAATGATGGCATCCTCAATATATTGTTCATGATTAAAGGTTGTACATAGAACACTCACTATAACATCTTCAGATTTCCACCTATCAGTGATTTCGTTTTCTGAAGGTAGAACAACAGACTTCATATCTATCATAAACAGACCTTTACAAGCATCAAAACAACCAACCTTTTAATCTATTTCTAACTTTGGGAATAGCAACTAACGAAAAAGATAAACTCACAAAACTAATAGCCGTTATCAGAACTAACTGATCAATACGAACTATGGAAGAAGCTAACAACGGGCGAGAGAAAAGAACAACCAGCAAAGGCAACACCGCGACTAACAACAAACCTTTTAACAACCAAACCTTATGAAAACCTTGCCTGAATTTCGCATGCACTATAGGAGTCCAACATAGAAAAAATAATAACCGAACACCAAACCAAGCTTTTGCAGCACCTACTGCACCATAATCTATAGCTGCGAAAGCAATTATTGGTATCTGGATAGATGCTGATATCGTCGCCCCCAGAACATGAAGCTTTAGCTTTCCATAAGCAAACTGTAGGTAATATTGAAATGTACCAACTGCTAACAAACCATTCCCTAGTGCAAACCAGAATAACACCTCTTCAGCCCAAGACGCGGCCGTTTCATTTCCCGTCCACATGAATACCAAGGCTTTTGAATTAAAAGCGATTACAAATGAAGCTGACAAAGTGATAGCAGCCACCAATTGTGTACCGAAGAGATATAATCGATATAACTCTTCTTCAGCCCCTTGTTCTGCTAAAGCGGTTAGTCTTGGCCTTAAGGCTTCAGCTAATGGTTGAGAAAGCTGAAGTATTCCACCAACAATCAAAGCAACTAGCGTGTAATAACCAAATTCGGATAATGTTAAAACACTTGATAAAATGGCTTTATCTACCTGAGTTACTAAGACCCAAATGGAAGCCGTATAAGCAACCCCCATGGCAAATGGCAACGTTGAGGATACATTAGCTCTGTAGAACTTATAGTTACTTTTTTCTTTAGTTGGAACCAAACAAAATAACTTTGTACGAAAAACCACAAGCTCCACACAAGCAATGACAAGCTGGTAAACGAAGAAATATATGATATCGGAAGTAATAATTGCGACTAAAAACAAACCGCCTATAAATCTCAGAGATACAACAAATACATCAACTTTATTCACATAAATTTGATGTTCAAGCCCCATAATACCACTACGATAAAGTGATGTTTGAAACCTAACCACGGCCGATATAAATATCAACGCTATACAAGTTCCAACAACATCAGTATTTATCTTCTCAATATTTAACCACGATGTTGCTAACCAATCATAGAGAGAAATTCCAGCTAAAGAGACAACCAAGGTAATTACTAAAAATATCAACTCGTAACTGACAAGTATCTTATAAAACTTATTGAAACCACTCTGTAAAACCTTCGCTTTAGCAGCTTCTCTCCCTAGTGTTGGGGACAACCCCATATTCAATAACTGCATCCATGACTGCACTACCGTGAATAAGCCAACCAAACCATAGGCTTCATCACCGAGATACGACATGTATAGAGGGAGTATGACTATACCTATAAAAATTACATAGAACTTACCTACATAATTCGCTATAGCATTTTTCGTTATCGTCATCTCAATTAAAGTTTTTGGGAGTTAATAATCACAGTTTCAAGACTTTCTATAGAACTTAGCAGGAATACCAAACCAAACTTCATTGTCAGGTACATTTTTGCGCACCTGAGAACACGCACCTATCTCTGAATTTTCCCCTATGGTGACTCCTGGCATGATGACTACACTCGCGCCAAACCTAGAGCCTTGTTTGAGATGACCAAATACTTTCTCATCATTTTTTGTTAAATCTGGGGTGTCGGTTACCACAAATGCGTATTTCATCACTACGTCATCCTCTACCAATGTACCTGCAGATAAAGTTCCCCTGCTCCCCATAACAACGCGGCTACCTAATTTACATTCATCCCTAATCTCACAAAAGGATGTAAAAGAACAGTTCTCCCCAATTTGTACATTAGAGCCAACCTTAGTATATGTACCAACCTTAGTGCCCTTACCAATAATTGAGCCCTTAAGAACCATTGCATAATCTTCTAATGTAACGTCATCTGAAAGGGTTACATCATCCTCTACAATACAAAACCGCCCGATTTTTACATTCTTACCTATTATGGCCTTATCAGAGATTATTGAATTCATTCTTCCACCTAATGATTTTTGGGTACTCCGGACATCTGATCCGGTTTACTCTTTAATTTGCCAGGAACTCCAACAACAAGCCCCCCTTCTTCTTCAACATCTTTTACAACTACGCAGCCGGCCGCAACAGTCGTATGAGAAGCAATTACAACTCTTGGCCTAACAACACTAGCAGCACCTAAAAAACAAAAGTCACCAATCACAACATTGCCAGCAATCGAAATATTATTAGCAAAGTGAACCTCGTCGCCGATTTCAGATCCATGACCTATTTTACTACCATGTGCGATCACACAGTTTTTACCTATGATTGTAGATTCATTGACAGAGCCTCTAACAATCGTTATATCACTCCCCAGAAATGAATTTTCTTTAACAATCACACCACCAATTTGCGGCTGCCGTATTCTTTCACCATTAGAGCTTCTAATCCACGCAACACCTGTAGCACCGATAGTAGAATGAGGTTCTATCGTTACATTTGCTTGAATATCACTTCCATCAAACACAACGACATGAGAGTGAAGAAAAACCCCATCAGATATGATTGCTTTACCAATCACACAATATGGCCCAATATATGCTGTATCGGCTACCTCTGCTTCTGGGTGAACCACAGCAGTTTCGTGAATACCTGCCTCATTACGACTTTCAAAAAAGTAATTCATCAATTGGTAAAAGACTTCTTGGGGCTTTTCAACTTGAATAATAAAATTAGCTTCAGCCCCTTTAGACTTAGCATCGGTAATAAAAATACTGTTCTTAATTTTTGTTGGTATTTCTATATCACCTGACAAAAAATATACTCCACCTTCTTGGGGAGATCTAAGACTACAAAATATCAATGGGCAAGCAGGCTTTACACCACCAAAAAAAGTAACCTCAATATTTAATCTATCTATAGCATTTAAAATATCATCACACAAAAACAAGTTATGCTTTGCTTTCATATAAACCCACCTAAAGAACCTTCTTAATCTCATTAGACACAGTTTTAACATCTTTCAAAGACATATAAGCATGTAAAGGCAAGCATAAAACAGATTGAGTAAGCATTTTACTAACACTTAACTCAACCTGTATTCCAGAACAGAAAACCTGACTCAAACAAGGTGAAAAATAGTTACGAGTTTGTATAGCCAGAGAAGACAAACCATCTGAGACCTTTTTCAGCTCTTCTTTATCTCGAAGCTTGATGGCCATATAAGCCCCATTCTTTGAAGCCCGATTATGCCACTTAGGTAACTCGACATAATCACCTAACTCTCGAGTATAATGTTCAAAGAGTTCTCGTCTGTGATCTATAACATCATCAATTATTTCAAGATTCACCAACCCTACAGCAGCTTGATACTCATTAAGCTTTGCATTTAGGCCCGTTCTTACGATACCTTGGCCGGGTCTGATACCAAAGTTTATAATATCCAACGCCTTTTCATAGTCCGATGCATTCTTAAATACAACTGCTCCACCTTCGACAGTATGAAACACCTTCGTCGCATGGAAACTAAGCGTACTAGCATCACCATAATTCAAAACTGATTGGTCACCCAACTTAACACTAAACGCATGCGCGGTATCATAAATCAGCTTCTTACCATGCTTATCTGCCACTTGCCTTAACCCCTCAACATCACAAGGGTTACCATATACATGAGTCGGCACAATAGTATCAAAATCATTAGTATTCATTTGATCGTTCAAATAAAACGCATCAACACCTTTAGGGCATAGGTTAAAAGATAATGGATCAATATCTGAAAAAGCCAAGCCCAAATTCTGACTTTTAAAGGCACTGGCTGTCGCCACAAAGGTAAATGGTGTAGTCAGTACAGATTGCGTTCCAAGCGCCATACCTGCCACTTGAAGCGCTGAAGTGCCATTTGACACCAATAAGAGATTCTTTACGCCAAGATAGGCTTCTAAGCGATCTTTTAACTCATTATGAAGTGGGCCAAAATTCGTAAACCAGCTACTATCATTAATTTTTTCTAAGTACTTTTGAAGCTTCTTTAAGTCTGGTTTAATCGGGCTATTAAGGGCAATCATTCTTGAATTAATCTCATAAGGTATTCACCGTATACATTCTTGCTCAACAATTTTGCTCTTTGTTCAATATCTGATTTACTTAGCCAATTATTGATAAATGCAATCTCTTCAAGGCAGGCAATTTTATAACCTTGTCTACGCTCAATTGTTCCAACAAACTCAGCAGCTTGAAGTAAACTTTCATGCGTACCTGTGTCCAACCAAGCAAAACCTCGTCCAAGTAACTCAACATTTAATGCACCCTGATTAAGGTACTCATTGTTTATACAAGTAATCTCAAGCTCACCGCGTTTAGAGGGCTTAACCTTTTTCGCAATATTTACTACTCGGTTATCATAGAAATACAACCCTGTCACCGCATAATGAGATTTAGGGTGAGTTGGCTTCTCTTCAATAGATATCGCTTTGTGTTTCTGATCAAACTCCACCACACCAAAACGCTCAGGGTCTTTTACCTGATAACCAAAAACAGTAGCCCCCTTACCACTCTTAGCCATGTCTAGTGCGTGTTTCAGTTTAGGAGTAAAGCCCTGACCAAAATAAATGTTATCACCTAACACTAAACACACATCATCATCACCAATGAAATCTTCACCGATAATAAAGGCTTGAGCCAACCCTTCAGGGCTTGGTTGCACCTTGTAAGTTAATTCAATACCAAACTGACTACCATCACCCAAAAGCCGCTTAAAAGCTTCTTGATCTTCAGGCGTAGTAATAATCAAAATTTCACGAATACCCGCTAACATTAAGACCGAAAGTGGGTAATAAATCATAGGTTTATCGTATATAGGTAAAAGCTGCTTGGATACACCCATAGTAATGGGGTAAAGACGAGTTCCAGAACCGCCCGCTAAAATAATGCCTTTCATAAAACTATTCCTACCCCATCGTTAAGTATTTGTACCTAGGCGTTCGCCTTGATATGAACCGTCCAGAATATGCTCAACCCACTCCATATTTTCTAAATACCAAAGAACGGTTTTACGAATCCCCGTCTCAAAGGTCTCTTCTGGAATCCAGCCCAAATCATTTTTAATCTTAGTCGCATCAATAGCATATCGAACATCATGACCTGGACGATCCTTAACGTAAGTAATCAAATCACTGTACTTACCGATGCCGTCAGGCTTTTCTGGACGAACTTCATCAAGAATACTGCAAATAGTGTGTACCACATCGATGTTCTTCTTCTCGTTATGACCACCAATATTGTAGGTCTCACCTAATTCACCTTTAACCACGACTTCCATCAACGCGCGAGCATGATCGTCCACAAACAACCAATCACGAATTTGCGAACCATCGCCATAAACTGGTAACGGTTTGCCAGCCAATGCATTCAACAGAATCAGCGGAATCAATTTCTCTGGGAATTGGTAAGGGCCGTAGTTATTCGAACAGTTAGTAATAACCACAGGTAAACCATAAGTACGATGCCAAGCACGTACTAAATGATCTGAACTGGCTTTACTGGACGAGTAAGGTGAGCTTGGAGCGTAAGGCGTGGTCTCTGTAAATAATCCTTCAGGACCAAGGTCGCCATACACTTCATCGGTAGAGATGTGGTGGAAACGGAAGTTCTCTTTACCGCTTTCTTTCCAATACTTACGCGCAGCTTCTAGCAGGGTATAGGTTCCTACAATATTGGTTTCGATGAAATCAGCCGGACCGTCAATGGAGCGATCCACATGACTTTCAGCAGCCAAATGCATAATAGCGTCAGGCTGCTCTGAGGCTAGTAACGAATCAATACCGTCACGATTTAGAATATCCAATTGATGGAAAGAATAACGTTCGTGATTTTCCACCTCTGTCAGGGACTCAAGGTTGCCCGCATAGGTTAATTTATCAACATTGATGACGGTATGATCTGTATTTTCGATCAAATGACGAACCAGAGCAGAACCGATAAAGCCGGCACCGCCTGTTATTAATAGCTTCATTTTTTAATACTTTACCTTAACTCATTTATTGAGCAACCAGCCCATACAACTGATTACCCACAATCAACTTCTGCCCACCATCTCGTGTAAGCGGTCGCCAGGAAGCCGTTAAACTGTCTTTACGGGATTCAACAAAGAAAAGATCCAGAGGAAACTTAATGTAAATCCCTTTATCAAAACTGCCTTCACCAAAGTCTTCTGAAGAAACATCCGTAAAGGTCGCCCAGCCCCCCATTACCACCCCTGTTTTGAACTTCCTGCTCAAATCTATGGTGGTGCCTATGTCTTTCGCCAAATAGCGACCAACGCTTATTTTAGCCAGGGTGTTACTGATTGGTGTGTCATAATACATACTCAAATGCCCAGTGGCTACTGTGTAGTCTCTGAAACTGAATAGCTGGTCGTAGTCTCGCTGTCTCACATAATTTGCATCGATCCCCATGGCCAAGCGGCTCTTAATGGGCTTATACAGAAGCTCACCCCCTACACCGCCATACATACTTTCAAATAAGCCCCCCGATAGGCGGGCATAAGTCACTTTACTCGGCTTCCACATATAATCGGTTTGCATGCGTAAGATGCTGTTTTCACCTTCTTTGGCGTATTCTTTTACGTCTGATCGAACGTGCGGTAATACCGAGTCAGAAGGCTCATCTAACTCATCGTAATTGTTATGTAAATTCACGCTAAATACGTTATTTAAAGACCAGCGATCTGTGAACTGAAAGTCGGCTGCAAGCTTAAGCCAAAGCTTATAAATTACGAAGGATTCCGGCGCACCAAAGCTTGGGGAGAATATCGGGCGTATGCGCCAATCAAAGGCGGGGTAGTCGTTTAATCTGTTCGTGTCTTCCGCGTAACCCACAGGGGCGTCAGTCACACGGGTATAGGCTGGGTTATAACCTTCGTCGGTGTTATTAGCCACCGCCTTCTTAAACGGCTGGGTGTACACCGTTACTTTGTTGGTATTTAGGCTGGCTTCTTGGTTAATGTAATTTACACTGGCCAAGGTGCTCGGCAGCTCATTAATTAAAATGCGGGTAGCACGCCCCACCGCTTGTGATTGGTCTCGAAACTTCGTTTGTTTCGCATAGAGAGTAACTTGATGATCGCTGGCAGAAAGAGCATTTATTCTTACCCCTTCTTTTTTCAAACGTGCTTGCAAGTGGGCTTTTTGTTCATCATGCAGCAAAGATTCTTTTACCGTGCGGTTATCAGCTGTTTCTGGGGCAACGTGTTTGATTGCTTCAGGCGCTTTATCAAATTTAGGCATTAGTGCTTCTTCGGAGCCAAAATTCATGCCCAACTGAATACCCGCCATGATGGTATCACCACGCTCCCAGCCTACTTGCATGGTAAACAAGTCGTTTAATCGATAAGCCACACCAAAGTTTATTGGGTATTCTTGAGAGAATTGATTCCCTAATCCTTCATGCTGATAATCATTACCATCCAATTCGATTTTGAACGCCCAATCGGTGCCTGAAGGGGTATATTCCACCCCACCCACAATGGCAACCTCTTCACCTGAGAAGTAATTACCGAAGGAAACATCACCGCCTTCACCTACGTCTAAGTTTCTGTCTTTAAACTTATCACTAATCAGCGTAAAAGGGTTTTTAATACCACCGCCCGCACCGCCGTTACCCCAAGCTAAGCCAAGGGTGAAATCCCAATCGTAATAGCGTTTTGAGCCAATGAAATATTCTGAACTAAATAATCCTGTCCCTGCAAAATCGTGCAACGCCAGCGACATTTCAGGTAACACTTTAGTTTCTTCAAATAATCGAAGTTTTATATCAAAACCACGGTCTTTATAACTTTGGTCACCAGAGAACTCTTCGAATTGACTGTATTTTCGGTTAGTAATGGCTGTGTAACGCACTGTGCCTTCTAGCCAAGGCAGCACTTGAGCTGAAATGGAAGTACGGTTGTAGGGCGATACGTGTGAAAAGTTGACGTTAAAGTTACCGTCAGGTGCGTGGCGAGCGGTGGGGACTTGGAGAAGGCCGACGCCGCCGAGGTCGCTATGGGTGTATCGAAGCGGAGCTTCGACAAGATCATTATACTCATCTGCCACGACTTGAAATGAGGAGAGGTAGAGAGTGAATATGAGGACGCGCTGCGCGCTTCGAGGACGCTTCTTCGAAGCTACTAGGGCGGCCTTTGGCCTGCTAGGGCGCCCCTTCGGGGCTGCTAGAAAAGACAAAAGAGTAAAGAGCGGGACGCGCATTGCGCTATTAGGGCGGGGCTGCGCCCCTGCTAGGACGTCGCTATCGCGACTACTAGAAAAGATAAACGAAGGCACTTTATGTGTTTTGTTTTTCCTAGTAGCTTCGCAGAAGCGTCCTAGCAGCTTCGAAGAAGCGCCCTTTGTTTTCCCTGTTAGCGCGCAGCGCGTCCTAGCAGGGGCGCAGCCCCGCCCTATTAGAGCCGCAGGCTCGTCCTTGTTTTCTTTTCGGCCAAAGGCCGCTCCCTTATTCAACCGCATACAATTCTTCTGGCTCTTTTATTTCCATTCTGAGCCGACGGGTTTTAATCATCGCTCCTATCATTTTTGAGAGGGCTTTGGATTCAGCCACCCATGCTTTGCCTGTTTCTTTTGGTATGTAGCCTATCTTCATGCCGATATAGGTCTGTGTTACAAATTCCGCCGCTGAGCTTTTTGCAATCGTTAAAAAGCGTATTACGTCTTTCTCTGTTTCTCGCTCTATGCCTTCAGCGATATTACTGGGGACAGATAGGCCTGAACGAGTGATTTGATCTTTAAACCCGAAGTCTTTTAATGCCTTTAGCTCAATGTATACCTCTGCGCTTAATGCCGAGGCGCGTTTCCAGACTTCCAGTTTTTCGAAGTTCATACGAATCCTTTCGAGGGCGCTCACAAAGTGAGCTTATAGGGCGGCCTTCGGCCTGCTAGGGCGTCGCTATCGCGACTGCTAAAAAAATAACAAAAACTCTTCTTAATGTTTTCCTAGTAGCTCACGCAGTGAGCGTCCTGATAGGCCGAAGGCCGTCCTAGCAGGGGCAGAGCCCCGCCCTAATAGCGCAACGCGCGTCCTGTTCTTTACTCTTTTATTTTTCCTAGTAGAACCAAAGGTTCGTCCTTGTCTTATTCTCTTCCTAGCAGCCCCGAAGGGGCGTCCTAGCAGGGGCAACGCCCCGTCCTAGCAGCTTCGAAGAAGCGCCCTTTATTTTCCCTAGCAGCTCAGCCAACCAATTCATCCTTTGTTCGTTTGGAGCTAAAGTGCCCGATCAACGCCCACAACACACCCAGCATGCCCCCCAGCAGTGTGCCTAATACGCAAATCAGTGCGCGTTTTGGTTTTGATTTTTCCAGTGGTACAACTGCAGGGTCTATGGTTCTGAAGGCGTATTCATCACGTACTTCGGCCAGCATGATGGTTCTGCCGTGCGATTCAATCAGTCCATAGAAGATGGCTTGCATGTCTACCAGGCTGACTTCGTTAATTTTTTCTTTTATAAATGCAATGCTTTTCTTGGCTTCGTCTACATCGCGTTTTTTCATATGAGCGTTAATTTTTTCAACCAGCAGAGTCACCCATTGCTGTGCCTGTTCTGGGTTATACCATTCAATGGAGACGGTAATTAAGCCACTGGTTTTGTCGGTAGCAACACTGAGAATTTCTTTGAAGCTTTTATGAATTTCCCAGTCGGTCGGTTCTTTCGTATAGGGTGGTTTTACTTCACGCACCCATTGTTGGGTTTGTTCGTTGTAGATTTCAGGGCTAATCTCTACCCCCTTGGTAAAGGCCACGGGTTGTAGAGCAAACAGAGGAACTAATAAATCGTTTTCGCGGACAAATTGGGTAATGAATTGACGAGATTCAAGGATCGCCATGGCTTCTTCAGTTGAGCCACCGCCTGCACCGCCTAAATCAACGCCCGCTAGCGAGGCTAACCCACCAAATTGACCAGCTAAGGCAGCTAGCTTACCGCCACCCTGTTCAGCTTCAGCAGGAGCAAGCAAGGCTTCTGATTTGTACAGATTAGGTTGTGAGAGCGCATACATCACGGCTGCAACAGCAAATACAAAGGTAGTGAGTATTATTTTGATCTTTTGTGACCAAATGGCTTGCCACAGCTCCATTAAATCGATTTCATCGCTGTGAGCCGCGGCTTGAGTGTAGGGAGTTTCTTGTAAGTTTTGAGGTAAATTCTGATTCATAAGATACTGGTCAAGTTATTAGGGCGCTCGCTTTGCGAGCTTCTAGGACGGCCTTCGGCCTATTAGGACGCGCTTCGCGCTACTAGTAGAAGAGACAAAAACAAGATACTTTATTTGTCTTTTCTAGTAGGCCGAAGGCCGTCCTAGTCTTTTTTTCTAGCAGCTCACGTAGTGAGCGTCCTAGTAGGGGCAAAGCCCCGTCCTGTTACTTTCTGGTAGCCCCAAAGGGCGTCCTTGCTTTTCTCTGGTAGGCCAACGGCCGTCCTGCAACGCCTTTCGGCGTTATTAATTATCCGAAATTGTTGCCAGCGATGCTGCAGTAATAGCCAACTTCGAGGCAATATCAGTTACGCTTTGTGTAAGCGCCAACCAGTTAACTGGTCGAGCATCTCTTGGCACAATAATGGTAGAGCCTGGTGGTATATTGGTTGGTTTGTAGTTCCACCATGAGGCTTGCAAGCTTCTGGCACTGCCATTTGGTAATACAATAAATACTCTGTCTTCATCAGCCGCTTCACTGTAACCACCCGATTGATCGAGATAGTCAACTGCGTTTTGGTCTGGGTCAAACAGTAAAGTCCCAGGGTTAAGTACTTGCCCAACCACAGAAACGGTTCTTGTGCGCTTTGGCATAAATAAGGTATCGCCCACTTGGAGCTTAATATCAAGTTCAGGGCGCACTTCGAGGATGGATGGGTCGGCTTCTACCACAATACGCCCAAGCGCTTCAGTTTCTTCTAGTTCTTTGGTTAAGCTTTGGATCATGGTTAAACCACCTGCACCACCTGCTGACTGAAATGTGCCACTCGCAATGGCAGTAAACATGGCACTGTTAAGTTCTTCTGCAGCGCGTTTGAAGGCTTTTTGTTCCAACTTACGGGTGCTTTCACGAGTAAAAACAGCACCATAAGGGTAAGCATCTTGCGTTAACCCTCCAGCTCGAAGAATCACTTGAGAAAGCGTCTCCCCTTTTTTAAAGCTGTATACGCCAGGATAAACAAACTCACCTACCAACTTAATGACGCCCTTTTCAACTTGAGTTTCTTTTGGGCGAATACTGATGATGTCGCCGGGGTAGGCTTGCTGAGCCCCTGTCACTAAATTCACTTCCCTAAAGATTTTACCTCGCCCTTCTCGATTGCGAACGCTGGCAATTTCAACATGCGCTAAATCACCATCCTGAGTTACGCCACCTAAGGCTTCAATCATAAAGCCGGCATCAACAGGCTCTGATAGCGGGTACAGCCCTGGCTCACGTGATTCACCTTGCACCGCTACCACGTATTCCATCAGCATTGGCAATAGATAAGGGTAATCTTCGTAGATATCCGGGCACTGCATAACATTCTTCAGAGAGATTTGCTCAGCGGTGGCCTGAGTCGCAATGGCGCGCTTAATACGGCTTCCCCCTTCACTGTTCACTACTTCTGCCAATTGGATTAAGCCTCGACACAAACCAGATATTGCACCTTGATGCTCTTGAGTAACAAATTGACTGGAAAAACCAGTTCGAGCCTGTGAAAACTGATTTTTAAGCTGACTTTGTTCAAGTGACTCTTGATCCTTTAACAAAGCATCTGTTTGCTCCTGAAGATGCTTAGTCACCAAAATTCCATCTGAATCAAGTTGAAGCGATGAAGGCTCTTCGCCATTAAGCACGTCATGAATATCGGCCGAAGATAAGTAACTGATGTGGCTTTCATCAAAGAAAAATACTCGATCGCCCGGCTGAAGATTTAGATCATCCGAATTCACCAATACCCTGTAGGGTAAGAAGGTCTTAAAACTGCGGTTTTTAGTCTGTGGGTCAACCCGTTCAATCACACCAAACAAATTGTATGGTTCATGTTCTGAGCGTTGATAGCCTTTCGCAGTTTCAAACACATCAGACAGTTTCATTCCTTTCAGGTAAGGATAAACACCTGGGTTTGTCACCGCGCCTTGCACTTCAACAAGCTTTGGTAATTCAAATGCACTTGACTGAAACTTCAGTTCATTAGTAATAGAGGTCAATTGTTCTGCACGACTTGCATCTAAAGAAAGCACCGTCAGCTCATCTCTTGGCTGAATGTTAATATTCTCAGGTGCCGATTGATTTAAGATGATAGGAACTAAGTTAATAGAATGGAATTCGATAGAACGGTCTTCTGGATTAATACGTTTAAGCAAGACATAACGAAGATCCACTTGATCTTCAAATACCGAGATATCACCTAAGACATCGGAAACCCGCATACCGTTAAACCATTGGTACTTTCGCTCACGCTTCACATGCCCTTGTACCGTGACTACATGCTCATAATGGTCAACAACTGAATAAGCCATTAAGCGATCACCAGACACTACAGTTGAGGCAAGATTGACTTTATCAGATGTATCCAGATCTAACAGTGTTTGCTGTGTCCCATTCTTTATACGTTGCAGTTGAACATAGCTTTGATCCGCTGTCGGCTTGAGCCCGCCGGCCAGTTCAATTACCTGTTCTAAGGTTTTCTCTTCTTTTAACTCGTAGATAGACGGTCGGTTAACTTCACCAGCGACGGCCACTGTGGCCCCAACAGGAGGAATAAAGATTGCATCCCCCGGCAATAATTTGAGGTCTTTAGAGGTATCCCCTTTCAACAAGAAATCATATAGATCAAATTCAGTGACTAACTCGCCATTACGTTTCAATTGAATACGTCGAAGTGAACCACTTTCCTTTACGCCACCACTGACCATAATGGCATGTGAAATACTGGAAAGAGCACTGACGGTATAAGAACCCGGCTGCCAAGCATCCCCCAAAACAAACACACGCATGGAGCGAAGTTCACCCATAGTCACTACCGCTTTCACACCAATCTTTTGGTTGTTAATACGAGTAAGAATGACATCTCTTGCATCTTTAAATTCAAGACCACCAACACGAACTAGTCCAAGATCCGGGACATTAATACTGCCATCGCGATGAACAACCAATGAGTGTTGCGCACTGACCTTACCAAACAGAGTGATTTCGAAGTTATCACCAGGCCCTACTATATATTCCTGAGGTACTGGAATTTCAGTGGCCGGAGCAAACGTGGTTGGCGAGGATGCAAACAGGTCATAACCAAATGGCTCTAATGCATTGAATGGATCTTTCTGCTGTTCTTGCTTTGCTAGTAACTGATTTAGATAAATTTGCCTAAGTACTGGGTCTTGAATCTCCATCGACTTAATAATATCAAAGGTCAGATCTTGCTCTTGCTGCTCTGTTAGGTGTGTAAAGTCAATTTGCGACTGCGCCTGCTCATCGTTCGGATTGACAAACCCTTGACCAAACGAAGGCAAAGGGTTTGTTCTGTTTCCACGAGATCCAGATTGTGAAGGTCTTGTTATGTGGCCTTGAGGGCGCTGAGTGAATATTTCAGGTGTGTTAAATTGTTGCTTAACACCCGCTGCCCCGTTTTTCTGGAGCATTTGGAGCGCACGTGCTTTTTGGTCGGCAGGTAGAGTATTAAATAGAGCTTGATACTGGGGTGGTATCGATGAATCAGAAGCGTGAACAGCTGAAAAACAACACAAAACTACAACAAACAATGCATACACACTGCGGAGTGACATAACTTTCATTCCCTGACCTATATCCTTTAAACACTTAATTGGTCTAAAAAATTACCAACCCTTAATAGAACATTTAAATTACTAAAGCGCACACCAATTTACACTGGTTCACAAGGCAGTTTCAATCATGTTAACGAACTTTCTCTCGTTTTTTTATTTTTGGTTGGAAATCACTCAAGTTTTGTGCTGTTATTAGTTTATTAAGGCACGGAGTGACCTTAATATTGGCCAATATTAACTGTTTTATAATAAGGAAAACCCATGAAAAAATTAGTTGCTTCTATTTTTGCTGCAATGATTGCTCTATCTACTAACGCGATTGCCCAAGAAGCAGGCGCAGGCGGTGCCGCAGGCGGCGGTGCTGGTGCAGGCGGTGCTGCAGGTGCAGCGGCTGGTGCAGCGGGTGCTGGTGCAGCGGCTGTTGGTGCTGCAGCTGTGGCTGTTGGTGCTTCAGTTGCTGCTGCGTCAGACTCTGAAGAGACTACTATTGCAACAACAACTGCTACTCAGTAATTATCGAGCATGCAGATGTTAAAAAAGACGCTTCGGCGTCTTTTTTATGCTCTATAGCTTATTCAATTTAAGAGACCATTCTAGTAAATCACCTTAACTTCAACACTCCCTAACTTCGAGTGTTCATGCTCTGCCAACAAAGCTAATTCTTTCTTCTGTTGTGTTACCCGCTTTAAGTCTTCTTCGGTAGTAAACACCAAGACAAATCGTTCTTTATAGGAAGGTTTAATTTGTATCCTCCCTTCTAGATGCGCATAGCGATTCCACGTCTCTTCATGATATTCCACTACCGCATCGGTAACATATCGAGTCGGTTGACGATTCTCATCCAAGAAAAGCAGTACGGGATAAAACAGTCCTTTTTGAGCAAAGCTCTTCACTTTAATACCATAAGTTTGCTGAGAAACAGGCAAACGAATAGGAATGAAATAACTGTGCCCTGTGGGAAAGTCATAACTAGGTGATAACTCATTCAACTTTTCATAAACCGAGTCATCGGGTGATAGCGGGTAAAATGCGCTCGGCGCTAACTGAGCACAACATGTATCTTTAATTCGAGCTGCCAATTTCTTATCCAGAGTAATTACAGACTTTGGCTGCTGATCCATTGAAGGCAGAACAGCACCAAGACTTTCGCTGCTTGATACTGAAGTTGCATTTGCAGCCACAAACTTCTGATTAAAGACATGTTGATTACCTTCTGTGTAATCAATGACATTTTTTGAAACACCGCTAAATGCCGGCCCCGGCTGGTATTGAGAAGAAACTAAACGACCAGTTGGATCCACCCAAGTGTAATAAGGATTCTCATCGCCATCTCTAATGAAACCCTGCCTCGCTAACTGATCAGCATCTATATAATCAGACGCCAGTTCACCACCCTGAAGAACTAACTCTCTTTTCTGGATTTTCTGGGGTTGTGCTGCATATTCCGTGTTGTGAGTACGTCCATCTGCTTCAACCCAAGTGTAATACTTACGCTTTCGTTCTTTATCTGATTTTGGATTAATCTGGTAACCCACAGAAGCAATGCGATTATCTTCTGAAACAAAGTCTGAAAGAGACAAAGCCTTGTAGTTATCCACATCAGACTGAGAAACAGCTTCTTGCTGAAGGAAACTGTTTCTCAAATTACCGGCTTGATCAATCCAAGTAAAATACTGCTTTGCTTGAACAAAGAAAGGAGCTAAAGATAAGATAAAAAACGTAAAACAGCGCATAGATCGAGTTATTTCTTTATATATAAGCGTCGAATAACTAAACTAAAAAGTACAAAAAGAGTAAAAACACCAAACGAACCACCAGTCATTTTTGGCACTCTGTCCTCGTCCGCACTGCTACTTGAGCTCGAGCCTGAGGATCGATTAGCCAAACCTGCTGGATCCTTAATAATACCATTAGCCACGCCATCGAAATCATTTACCCCACCATCTGTAATCTTCAACAAAATACAGTCGTTTCCTTGAAGCAAACCTTCAGTATAAAGTGTTTCATCCAGAACTGGGCAGTTACCTTGAGCATCAGCGACAGATGAATAGTAATTATCCCCGCCATTGAATCCAAAACCTAGCCAATTACCATTCCTAAATTTATACAGTGTTTTATCCGAAGCAAGAGGTGCGTCTAATTTAACAACAGCTAGTGCCTGCGCCCCTCGAATACCAAGCCCCTCGATTGAAAAGTTTATAACCTTATCAATACTCGCGAAATTAGAAACACCTGAATCTTGCCATCGATCAAACACTTCATAATCAACAACAAGACTCTCTATACCTTCATCAAAAGACAAATCCCCTAATACAGCTTTTGTTCCTGATTGCGTGACAAGAGCCGTATCACTCGTTGAAAACGCAAGCTCATTAGACGACAAACCAAGCTCTAGACTATCAGCAACACCATCAAGATCAGCATCCAATTCAAGTGCACCTGACTCTGCGAGTTTAAATGACAACTCAGATACTGTCGGCAACGCTAAAGAACCCGCCTGCACAGCCCCCACTTTAACCGTGTAAACACCGACATCTAGTAAAGAGGGATCTACAGTCATTGACGCATCGTTAAGGTCACCATCAAGATCAACTAAGCCAGAATCAGAACCAGACCAATCCAGTATCACTGAATCACCTTCCAAATCATTCGTCAGGACACTTATCTCAATGTTTCCCTGATCTTTTATAAAACGCTTGGTGGTAACCCCTGCTTGCGAAGCGGATAAAATAAGAGTAGGAGCCACATTCAGGGAGCCTTGAAAGACCTCCATTACAGAGCCCTGTAAAAACGTCACTGAGTCAGCCTGAGTTACAGTAATTAATGTCGTGGATGCATCAGGAATATCTGAAAACAATAACGTCGCACATTGATCGCTCTGCGCCTGCGCCAACTCTAGAGTGAACTGATGATTATTCGAAGTATTATTCTGCTCGACAGCCAAAAAAGTTAACGAGGCAGGATAACCATCAAACTCATCATTTATATCCACACATACTTCAACTTGGTCTGCACTGGCAGGCACCGTAAGAAAAGAATCAGTAAATACTGCATCAAAAGAAAAACAACGGACAGAGGCAGTCAACAGAATAGCTGTTATTATTTTTTTCATTATTAAAGCCTTTTAACAAACAACTTAATACATCAAAACTTTGTTCTGAACGACATACCAGCAAACACTAGCGTCATTTTTGTTTCAACATCCAACCCAGCATAAGGGTTATATACAAGGTTTGTGATACTAAGTTCATTCAAACCATCACTGGTATTCGCAGGAATCGTTTCTTTTGACTGTAAGAACGTTAAGTCAAAGCTTACCTCGGTATCTTTGTCCCACTTATACCCTAAGCCTGAACTAAACATATGAACATCCCCCAAAGGGGCTAGAATATTTCGTCTATGATCCGGAATAGACGATTTTCTTGGCTCATACCCTAATCGCGTACTGATACGTGATGTAATTTGATGCTCAAAGCCAACACCCCATGACCAAACACTCCTATATTCCAGAGGTATTCGTATACTCCTCTCCCCTACGTTTTCACCGGAAAGAAGTTGGCCTGCACCCGAAATATCTAGAGGCTTATCAAAATTAACAACAAAGGCATCCCACTTTTCATAATCGGTATAGCCAATATCAAACGTAAACGTATGATGAGGGGTTAGCTTAAATTTAAACCCGGTTTGAAAGTGCATTGGATAGGTAAGATCCATTCGAGCATTACCTTCATCCATATCAACACCGCGAGGCAAGTTAAAGATTGCGCCTCCGATCGCACCTAAGATAGACGAGTTAAGCGTCTGCCAGAAGCCAGTAAAATCACGTGTGTAATCCAACTGATACTTACCACTCAATGTCATATCAGATTCACTTTGGAAAGTTGCCCCCCAGGCAAACCAATCAGTAGGCTCCCAAAGTACACCAAGATTAAATGTAGGAGAGGCTCTCTCTTCAAGTTCAAGCGTCAGCTCACCCGCCGGTCTAAATGGACCTACTCGCCCACCACACATAGTCAGTAAAGGCGCAAGCGGATCAGAACCACCGCCACCCTCTTCACAACCGAAAGCATCCTGCAGCATTTCAGCTACCGCAACAAGCAGGTTGGGCGTACGCATGTCTTGCTGCAAATACACAGACTGATAGGAAATATTGAAAGATGCACCAAAGGAAAGCTCATCGTTATATTGATAAGCAATAGAAGGAGAAAAATAAGTCAATCGAGTCAGAGCAACTTCTTCACCCTGAAATACACCTGGATCATTACCATCACGCTTATAACCAAATGCGAATGGTGCATAAACGCCATTAGCAAAGGTCAGCTTCGAGCCAGGTGGCTGAATAGCAATACCAGTACTAGGTAACGCCGCCGCAGGTAATTTAGGTGATTGATACCCCACAAGAGGCGCATAGAAAGCCAACTGACGAGTTAACGACTTAGTGTTCGCCACAGGGTCATCTTCTTCGCCTAAGCCCAAAATATCATAATCTTCGGGAGCATTGAATTTCGCACTCAAACGCAAAATTGCATTCGTAACACTAAACTCTAGCTGTCGGCCATCCAACTTACTTAGCCCTGCCGGATTAAAGTGAATTGATTCAACAATTCCCTGAGGATTTGCTGTAACAGCATTTCCCTGTGAACGAGCATGTGGGCTAATAGTCAAGTTTGTACCTAATTGCCCAAACGACACAACAGGCAATAGCAGACCCAAGGCCAAGCAACTTCTTTTTGCTAGCTTAAGAAATTTCATTAGAGCTTTCCAATCCAGGAATTATTATTCTTATCTTTATATTTTATTCTTCGCCGAAGGTTTTTAAGCCTGAAATATCTAGCGGCATACTAAAGCCAACAATCATGTCAGGCGAATCTTCAGTCAAACCAAACCCAGTATTCACATTAACAATTGTGGTTGGACTAACACGAATACCAAGCGCCATATTCATAATGCCACTGAACTGATCACCCGTTTCAGCTTTATTGTCGTTAACAATACGAACAGTCAATGCTTCTCCAGTATTCGGATCTGTACTAACGACACTTTCAGTCACAGAATTCTCAAAATCAAACACAGAGCCGTCGCTGTAAGAAGCCTGAATGGAAGTTGTCATGGATACATCATAAGAAAGCGAGTATGCAAAACCGCCAGAAAGAGAATAACTATCACCAGGTTCAATTGCCTCTAAAATTCTTCCGCTACGAACCTGATTTAACTCATCAATGTTAAAGTTATGGGTGTAGCTAAGCGAAGTAAATAAAACCACAGGATCAAGCACCTTTGAGACACTTGCACCAAAACCCAAAGAGTAACCGCCGCTGCCCGTAGACAATTCCTCACCTAGAATAATCTCGTAAGGACTCTCACCAGTTGCTAAGCCAATGTTTGCAAATAAGGTTTTATTTAGCTCGCCCGGCACCGACGGCCAAGGCTGCCAACGAAATGAGAGACCCATATCCCCCATCGCGTAAGAACTGACGTCATCCACCGTATCAAACTTAGCCACCAAAGGTACACTTACACTCATGGTTAAGTTATTCAATAAACCATAATCAAACGTAAAAGAGTTGGTAAAGGTATGGTTTGCCGATTGAGCAACATCTAGAGCTCGAACTTGAGAATTTTCAACTCTCAAGTCAATAGACTGATCACCAAAATAGGAATAACTAAAATTATAGTTTAGAGATTTTCCACCCTTCTTCAGAAGCGTATAGTTATTTTCAGCCGCCTCAAAGACTTCTTCTAGAGCTTGTTGACTATCAGCATCACTATCTGATTTTGCCAGAGCGTCCCTAGCATCTTGTTTCGTCTCTGCATACAAGTTATTAGACAATAACAAAGAAGCACAAGAGCAAGCCCACACAAGTTTAATTAATTTATTTTTATTATTCATTTTCATCCCTTATTTTGTGCTTATTGTCTCTTGAAGTGTAAGCGATGCTCACCCTCAGGGTTCCTATCAAGTATCTCCTGCTCAGCAACCACTTGCCCATTTTCCAGAACCTGCTGGGTTAAAGGCTGAATGCCACCCACTTCATTATCTAACGCATGTTCCAAACCAAGGGTGTAGGTATTTAGGTGAGCAGTAGCCAACTGAGTCAGAGTAGACTCCTTCACATTTCTTAGATCCTCTTCCCTAATAGCCAAGCCATCGATAGGCTTACGATCACCAGGAAAGATCACAAAAATAACATTTCGGTCCCATATCTCTTCAAATCTAGGCACTGTAAAGCTTAAATTCCCTAAGGCAGGGTCTGCCACGTACACTCGACCATCCACAACATCACGCAACACCACAAAATGCTTAAAGCCCGCATATTCAATCGGCACAATCCCAGGGTGCTCAAGTTCGATCAAATCATCCATTGATGCTTTAAAGCCCCCCGAAGGATGCCCTAGCGCGGTCACCAACCGCTTCATATCAAGAAGGGAAAAGCCTCGGCGCTCAACAATTTTTTCTGACTCACCGTACTCAAGAAGCCCTTCCATCACATGACGCTCCTGAAAGTTTCGACCCAGATAATAATCAAGCAGAGTGGTTAAGGCTGCAGATCCGCAACTGTAATCATAGGCCTGCCTAATCACATTCTTGTATTTATTGGCAGACAACGGGGTCACATTCGCCCTATCCTGATAAGGCTGTGTGACTTTATCACCAGCCTGATAGAAGTAGACTATATCTTTTGGCTTTTCTTCAAGGTCTGTCACATGGTAAACACCAAATACAGCAACCAAAGCACCCAGTAACATTACGATCATAAGAGAAGTCTTTGTTATTTTTTATTATTTTGGAATGACTAATGTAGTTCATTTGTTCCATATAATGCATTAACTGTTTCACAATTTAACAAATTAGCTAGCATAAACAAATAACATTCTTAAAAAGCACAGGAAACCCTGAAAACAAAAAGGCCACCCGAAGGTGGCCTTTCTAACTTACTTCTAAGCTACATTCGATATTAGTGACCGAATACAGTGAAGCTAGTATCAGTTACTACTAGGTCGTCGATTGCCAAGCTACCTAGAGA
>Ga0181590_10000595_pt1 | contig 29041 bp, 23 predicted proteins | sample 071ome_34_FD_132446 | JGI IMG/M metagenome (GOLD analysis project Ga0181590, IMG submission 132446) | Coastal salt marsh microbial communities from the Groves Creek Marsh, Skidaway Island, Georgia - 071411BT metaG (megahit assembly) | ecosystem: Environmental > Aquatic > Marine > Intertidal...
CGCAACTCGTGAGAAACATTGCCGACAAAATCCCGCCGCATTTGTTCCAGTCTTACCGTCCCAGTAATGTCTCTGACAAATACAAGCCGGTCTCCTCGCCCAAATCGGGTGATTTCAAACTGCAGATCTCGCTCCTCATCAACGCTCGCTGACAGGCGCAGTGGCTCCACGTACGACCCTGATTCATAGTAGACCTGAAACTGAGGTGTGCGTATCAAGTTTAGTAATGATTGATTACGATCCTCGGGAAAGCGGATGCCGATCAAGTAGTGCGCCGACTCATTCGCCCACGCGATGGTATCTCGGCTATCAACAATAATGGCGCCGTCACGCATCGAAGCGAGCGAATCCTGCAGATAGTCCAACGCGGACTCAAGACGAGATTGAGTTTCTCTGTTACGACGCTGCAATCTGAAGATACTGTCCAACAACAGTCCCCAGACTCCGCGACCACTTGGCGGGTCTTTTTCTGGGTCATCAAGCCAATGCTGTATCAAGCGGATGTACCAACCCCAGTACGCCAGTAACAGCAACGCCACTGCGGAAAAACCCAGAAGGGCCCGATCAAAGATCAGTCCCAACAGACTGCCGACGGTCATCGCGACAATCACCCATACAAGCTCGATTCGCCAGACTTTGTGGGAACTCATGACTTTTCCTGCGGGGCTGGTGTGAAGCGATACCCCATCCCTCGCACCGTCTCGATAAGAGAACTGAGGTCGCCGCTCGGGCACTGCAGAGCCTTTCTCAATCGTCGAATATGCACATCGACCGTTCTCTCCTCAACATAGACATTGCTCCCCCACACATGATCAAGGATCTGCCCGCGGGTGTAGGCCCGATTGGGATTTGTCATGAAGAAAAGCAGGAGTTTGAATTCAGTAGGGCCTACATCAACACTGCTGTTTGCCACAAAAACCCGATGGCTGCGCCGATCTAAAAGCAAATCTCCAAACAGCAGCTGATCCTTTTTCGTGTCCCCGCTACTTCGACGCAACAATGCCTTGATACGCGCTATCAACTCTTTGGGGGCGACGGGCTTGGTCACATAGTCGTCTGCGCCAACCTCCAACCCTTGAATAATATTGGCCTCAGCGGTTTTCGCTGTGAGCATGATCACAGGCAGTTGCTCTGTAACACTGTCTCTGCGAAGACGGCGAAGAAGTTCCACGCCGCTGCCTTCCGGCAACATCCAATCGAGTACTAGCAGGGAAGGTTTTTCGTCAAGTATAGTCTTGTGCGCTTCGAAGATATTGTCAGCTTCTAGGCATCGGAATCCCGCGATCTCGAGTGCCATCACCAGCATGTCGCGGATCGCATCCTCATCATCTACTATCAAGATGGTGTGATCTGTCATCTCGGGCTCTCCAATCAAAAACCCGAATTCTGTGACAGAATTATGACCGGAAGATTACAGTGGTGGGTCACCAAAAATCCCACCATTTTTCTTCCTCTAGCTCTGCAACACACCCTCGAAGCTGGGTATTGTAAGTATTGGCCCGTCGATCCACCTTTCGGGCGACATCGACCAACCAGCCTTTGCTCTGATAGGACTTAGCGGCGTAACCTCCGTGCCCTTCGTGATAGGCGAGATACAGCCGAAAGGTGTCGTCCTTTGCGATACCATTCTGCTTGTTACTCATATCGTTGTACCAGCCGACAAAATCAATGGCGTCGCCGAAGTCATCTCTGTCAGCACCATAGTTACCAGAGCTACGCTGGTACCATGTCCAAGTATCGTCTTTCGCCTGCGAGTAACCATAGGCATCTGATGGTCTAGGCCCTGGTATTACGCCAAAGATCTTTTTGCGTGGAGGTTTTGCCGTTGCTACAAAGCGGGATTCCTGATGCATGATCGCCATCATGACCGAAATCGGCACACCCCAGTGACTCCTGGATTTTCGGGCGTCCTCGTACCAACCAGACTTTTCTCTGAAAATTTCGCAAATATCTTCGGTCTGACTCGGGGGGGAAGTAGCACAGCCCGCAACAAAGACGATGGGCGCAACAACTGCAACAATAAACCGGACTGGCACGGTCACCCTGCTATCTCCGCGAGGCGATCAAGCAACTGTTGCTCGTCGATGATTTCCAGACCAAGATCTTGCGCCTTTTTAAGCTTTGAACCCGCCCCGGGGCCCGCCACCAGGCAGTGGGTTTTACCGCTTACGCTATTGGCAACCTTTGCTCCCAGCCTCCGGAGCCTTTCCTGTGCATCTTCTCTGGTCATGCTCTCAAGTTTACCGGTTACCACCCATATCTGGGAGTCCAGCGGAAGATCACCAACCGATTGCTGACTCAAGTCTGGCCAATGAACTCCAGCAGAGCGAAGTTTTTCTACAATGGCGCGATTTGCGGGCTCAGCAAAAAAAAGATAAACCTGATGCGCTACAACAGCGCCAACATCGTCAACCTCAATTAATTGGGTCTCAGAGGCTTCCATGATCGATTCAAGGGTACCGAAGTAAGTCGCCAGCTGCCTTGCTGTGACCTCTCCCACCTCTCTTATACCAACCGCATAAAGCAGTCGAGGTAAGGTAGTTTCTTTGCTTCTCTCGATGGCGCGATAAACATTATCCGCCGACTTTTCGCCCATCCGGTCCAGTGACATTAGCTGGCCAACGCTAAGCTGATAGAGGTCAGCTATATCCGTCACCAATCCGCGCTCCACCAGCTGGTCGATCACCTTTTCACCGAGACCGTCTATGTCCATGGCTCTGCGCGAAACAAAGTGCGCCAACGCGCCACGCTTTTGTGCCGGACAGCGAAGGCCGTCAACGCAGCGCCATACTGTCTCGCCCTCCTGTCGCTCCAGCAAAGCACCGCAAGCGGGGCATTCACTTGGAAAGCTGACTTCCTGTACATCCCTCGGCCTACGTTCCTTAACCACCGCAGCCACTTGCGGGATCACATCTCCCGCTCGACGCACAATGACGGTATCACCAAGGCGAACATCTAGCCGCTCCATTTCATCCGCATTGTGTAAGGTCGCGTTAGACACTGTCACCCCGCCTACGAACACCGGCTCTAGTCGCGCTACGGGCGTTACCGCTCCAGTGCGGCCAACCTGAAACTCCACGGCAAGTAAACGCGTGGACTCTTCCTGCGCCGGAAATTTTCGTGCGATGGCCCACCGGGGAGCTCTCGATACGGCACCTAATCGCTGCTGCAGCGCAAGATCGTCTACTTTATAAACGATGCCATCGATATCAAAGGCAAGATCGTTCCGTTGAGCAGCAATCTCCCGATAGTAGTGCTCACAGTCAGGCGTGCCCGATACCACTCGAGCCAAGTCTGAAACGGGTATCCCCCAATGATCTAATTTTTCCATCGTCGCGCTATGCTGATGAGGTAGCGGTTCCCCTCCCTCCACCCGACCAAGGGAGTAAGCACAAAATGCTAAAGGCCGACGACGGGTGATACTGGAATCCAGCTGCCGAAGACTGCCCGCTGCGGCGTTTCGTGGATTAACAAATGGTTTGCCGCCTTCTCGTCTAGCCCGAGCATTGAATGCCTCAAAGCCATCGCGAGGCATGAAAACCTCCCCCCTGACCTCTAGAACATCAGGCACGCCCGCACCTTTCAACCGCAATGGAATGCAATCAATAGTCCTGACATTCAGCGTGATGTCTTCACCAGACGTGCCGTCACCACGGGTGGCCGCTCTCACTAGTATGCCGGACTCCCACACAATACTGACGGCAATTCCGTCGAGCTTGGGCTCACAGCTATAGGTGACCACTGAGAGCGAGAGCCGCTCTCTCACCCTCGCGTCAAAGGCAATCAGGTCATCCTCGTCAAAGGCGTTGTCTAGTGACAGCATCGGGACGCTGTGCGTAATTGTGTTGAAGGCGGATAGGGGAGCCGCACCAACCCGATTGGTCGGGGAGTCAGGCTGCTGCAATCCCGGATAATCCACCTCCAACTGCCGCAGCCTAGTCAGCGCGCGATCATACTCGCTGTCGGTGACTGTGGGGGCATCACGTTGGTAGTATTCAGCGTTCCACTGGGTAAGTTGCTTCCGTAAAGTGGAGACTTCCTGCTCAGGTGTCATAAGAAGTCACGGCCTATCCAGTATCGACAAGCGCCGCTCCAATTCCCGAATCTGCTGCCGCATATGTTCCAGACTTTGTCGCGTGATAGCGCTACGAGTTTCGTCAAGCACATCGCCGTTCAAATTTTTTGCAACGGTTTTGGCGGTCTCATACATGTAGTCGAAGGCCTTTAACATATCTTCGGGTCCAGGCAGCGTCACAAAAAACATCAAGCCTCGAGTGTGCAACTCATGCATGTTGTCGATATCAAAAACCCCTGGATTTATCATGTTGCAAACACTGAACTGGATTGGACCTTTCCCAGCAGACTGCTCGTGCCGATGAAAGAAATCCATATCCCCAAAGCGCAAGTCACAGGCCAGTAAGATTTGCAAGATGTCAGTACCTGAGAAGCCAACCTCGTCTCTGGACACAACGTTGAGAACAAAGACGTGGGGGTTGGTGGCTCGGGGTAGCCGCTGCTCAGGCTCAGGATCAGGATCAGGAATGTCCAGCTCCTCAAGCCAATCCAGAGTGGCTACTTTCCCATCACCACTGACCGGGCTTTCGGGCACATCCTCCTCAACCCCACCCACCGACGGGTCGGACCGCTCATCCGTAGGATCGTTTACCGTAAAATCTTCCTCGGTGGCTGAGAAGGATGGCAAATCATCCGCCGATTCAGCCTGTTGGTGTGGGGCCGCGATTTTGCCGCCCACCGATTCAGGGTTCTGGTCTGCCCCGTGAGCTGCAAGCGGCGACTCACTGTGATCATGGTCCGCGGCCGGGGGGCTCAGATCCTCCCTCCTTACGATCCGCGCGCCCCCATTGGGGAGTTCCCTGAGAAGGTTAAACTCTTCATCGTCCCGAAGCGGTTCATCAGTTCGTGTGATTTTGGCGTTTAGCCGAATTTCGTTACGTCGCTGCCCGTAGATACGCCGCAACGCATCAAGCAGCACGATGGCGATCAATGCGGCCCCAACCACCAGCATCCAATCGCGTATACCCAAGTCCATACCGCCCTTCGCCCCCTAACTGGCCGCTAACTGCGCCGCCTCTTCCACGTCGACCGTCACCAAACGCGAGACGCCGGGTTCATGCATTGTTACTCCCATGAGGTTATCGGCAACCTCCATGGTAATCTTGTTGTGGGTGATAAAAATGAACTGTACCCGCTCCGCCATCTCTCTAACCATACGCGCGTATCTCCCAACGTTGGCGTCATCGAGGGGCGCATCGACCTCGTCCAGCATACAGAAAGGTGCGGGGTTTAGCTGGAAAATAGAAAATACCAACGCGATCGCGGTCATGGCTTTTTCACCACCCGACAGAAGGTGGATGGTGCTGTTTTTCTTTCCCGGAGGTCGCGCCATGATGGCGACACCGGTATCCAGCAGGTCATCCCCTGTTAACTCGAGCGAGGCAGTGCCACCACCAAACACTTTTGGAAATAGATCAGCGAATCCGGCGTTGACCTGATCAAAGGTCTCCTGAAACCTGCTTCGTGTTTCCTTGTCAATTTTTCGAATGGCGTTTTGCAGGGTAGTGAGCGCAGACTCCAAGTCGTCGTTTTGGGTATCTAGATAGGTCTTGCGCTCGCTCGCTTGAGCACACTCATCAATCGCTGCCAGATTAATCGCGCCCAAGCGCGCAATTCGAGACACGACTCGCTCAACCTTCACCTGCCACTCAGGTTCGCTGGCCTCATCCGGCAACTGTGTTACCACCTCATGAGCAATAGCCTCGAGTTCCTTCAGCTGAGCTTCAAGATTCTCCAGCCGAACCTGCCTTTCCGCCTGCTGAAGGCGCTGGCCTTCCAACTCGCTTTGGACCGCCTGTACCGCGTGCTCGGCTGATACCCGAGCTTTTTCTTGCTCCCGGAGCGCGTGCTCCCTATCGGCGACTTCTTGACGAGCTGCTGTCAGCGCCTCTTCCGCGACCACACGCTGAGCCAGCAAAGCCTCCAACTCCTCCTTTAATCCCGTATCGGGCTCTTGATCCGCGGGCATTTGAGCAGTAAGCGTCTCGGCACGCTGATCAAGCTGCCTAACCTGCTGGTTCAAGCGCTCAATAGTGTCCTGAACCGCGCTGATTTGAGTTGTCAGATTCTGACAGCGGATATCCTGGCTGTGCGCGTCGTCCCGTTTTTCCCGAGCCTCTTCTCTCGCAACGCCCAGAGCCTGTCTAAGCTCATCTCTCCTGGACGCCAATTGTTCGCGCTCAACCCCATCTCGCTCCATCTGATCAAGGGCGGCTTGCAAGGTATGCCGTGACTCACCAAGGGCCCTTTGTTCAGCGTCGAATTGTGATGAGGCATCGGCCACATCCTGACGCAGCTGCTCCTGCCGCTGCTTTACCTGATCCACAGCCGCCAGTTCGGTGGCATGCTCAGCTCGCTTTTCCGCCTGAGCTTTGACGGCGGCCTTCAACCGTTCCTGGCTCTCACCACGAGCATGCTCCGTCTCTGCACGCCGTTGACGGCTCTCCTCAAGTTGCTTTTCTATTTCCCCCAAAAGATGTGTTGCAGAAGTCATCTCTTGGTCTAGCTCAGCAAGCAGCTCGCGCCGCTCAAGCAGACCCGCGCTGGGATCCGCTGACGAGGCTGTGCGCGCCCAACCGTCGCCAAGCCATTCGCCCCTCGGCGTGATGACACTTTGCCCTTCGCTAAGCGATGGAAGCAGCCGCAAAGCTTCTTCAACGGATGACACAATCTTGACGCTTTGCATGAGACTGAGAAGGCCTCGGGGACCTGCCACCTTGGCTGCCAGTGTGCCAGAGAGGCCCGCGGCCACTTGTTCCCCATCGACCAAATAGGTGCCCGCTGGCGCCTCTGTAAGAGACGCAATCGCCAGGGCGCCCAGTTCGGTCACGCAGCGCGCTGACAATCCCTGACCAAGAACATGCTCGACTGCAAGGCGCCAATCGTCGTCAACCTCTAGCTGATCAAGGACCATGCACCCCGCCGAAGAGGTGCGCTGTTCCAGCCAATCGGCTACTGCTGCCTGTTCTTCATTAGCGCTTGCCTGTTGCAGTGCAGTCAGCGAGGCATGACGGCCTTTGAGCTGCTGCAAGGTGGACCGCTGTTCATCCTGCTCACCCCGCAGGCGTTCGATCTCCTGCCGATGATGGTCGAGCGCCGCATCAAGTTTTTGCAGGCCAGCCTCTTCAGTCAACACCTTTGAGTCTGCCGCCCTGAGCTCGGATTCCAGCGTGTCTAGCGCGGTTAGATCCTGTTGCGAATGAAGCGACTCGCTCTCTGCCCGGTACTTGCTAAGACGCTCCTGCAGCCGCCGCAGCACCTGCTCCAGGTGCATAATTCGGCTCTGCTCCACCTCGGCTTTCTGACTTGTTGAGGATGCCTGCTGATTGAATGTGTCCCATTGGCCCTGCCAATCGTTCATAGATTCTTCGGCCTTGTTCATCTCTGCCACCGCACGCTCGGAGGCGGATCGGCTTTGCTCAAGCGCGGGCTCTAGGGATGACAGCTCCTCCCGCCATCCGGTCAAGCGCTCTTCGTCTGCGGCCAGATGCCCCTTTGCCTCAAGTAGCGACCGCTGGGTGGACTCTAGATCCTGTTGTATTGTCTCCCGCTTCTCTCGCTCGAACTTAATGGCCTGCTCCACCCGCGTGACTTCACCACCGACGGTGTAGTAGTCGGCCTGCACCTCGTTGAATCTATCGGTCGCCTCCGCCGCCTGCACCCGCAGCGTCTCGATGCTTGATTCAATATGCTGTAACTCGGTGCGCTGCGCCTCACGCTTCAAATCTAGCTCTTGTTGCGCCTGCCGACTCCCCTCGCTCTCCTGCTGTAGCTCTCGCCACTGGAGCGCCAGCAGCTCAGCTTTGAGCACGCGCTCTTCAGATTTGTATTCGGCATACTTTTCAGCTGCCTGTGCCTGTCGCTGCAAATGCTGCAGATTGCGATCGAGCTCTTCGCGAAGATCCGTCAGTCTCTCAAGGTTCTCGACTGTGCGTCGCATTCGACTCTCGGTCTCCTTCCGGCGCTCCTTGTATTTGGAAATACCCGCGGCCTCCTCGATGAAAACTCGCAGCTCTTCGGGCTTCGACTCGATTAATCGCGAAATCATGCCCTGCTCGATGATGGCGTAACTGCGGGGGCCAAGGCCCGTTCCCAAAAACAGATCTGTGATGTCCCGCCTGCGGCATTTAGTGCCGTTCAACCAGTAGTCGGACGTCCCTTCACGCCCCACAACCCGGCGCACGGATATCTCGTTAAAAGCCGCATACTCTCCAACAATCTTTCCTTCACTATTATCAAAGAGAAGTTCGATCGATGCTTGCCCAACTGGCTGGCGCTGGGTCGTGCCATTGAAAATGACGTCTGTCATCGCCTCTCCGCGTAAGTTCTTGGCGGAACTCTCCCCCATGACCCAACGAACCGCGTCGATGATATTCGACTTACCGCAACCATTAGGACCGACGACGGCACTCATATTGCTTGGGAAATTTACAGTTGTCGGATCTACAAAGGACTTGAAGCCCGCCAATTTTATGGATTTGAGGCGCATTAATACTCTCGACAGGCGGGGTAGCTGGACCCCGGAAAAACACAAGATATAGTGTATAGGACGGGAACGGATAACACTATATGTCCCGGGCAGGAATTCAGCTATTTGGAGGGCTGTAGCACCAAGTCGACCCGGATATCGGGCCCCAATTGAACATTTTCTGCCAGCGCCGTCCAAGAGGCGTTCTGGAGTCCCGGTTGGCCGGACGGAGACAGCTGCACCTCAATATCTACCCGATCGAGGGTCGACAACGATTGGCCCGCCATCGAATTGCTGTCATCCAAGGTCACCTCGAGCGGCAGGTCTGTCACTGAACGTCTGACTACAGCGATGGGCATGCGCTGGTTCGAATTGGCGGGCCTTGCTAATACGAAAATAGATCCGGACGACACCTCTGCTCCCGCGGGCAACGCAACGCTGACAGTTACCCGCGTGGCTGAGTCACCGATTGGGTCCTCGACCCCGGCCACAGGCTCGCCCATGCGGGCACGAGCTTCCACCAACAGTTCTTTCAACATTTGCGCCCCCGGCGAGCCGGGAGGCTCGAGGGCCAGCAACCGCTCCCAGTAGCCAGCGGCATCTGCATAGGCAGCAGCTTCAAAAGCGGCCATACCGAGTGTACCCAGAGCCACCCCCTGATTTGGGTCAGCCGCCAAAGCAGACTCTGCCCTGCTTTTTGCCCGATTGCTGAGCTCTCTCTCGCCGTGCAGATATTCTGCCTGAGCTGCCTTGGCCAGAATCTCCGGACTCTCTGGGAACAGGGTCAACAATTGTTCATACCGCTCTAATGCTTTGGCATGCTCGCCCTGCGCTGTAAAGTAATCCCCCAGTATTGCCAGGTAATCGGCGTTACCGGGTCGCTGGGCAGATCTATCCGAAATCGAACGCACCAGCTCCTCAACGCTTCCCTCCACCGTTGGGTCGAGGGTGGCCAGCTTGTCCGCGATCTGCACATCACGATAACCACCGACCCCCTCATACACAACGACAGGAGCGATCAAGACAACTGCCACCAGCAGGCCTAGTACGCCAGCAGGCAGTCTACCCACGGCATGTCGCTCTCCCTGCTGGCTGGCTCGACCCCCGTCCAACTCATCCAGAACCCGGAGCTCGGCATCCAGCCGCAGCTCGGACAGCTCGGCGCCAGCCAAACGCTCCTCCTGCGCCAATTCAGCCTGCCTCAGCCTGAGCCAGTCCAGGGTGTTCTCACTTGTCCGAGACCCACGCCAACATCGGGGCAAGACCAGAATTAAACTCAGCGCAAGACATAGCAATCCCGCAGCGGCGGCATAAAACATCACTCTCTACCGGCCCGGCTACTTTCGGCGAGTGCATTCCGAAGTCCCGCGAGCTCGGTTTCACTGGGTTCCGGTTGTCGGGGGAACCGTTGGCGACGACGCAAATGAATTACCAGAATCAGTAGGCCAATCGTCACCGCTGCGGCGGGAAAGATCCACAGTACGGCGGTCTGCTGATTGACCGCGGGTCGATAGCGCACAAACTCGCCGTAGCGCTCAACCATAAAGGTCAGAATTTCTTCGTCAGAGGCGCCCGCCTCAAGTTGGCGGTGTAACAACGCACGGAGGTCTCTCGCAATCGGGGCATTGGAATCGGCAATATTTTGATTCTGGCATTTAGGGCAGCGAAGCTCCTGACTGAGACGGTGATAGCGCGACTCATTCTCGGCCGAGGAAAACTCGTAGGTCTCTATGACTGCCCACGCCATCGAGGCCAGCAGGGCAAGAGCAGGCATCAGTAGCATCTGCCTCAAGGAGCGGCCTCCTGAGAAAAGAAACGACTTAACTCACCCTCCCAAACCGCACTATCCAACACGCCCACATGCCGATAGCGCACATTACCACTCGCATCAACTACGTAGGTCTCGGGAGCACCGTAGACACCGAGGTCCAAACCGAGCACACCCTCGGTGTCAGAAATGTTTTCACTGTAAGGGTTACCAAGGTCGATCAGCCATTGCCGGGCCTTCGTGGGCTCGTCCTTGTAATTCAGACCCACAATCGGAATTCCCCGATCCGCGAGCTCCACCAAAAATGGATGCTCAACACGACAGGAATAACACCATGTCGCCCAGACGTTGACCAGCGCCGGGCCTTTGATGATGTCATCCTGGCTACGGGGGGTATCGGACCTGAGCGTTGGCAAGGCGAAAGCAGGAAAGGGTTTGTCCAGCAACGCGGATGGGAGCGCCGTCGGATCCAAAGAAAGCCCCCGAAACAGCAAAACCGCCAGCAGTGCAAACGCAAACAGAGGAACAAAAAGACGGAGCCTACCCATTGCTAGCCGCCACTACTTTTAACTCCGCGGCCTGTTCCGCCACAAGGTCGGGCGCCACCCTCGCTCGATAGCGGCGGTCAAATGCAGTGGTCAGCGCGCCAAACCCAATCAGTAGCGCACCCAACCAAATCCACCGTATCAGCGGCTTGTACTGCAATCGAATTGCCCACGCAGAGTCCCCAACAGGCTCGCCCATCGCGACAAATAAATCCCGGAAAAATCCGGCGTCAATATCGGCTTCGGTCATCACCTGCCCGCTCGCGGTATAGCGTCTCTTTTGCGGGGTAAGCTCAACGATTTTGCGGTCACCTTGCCACACGCTGAACCGGGCCTGATCCGCCAAGAAATTAGGCCCCGATACACGATCAATTTCTATGAGTTCAAACTCATAGCCAGCGACAGACTGCCGATCTCCGGGCGCCATACGAATATCTCGCTCAACCGCATTTTGAGTTACCACCGTAGCGCCAAGCACCACCATGGCAAATCCAGCGTGTGCACACCACATGCCCAGATAGCTGGGGGTTAGTCGGCTGAGCTTGCCACGAAAGCCTGAGGCTCCTCGAGTGCGATGGAGCAGGTCCTTTATAAGTCCCAGAGCGAGCCACAGTGAGAGTAGTGTTGCCAACGCTATCCAGAGATTAAATTCACCCAAGGTCCAGGGGGCCAGCAACGAGACCACGACAATTACCAGGGCTGGGCGACCCAGCTCGTGCCATACCCTTGGGAGACTATCCTGCTTCCAGCGCGACACAGGACCAAGGCCCATGAGCGGCACAAGCAGAGCCATTAGAGGCACGAAAACCGCGTTGAAATACGGAGGGCCAACGGAGTATTTGCCCTGCCCCAACGCATCCATAATCAGGGGGAACAGGGTGCCCAGCAGCACAGTAAGTGCGCTGATGCAGAACACCAAATTGTTAAACAGTAGCAAGGCTTCCCGGGATATCGCGCGGTACCCAACCCGGCTCGCAACGGTGGGTGCCCGGACAGCGTAGAGGGTCAAGGAGCCACCGATTACCAGCCCTAGGAATATCAAGATGAAGAGGCCCCGATCTGGGTCGGCAGCAAAGGCATGGACCGAGGTCAACACCCCAGAGCGAACAAGAAAGGTTCCCAGCAGGGACAGGGAGAACGCGGCTATCGCCATAAGAACCGTCCAGGAGCGAAAGAGACCCCTTTTCTCCGTGACTGCTAGTGAATGCACCAGAGCAGTACCAACAAGCCAAGGCATGAACGAGGCATTTTCGACCGGGTCCCAGAACCACCAGCCCCCCCAACCCAGCTCGTAATACGCCCACCAGCTACCCAGCATAATGCCTAGGGTCAAGAACCCCCAGGCAACGTTGGTCCACGGACGGGACCATCTCGCCCAAGCCGCATCAAGTTGGCCACCAAGCAAAGCCGCGATGGCAAACGCAAAAGGCACGGAAAAACCCACATACCCCATATACAGCAATGGCGGATGAATAATGAGCCCGGGGTCCTGCAACAACGGATTTAGGTCGCTGCCCTCTCCGGGGGTTCCCGGCAGCAAGCGCTCGAAAGGGTTTGAGGTAAACAAGGCAAAGGCGGTAAAGCCGACCGCGATGATCCCCATAACACTAAGCACTCGGGTTAGCACAATCTCGGGTAGCCCACGACTGAAACGGGCAACCGCAACCATCCACCCGGACAGAATCAGCACCCACAGCAGCAGTGATCCCTCGTGGTTTCCCCACACGGCAGAGAATTTATAAATAGAGGGCAGCAGGGTGTTGGAATTAGAGGCCACCACCTTTACCGAGAAGTCATCCTGCAAAAACAGAATAGCAAGCACGCCGAAGGCAATGGCTAGAAAGACGAAAAATCCGATCGCCAGCGATGGCGCCAACAACATGACAGCCGTGTCACGCCGCCAGGCACCCCATAGCGGCAGGGAAGACAAAAGCACTGCCAGCACGAAAGCGATTATCAGCGAGAAGTGCCCAACTTCAGCCAGCATCTGCACGCTCCAATTGCCGACTGGCTTCCAGAGCCTCCGCTACTTCCGGAGGCATGTAGTTTTCATCGTGCTTTGCCAAAATCTCGGACGCAATCAGCGAACCGTCAGGCTGCAACATGCCCGAGGCGACAACACCCTCCCCTTCGGCAAACAGGTCTGGGAGGATACCCGTGTACGACACAGTCACAACACCGCTATAGTCTGTGACATCAAAGCGCGCAGTGAGATCCGTCTCACTGCGAACCACACTGCCCTCCACAACCATGCCTCCCACTCGAATGGTGCGATCCGTGGGCGCCATGCCCGCGACCACATCCGCAGGGGGATAAAACAGATTGATATTGCCTCTTAGCGCGTAGGCCACTAGGCCTATTGCCGCACTGGAGAGCACAACAATGGCCGTGGCCACAATTAAGCGTTGCTTTCGCTTAGGATGCACCGGTCTCTCCCGCATCTCTGGCTTCAGCACCGGTGTAGCCCTCTCGCTCTCCTTCAGCACGCAGGGCAATCTCTGCCTGACGGGCACGCTGGTGCGGGATCAGGATCAATCCGGCGATCACCAAAAAGGTTATGCCGTAGGCGCTCCAGACAAAAGGGCCGTGACCCGCCATTTCCCAGGCGGCATTAAGCGACTCGAAGTACATCAGCCAAGGACCTCTCTAAGCCAAGCGGCCTTTCCGTGACGCTCAAGTAGCGCCGCCCGCATATTCATCATGACAACCAGCGCAAACAAGGCGTAAAAAACGCCTATGTTGAGGAGCAATGGATACAGCATCGATGCATCAATGGCCGATTCCCCGGTGAACTTGATTGAAGCCGGCTGGTGCAAGCTGTACCACCAATCAACAGACTTGTAGATGATTGGTATGTTGACTGTTCCAACCAGAGACAGGACCGCGCAGGCCTTGGCAGCAACCTCCTGATTCTCATAAGCCTCAAAGAGAGCTACGACACCGAGATAAAGAAAAAGCAAAATAAGCATGGACGTGATTCGCGCGTCCCACACCCACCACGCGCCCCAGGTCGGCTTACCCCAGATCGAGCCAGTCACCAGTGCGATAAACGTTAGCGCCGCCCCAACCGGGGCCACCGCTCGCATTGCGGTGTCGGCCATTTTGATCTTCCAGACCAGGGAAACGAGCCCGGCGAATGCCATAACGTAGTAGCCCGCCAAGGCCACCACTGCAGCCGGCACATGGATATAAATAATGCGATAACTGTTGCCTTGGCGAAAATCCGGAGGGGCATAGAGCAGTCCCCATACACACCCAACCACAAGTGCCACCAGCACGATGGGTAACAGCCACCGAATTGCCGTGGTGGCGAATCGATAGAACCAGGGCGGCGAGCCGAATTTATGTATCAGTGTCCACATACGTTAAGTATATCCGGTGTGGGCCCATAAAAAATGCCCGCTAGTTCTCCAGGGAGATTCGCAAGCCCGCAGCCACCGCCAACGGCGCGAGGATCAGCCCCATGATGGCCAGAGCCGCCATCAGAGCGAGCCAACGGGTGGAGTCATATCCCAGCGCGGCCTCTGAGACAGCACTGGTGCCGAAAATCAGCACGGGGACGGTCAGCGGAATCAGCAGCAGCGATAGCAGCAGCGCACCTCGTCGAACACCGACAGTCAATGCAGCTCCGATGCCGCCAAACAAAGATAGACACAGGGTCCCAATGGCCAGCGATAACATTAGTGCCGGGATCGCTGAGGTAGGCATGTTTAACATCAAGGCGAAAACCGGTGACACAAGAACCAGCGTCAGACCGCTTAAACACCAGTGCGCAAGCACCTCCGCCATCGCACACAGCCCTAGCGGATGACCAGAGACAGCCAGTTGCTCAAGACTGCCGTCCTCAAAATCCGCGCTGAAAAGACGCCCACTAACCGTTAGCGCTGACAATAGTGCAACCACCCATAAAATTCCGGGGGCCAGCTCGCCAAGTACCACGGGGTCAGGACCCAGGCCCAGAGGGAAGAGCGTCACAACCATCAGGAAAAAAAGCAGCGAATTCATGACGTCTCCCGGCCGGCGCACCCCACAGCGAAGATGCCTGACAAACTGGGATCGGCAAAAAGAAAGGCTATCGGGGGCCATAATCACACAGGTCGAGCACGGCCAATTCCTCACCCAGCTGATTTTCCTTATGGCTGGTGAAGACAACGGCACCACCCGATCGACAATGGGCCTGAAGCTGTGCCTCAAGAAGCCGAGTCCCCTCAGCATCAATGGCTGTAAACGGTTCATCCAGAAGCCAAAGCGGGCTTTCATTGAGCCAAAGGCGGGCGAGACCCACTCGCCGCTGCTGCCCGGCAGACAAGCGTGCTACCGGCACCTGACCGAAACCCGCTAATCCCACCGCGCTCAACGCATCCGAAATGGCACCCTCGTCCGAAGACAAATGCCCGCCGGGATGAGCAGACAGATTCTCCTTTGGTGTAAGCAGCCCCTTGAGCCCGGGGGCGTGACCCTGGTACAAGAACCGTGGTGGCCGCTTTATTTGCCCACTCACCCCAATTCGCGCCAGCCCTGCCAGAGCCCTGAGCAGGGTTGTCTTGCCGCTGCCGTTGGGACCAACCAGCTGCCATAGTTCGCCAGGGCAGACTTCAAAGGACAGGCCCGAAAGCAAGGCCCTGTAGCCCCGACTCAAACTCAGATTCGAGACCCATAAAACCGGCTGGGTAGCGCTCAAAGCTGGACGACCTTAAGCGCAGGGAGATGAACCTCTCTATCAATTTCTATTGATAAGTCATTGAAATTAAACAACTCTTTGTCACATAGCTGCGAGGGTGACACCTGACTTAGCGCTCGGAAAATAGTTTCGATTCTGCCGGGATATTGCCTTTCCCAGGCCTGGAGCATCCCCTTGATCTCTTGCCTCTGCAGGTTGTCTTGGGAGCCACAGAGGTTGCAGGGAATGATGGGGAAATCCCTCGCCTCTGCGTACGCGGCGAGGTCCTCTTCTTTGCAGTAGGCCATCGGACGAATAACGACATTCTGCTTGTCATCGCTCAGCAGTTTCGGGGGCATCGCCTTGAGTTTGCCCGCAAAGAAAAGATTGAGGAACAGGGTTTCAACGATGTCGTCACGGTGATGCCCGAGCGCCATCTTGGTCGCACCGATTTGTTGTGCGAAGCCGTAGAGGGTGCCCCGCCGCAGTCGGGAACACAAACCGCAGGTGGTTTTGCCTTCCGGGATGACCGATCGAACGACGCTGTAGGTATCCCTTTCGAGGATGTAGTAGGGCACACCGAGGTCCTCGAGATACTGGGGCAACACGTCCTCTGGAAACCCGGGCTGCTTTTGATCAAGATTTACTGCAATGATTTCGAAATCGAGGGGCGCACTCGCCTGAAGGTGAAGCAGAATGTCCAGCATCCCGTAGGAGTCTTTGCCTCCAGAGAGACAGACCATGACCCTGTCGCCGGCCTCAATCATGTTGAAGTCGACGATTGCATGCCCCACCTGCCGGCGGAGCCGCTTTCGCAACTTGTTGAATTCAAGCTGCCGCTTACGAGAGTTTTTGGGTCCGCTCGGCACTGTACAGTCGTTCATGATGCGCGCTAACAGAATAATTAGTGAGCGCATGATATAGAAACAGTGACCGTGTGCGCAAAAGACTCCCACGGTGATATTTGGTGAAGAAATAGCTCTTATTTTGCCCAATGACTTGAGTTTTCCATGCTCAGCGAAGAGAATTCGCGGCGCACCGTCGTGGGCTAAACGCCCACCACCAAACATTTGGGGGAAAAGAATGAAATCACCTGTTCGCGTTACCGTCACCGGGGCAGCCGGTCAAATTGGCTATGCCCTCTTATTTCGCATTGCCTCGGGCGCGATGCTGGGGGAAGACCAACCGGTTATCTTGCAGCTACTCGATATCACACCAGCGATGGATGCCCTTGAAGGTGTCCGGATGGAGCTCGATGACTGTGCGTTCCCTCTTCTCGCGGGCATCACCTGTACCGATGACCCGGCGGTCGCGTTCAAAGACTGCAACTACGCGCTGTTAGTAGGAGCACGACCTCGCGGACCTGGCATGGAACGAAAAGATCTGTTGGAAGCAAACGCCGCCATCTTTTCAGTGCAAGGAAAGGCCATCAACGACCACGCAGCACGTGGCATTAAAGTCTTGGTGGTGGGTAACCCGGCGAATACCAATGCACTCATCACGCAGCGCAACGCGCCCGATCTCGACCCACGTCAATTCACCGCGATGACCAGGCTCGACCATAATCGAGCGATGACGCAGCTTGCGCAGAAGACCGGGACAACGGTCAACGACATTAGCCACATGACCATCTGGGGAAACCATTCCGCGACCCAATATCCAGACGTCTTCAACGCACGGGTCAAAGGCGCTCCCGCCACAGACCAGGTAGATCAAGACTGGACGGAAGACACATTCATTCCGACCGTCCAGCAACGTGGTGCGGCGATTATTAATGCACGAGGTGCCTCCTCTGCAGCCTCAGCCGCCAATGCCGCCATCGACCACATGCGCAGCTGGGCCTTGGGAACGCCAGATGGCGACTGGGTCTCCATGGGGGTTTATTCGGATGGCTCCTACGGTATTCCGGAGGGTCTTATCTACTCCTTCCCCTGCGAATGCCGCAACGGTGATTGGGCGATTGTTCAGGGCGTAGAGGTCGGCGACTTTAGTCGAAGCAAAATGGACGCCACAGCAGCCGAACTCGCTGAGGAGCGGGATGCAGTAGCGCACCTGTTGGGGTAGATATCTCGGCGGTCAGGTCCACGGCGTTTCCACAAACTGATTAGAGTTCACGAAGAACTACAACGGGAGGCGTCGACACCACGTGTCGGCAACTCCATAACCCCAGTGAGGCAATCATAACAACACCTGACAGGACGCCCACTGGCCAAACCCACACAGTTGGTACATAGCGCAGGTCTAGCACCTGGGTTTGTAATCCCCACGCGGCGGCCTCAGCGCCCACAATCGCCATGCAGCCCGCCAGAGCCCCAAGAACCGAAAATTCAACAGTAACGGCTCCCAGGATGAGGCCCTTTGAGGCACCCATCGCACGAAGCAAAGCGCTCTCTTTCACCCTAGCATCCACGCTAGCTCGAACTCCTGCGATTAACACCAACGCGCCTGCGAGCAAAATAACGCCGAGAACGACCTCGATTGCCTGCGCGACCCGACTCATAATCTGACGAATTTCGCTGACAACTATGTCGAGCTCAATGATGGTCATTGTCGGGAATGCCTTGACGATGTCATTCAAAAGAGACTTTTGCTCCTGCGGCAGGAAGAAACTGGTGAAGAGGGTTTTTGGGAATGGTGCCAGTACCGGAGGCGGTAAAATCACAAAAAAGTTTGGCTTGAGACTCTGCCAATCAACTTGTCGAATACTCGTCACTGCCACTTCAAGCTCTTCAGACCCAATGCGAAGCACAAGCGTACTGCCAACAGTTGCGCCAAGGCGCTGTGCAAATTCTTCTTCCAGCGACACCTCGTAATCTGTAGTATCAGAAGACCACCACTCCCCTGCGACAAGGTCGTTGTCTTCAGGCAAGTCCCAAGCGTAGGTGAAATTGGCCTCACGCTGGCGAGGCCCGTCTGACTCAGTTCCGTATTCGGCAAGTGCCTCACCACCCACTGACATCACTCGCCCGCGCGTCATGGGGAATTGAGGTTGTTGGGCGAGCTGATACTGATCAAAAAATGCAGTAAGGGCATCTTGCTCTTCGGGAGCAATATTCAGCACATAGTGATTTGGGGTTCCCGGAGGAAGCTGAGCCTGCCATTGATCTACCAATGCACCCCGAATCATGACCAAGACCAGCATCAACATGATGGCGATTGCAAAAATAACCATCTGCAGGGCGCTTGCACGCCTACGACGCTGAAGCCCCGCGAGTGAAAATCGCCAAATACTCCCCACTGAACTCCCGATGGTTCTGCCGCCGCTCAACAGAAGCAACGCAAACCCCATGCCCGCAATCACAACGATCAGAAGTCCAGCCATTACGGCAAGCGTAAGTGCCAGATCTGAGGAGTACCACCACATCAAAACTGCGACAGCAGCAATCCCCATGACATAGTCGAGCCGGCTGTGATCACCATCGAGTTTGATATCACTGCGTAGCACTCTCAGGGGCGCAACTGCACTCAAGCGGGCCAACGGCGGCCACGCGAAAAAGCCCAGACAAACCAGTGCGGTGACTCCGCCAATGGCAAAGGGCGCTAGAGACAATGCCGGCCGCGTCACCCCAAGCTCTTCGCCGAACAACGACAGGAAAAAATAACCAACCAGCCAGCCAAGGCCACAGCCAATAGCGCTGCCAATCAGGCCTACTAGGAACAAGCTCGAACCGTAAAGTTGCGAGATTGCCGATTGAGTGGCGCCAAGGCTCTTCATAATGGCCACTGGATCCGTATGCCGCTCGGCAAAGCGCCTGGCGGCGAGAGCGATGGCGGCAGCTGCCAGCACCACCGCCAGACTACCGGCGATAAGAAGAAATCCCTGCGCCCGCTCGAGAGTTCTGCCCAATCGCGGCTGATCTCCCTCGGCGCCCAACAGGCGCTGCCCCTGACCTAGCTGGGGCTCAAGCCACTGAGTAAAGCTATCGAGAGCGCTCTGCTTTCCAGACAATAAAAGCCGCCAGCTCACTCGACTGCCGGGCTGCACAACGCCGGTCGCATCGATGTCGGCGAGATTCATCAGAACTCGTGGCCCGTAGCCGTATGTGCCGCTGGTCGCATCCGGCTCCCGCCTTACTGTCCCTGTTATGGTCAGCTCGGCATCCCCTATCCAAAGAGAATCCCCCACGGCGACTTCAAGCAATGAATAGAGTCGCGGCGCAAGCCAGATCTCACCAGGCGGCGGCACATCACCAGAGCGCTCTATCGGTCCATAGGGAGCCTCACTGATCAATAAGTCACCCTTCAGCGGATAGCCTGCCTCAACGGCTTTCACAGATACGAGCTGAAAAATATCTGTGGCCGTGACCGCCATCGAAGGAAAGGCCAGTGTGTTGGCACTAGCGAGCCCTAAACCCGTCGCTTGCGCTCGCCACCGATCATCTGGCCGGTTGTCTGACACGACCACCCTATCGGCGGCAAGAAACCTTTTGCTCTCATCCGTAAGTGTGGCCTGCAGGCTAGCCACGAAGGCACTCATACCTACCACCACGGTAACAGCCAACGCCGAAGCCAGCAGCAAAATGCCAAGCTCTCCCCCTCGCCAGTCACGTTTCAACAATAGCCAAGGGCTCAATGTGCCAGTCCTACCACTCACCCCTTTATTGAACCTCGCTCAACCGACCGCTCGCCATGGAAAAGCGCCGCCCGCAACGCGCAGCGAGACGTTGATCGTGGGTAACGAGAATCAATGTCGTGCCGGCAGATGCGTTGAGACTAAATAACAGCTCAATAATTTTCTCGGCAGTGTCCCCATCCAAATTGCCCGTAGGCTCATCGGCAAAAAGCAACATGGGTTCGGCAGCAAAAGCACGTGCGATCGCAACCCGCTGCTGTTCGCCCCCGGAAAGAGTCGCTGGATAATGCATCAAGCGATCCGCCAGCCCCACCTTTTGCAGAAACTCTGTCGCCTTTTCTGCAGGGGATTCAGCGCCCGAGAGTTCGAGTGGCAGCATCACGTTTTCAAGAGCAGTCAGTGCCGGTAACAGCTGGAAGTTTTGGAATACGAAACCAACCTTCTCTGCTCTGAGTGCCGCCCTTTGGTCTTCATTAAGGCCTGCAAGGGACACGTCGTCGATGATCACATCCCCGGCAGTCGCCGTGTCAAGCCCGGCCAGCAAACCAAGGAGTGTAGACTTACCGGAACCAGAGACCCCCACGATAGCCGCGGACTCACCCGACTTGATTTCAAAGGAGATCCCTTTCAGGATTTCAAGAGCACCTTCGCCAACCGGCACCGACTTGAATAAATTACTGACTTTAATCATGAAGATTTTCCCATGCTCCAAGCTACGCTTGGCGGCCCGCCTTGGATTCGCTCAGGCGTTCATGCTGCTGGCCTTAACACTCCCCGCCTCCGGGCAGGGTCAGAATCCCACTCTACTTGTCATGGGAGACAGTATCAGCGCCGCCTATGGGATGGAACTTGGGCAGGGCTGGGTTGCGCTGTTGAAAAAACGCCTTGAGCTGACTCACCCTAATTGGAGGGTCGTTAACGGATCCATTTCGGGAGAAACCACCGCAGGAGGGTTGCGGCGTCTTCCTGCTCTGATGACTACTCATCGTCCGAGCATTGTGCTTATCGAACTGGGAGGCAACGATGGGCTTCGGGGCTATCCCATCAACCAACTGCAGAACAACCTTCTAGCGCTGGTGCAGGCCGCAGAGGCAGGGGGCGCGAAGGCGATCATCGCAGAAATGGAAATTCCGCCCAATTTTGGCAGCCGGTACACAACGCTCTTTCGGGAAAGCTTTGCCACCGTCGCCGGAAAAACCAACGCCGCTCTCATTCCTTTTGTGCTGGCCGGCATAGCGACCAACCCTGCGTTGATGCAGGCCGATGGCATCCATCCCACCCAACAGGCACAATCGACTATTCTTGATAATGTATGGCCCTACATAGAACAAGCTATAGCGGCTCACTGAGTTACCGCTCTAAAACGGTGGGCTAATTGAAATCACAGTGGATAAGCGATGACTGACCGGCTACAAAGCCCGCGCCAACACCAGGTCGAAACCGTTATTTTCGGGACGACGACACCGGCCGGCCGCAATTTTGATCTGCTTTTACTTGTGATGATTGTCGCCAGCGTCGCCATCGTTATGCTGGACTCGATGGCACCCCTCCATGCCACCTACGGGAATTTATTCTGGCAGGTCGAATTTGGATTCACGTTGATCTTCACCGCCGAGTACTTCATCCGAATCTGGTGCGCTGGCAATCGCAAAGCCTATATCACCAGCTTCTGGGGATTGGTCGACCTGTTGTCAATTTTGCCCACCTACATTGCACTGGCGGTCCCTGAAGCAGCGCCACTACTAATAATTCGACTGTTTCGGGTGATGCGGGTATTCCGCGTTCTTCGCTTACTGGAAATGTTTGCAGAACTGCGGGAGATTCTTACGGTGTTGCGCAACACGGCACGCACGATCTTTGTATTTTTTGCTCTCGTCATGGTTGTGGTCGTCATCTTTGCCTGTCTGCTCTACGTGGTGGAGGGGCCTGCAAATGGATTCACCAGCATACCCATGAGTATCTATTGGGCCATTGTCACCATCACCACTGTCGGTTACGGAGACGTAACGCCGCAAACCGATTTGGGCAAGGGCCTGGCAGCAATGGGAATGCTAATTGGCTACAGCATCCTCGCGGTCCCTACCGCAATTATCACCGCCAAGCTCTGGGACCGACTAAACAATCGCAAGTCAAATCACCTCAATTGGAATTGCCCTGTCTGTATGGGAGTAGGCCATGAGGCCGACGCCAAGTACTGCAAACACTGCAGTGCCGAACTGGATATTCCTGAGGATGTCCGCCTTCAGGCGAAAAGCCCCTGAATATGTCTGCAACCGTGGCGAGAGCGCCTTCACTATTTGGCTATCGAAAATACTGGGCTGAGTGCTTCGGCCCCGCTCCGTTTCTGCCTACTACTCGAGAAGAAATGGATCGCCTGGGCTGGGACAGTTGTGACGTTATCGTTGTCACCGGGGATGCCTATGTTGACCACCCAAGTTTCGGCATGGCGGTTATCGGTCGCACATTGGAGGGGCAAGGGTTTCGAGTCGGCATCATTGCGCAGCCGGACTGGCGGGACATCAATAGCTTTAAAGCGTTGGGAAAACCCAACCTATTTTTTGGTGTCGCCGCTGGCAACATGGATTCACTGATCAACCATTACACAGCAGATAAAAAACGCCGCAATGATGATGCTTACACCGCGGGTGGCGCTGCCGGCAAGCGGCCCGACCGGGCGGTGACGGTGTACAGCCAAAAGGTGCGTGAAGCGTTTAGAGACGTGCCGATCGTCATTGGTGGGATTGAGGCGAGCCTTCGTCGAATCGCTCATTACGATTATTGGAGTGACACAGTGAGGCGCTCGGTACTCCTCGACGCGCAAGCGGATTTACTCCTCTATGGCAACGCTGAAAGAGCCATTATCGAGCTCACTCATCGACTCGCGAACGGGGAATCGATTGGCGAGATCAGAGATCTTCGTGGCACCGCCTTCATCGCCGCAGGCATGGAGCCGGGCTATCGTGAAGCCCCCTCCACCCTTGTGGATCAGCCCGGAGCGGTCGAACCTGCTATCAATCCCTACGCGGGCATGGACAGTGAGACCTGCGACGCCGCAAGTGGCGAGGCGGATGGAGCTCCCTCGGCAACCAATGCCGCCGCCAAGCCTTCCAGCGAAGACACGGAGACTACGCCCGTTCGACTACTGGCTAATTCAAACCCCGAACAAACCGTTCTCAGATTGCCCTCCTACGAATCGGTAAAAAATGACCCAGTCCTCTACGCCCACGCGTCGAGGGTATTGCACAAGGAGACCAATCCTCACAATGCGGTAGCTCTCATTCAAAAACACGGCAGCCAGGATGTATGGATTAATCCACCACCCATTCCGCTGGACACAGAAGAACTAGACTGGGTGTTTGAATTGCCCTACTCCCGGCTGCCTCATCCCTCCTATGGGGATCAGAAAATTCCCGCTTTCGACATGATTCAGCACTCGATCAATATCATGCGCGGCTGCTTCGGGGGCTGCACGTTCTGCTCCATCACGGAACATGAGGGGCGAATTATTCAGAACCGCTCTGAAGACTCCATCATCAGGGAGGTGGAAAAGATACGGGATACCAGTCCGGCGTTTACCGGCGTGATCTCAGACCTTGGGGGACCGACGGCCAACATGTGGCGACTGGCATGCAAAAGCCCGGAGATCGAAGCAAAGTGTCGAAAACTATCCTGCGTCTTTCCGGGAATCTGCAAAAATCTGAATACCGATCAAACCCCCCTGGTCTCCCTCTATCGGCGCGCACGTGCAGTGCCGGGGATCAAGAAAGTATTAATCGCCTCTGGGCTTCGCTATGACTTGGCAGTAGAAACTCCTGAGTACGTGAAAGAGCTGGTGACGCACCATGTGGGTGGCTATCTGAAAATTGCGCCGGAGCACACTGAAAATGGTCCCCTGCAGCACATGATGAAACCGGGCATTGGCAGCTACGACCGATTCAAGACGATGTTTGACAAATATACAAAGGAGGCGGGGAAGAAACAGTACCTGATCCCCTACTTTATCGCCGCCCACCCGGGGACCACTGACGAGGACATGCTAAACCTCGCGCTCTGGCTAAAACGTTACAAATTCAGGGCTGATCAGGTGCAAACCTTCTATCCCTCTCCCATGGCAACGGCAACCGCCATGTACCACACCCAGAGAAACCCGCTAAAACGGGTGTCGCCACGTGCAGACAAACTCCCTGTGGTACGCAGGCTACAACAACGAAAGCTTCACAAGGCCTTTCTGCGCTATCACGATCCGGAAAACTGGGCCCTTCTGAGAGATACACTGAAAAAAATGGGACGCAGTGATCTGATAGGCAACGGCAAAATGCATCTCGTGCCTCCCCGCGATCCACCCAAGCGCCATCGGCTTGTGAGAGGAAAGCACCAGCCCTTTGCCACTCAGCACAATGGGCTTCCGAAATCGCCAAGGAAACCAAGGCGATGACCCCCAGAAGTTACCGCCTTGTACTCTCGAGTCCGGCTTCAAACATGAGCCTTTGGCTCATTCATGCCACTCTCCTGATGGCAATTTTGTTCGCTCTATCAACCTATGCCGACGCTGGACCTATCCGCACCGGTGAGACCCTGCCTCCCATAGACATTACCTCGGGGGGGAAAATTATTTTGGAAGATAGCGACTACCATACAGCGCCATGGGCAGGCCCAGTCCCGATCCCGATGGTGCAGGTTTACCAATATGTTCCGGGGACTCGCAAGGGCGGCAGCCTTTATGATCCATTGACTGAACGCATGCAGCGGGAGTTAGACCCCACCCGCTTCAAAATCACCGCCATCGTCAATCTGGACGCGTCTTCTGTCTTCATCAAGCCTTTTGTGCGCGCAGAGGTCGTTGCCAAGCAACGAGTTTTCCAACTCGCGACAATGGTGTTGGATGAGGAAGGCGTGGGGGTCGAGGCCTGGCAACTAGATCGGGAATCCACTTTCATTGTCACCGACGAACAGAACACCGTGGTAGCAGCCATTTTCGGACCGCCTTCGCCGGAAGATCTTGATCGTATTTTTGCTGCCCTCGCCGACAGACTGCTCCCCTAAAACAAAGGCGTTCAGTTCAGTCCAATCCTGATATCTTCTATCGATCGGATACTCGACTGAAAAAGCCCCATCACTTTCCGGGGCTTCCGCAGACTCCCTGCCCTCACGCTGCTGTCACTGGACTGACTCCTCCACCGACTATTTTTCTGTTTTGCTGGAGGTCAGGGTTCCGGCTTTGAGCTTGCCAGCCGCGTTTGTTTTGCCACCACAAAGCCGATCAACCAGCTGACGCACCAAACGGGTGCAAAAAGAAGGAGGAATCGAGCGCAGGATGGCATTTTTCCGGCTTTATATCAGGAATCTGTCTCGTTAGCATTTGTCCGCGTTGGTTGCCTATCACGCAGCAACGGAGTTACTTACAACCACACTTGAACGAAACTCGCAAAGCCCCTCGAAAAATCAGGCCGCACAAAAATAATGCGGCGATAGGAGATTAAGCCTCATGCACGCAGGAAAGCGTATTTTACCCGCCGCGGTCGCCGCTTTGGCGCTGACCACTCATATAGAAGCTCACGCCGTACTGGAAGAGGTCGTTGTTACCGCAACCAAACGCCAAGCAACACTGCAAGACATCCCAATCGCTGTTTCAGTTGTGACGTCCGAAGCTATTGAGCAATCTCAGGTTCTGGATATCAAAGATCTGCAAACCTTGGTCCCCAGTCTTCGGGTAAGCCAGCTACAGGGTAGCGCGCAGACCAACTTCATTATTCGAGGTTTTGGTAATGGCGCCAACAACCCGGGCATCGAGCCCTCTGTGGGTGTTTTCCTTGACGGGGTTTATCGATCACGTGTCGGCAGTTCCCTGGCAGACTTGCCAAAAGTAGAGCGTATCGAAGTTTTGCGCGGCCCTCAGAGCACACTGTTTGGCAAGAACGCCTCAGCTGGCGTCATCAACGTGGTGACAGCGAAGCCGGATCTGGATGCCTACAGCGGCTCTGTAGGCGTAACGCTGGGCAACTACAGCCAAACCATACTGCGAGGGGATGTCACTGGCCCCATCTCCGACAACCTCGCCTTTAGTCTGTTTGGCAGCGTGAATGAGCGCGACGGTTATTTCGATAATTTAACAACAGGCACCAGCTTCAATGAACTTAACCGCTGGAATTTCAGGGGGCAGATGCTGTGGGCGCCCTCCGATCGGGCTGAAGTTCGCTTTATCGTGGATGCCGAAGAAATCGATGAAGTTTGTTGTGGTGTAGCCAACCTGGTTGACGGCCCAACCGGCGGCATCGTCCGGGCTCTCGGCGGCGATCTTGTAGGCAATGAACCTTATGCCTATGCCAACTATCAAGATTTCGATCCAAAGAATGAGATTGAAACCCGCGGCGCCTCACTCCACATCGACTATGATTTTGACAGTTTCACACTCACGTCTATCAGTGCGTTCCGAACTCTCGATCAGTTCCAGTCAGGTGACGTGGACTTCACCAGTGCCAGGCTCATCAGCGCTGAGATGGCAGATACCAGAGACACCGAAATAGATACCTTCACGCAGGAAATCCGCCTGACATCAGCCAGCGATGGTCCTCTTCAGTGGATGGTGGGCGCCTTCTATTTTAACGAGGAGGTCACCAACGACGAAACCTTCGGACTCGGTCCGGATTTTCGAAGTTATGTCGATATCCTGCTTGCGGGACTAGGCGCACCGGGCGCCCTTGGAACCATAGAAGGATTTTTAGGTCTTCCTCCTGGCTTCATTTACGCTGACAAGACGGGTAACCAGTCTGAAGCGTACACGCTCGATGATGAAACCCTGTCACTGTTCGCTCAAGTCGATTTCGACCTGACCGATGCGCTGACCCTGACCGCAGGCGTCAACTATACGCAATCGGAGAAAGAGGCATCAGCTAACGTCGTCAATGACAACTTCTTTGGCACCATTCCACTGGCTGCCTTCGGTCTTGATGCTTTGTTGCCTGCACAGTTTCTTCCTCCCTTCGTCGCCTATCCAAACTCGGTAGAGGATGGCCGCAGTGACGATAGCGACACGACCTACACGCTACGATTAGCCTATGACCTAACACCTAATGTCACGGTTTATGGAGGGGCTAGCACCGGCTTTAAGGCTACCTCCTGGAATCTATCTCAGGACACCGGCCCGGTTGAAGCCGATCTCGCCGCATTACTCGCGGCGGGAGATCCCGCTTTACCCGCACTAACAGCCTTCGGGTTGGCACCCGGATTCTCCAACTACCCTGGCGCGCTGGGTCCAGCGACCCGATTTGCAGGCCCTGAGGAATCAGAAGTACTGGAAATCGGTTTGAAAGGCGCATGGGACACCGTCACCCTGAATCTCGCGGTCTTTGACCAGGAGATTGACGGGTTTCAGTCAAACACTTTCTCCGGGACCGGGTTTCTACTTGCCAACGCGGGCAAGCAGTCAACTGACGGTGTTGAAGTGGACGTGACTTGGGCGCCTACTGACAACTTGCGCATCGGTTTTGCGGCCACCTGGCTTGACCCTCTGTATGATGACTTTAAGGGTGCACTCGGCACTAACGGCCCGGAGGACCTGTCCGGTCGCATGCCTGCCGGCATCCCCGAGTTCTCAGCGAACACCAACATCACCTACAACTTCAGCGTAGGCACTACTGACGGCTATGTCCGATTGGAAAACGTCTATGAGAGCGAGGTTCAAGTCGTAGACAATGTTTCAGCGGATATAGCATCGCGGCAAATCAACATGATCAACGCGAGCGCCGGTCTTACCTTTAATAACGGCATACAGCTAAACCTGTGGAGCCGAAACCTAACGGGTGACGAGTACCTGCAGTCTGCGTTTCCCTCAGTAGCTCAAGCGGGAAGTTTCGGCGGGTATCCCAATCAGCCGCGGACCTACGGATTAACTGTCAAATATAACTTCGAGTGACGCCACAGCGTTATCTTTGATGACTCACTAGGGGCTCCTTTTCAGGAGCCCTTTTTCTTGGCGCTTGACCGCACACCACGAAAACACTGACTTCAGTCCGCGCTACACGTCACCCAAAACCCGTCAACAGGCCCAAGGTTCGCAACCATGCAAAAGCCTCTGCAGAGCCTGACCGAGAAAAGCCCGGGCTCTCCATTGGGGGGCTCAGAACATCCTGAGAGGATTTGACCCACTATTGTCGGGGTTTTCGTGACGACTCTAAGGCCCAGTGCGGCTGGGTTACGCCAGTTTCTCTAAAAAAAGCGGCTTGCTGGCTAGCCTTCGAGTGCTAGTATGCAAGTCAAGGTCAGCCGCGTCATGTAACGCAGGCGAAGACAATAACAATAACTTGAAATCAAGAGGGCCTCCGCTATGGTTTCACGCACTAGCTTCCGTTCAATCTCCTTTCTTGCCGCCGCTATGTCGCTTGCTGTTTCAGCTAAGGGTCAGGGCAACCTAGAAGAAGTCATGGTCACCTCGGAAAAGCGAGAGCAGTCGCTTCAGGACGTGCCCATTGCCATTTCTGCCTTCACCAATGATGACCTGCGGCAGCAACTGGTAGATCGGCCCCTCGATCTCCAGCTCAACGTGCCCAATATGCTGATGTCCAAAGGCAACTTTACGACTGCAGCCATCTCGATTCGCGGCGTGGGCAATCTCGCTATCGGCAGCGCGGCAGATAGCGGGACCGGCATTCACATCAATGGTTTCTATATGAATGGTCCTCGAGTTTTCGAGATGGACTTTTTCGACGTTGATCGCGTGGAGGTACTGCGTGGCCCTCAAGGCACCCTGTATGGTCGAAATACCACGGCAGGGGTTCTGAACATGATCACCGCCAAACCGGATACCGAGGCGCTAAGCGGCAATATCAATGGAGAGTTTGGCAACTACAGTCGCCAACGCTACGAGGGTTATATCAACTTCCCTCTCGGCGATTCCATAGCGCAGCGATTCTCCGGTTTTTATCTCACCCAAGACGGCTTTGTGGACAACGCCTAC
>Ga0181590_10000601_pt1 | contig 28913 bp, 29 predicted proteins | sample 071ome_34_FD_132446 | JGI IMG/M metagenome (GOLD analysis project Ga0181590, IMG submission 132446) | Coastal salt marsh microbial communities from the Groves Creek Marsh, Skidaway Island, Georgia - 071411BT metaG (megahit assembly) | ecosystem: Environmental > Aquatic > Marine > Intertidal...
AGGCCTTCCCCCTCTCCCTAGCCCTCTCCCCGTAGGGGCGAGGGAACATTATCTCGATCTTCATCCCACGCCCTCCAACACCTCCCGCAACAGAACGTTGAACGCATCCGGGTCTTCGTAGTTGCAGACATGCCCTGCCCCCGGCAATACGACGTGCCGGGCATCGGGCGCAAGCTCAGCGGTGCGGCGGCCACCCGCGAGAGACAGATCGTGCTCGCCGTTGACCACCAGCGTCGGCACTGACAGCGACGCCAGGCGGTCGGTCATGTCGCGGCCTTCCATGGCGCGGAAGACGTTGACGATGGTCGCCGGGTTCAGCGCCACGTCGTCGCGCAGAAAAACATCGATCAGGATCCTGCCGCGTCGCGTGTCGGCAAACCCCGGCGCAACCAGATCTTGGATGTGCGCCGCGCGGTAGGCCATACCGTTGTTCTCGTAACCTGCGATCCACGCCGCACCGGACGACGCCACCCCGGCATTTCCGCCGACCAGCACCAGTTGCGACACCCGATCCGGGATATCCAGCGCAATCCGTAGCGACAGCGACGAGCCAACGCTCGCCCCCATGAAGATCGCGCGTTTCACGCCGGCCGCGTCGCACACCGCAAGAACGTCGGCCATCATGTCGTCGAAGGTGAACGGATCGTCCGGTTTGTCCGACGCTCCGTAGCCCCGCAGATCCATCGCAACCATGCGGTAGCGGTCGGAAAAGTCCTCCACCTGGAAGCGCCAAAGCCGCCGGTCGAACGGATTGGCATGTATCAGCATGACATCGGGACCGGCGCCCACAACGTTGTAGTTCAGCCGGACGGCACCGTTTTCTGCGAAAGGCACTTATTCGTTTCCTGCAAACACAGCAAAAAAAATCCGGTCAGGCGATGGTCCGACAGGTGGAAATGACGCGACGAAAACGCGTTTGTAATGATTGGCGATAGAAATTGCCAATTTCTCGTCTTCCAATTAGTGTCGGCGGTAAGTGTGTAGTGTAATTTATGGGTAGTTGGTTATGCGTAGGTGGTTTTCTAATTATCGGTGGTGCGTCTGTTTTACGGCCCTTGGCGGCGGCGTCGTTAGTACCATCGCCTACAACGTGATGGGGCGGGCTGTAGGGTTCGAAAACGTTCCGTCGACGGCGCTGATACCGGGAATGTGCATCGGAGCGATTTCCGGATTCATCATATCGTTTCTGGTCATTCGTAATCGACGTCAGCTGATGGAACGTCTTGCTGCGGAGCAGAAGATCGCCGCGGACCTCAAGACCGAGATCGACCAGCGAAAAAGAACCGAAGCGGAACTTTTATTCGCCAAGGAAGAAGCCGATCTCGCCAACCGGATCAAGTCTGAATTTCTGGCCAATATGAGCCATGAACTGCGTACGCCCCTGAATGCGATCATCGGGTTTTCTGATGCCATGCGGACAGAAACCTTCGGCCCGATCAGTAATGCCCGCTATACCGATTATCTTGAACACATCAGTCAGGCCGGCAAGCAATTGATGGGCACCATCAACGACGTTCTCGACATCTCGAAGATCGAAGCCGGTAAGGTGGAGTTGCGGGAAGAAACGGTAGACGTACAATATGTCGTGGAATCCTGCGTTTCCCTGATGAAACAAAAATCAGCGGAAAAACAGCTTAGCCTGCGCATGGTACTGGCAGACGGGCCGCCTGCCCTTTATGCAGACGAACAGAAACTGAAGCAGATTCTGACGAACCTTCTGTCCAACAGCATCAAATTCACCCCGGAAGGCGGCGAGATCGCGATTTCGAGCGTATTTAACGAAAAGGGCTGCGAGCTGCGCGTCTCGGATACCGGCATTGGTATTGCGCCCGAAGACATTCCAGTCGCACTCTCGACATTCCGCCAGGTGGACAGCAGCATCAACCGGAAATTCGAGGGCACGGGTCTGGGATTACCGCTTTGCAAAACACTGACGGAACTGCATTGCGGCGTTTTCGAACTGGAGAGTGAACCGGGCATCGGCACGACCGTGTCTGTGCATCTGCCTGTCGACCGGATCATCGGCGAATACAACCCGGTTCCGCACAGATTGTCTGCCTAAGACGGTACCAGCGCGAAATTCTCTCCTTTTTCGCAAAAGGCATCTATGCGCTCCGTGCATGACCCGCACGTGGTACAAAGCCGGGTTTTGGGCTAGTGTGACACACGAAACTCGAAGGATTTATCCGCTTATGCAAGGCTCCTGGCGCACGCCGATGGTCGTTCTGACCTGCGGCACCATTATCCTGTTCATCAGCTTCGGCGCACGCAACATCTTCGGGATCCTGCTCGACCCGATGACGGAATCGGCAAGTATCAGCGTCGGCGATTTCTCCTTCGCCATCGGACTGCAGGCCGTTATCTGGGGGCTGACCACCCCGATCACGGCCTCGCTGGCCGAACGCTATGGCACGGCACGGATGATCGCGCTGGGCGGAACGCTGTACGCCGCGGGCCTGATCCTGATGTCGCTGGTACAGACGCCGGTCCACATGCACCTGACCGCCGGGCTGATGCTGGGCCTCGGCCTCAGCGCCACGGGCTTTCCGATCATCCTGGCGGCGATCACCAAGCGGGTCGATGCCAGGCGCCGCAGCCTGTTCCTCGGCATCGGCAGCGCCGCCGGCTCGTCGGGGCAGCTGGCGCTGGTGCCCATGGGCCAGTTTTTCATCAGCGGCTACGGCTGGGCAGTCACTGCGATCATCTTCGGCTGTATGGTCTCGCTGATCGTGCTGCTGTCTACCGCGATGAAGGACCCGAAGCGGGAAGCCGCCGACCCGAACGCAGCGCCCGAACAGAAACTGACCGAAGCCCTCGGCGAAGCGATGACCCATCGCGGTTTCCTGCTGCTGACCGCAGGGTATTTCGTGTGCGGCTATCAGGTGATGTTCCTGGGCACCCATTTGCCGAATTTCCTGACCGAAGCCGGACAGGACCCCTGGGTCGGCGCCACCGCGCTGTCGCTGATCGGACTGTTCAACATCTTCGGAACGCTTCTGTGGGGCGCGCTGGGCGGCAAGTGGCGCATGAAATACCTGCTGACGTCGATTTACCTGCTGCGCTCGACCGTGCTGTCGGTGTTTATCCTGCTGCCGGTCACGCCGGTAAGTACATACCTTTTCGCCGCCGCCATCGGCCTGCTATGGCTCGCCACCGTGCCGCTGACATCCGGCCTGGTGGCGCGCATCTTCGGGCTGAAGTACATGGCGACGCTAACCGGCATCGTGTTCTTCAGCCATCAGCTCGGCAGCTTCGCCGGCGCCTGGCTGGGCGGCGTATTCTTCGAAAGCACGGGCTCTTACGACACCATCTGGTGGATCGGCGTCCTGCTCGGAATCGTCGCCGCGGCTCTGCATTTTCCGATCGATGACAAGCCGGTCGAACGGATGCAGGCAGCGGAGGCGTAAAGCCGCCGGTTCGTCATCAACGGGTCACGCAAAACGGATTAGACGGCTGACCGGCAAAAAGGCATAAACGCAGCATGAACAACCCTGCTTCCCCCGCGCCAAACTGGCGCACGCCTTTCGTCATCCTGTTGGCCGGCACGACCATCGTCTTCCTGTCGCTCGGCGCGCGGATGACGTTCGGGCTGTGGCTGCCGGATGCGTCGAACGAATTGTTCGGACCCAACCAGCTGAAGATCCTGTCGCTGTCGATCGCGCTGCAGTCGCTATTCTGGGGTATCGGCACCCCGATCGCCGGCAATATCGCCGACAAATACGGCACGGGCAGGGTCATCGCCGCGGCGGGGATTCTCTACACCATCGGGCTGGTGATGATGACGGTGTCGACAACGCCGTGGATGGCGCATCTTTCGATCGGCGTGTTTACCGGTTTCGCCATGTCGGGCGCCATGTTCCCGATTATCCTGTCGGCGGTCAGCCGCGCGGTGAGCCCGGAAAAGCGCAATCTGTATCTTGGCATCGCTAGCGCCGGCGGATCGTCCGGCCAGGTCATCATGATCCCCATGGGCCAGGCGGTGATCGACGCCCAGGGCTGGGTCATCATGCTGTATGTGATGGCCGCGATGACCGCGCTGATCGTGCCGCTAGCCTATGTGATGATGACGCGGAAAGCCGAAGCCAATACCGGCCCCGCCGTGGTCGAACTGTCCACCGGCGCCGCCATCCGCGAGGCATTTACCCATCGCGGCTACGTGCTGCTGACCAGCGGGTATTTCGTCTGCGGCCTGCAGACCATGTTCATCGGCACGCACTTCCCGAACATGCTGACCAGTCTGGAAGTCGACACCACGGTCGCCGCCTGGTCTTTGTCGCTGATCGGGGCCTTCAATATCATCGGTACGTTTACCTGGGGTGCGATGGGCGGCAAGTTCCGCCAGAAATACCTTTTGTGCTGGCTGTATTCCCTGCGCTCGCTGATCATGATCGCGTTCATTCTGATGCCGATCTCTTCGACCAGTGTGATCGTGTTCTCGGCCGTGATGGGGCTGTTGTGGCTCGGCACCGTACCGCTGACGGGATCCATCGTCGCGCAGGTGTTCGGGCTGAAGAACATGGGCATGTTGTTCGGCTTCGCCTTCGTTGCGCATCAGCTGGGCAGCTTTATCGGTATTTACGCGGCAGGCTACTTCTTCGACCTGTTCGGCAATTACAACGCCGTCTGGTGGGCCGCCATCGTCATGGGGCTCGTCGCATCGCTGATGAACTATCCGATAAACGACAAACCGATCGAGCGCGAGACTCTGGTCGAAGGCGCCTGACGTCGTTTTTCGCGCACGGCGTAAAACTCTCGGGGCCGAAATACGTTACACGAAGGGCGGCCGGGGATCGATCCCGAGCGACAGACGGCCACGGTTTTCCGCAGCGTTGTTCGGGTCGATCACGACGTGGGATCGAATAGCATACATATCCCTGAACATCCGCTGCAGCGGATTCCGGTCGAACATCGCGCCGGTGCCGGCGTCCATGAACACATCGGTGACGACTTCCGTGCACAGGCGCAGCACCTCGGCCATGCGCAACCGGTGGGATATCCGGTCCTCCGCGGTGAATTTTTCGCCGGCTTCTGCCCTGTCGTCGAAATCCCGCGCGGCGCCGAGTAGGATATCGCGCGCCATGGCGGACCGTTCCATAGCGCGCCCCAGCACGATCTGCGACGGCGCGGCTTCCGACTGCTTGTCGGACATCAGTGCGCTGGCGCGCGATTCCAGCCGTTCGCGATAGGCGTCGACCGCCGCCGCCGCAATGCCAAGCGCGGGGGCGGCAAGCATCGTCGTGAAAATCATGATCCGCGGCACCCCCTGAAACATTGCGCCGGGATTGACGTCCCCACCGGGCGGCGGATCGGTATCGTAGTTCCAGACGTTCAAGGCGCGGTGCAAAGGCACGAACACGTCATCGAGCACCACCGTCTTGGAGCCCGTTCCCCGCAGCCCCATGACGTGCCAGTCGTCGATCACGTCGGCAACATCGGTACGGGGGACAAGAAACGTCAGCGACGTCCGAGCCCCGTCCGCTTCTGCGCCGCCGTCGAACGCCGACAGAAGCAGCCAGTTGCACTGGTCGACCCCGCTTACATAGGGCCATTTACCGGTCAGCCGGAATCCGCCGTCGACGGGATCGGCAGTGGTCGTGGGGCCGGTGACCAGACAGGTTATCGGATTGTCGCCGCAGGCGGCGTAAACCTCGTCCTGCGCCTCCGCCGGGTACATGCCGATGAACCGGTTCTGGTTGCCGCACAGACCGACGATCCACGCATCGGAGGCCGAGCCCCGGGCGATTTCCGCCGTCGCTTCCGCCATCGCCGGCAGGCCAAGCTCGAACCCGCCGTAGCGGCGAGCCTGCATGATTCGGAACAGCCCGGCATCGCGGATCAGATCGAGGTTTTTCGGCAGCATCGACCGGTTTTCCTCGGTCGCGGTTGCGCGTTCCGCCAGGATAAGCGCAATTTTGCGGGCGCGATCGACGATTTCCGCAGCCGTCGGGATGTTCTTTACTTCGGCGTCCATTCCTTCACCAGTTTCCGCGCGACGGCGAGATCCGCGGGTGACATGTCCTTTTCCAGTTGAGCGGTAATCATCGCCGCCTGCTCTTCGCCAAGATGCGCGGCCAGTCTAAACCATTTATAGGCCTGCACCATATCCGGTTCGCCGAGCAGGCCCTGGATATGGACGGTTCCCAGGGTGGTCAGTGCCTCGACGTAGCCCTGATCGGCCGCTCGCCGAATCCAGCGCGCGCCTTCGGCCTCCCGGTTTTTGCCGCCAACGCCGTTAATCAGCGCAATCCCGAGTTGGGCCTGCATCATGGGGTCGCCCTGCGCGGCAGCCTTTTCCAGCCAGGCAAAGCCGGTCTCTGCATTCGCCTTGACGCCTATGCCGCTGAGATACCGCGTGCCGATCTCGAATTGGGACTCCGCATCACCTTCCCGCGCCGCCGCTTCCAGCCAGCGGGCGCTTGCCGCCGGGTCTTTCGATACGCCGCTGCCTTCCCGGTACAGCCGGGCCAGAAGCACCTGGGCATGGAGCGATCCCTGCGTCGCGGCCCGTGTCGCCCACTCCACCGCTTTCACAGGATCCTGCGCCGCGCCGCGGCCGGTAAGATGGGCTTCGGCCAGTTCGAGCTGCGCGGCGGCATCGCCGTTTTGCGCCCGGACCTTGACCTTTTCCGTCAGCGCTGACGAAGGCGCCGCCGTCAGAACAAGAAGAGCGAATGCAAGAACGACTTTCATCGGCTCACGCTAGCACAGACAGGCTATGGCGGGACAATCGCCGGATACCCTATATTGCGGCATGACTTCCGGTAATTCCCAGGACGAGGGCAATGACGGCACGATCAAATCGGTCGCCGTCGCGGCCCAGATACTCGAAGCGCTGGCAGGATCCGGCGGACCGGTACGGCTGGCCGACCTGTCGCGCCAGCTAGACCTGCCTCGCGCACGTATCCACCGCTATCTGAAAACGCTGCGCGAACTCGGCTACGTGTCGCAGGAACGCAACGGGGAGCGATACTGGCTGGGCACGCGCCTTTTCCATCTGGGACAGGCGGCGATGGAGCAGTTCGAGATCACCCGCATCGCCGACCGCCCCATGCACGATTTACGCGAGACGCTGGGCCAGACAGTCGTACTGTCCACCCCGGTCAACGGCGAAGCGCTGGTAGTTGCAGTGGTCGAAAGCGAAAACGTCGTGAAGATCAGTGTCCGCACAGGCGTACGGCTGGCGGTCCCGAATTCAGCGCAGGGACGCATTGCCCTGGCCTATGCGCCACCGGCGGTCCGCGACCGGGTGCTGGGCAATCTCTCCCCCGATACCCGCGCTGAAACGGAGTCACGGTTCGAGACCATCCGGAAACGCCTTTACGAATTTTCCTCCGGCGAAATGCTGGGCGGGATCAATGTACTTGCCGCGCCCCTGCTGGGCGACGGCGACGAACTGGCCGGCATTCTTGCGGTTGTCGGCACGACCCAGGACGTCTCGGAAACGCGGGATGCGGTCGCCGCCCTGCAACGTCAGGCCGCCGGTATCTCTTCTCTTCTCGGCTCCGACGCATACGACAAACCGGAGGGCTGACATGACCTCGACGAAAGTTACAATCGGACGGGTAGCGCTTAAAAACCCCGTGATCTGCGGCTCCGGCGAACACGTCATGACGGAAGCAGGCCTGAAATCGGCGCTGGACGCCGGCGTCGGCGCGGTGGTGGCGAAATCCGTCAACGAAACCCAGGCGGCGAAAGACCAGCTCGATCGTACGGATTACGCGCTGCTGGACGGCGACTGGAACCGCCTGCCCTGGGATTTCACCGCGCCGCGCAATGCGACCCTGGCCTGCCGGTCCGGCCTGCAGAAAATGGACTTCGAAGCGTGGCTCGAAATCGTTGCCCGACTCGATGCCAAAGCGGCAAAAAACGGACAGTTTGTGATCGGCAGCATCATTCTTGCGGACCTCGATGCCGCGGTCGATATGGCCAGACAGACGGAGGCCGCCGGCGTGCGCGTGCTGGAATTCAACATCGGCACACCCTACGGCGACGAAGCGTCAGGCGTCGTGACAACCGAGCGCGCCACTGCGCGGGTCACCGAAATCGTCAAGGCAGTGTGCGATGCCGTCGATATTCCTGTCTGGGCCAAGATCACCGGCCAGAGTGAAAACGTCGCCGCCCTGGCACAGGCCGCCCGCGACGGCGGCGCCGAGGCGGTGGTCCTGATGGGCCGCTTCCTCGGCATGATCCCGCAACTCGACACGCAGGAACCTCTGCTCGGCACCAATCTTGGCACCGGCGGGGGGTGGGCCCTGCCGATGACGTGCTACTGGCTGGCGAAATCGCGCGCCGCTTTGGGCGCTGAGGTTCCCCTGATCGGCATGAACGGCGCGCGCAGCGGCGAAGACGTGCTGCGGATGATGCTGGCAGGCGCTCATGCGGTGGAGATTTCCAGCGCGGTTTTCACCAACGGTTTCGGCGTACTGGCGGAAGCGGTGGAAACTGTCGAGAAATACCTGTCGGAACATGATCAGAATCCCGCCGACATCCTCGGGCGCGCTGCCGACCAGGTTGTTGCGTTCTCGGATCTGCCGCGGCGCCCCGGCTTCTGGGAGCAGTTCGCGCCGCCGGGTGCATTGTAGCCTCTTCCCCCGCCAACTTGTCTCTCCTCATCCGTTCTGCCTAAACTTTAGCCTCATCAGGGAGGAACGGTGCGATGATCGGTAAAAGCTGGATACGCGAGCAGGGCATGCAGGACGCGCTTCTCTGTTCGGCATTGCGCGACCGGAACATGGATGACGTGCCGCAGTGGCAGCGCGATTTTCCGGAACGCGACGCCTTTATGAAGCACTGGGACAGTCTGGAGCCTATGCGCGACGGACCGGTCAACCCGGAAAGACGTGACGTCACGGACCTCGACGCCATGAATGCGGAGATAAAGAAGCTGGCGCAAGAACTCGGGGCGGCAGATACCGGCATGACGGCCCTCAAGCCGGAATTCATCGAGATAGGCGTCGACCTGCCGCACAAGAACGTCATCGCGACCATCGTCTATGAAGATTATACGGCAGCCCTGCGCGGCCCAGACGATGTCGAGCTGGAAGCCATGGGCGCCTATGCGAAATGTGCCGATATCTCCACAGAGATCGCCCGCTATATCCGGGAAGAACTCGGCTATCCGGCGGTTGCGCATCACAACGGCTCTTTTCAGGTGCAGGCGATCCCGATATTCCACGAAGTCGGGTTCGGCGAACTGGGTCGCCACGGCAGCCTGATCCATCCGGAGCTGGGCGCCAATTTCCGTCCCGGCTTCATCACCACTGATCTGCCGGTGGCCTACGATTCCCCCCGCAATTTCGGCATTCAGGATTACTGCACCACGTGCAATCTGTGCCGCAACAACTGCCCCGGCGATGCGATTCCCGACGATCACATCATGACCGACGGGATCATGCGCTGGCTGACGAATATCGACAAATGCTATCCGATTTCCCGCTTCCGCGAGACGTATTGCCACATCTGCATCGATGTCTGCCCCTATATCTGGAAGGAAAACAGCGACCCGGAAAAGAAGAGCATGTTCCGGGATTATATGAAAATCCGGAAGGAAGAGGGCTACAAGACGCCCAAGGGTCCGGACACACCGGTATCCGACAGGCGCGCCGACCAGCGCGCTTACCGAAAGATCGATGCCGACGTTCATCCCACCGCCACGGCGCCCGCGATCAGCGATGCGGCGGCGGCGGCGCTGACGATCCTGGCTCGGGACGGTGTCAAATCGGATGACGGCATCCGGCCCCGCGATTCCCGCTGGGTCTATCGCGGCAAAACGGCAAACGGACAGAAATTCGAGATCGATTTCAGCGGACCGGACCTACCGGCCCGAACCGCCGATCACACGATTCTGCCGTCAGACATACCGAAGGATTACCGATGGCAGGGCGAATACATGCTGACAGTCTCCCCGCCGAATATCGCCTTCCAGATCGCCTGGTCGAAAGACGATCCTCTGCGCATTCACAGTTTCAGCCGCGGCTCGTGGGAGGACGAACTGGCCACGATGGCAGGCTGACCTAGCCACAACACGCGTCTCCTTCCTGCATCGGCGGACACGCGACCGTGCCGAAGGAACAGAAGACGCAGCAGTCCCCGGGAAGCGGCTTCAATACGACGCCGCAGCCCTTGCAGTCGTAAAACCACTGGCAGGCATCGGTCGGCATTGTTTCCGCCGTTTTATGTCCGCAATTCGGGCAGGTTATCTCCGATCGCAGAATTACGCCGTCCGGCTGCATTTCCATAGGGCGTATACCGAGACGAGAAGAAAGACAGCGAGCGCAGGCAGCAGGACGATATCAAGCCAGCCCGATGCCGACGCCATTCCGATAGCGCCCAGCAGAATCACCAGCACCGGCGTAAAACAGCAAATCGCAGCGACGATACTGCCGACAATCCCGATCTTGAGAAGCGATTTATCCGTCATGGCGGAATATCCTAACATGGCAATCATAACGATCACGCAAACATGAAGACCGAATATCCAAGCAAGCAGTCCGCCCGCCAGGCAATCTGGGACCGGCTGAAGAACGAAAGGCTGGCAGCCTTTCCGTTCCCGCCGCATGGCCGTATTCCGAACTTCAGGGGCGCGAAGGACGCGGCGATGCGTCTGTTCGACGAGCCCGAATGGCGGGATGCAAAACGGATCAAGGTCAATCCGGACTCGCCGCAGAAATATGTCCGCGCCGAAGCCTTGCGCCGGGGGATCACCGTCTACGTGCCGACCCCACGGCTCAAAGGCGGCTTCATGAAGCTGGACCCCGCCAAAATCCCGTTCGACGCGATCAACCACGCGTCGCAAATGTCCAAGGCGGAAAAATGGGCCGAGCCGGTCGCGCTCGAAGACCTGCCCCAGCTCGACGCCATCGTCACCGGCTGCGTCGCGGTCACCGAAACCGGCCGCCGTGCGGGCAAGGGCGAAGGGTACAGCGATATCGAATTCGCCATCCTGCGGGAACTCGGCCACGACGCGGTGCCCGTGGCGACGACCGTCAACGACGTGCAGGTCGTAGGCGACTTTCCCATCGAAAGTAACGATCTGCCATTGACGGTGATCGCGACGCCGACTCAGACCTACCGTATCGCCAACCCGCCCCCGCCGCCTGACCGGATCGAGTGGAACCGGCTATCGGCACAGGATCTGGAAGACATGCCCGTTTTGAAGGAATTGCGGGCATTGAAGGGCGGGTAGTGCATACCCCTATCGCTGATACTTGATAAACGGCGTCAGCCGCCCGACCCGGTCGTAGAGACGGCGGCCCTCGGCATTAAATTCCTGGGTCAGCCAGTAGACCTGATCCGCCCCGCGCTCGTCGGCGGCTGCGTAGACGGCTTCGATCAGGGCCCGGCCCGCGCCGGTGCCGCGCGCGCTTGCAGCGACGAACAGATCTTCCAGATAGCACCGGTCCTCAACCGCCCAGGTCACACGGTGATACAGAAAATGAACGATCCCGATCATTTCCCCGTCTTCGTTTTCCGCGACAAGGCAGAACATATCTTCTGCCGGATCCAGCAAGCGATTCCAGGTCGTTTCGGTGATATCCGGCGTCAGCTCGGTCTTGTAAAAATCGAGATAACCCTGCCAGAGAGGATTCCAGGCCGTCCGGTCCGCCGAGGTAAGGGGTCGAATAGTTTGAGCCATGTCATGCCCCCTCTACCGTCATTGACTGATAATCCACGGTAAACAGCTCCTGATCGCCGCTGACGCCGCGCAGTTCGTGGCGGCCAAGCGATTCCAGCCGGCCGGTGCACTGGGTTGCCGCATCCGCGAAATCTTCCGAAATTATCAGGCGCCGATCCAGCTCGTCGCACAATGCTTCGATCCGGCTGGCTTCATTCACCGCGGCGCCGATTACGGTGAAATCGAGACGGTTGCCGGCGCCGACATTGCCATACTGGACGTGCCCCAGATGCACGGCTATATCGGGCTCCAACACCGGTTTGTCAGCGGCGACGCGCGTCCGGTTCCAGGTTTCCACGTTGTTCAGGGATGCAATTGCTGCATCCAGGCCGGTCCGGCACACCATATCGTCCCTGAGATCCCGCAGGTTGAAGGTCGCCAGGACACCATCTTCCATATATTTCAGAATTTCGCCGCCGCGGCCCACGATCTCGGGGACGATGTGTTCGAAATAGGCATTAAGAAGTTTCGCCATGCGCGCCCCGTCGATAGCATCTGCGAGGGCGGTAAAGCCGCGCAAATCCATAAACAGGATGACAGCGTCGATTTCCTGCAGCGAACCGCGCTGAATCTCGCCACTGAGGATTCTTTCTCCCGCCTGATGGCCGACATAGGTATCGAGCACGTTTATCGTGACCTCGCGCAGCAGCCGGTTGCTCATCACCAGTCCAAGCCGAGGCGCAAGACGCCGCAGCGCTGCCAGTTGCTCGGCGGTAAATCCGCCGGGCGCATCCGTCGCCCACGACACCAGCATGCCCTTCTGATGGCCCTGCAGCGAGGCGACCGGGAATGGCACCTTGAAGATCAGATAATCGGTCAGACCCTGGCTGACGAACTCATGCAGAACCGGGAAATCCAGTTCCGCATCGGGACCGGTCAGGGGTCGATGCAATTCGACCAGGTCGACATCGGCCAATAATGCCGCGAGCGGGCTTTGCAGGAAATTGTCCGACGGCCCCTGTTCGGTCACGAAATCCTCGTGATCGAGCGGGTGTCCGCACCGCCATATCAGGGAACGGGCATCGATGGTCGGATGCAGCGTCCGCATGGCGCGCATGGATCGAACGACGGGAATACCTGCCGTATTCAGCCGTTCGTTAAAACCGACCAGCACGTCGTCGTAATCGCCCGCCAGCAACCCCTGATCGATGAGCTAGTCACTGATCGCCTGAACGGAGTGTTCGCCGGTCATTGCTGCAGGCTCTCCAGTGTCGAGGCGAGTCCGTCGCGCAAAGGAGTGTCTGCGCGGAGACCGAATACGGCCTTCGCCCGGGCAGGGTCGCCAAACGACCGACGAATATCACCGGTACGTTCCGGACCGTATTCCAGGGAAAGCGGTTTGTGACCGGCCGCGGAGAGCGCGTCGACAAGATCGAGCAGCGAAGACGGCTGGCCGGTGCAGACATTGAAGACGTTGGCTGCGACCGTCGCATGCTCCATACCGGCCATGACGAACCGTACGCAATCGCCGACATACACAAAGTCACGCACCTGTTCGCCATCTCAGTAAATCGTCGCGACTTCGCCGGTCTGAAGGCGGTCGGCAAATATCGAGATCACCCCGGAATACGGCGATCCCGGGTCCTGGCGCGGTCCGTATATATTTAAGAACCGAAGTCCGGTTGTCGGCACGCCGTGAACTGTGCCGGCCACCCGGGCATGCTGTTCGCTGCCGAGCTTGTCGGCGCCATAGGCGGTCAACGGGCGTTTTTCGGCGTCTTCAGACAAGGGCATAGCCGGATTATCGCCGTAGACGGCTGCCGAAGATGCATAAACCACCGGCACCGGCTTACCGTCCCTGGCGGTCCGGGCGGCGTCCAACACGTTGATGGTGCCGGTCAGATTGACCCGGTGGGTGCCGGCCCACTCCTCGTTGGATCTCTGAACCGAGGCGATGGCGGCAAGGTGAAAGCAACCGTCGACGTCAGCCATGGCATTGCGGACGACATCGGCCTCGGCCACGTTGCCAACCAGGATATCGTCGACATCGGGAACGTTTTCGCGCTTCCCGGTCGAAAGATCGTCCAGAATGCGGACCGAGTGCCCGGCCGCGTCCAGGGCTTCGCACAGATGGGACCCGATGAATCCGCACCCGCCGGTTACCAGATATTTGGCCAAGACGTTTCCTCCAGTATCGATATGCGAAAGCTAGGGCAAAGCTGGCCCGAATTGAAGCGTGCCGGGTTGGGCATGCCGCAGATTAGAGATAGGATCGGAGTTCCCGCCAAGACAACCCGGAAATTGCCATGGATCCCGTTATTCAAAGTTTTCTCGCCGGATTTCCGGTGCTGCTGCTCCATTTCGCCGTCACCACGGCAATGCTCGCAGTCGGGATCACGGTCTATCACTTCATCACGCCTTACCACGAGCTGCAGCTGGTACGGGGCGGAAACACGGCGGCGGCGGTCTCTATTTCCGCCGCCATCGTCGGCATGGCCATTCCCCTGGCGATCTGCATGGCGACCAGCGTCAGCGTCTGGGATATCGTGATCTGGGGCGTCGTGGCGCTCCTGATCCAGATACTGGCCTACCGGGTTGCCGACGCTCTGCTGAAAGATCTGCCGACCCGAATCGAAAACGGCGAGATGGGCGCAGCGATCCTGGTCGTCGGCGTGAAGCTGTCGGTTGCGTTCATCAACGCCGCAGCTATCGCCGGATAGAAATTCGGAAAATGAAATTCCGCGACTATTTTGCCATCGTGATCCTGATCGTGGTCGCGATCGCGGGCCGAGCGATGACCGAAACGCCAGTTCGCGAGACGGAAAATCCCCGTCGCCCCGATCCTGACATATTCGAGCCCCCCGCGGCCGAGATTCCGCGCAGCGCCGGTCGCATGCTGCCGGCGGAATCGGACAACGACCCACGATTAATCGTCGAGGTCGGAGAAAAAACGGGTGCATCTGTGGGAACGGCGTTTTCGGTCGACTCATCCGGCATCTGGGTGACGGCACATCACGTAACCTCCGACTGCGACATCGTGGGATTGGAGAAAAAGGACGGAAAACTGGTTCGAGCGCTGGAAATTTCCGAACGCTCCGACGCAGATATCACGATCTTTCGGACGCGGGGCGGCAGGCCGCAGATGAAAATCGTACAGCCGCAGCTTCGCATCGGAGACGATGGGTATTCCTTCGGATATCCGCAGGGTATCGCCGGCGACGTGCACGGACGGGTTATCGGCCGAGGCCGCATGCTGACACGTGGACGGTACCGCAAGGACGAGCCGGTAGTGGCCTGGACCCAGGTAAAACGCGTGCCGGATCGGGGACCGGATCTGAGCGGCATCAGCGGCGGGCCTTGGGTTAATTCCCGGGGAGAGGTCATCGGTGTTCACGTAGCGGGATCACCGAGACGGGGACGTTCCTATTCCACCGATCCCCGCAGCCTGATCAATGCCGTGCGTTCCTCAGGGGTCGAAACCTACGGGCTGATAAATACCGACAGTGCCGACGGGTTACTGAACCCGGCGCGTTTCTCCCAATACGGAACCCGGTTACGCGACAACCTTGTGGTCGCGAAAGTGGTCTGCCTGGTCGGCGAAAAATGGCGCCGTCTGGCGCGGCAGCGGGGTTAGGCAGCCAGACGGCCGACCAGTTTCCTTGCCAGCGCGCCGACAACGCGGCGGCGGTACCAGGGTCGAACGGTGGTGGTCCGCATCGGCTTGGCCTGCTTGCGGACGATCTCGCGGATGGCGTCCAGCGCGTCGTCATCCGGGGCTTTGCCAACGAATACGTCGAGGCCAGTGACCATCTGCGGATAGGGATTCACCGCCGTCAGCGCGATGCGCAGATCGACGATATTACCGTCTTCTACCGCCAGACGCACGGCGCAACCTGCCAGCGGAAAATCGATAGACCCCCGGATGCGGGATTTTTCGTAGGCCGAGACTGCGCCGGCCGCCGGTTTCGGCAGACGGATCGACACCAGCAGTTCGTCCTGTTCCAGGGTCAGGTGATTCATTCCGTCATTGCGATACAGATCGGCCAATGGGATCTTCCGGGAACCGCGGGGCCCTTCGAGATCGACCTCTGCGGCATAGACCATCATGGCCGGCGCGACATCTCCGGAAAATGCCGCAAAACAGCGTTTGCCGCCGGGCGCGACATGGCAGACATCGCCCTTGTGTTTAAGACAGAAATTGTTGCTTTCGCGCCACCACTGGGACTGATTGTAGAACAGGCAGCGGGTGTCGAGACACAAATTGCCACCGATCGTGCCGTAAGCCCGATGGGTCGGACCGGCAACCGACGCTGCCGCCTGCGCGATAGCCGGATAGTCGCGGATAAGCGCCTCGTGGGCAGCCAAATCCGCAAGTTTCACGCCGGCGCCGATCCGCACGCCGTCTCCGTCCTCTGTGATCGATGTAATATCGGTGATCGCCGTCAGATCGATCATGGTTTCTGGTGTTTCGATGCCACGGCGGACATTCACGATCATATCCGTACCGCCGGCGAGATACCGCGAAGTCGCGTCCGATGCTTTCAGCTTGACCGCCTCGGCCGCCGTTTCCGGCCGGTGCAGAGTGAATTCGGGCATATTTTCCATAGCGTTCTCCCTACTCTGCCGCCGTTGAAGCGCGCATCTCACGCTCCTTGTCTTCGAGCAACTGCAGCAACCGGTCGGGCGTGACGGGCAGTTCGTGCACCCGCACGCCCATCGCGTCGGCCACCGCGCTGGTCAGCGCCGGCAGAAAACCCGCCAGCGAGGCCTCGCCCGCCTCCTTGGCGCCGAACGGACCATGCGGGTCGTTCGACTCGACGATGTAGGTCTCGATCGGCGGCGATTCCACGAAAGTCGGCACGCGGTAATCCAGCATGTTGCCCGTAATCATCAGACCTTCGTGATACCGGGTTTCCTCGGTCATTGCCTGGCCCATCCCCATCCAGACGGAGCCCTGGATCTGACCTTCGACCGTCAGCGGGTTAAGCGCCTTGCCGCAATCATGCGCGACCCAGACCCGATCGACGGAAATATCCGCTGTCTCGGGATCGACCGTGACCTCGACGACCTGGGCCGCATAAGCAAAAGCCATCGACCCGCCGATGGCGGCGCCGCGATATTTCTTGCCGCCCCAGCTTTCGGGCATGGTGTCGAAATTTCCTTTGACCGTGATGGTGCCGGTACCTTCCAGCGCCGCCATGACGACCTCTTCGAAGGTCATGCCCTCGTCCTGGGTGCCGGCGCGATAGATTTCGCCGAGGCATTCGACGTCTTCGGGCGCCACGTCGAGCTTCCTGGCCGCCGCTTCGACCAGCACGCCTTTCAGGTTGTTGGCGGCCTCGATCGCCGCGTTGCCCACCATGTAGGTCACCCGCGACGAATAGGAGCCGTTATCCTTTGGCGTCACGCGGCTGTCAGCAGCGACAATCTTCACCTTGGCGGGATCTATGCCGAGCACTTCGGCGACGCACTGCACCAGGATCGTGTTGGAGCCCTGCCCGATCTCCGACGCGCCGGTCAGGATCACGATGGTGCCGTCGAAATCGAGCTTCAGATTGACAGTCGCATGCGGTTCTCCGGTCCAGTTCACCGGTTTGGACGCGCCCGATACGTAATGCGAACACGCCATGCCGAGGCCCTTGCCCGGGGGAAGTTTGTTCTTGCGGTCTTTCCAGGCGGACGCCTTTTCGACGGTGTCGAGGCACTCCGGCAACCCATAGGAGTTGACCCATAAATCGTTGGCGACGTGGCCCATTTCGGTGATCAGGTTGGCACGGCGCACCGCGAACGGGTCTAGGCCCAGCTTGATCGCCATTTCGTCCAGCGCGTTTTCGAACGCGTGGCGCACATTGACGGTACCGTGTCCCCGGAACGCGCCGCAGGGCGGTGTATTTGTCAGAATCCGCCTGCCGTCGTAGCGCACGTTCTGAAGGTCGTAGATCGCGAACAGCATCGACCCCGAATACAGGATCGTCACGATGCCGTAGCCTGAATGGCCGCCGCCACGCTGGATGGTCCGGCAATCGACCGCCGTCACCCTGCCGTCCTTTTTCATGCCCATCCGGATTCTGACGGTCTGTTCCGGCCGGCCGCGATGGGTGATGAACGTTTCTTCGCGGCTGATGACGGTGCGGACCGTCCCCTTGGCGCGGCGCGCCAGCATGGCCGTGATCATCTCCACGTTCAGCGCCTCTGTCCGCGACCCGAACCCGCCGCCGAGATACGGCTTGATCACCCGAATCTTGGATTTCGGCATCTTCAGGATTTTCGACAGCATCAGGTGCACGTAATACGGCACCTGGGTGCTGGCGCGGACGGTCAGTTCGTCACGCTCGCCGTCCCATTCGGCGAAGGCGGCGTGCGGCTCGGTCTGAACCTGGCAGACTTCGGCGCAGTGATATTCGGTTTCATGGATCAGATCCGCGTCTTCGAACCCGGCATCGACATCGCCGATTTCGTAATCGACATGGCGTTCGATGTTTCCCGGGCGATGGTCGTGCAGATCGACCGCGCCGTCGGCCATCGCCTCCGCGGCGGTGAAATAGGCGGGCAGTTCCTCGTATTCGACCTTGATCAGGTCGCAGGCCCGTTTGGCAATCTCGATGCTGTCCGCCGCAACCGCCGCAACCGGTTCCCCTTTGTAGCGGACACGGTCATAGGCGATCGGCAGCTCGGTGCGCGACACCGGCAGCACGCCGTGACCTTCATCCGTTTCGGTTCCTGTAATGACCGCATGTACGCCGGGCAACGCCTCGGCAGCGGAAATATCCACCGACAGGATGCGCGCATGCGCCACGTCGGCCCGCTTGATACAACCTGTCAGCGCATCGTGATCATAAAAATCTGCGGTGTACTGTGCACGGCCGGAAATCTTTTCCGGTCCGTCGACCATCGGCATGGGGACACCGATGGACTGGATCGGCTGCGGCGGGATGCTGTCTCCGTCCATTACGCAGCCTCCTTGCCCGATTTCAGTTCGTCGATGGCGAACTGCACCGCTTCGATGATTTTCACGTAACCGGTGCAGCGGCAGATGTTCGACGCCATTTCTGTCCGGATGGTGGCTTCGTCGGGATCGGGGTTGGCGCGGAGCAGACCTTCGGCGGCCATCACCATACCCGGCGTACAGTATCCGCACTGAGCACCGAGCTTCTCGTGAAAACCGCGCTGGATCGCGTTCAATCGCCCGCCTTCGGCCAGCGATTCAATGGTTTCGACCGATGTGCCGTCGCAGGACGCCGCCAGGGTCAGACAGGCGTGCTGCGCCTTGCCGTCGACCAGCACAGTACACAGCCCGCACTCGCCGCCGTCGCAACCGATCTTCGTCCCCGTCAGCCCCACGACTTTACGAAGATAATCGACCAACAACAGATTACCGGACACCGCATCGTCGCGCTGACGTCCGTTCACTTTTAGCGACAGCAGTGATTTCATAGTTTCACCCAAGTTTGCGCTCGTTTGTCTGCACACGCACAAATGCTTAGACTTCGAACTGTTTACGAATCAACAATTCAATTTGCCATATACCTCCCGCCATCGCAAGCATGTGCTGGGCGGCATATCGCCTGTTGTCCGGGCGCGAAATTGCGCTATCTCAGTCGTTCAACGGAACGAAACGGACATGGCCGCACATCGTATTTTACACTTGGCGCGCTTCGGACCCGTCGGCGTATTGCTGGCGGCAATTTTCCTTGCGGTGTCCGGGTCGGCCACACTTGCGAAAGATCCTTCCTCGGCCGAACTCTGGACGGCGCTGAAGACCGGCGGGGCTTTCGGGATCATGCGGCACGCCCTCGCACCGGGCACGGGGGATCCGACGAATTTCGATGTCGAAGACTGCGCAACTCAGCGGAACCTGTCGGACGAAGGGCGCAGACAGGCACTTGATATCGGCGACCGGTTTCGGAGGCAGGGCATTGCAAAGGCCGAAGTTTTCACAAGCGTCTGGTGTCGCTGCCGGGACACGGCAACGCTCCTCAAACTCGGCAAGGTCCGCTCTCTCAGCGCGCTCAATTCGTTCTTTCAAACACCCGACAGGCGCGAAGCACAGACGAAAGCCCTGATATCCTGGCTGAATGCGTACCGGTCGAACGCACCGTTGGTGCTGGTCACGCATCAGGTCAATATTACCGCGTTAACCGGCGTTTATCCGCGTTCCGGAGAAATCGTGGTGATTCAACGGCTGTCCGGCGGGCGCTTCAATGTGATGGGATCGCTGTAGCGAAGAAGGTTTATTCGGCCGCGTGCTTGCCGACGCTCCACCCGGCGTCGGACAGGTGATCCTGAGCGAACTGCAACGGCGAGGCTTCCAGCTCCGTCGCAAGCGTGTCGTTCCAGCGGTTAAAAAACCCGAACGTGGAAATGGCAGCGACAATCTCGACCACCTGTTCATCGTCCCAGTGATGCCTCAGTTCCTCGAAATCCTCGTCGGTCGGCACCTGAGCGACGCACTGGGCGATCTTCAGCACGATGCGCTCGGCGTCGGTAAACAGATCGCTGGTTTCGTATTCCCAGACAGCTTCGACCTTCTCCGCGGGCATGTCGGAGATTACGGTGTTTTCGCCCGTATGCGCGGCGCAGTACTGACAGCCCGCCGACACGCTGACGACATGCGCCGCGAGCCATTTGAGATCTCTCGGCACTGACCCGGGCGCGATGATGGTCTCGTACCACAGATCGGTCACAGCCTTCAGGATGTTGGGCTTGCGCGCCAGAGTCAGTACGCTGTTGGGCAGCGTGCCGCCCATGTTTTCAGTATAGGTGCCGAGGTTTTCGCGCACGATGCGCGCTTCCTCGACCGACAGGGTCGGTAATCGGGGCATGATCAGATTGCCTTGTTGATGGGGTCGAGGCCGAGTTCGACCCGGCCGAATTCGGCGCCGTTAATGTCGAAATTCACCTGCACCTGCGACGCGGCCGCGTGCATGTCGCGGAAACGGCGCTGGAACGAGTGGCTTAGATAATTACCAGCGGCGCCGATGGCCGATTGCAGCAATTGGATCGCCTTGACGCAGTTCTGCGCCGCGAAAGCGCCGTCCCGCCGCCAGCGGATTTTTTCCGCCACAGTGGGGATGCGACCGCTCTCGGCGACGCGGTAGGCCTCGCGGATGTTGTCGTGTCCCAGCAGACGCGCCGCCTGGATCAGCGACGCCGCCTCGGCGACCTTCATCTGGACCTGGACGTGCTCGGCCAGCTTCGATGCATTGTAAGTGGAGACGCGCTCGCGTATTTCGCCGACATAGTCGTCATATGCGCCCTGGGCGATGCCGATCATCGGCCCCAGCAGGATATGCGGAAACAACCCCAGTACCGGCAACTGATAGAGCAGTCCCGGTACATGTTCGGAACCGGGCGTTGGCCCGCCGCGGGCTTCGCCGGGCAACAGCGTCATGTGCTCGGGCACGAAGACGCCATCGCACTTGACGTCACGGCTGCCGGTCCCGACCAGTCCGCTCACGTGCCAGGTATCGATTTCCTCGAAGGCATCGCGCGGCACCACCATCCAGATAGGCCGGCGCGGACCGTCATCTTCGATCATTGCCGCCATCATCATCCAGTCGCTCGGATCGATGCCGCTGCAATAGGGCCACTGACCGAAAATCTCGTATCCCCCGGTGACGGGTTTCGCCGTCCCTGCCGTGGCGACCAGCGACGAAGCGATCAGCGCCGTCGGATTGTCCTTCCAGACCTCGTCCTGGGCCTGCGGGTTCCACATCGGCAGCATCCAGTCATGGCTGAGCAGATTGCCGTAAATCCAGGCCGTCGACGCACAGCCGCGCGCAATGTGGTCCGACAGATCGAGGAAAGCGCCGTAATGCAGCTCCACTCCGCCGTAACGCTTGGGCTTTACCGCAGACCACAACTGCGTTTCCCACAACTCCCGCACCGTATCGGGATGAATAACGCGGGTCTTTTCGACTTCTTCGGCACGCGCCGCCAATCTGGGCGTCATCGCAGCAGCACGTTCGACCATTTCCTCGTAGGTCGGTGCGTCGTCAGTCATGGAGATCGCGGGGGCTTGGGCCATCGGATCAGGCCGCTTTCTGATCTTCGGCCCAGTAATTCAGCTCGACCGTGATACCGTTCGGGTCTTCGACGAAAACCTGGAACAGGTCCATTGAGGGAACCTGGCGTTCGCGGAACGGATAGCCCTTGTCCTTCAGACGCTGGATCAGGACCTCCGGATCCTTCGCGCGAAACGCGATGTGATCGAACGCTCCTGAACCGTCCAGCGCTTCCGCCGAGATATCACCGCCGAGATATTGCTGTAGCCCGGACGGATCGTCCGGGTCGACGCCGACCAGATGCACAACCGCGACACCGTCGACATACAGCCAGTTTCCCGGAAACGGGAACTCGGGCCGGTCGCCATCGTCCATGCCAAGGATGTCGACATAGAAATCCCGGGTTTCTTTGAGCTTCACAGTGCGAATGGAACAGTGATCGAGAGAACTAAGACTCATGGCACCTCCTTATTTAGCAAATGATAAATAATATTAAACGGCTGACCGGTCAATCGAGTTTAGGACGTGCGCTATAAGCTGTGAAGCGCCGGAAAAGGGACGTCACCCCGCCCCTGCGGGGAGAGCGAGAGGGGATTCTCTCTATCCGATACTGACAAACCGCCCTTACCTCATCAGTTCCCGCAGCTCCGGCTCGACCCCGCGCAGGAATGTCCGCACGTTGCGGCGGATATAAGGCGAAAGATCGTCGGGCACCGGTTCCTGATAAGCCAGCTTGCGGACGCCGATATAGAAAATCGCAGCATGAAGCGACCAGGCAATATCGACCTCGTCCGCGTCGATGGGCGTTGCGGCAGGTTCGGGCAATCCGAAATGATTTCGCAGCTCGGCGCAGATGACGCGGAGGATGCGTTCGCGCACGATCTGGAAGTACCGTCGGTTGATCGGCTCTCCCTTCAGCCCGGAGAACAGAAAAATGCGCATCCAGTCGTGATTGAAGATGGTGGACGCGTAGTCTTCGTAATACCGCATCAGACGCTTTTCCAGCGGCACCGACCGGTCCTGCAGATCGGTGGTCCATTTTTCCTTCCAGCGACGCAAATAGACCTCTTCGTAGACCCGGTCGATCAGATCGTCCTTTGTGGGGAAATACCGGAACAGGAGTGGCTGGGTGATGTCGAGACGGCGGGCGAGCTCCCGCGTCTGGCCCTCGAACCCGACTTCGGCGAAATAGCGGATCGCCTCGTCGACGATCTGGCGTTCGCGCTCCGCTGGCGGAAGGCGGCGGCGCGGGGTTGTCGCGCCGGTGGATGTCGTCTGTTCGGTCATTCTTTCCTTTCGACCCGCCCCTTGACCAGAAAGGCATGCGGGTCACAATGCCTTGTAATTAAGCAGGTGCTCAGCACCATAAAACGACAGGGAGGGACAAGTCCATGAAGCCGGCACCATTCGCCTATGTCCGGGCGGGCAGTCTGGACGACGCGTTCGCCCTGCTTGCCGAACACGGCGACGACGCCAGAATTCTGGCCGGTGGCCAGAGCCTGATGGCGACCCTGAACATGCGCCTGTCGGCGCCCGAAGTTCTGGTCGACATCAATCGCATCGACGGACTCGCCGGAATCGAAGAGACCGGCGACGCATTGCGCATCGGCGCGATGACACGGCACGTCGATGTGGAGGAATCGCCGGCGGTCGCCACGCATGCGCCGCTGATCGCCGCCGCCATGGACCATATCGCGCATCCCGCCATCCGAAATCGCGGTACCTTCGGCGGGTCCATCGCCTTCGCCGATCCGGCGGCGGAACTGCCCGCCTGTGCCGTAGCGCTGGGCGCGACCATGCATATCGCCGGCAAGAGCGGTACGCGCGACGTCGCGGCGGCCGACTTCTTCGAAGGTCTGTACGAAACGGCTATTCGCCCCGGCGAAATCCTGACAGCCGTCTCCGTACCGAAAATTACCGCCGGCTGGAAGTCGGGTTTCCTGGAACTGGCGCGCCGGCACGGCGACTACGCGATCATCGGCCTGTGCGCACATGTGGATCTGGACGGTGGCACGTTCGGCGACGCAAACCTGGTCTTTTTCAACGCCGGCGACCGCCCCGTTTCCGCGCCTGAGACGGCTGCGCTGCTCAAAGGCCAGACCTGGTCGGACGATCTGGCCGACAGGCTGGCCGCCTCCCTGAAAGACGAGCTCGATCCGCCGGACGACCTGAACGCGGACGGGCCGATGCGCAAACACCTGGCTGGCGTGCTGGTCAAACGCACCCTTGGCCCGATGGCGGGAGAATAGCCATGGACAAGCACACCGACATAACCGTCACAGTGAATGGGGAAACCGTTACCCGGCGCATCGAAGCGCGTACGAATCTGGTCGATTTCCTGCGCTATGAGCTGCAGCTGACAGGCAGTCATGTGGGCTGCGAGCATGGCGTGTGCGGCGCCTGCACGGTCCGGATGGACGGGCGCATCGTGCGCGGCTGCCTGACCCTCGCAGCGCAGGCCGACGGCGCCGAGGTCTGGACCATCGAGGGCGTGTCTGAGACAGGCGAAATCCGCGATCTGCAGGACGCGTTCGTGGAACGCAATGCGCTGCAGTGCGGTTTCTGCACGCCCGGCATGCTGCTGACCCTGGCGGAACTGATGGACAAACATCCCGATGCCGGGCGCGATGAAATCCGCGAATTCATTTCAGGCAATTTCTGCCGCTGCACCGGCTATCAGGCCATCGTCGACGCCGTCGAGATCGCCAGAGGGAGCAAGACCGAAAAAGGAGCCGCGTCATGAACGAACAGAACACCGGACGCTGGATCCTCGACCGGCCGAATTCCTATATCGGGCGCTCCGTCCCCCGCCCCAACGCGCCGCGCCTGGCGGAAGGTCGCGGCACGTTCGTCGACGATATCGATCTGAAACGGATGGTGCATGCCACCTTTGTGCGTTCGCCTTACGCCCATGCGCGCATCAAGTCGATCAACGTTGAAGCCGCGCGCGCCCTTCCCGGCGTCGTCGCCGTCGTCACGCCGCAGGAATTGGCGAAAATACATGATCCATGGGTCGGCGTTCTGACCCATCTGGAAGGCCTCAAATCCGCACCGCAACACGCACTGCCGCTTGAAAAAGCGACGTGGCAGGGCGAGGCGATCGTCGCGATCGCGGCCGAAACGCGCGCCATTGCCGAAGACGCCGCCGCGCTGGTCGACATCGACTGGGAAGTTCTTCCGGTCGTCGCCGAAGCCGAAACCGCAACCGATGACAACACGCTAGTGATCCACGAAGAGCTGGGCGACAATCTGGCCTGGCAGCGCAAGGCCGATTTCGGCGATATCGATGCGGCGTACGCCGACGCGGATCACATCGTGGAGGATACGTTCGTGTTCGGCCGGCATACCGGCGTCTGCCTCGAGTCGCGCGGTCTCGTATCGGAGTTCGAACCGTCGGAGGAACAGCTGACGGTGTGGCACAACAACCAGTGCCCGCACATGATCCAGAATATTCTTGCCGACAAATTCCGGCTGGAAGAGCATCGGGTCCGGGTGATCACCCGCGATGTCGGCGGCTCTTTCGGCATTAAGGTGCACACCTATGCCGACGAGATCGCAACGGTGGGCCTGTCGATCCTGCTGAAGCGTCCGGTCAAGTATATTGCCGACCGTCTGGAAAGCTTCGTCGGCGACATCCACGCCCGCGATCACAGGGTGAAGGGCAAGATCGCCGTCAGGAACGACGGCACCATCACCGCCTTCGAGATCGACGACCTGACCGGCATCGGTCCCTATTCCATGTATCCGCGCACCAGCGGGATCGAGGCCAATCAGGTCGTCAACATGATCGGCGGACCCTACGATTTCGACAACTACCGCGCCGTCGCCAACGTCGTTTATCAAAACAAGGCGATGATGTGTCAGTATCGCGCTGTGGGCCATCCGATCAAATGCGCGGTCACCGAGGGGCTGGTCGACAAGGCGGCGCGGACGCTGGGCATGGATCCGGTTGCCTTCCGGCAAAAGAACTTCCACCGGGACGATTCCTATCCCAAGAAGTCGGCGCAGGGGATGCCCTTCGAAAATCTCAGCCACGAAGAGTGCATGTCGAAGATCCTCGACGCGATCGATTACGACGCGCTCAAATCCGAGCGCGACGCACTGCGCGACAAGGGCGTCTATCGCGGCATCGGCTTCGCCAGCTTTATCGAGGTTACCAACCCGTCGGCGATGTTCTACGGCGTCGGCGGCGCCCGGATTTCGGCGCAGGACGGCGCGACCATGCGCCTCGACGCCAAAGGCAACGTGTTCGTTTCTACCGGCGCCACCGAGCAGGGCCAGGGAATGGAGGCCGTCATTTCGCAGGTTGCGGCGACATCGGTCGGCGTGTCGCCAGACAGGCTGAAGATCATCACCGGCGATACCGAGCACACGCCCTATGGCGGCGGCACCTGGGGATCGCGCGCCGCCGGCATCGGCGGCGAAGCGGTGGCGCAGGCCGGCCGTCAATTGCGGGTTCAGATTCTGGATGCCGCGGCCGCCATGTTGCAGGAAGACGCCGCGACACTGGATATCCGCAACGGCGTCGTCGTAGACAGCGATACCGGCAATGAACGCATCGGCCTCGATGAGATCGGCCGCATCTGCTACTACCGCCCGGATACGCTGCCCGACGGATTCCAGGCGGAGCTGGTCGCCACCAGGCATTACGTACCGCGAAAGTTCCCGTTCGCCTTCACCAACGGCGTTCAGGCATCGTATCTGGAGGTCGATACCGAAACCGGGTTCATCACGCTGCTCAATCACTGGTGCGTCGAAGACTGCGGCACGGTCATCAACCCGCTGCTGGTGGACGAGCAGATCCGCGGCGGCGTGGTCCAGGGGCTGGGCGGCGCGTTGTGGGAGGAATGCCTGTATGACGACCAGGGCCAGATGCTGAACGCCAACATGGCCGATTATCTGGTCCCGATGGCGGCGGAACTGCCGGACATCGACTGCGGCCATGCCGTCTCGCCGACGGAGGATTCCGATCTCGGCGCGAAGGGCGCCGGAGAAGCCGGCACCTGCGGCGCGCCGGCAGCGGTTATGAACGCCCTCAACGACGCCCTGTCGCCGTTCGATGCACGCTTGACCAGCATGCCTTTCACGCCGAAGAAAGTGCTGACGGCGCTGGGAAGGATTTGAATCCGGTCAAATCCGGGGAGACGATAATGTCCGAGAATATCACGATCGCGCTTATCGGCATCGGCGGTGCCGTAGTCGGCTCGATCGCGACCATGGCCGGCAACGTTTTGATGCACTGGTTGAAGCAACGCTCTGATCGGAAGAAAGACGAACCGCGACGGGCGCTTCTGAGGGAAATGCGGGGTCACCCCGATCACAAATGGCGAAATCTCGACACGCTGAAACATGTGATCGGCACCGACGAAGAAAATACCAAATCCCTGCTGCTGGAAATCGGCGCCCGCGCTTCCGAAGACGGCAAGCAGTTGTGGGGCCTGAAATCACGCAACCCCTTGCCGAAGTGATACGCCAACCCCTTGTCGGGATCGCCAACCGGCCGACGACCCGGTAGACTTTTCCTCCCACCGACAGGACGCCAAGCGATATGAAAACCACCACCTGCGGCGAATGCGAAATCAGCTTGGTCGAGGAATCGACCATGCCGTTTCGCGTACCAGCCGACATGTTCCCGGATGCCACCGACGACATCGTGGAAAAGCATATGCCATGGATGGTGCCGCACTACATGGACGCCGAAACCCGGATGATGCTGTTTTCATTCAAAAGCTTCGTCATCCGGACAGGGCGCCTGACCATCCTGGTCGATGCCTGCGTCGGCAATCACAAGGAACGTCCCGGCCGGCCGAACTGGCATCGCCAGAACTGGCCGTATATGGCCAACCTTGCCGCCGTCGGCGTACAGCCGGAAGAAATCGACATCGTCATGTGCACGCACCTGCACATCGACCATGTCGGCTGGAACACGCAGCTGAAAGACGGCCGCTGGGTGCCCACGTTTCCGAATGCGCGCTACGTGTTCGCGCAGGCGGAAGTCGACCACTGGCAAACCATGCTGGGCGCGTCGGAAGTGGGCGACAACGTCTTCAACGACAGCGTCCTGCCGATCCTGGAGGCAGGCCAGGCCGACCTGGTCGCCATGGATCATGAGATCGATCACGGCATCGTCCTGGAACCGACGCCGGGCCATACGCCCGGTCATGTCGCCCTGAAACTCGACAGCGGCGGCGACCGTGCGCTGTTCATCGGCGATCTGTTCCATCACCCGTTACAGGTACGCGAACCCCAGCTCTCCAGCATGGTATGCACGGACGCGGAGCTGTCCCGTACGTCGCGCTACGATTTCCTGAACAAATATGCCGACAGCGACGCACTGATCTGCCCGGCGCATTTTACGGGCACCGAGGTCGGTCACGTGAAATCCGACGGCGACGGCTGGCGGTTCGATTTCGTAGCGGATTAGACGACCCGGCTAACGCCCCGGCAACTGATAGTTCGCCACCTGCTTGTACCGGTCCGAGATCGCCGCCAGCTCGGCGGGATCGATCACGTCCTCGATGCGGTCGAAAGGCTCGCCGCCGGTCAGGTTCTCTACTGTCTCTATAATGTAGTCCGGAGGCTGACTGCGGTTCGTCAGAACGATTCTGTTCACGGTTTCCAGACGCCGGGCTTCGTATTCCCTTAGCGCGTCCGCGCGATCCTCTGTCTCCGCCAACAGCTCCGAAAGGCATTCCGCATCCAGGATCGCCTGCGCGCCACCGTTCCCTCCGCGTGGATACATGGGGTGTGCCGCATCGCCCATCAGCGCGATGCGGTCCCACACCCAGCGGTCGACGGGGTCGCGATCGACCATCGGGTATTCGAGAATGAATTCGGCGTCGGCGATAAGCTGCGGAATATCGAGCCAGTCGAAATTCCAGTCCCTGAACGGCTCGATAAAATCCTCGATGCGGCCGGGCGTCGCCCAGTCGTTCGGCTTATGGTCGTCGCGCGGCTGTTCCGTGTTCCAGTTGATCAGCTGTGTGCCGTCGTCGAACTGCCGGATGGCGTAGATCACCATCTTGCCCCGCTGCACGGTACCGACGCGGTTGACGCTGGCGCCTGTCAGGAACGGTTCCCGCCGGGTCACGCCGCGCCACATGTTGATGCCGCCGAACTGCGGCGGGCCTTCGTTTGGATAGAACTGCGCCCGGACCGCCGAATGGAACCCGTCGCAGGCGATCGCGATGTCGCCCGAAACGGCCTCCGCACCCTCGAACCGGACGGTCACGCCCACCGCATCCTGATCGACGCCCGTGCATTTGTGTCCCAGCCGAACGGTGTCGGCGCCGAGC
>Ga0181590_10000604_pt1 | contig 28854 bp, 41 predicted proteins | sample 071ome_34_FD_132446 | JGI IMG/M metagenome (GOLD analysis project Ga0181590, IMG submission 132446) | Coastal salt marsh microbial communities from the Groves Creek Marsh, Skidaway Island, Georgia - 071411BT metaG (megahit assembly) | ecosystem: Environmental > Aquatic > Marine > Intertidal...
ATGAGCCTTTTTACGAAGACAGTCGCTCTCTCATGCTCAGTCATTATGTTATGGCTGAGCGTTGCCTCCAAGTTGAGTATGCAACCATAGCCGATTCAATTCGCACAGGTATGACAGATGACAACCTTGTGTATATTTTAGAAGGTGGCTTTAGAGGGTTTCACAAATTCACTAGGGAAGAGATTGAAACAGAATACAAAGAGATTGAAGAGAAGTTTTATGATCTCTATGAAACTAACAGCTTGCCATGGGAAGTGTATGATGAGGATCCACTATTGGCACTTGAAGAAGATGAGAACGGTGAGGTAGCTTGTGGCTAAACTTTATCAAGCTCTTGTGTTTGAGTTTAAGACTCTTAACGACATAGTCAACTCGGATTGTGTTTGCACAATGCAACAAATGGATCGTTGGTTGCGAATAGGGGAGGTATTACAAAAACGATATGGATACTTTGCAACGAAGCACTAAAATGGTTAGATTTGTTGATGCACATAAAGAACAGTTGCAACAAGAGGTTGCAGAGAAGTACAAGCTCTACAAAAGAATCTCCCAATTAGTGGAAGAAAATCAGCGATTGCAAAAAAAGGTTGACAGATTGCAGAGACGTGTTAATATTAAAATATAAATTAAAGAGAGGTAAAGATGTCAACAAACATTAGAAGTCATGCAAAAGACGTAGACCTAACAAGGTTTTGGGGTGGCGATCAAAGAGGGTCATGTGTTCAAATCACAACTCCGGCGAGCAAAGACTCAAAAGCAGAAGGTCGTTTTTTCGATACAGTTCAATTAACTAGAGCTCAAGCGGCGGCATTGGCGGCTGACTTGATGGAATTTTCACAAAACAGAGAGGTAGAAATATATGAGTAATCTATACAGCAACGGCAAACTCAATCTCAAGAAGATTGGGTCTAACATGGCAGAGCTTGAAGTAGGAAACACTTCAATCTTGTTTTCATATCAAACTCCAGTAGCTGGTTGGGACGATCAAGGTGCTTTCAAAAGCAGTGATTGGTTTTCGTCAACTACTACAAAACACATCAACAAATACCTAGGTGGCAAAGACATTGGTAGAGTTGTTGATCAAAAATATATTGAAAATCTTGTCAATTAGTGGTTGACAAGATTGTGAGTTGTGTTATTATTAAACTATAGAAACAAACAACAGAGAGGTATATCATGTTTGATCTTATTTGGAACGGTGAAGTAATTGATTCATTCTCTTCGGAAGCAGAAGCTGAGAAGATGAAAGCCGAATACGAAATGGCGTATGGTGGCAGTGTTAAGATTGTAGAGTCAGAAGAAGGTGTCGAAGACTACGACGACTATGACGACTATGATGACAGCATGGATGGCGATCACGAAAGTGCGTTGGCCAGCTGTGGTTGGGGCACTGATGAAGACTATGGATACTATGGGGATGACTATTAATGTCAAAACCCATTCTGCCAAAGCTCACTGAAGAACGTGCTTGGGAAGTAGGCAAGCGTCTTCAAGTCTGGGCAGATCGTAATCCAAAGAACAATTGGGTTCAGGAAATTGTCAAGCTAAAAATACAAGAGTTAAATATTAGGTTGACATATACAGGATCTATAGTATTATATTAAAATAATAAAAAGGTTAACAAGAGAGGTATTAATGAAACCAAATGCAGTTAAAATTAAGGCTGGAACGTTTGACGGGAATCCAGTTGAAGACATAGTCTTCTCACTAATTAGAGATTATCATCCATATTCCAAAGGCGGCGGATTCTATCTAGTAGATGGCAAGTCAGCTTCTGATGGAGACTTTCCACCTAAGCCGATCAGAGTAAAAGTAACTGATCCTAGCAATGCAGATTATATTGTAATTGATGGTGCTCCTAAGAAGAAGGAAGTATACACTGAAACAGATGAAGAAGCCATAGAAAGAATCCGTGAACGATTTGAAGTGCTTACACAAATGACAGAAGCCACGCAAGAAGGCAATGTGCGAGCTATGATTGTTTCTGGACCTCCTGGCGTAGGTAAAAGTTATGGTGTCGAAGAACAACTGAATAAGCAAGACATCTTTAACAAGTTGTCAGACACACCTCCTAAGTTTGAAGTTGTTAGAGGTTCTATGTCGGCTCTAGGTCTTTATCAAAAGTTGTATAAGTTTTCAAACCCAGGTAACATACTAGTGCTAGACGATTGTGATACTGTATTGTTTGATGATGTATCACTTAACATTTTGAAAGCGGCTTTAGACTCTAGTAAGAAACGTTACATTAGTTGGAACTCAGAATCTAGAGTGTTGGCCAACGAAGGTGTGCCGGATAGATTTGAATACAGAGGTTCTGTGATTATGATCACAAACATCAAGTTCAACTATGTGAAGTCTAAGAAGTTGCAGGATCACTTGGCGGCAATCATGTCAAGATGTCACTACTTGGATCTTACAATGGACTCTGCAAGAGATAAATTTCTAAGATGTAAACAAGTTATCAAAGATGGTAACATGCTGGGAGAATACGGCTTCAGTAATGAAGAAGGTCAAGGCCTGATTCAGTTTATGGAAGACAACAAAGAACACCTCAATGAGATTTCTTTGAGAATGGTAACCAAACTTGCCGACCTCAAAAAAATGTCAGATGATTGGCAGAAACTGGCCAGAGTCACTTGCATGAAGCGAGGAGCTCAACCAGGTTATGCTGGAACAAAATTCGCATCGTGATCAAAACCTCTCTTCAACGATGATGCGATAGGGTCGAACTTAACCTCTCTAGACCCGGGATCAAGGCAACTTCACAGTTGCCTTTTTTCTTTTAAAAAAGGTTGACAGATCACCAATCCATGTTACTATAAATTATAGTTAGAGAGAATTTGAAGAGGTCAAATAATGTTTCAGAATTATATGTGTTATTATGATGGTAGGTTTATAGGCACTTGTGTAGCACTCAGTGAGAACTCTGCTAGAGACAAAGCACTGAGCATGGTATACCATTTAGGGCTAGCCTCTCGTAGTTGTAGCGCCTATTCTGGGCCAAGTCGGCGATTGATAGAAGTAATTCGTTCCAGATAATGGAAGGTTTTTAGTGGTTGACAGATTGGGCTTTTGTGCTATTATTATAATATAAAGAGAGGTAAACATGAAAACATTTTTAAACACATTCGGATATATGTTAATCATATTAGGAATTATGTCTGCGGCAGGTGCCGCTGGTGATTGTGATGGTAAGTGTATGGAACTTGCTAATCCACTTTGGTTGATGGCGCTTATTGCTTTTGGCAGTTTTGTCAGTATAGTATTGGGCGGTATCTTTTTAATACAAGCTAACAACTACAACGGAGGTAGATAACATATGAAAACTGATTGCACATTTACATCAGCAGACGTGGGCAAGAACTTGTACACGAAAAAAACTTACTACACTGTGATGATTGAACAGCAAGTGATTGCCAAAGACAAAGATGAAGCAGACGAATTGTTTTTAGATCACGGTGGCATTGATCATCAAGCTGTGAACAACATATCCAAAGATGGTATGGGTGTTGAAACTGTAATCTGTGATGCCAATTACGCAGAAAGTGGTTCTACAGAATATCTAGGCAAGGTTGTCTACGAAGACGAACCGTTTGCAGTAGAAGACGGCTTGGTAGAGATTGATGCTTATGTAGAGGAACACCCAGAAGCAAAAGAGCCAGAGGTGTTTGCTGATGCCAGAGATCATCATTTAATTAATAAAAACTTAAACAAAGCAACAGGAGGCAAATAGTATGAAGAAAGTAATTCTTTCAATTATCGCTCTTGCAATGTTATCTGCCTGTTCAGCTACAACCGGAGGAATGAGTGACAGAAGTGTTAGACAGTTGTCAACAGTGGCCGGTTGTGTGGGCGGTGGCTATTTAGGTAGTCACATTGGTTCTGGATCAGGTAAGACTCTTGCAACAGTGGTAGGCACAGTTATAGGCTGTGGTGCCGGTGATGAACTAGGCAGACAAATCAACGAATCAAACCCGGAGCAGTAGTATGAGACCTTTAGCAATCTTGTTTGCAGTAGTTGGAATCATGATCAGCACCCAAGCAATGGCATGGGGTGAAAACAAATTGGGTTCCAAGTTCAATGCTCCCAGCGCCAAGAAAGACACTTACTTTCGTGACCAAGATCACAAGATAGAAGGCAAGTATTCAGAGAAGTTTGTGTTGCGTCACGGAGACTGTGGTGCCGCAGATGGGTACAGTGATTGCTTGAATGACAGAGGTCGTGTTGAAAGAATGGGCAATGAATACCATGGCAGTGAACATTGGTATCGTTTCAGTTTCTTCATTGACGACACATGGCCAACCGATAGAGAATATGCAACCATGATCATTCAAAGCAAAATCAGAGATGTGAGACCTCCTATATGGGGATTTCAGTTAGAAGATGGTAATTTGATAATAAGATTTCATCAGCTGGGTCAGTCATGCAAAATTGTAGATCATGCACAGCTGGTCAACAGATGGACCGAGATTGTGTTTTATGCCAACTTTGGAGACAAGCCATCGGAACTGTTTGAGAATGAAAATCAGAGAGCCGCAGTATGGATCAATGGTAAACGAATCAAAGCCTATTGTGGTTATTCATATGAAGGGTTAGTTCCAGATGAAAACAAAAGTTCTTGGAAGCGTCATGGCACTGCCATCAGGTACGGTATCTACAGTCACTATGTGAGTAGAGATCTTGCAACACTAAACCCTGAAATAGAATTACCGGGTTGGACTGACAAACATGGCAATGGTAACAAAAAAGACATCCTGTCAATGACCAACGATCCATGGAGCATTGATTGGCCGGTCAAGTATCCAACTAAAACTATTTGGTGGGACAACATGACTCACAAGAAAAGCAAGAAGAACATCTGGAACATGGACATGAGCATAGAAGAAACATTTACACCCACAGTGATCATGATGACACTAGAAGATGGTACCAAAAAGCCCATGAAAGTGCTACCACACATGAAAGATCATCCTAATCCCAAGTGTAAAGTGGGGCTGATTCTGGCGCAAAATTGCCAGTAATTAACCGGTTGACACATTGCCAATCCATGTTATTATTAATAATATAAACAAACAAAGAGAGGTACAAATATGTTGATGGAATCACAAGAACTTAGAAAGTTTGCCGCAGAAGGTAAGCCAGTGGTAGAGATTTGGCAGGAAGCAGTAGAAGCCTGCAGAACAGCAGTGAAACAATTCACTGACAAACACGGCGAACCCATGTATTGCGGTTTTGCCAATGTGCGTATCAGACCAGCAAGAGGTAGGTTTGTGCAGTTTCTAAAAGCAGAAGGCATTGGCAGTAGCGGATGGAACGGTGGTTACACAGTGAGCTACTATGACATGATGCGAAACCAACCTTATGGACACACACAATCAATGGACATCAAAGAACATGGTTGTGATGCTTTTGCAGAAGTGTTGAGAAAGCACGGCATGGATGCTTACATGGAAAGCAGAGCAGACTAACAAAAATTCAGCACAAGGGGCGGTTGACAGATCGTCCTTTTGTGCTATTATATTAATATAAAGAGAGGTTATATTATGGACAACGATACACAATTACAAACAGAGAAATGGTACCACACACTGTGGACATTGTATAGGACCCTGTGTGTGTTTATAGTCACAGCAGTGATCCTGTGTGTGACCCTAGTGTCTGTGGGTAAAGCCGCGGAACCCACAGCAGAATTAACAACCAAAGCTCAGCACATATTGTGGACAGAGTTGGATGCAAATGGTGTAGCTAAAAGCCAACACAATGAGGTTGTGTGCCTAGCAGAGAACATATACTTTGAAGCCAGAGCAGAATCATATTCGGGCAAAGCCGCAGTAGGTAATGTTACTCGTAATAGAGTATTAGATACTAGATGGCCTAGCACATATTGTGAAGTTGTACAACAAGGTCCTAAGAGAGAATCATGGAAGACCAAGCAACACCCGGACCTAGCTGACAGTGAACGAGTGTACTATCCTGTTAAGCACAGATGCAAGTTCTCATGGTACTGTGATGGACACAAAGACATTATATGGGCCAACTATGAATCAACAGGTGAAACCATAGAAGGCAATGCCAGAGCTTGGAGAGAATCAGTGGAGTTGGCTATAATGATTGCAGGCGACACTGACTTACAGATCAAAGACAACACAAAGGGTGCAACTTTCTACTATGCACACAATCTAGTGTACCCACACTGGGCAGATAGTAAGCAGTATATTGGTGTGTTGGGCAACCACACCTTCATGAAATAGATTCCAAAAATCCCCACCGACCATGTGATTTAGCCGGGGTCAGGAAACCTGGAGAGCTGGGCTAGTGGCAAGCAGAAAAAAACTGGGTACTATATGAGGCGGTGAGGTTGAGTAAATACACATGCACACAATAGATGAACGTGCAAACAAAAATAAACAAAATAGGCATAACACTAGGCAAACACAGGCAAGCAGGTGCGGACAATTACAAAACAGCAGAGCTGGTTTAAAACTGAGTTGACTACGGAAACTTGGTTTTGAGAAAAATTACGCACTAAAAATTTTTAGGCAAAACTATAGGCGGTGAAGTTGCAAACTGTGATTTTACGCAATGGCGCTAACAATTAACAACTGGAAACGCACTTTGCACTACACACTGACACTGAGGTTTTGTACACTGACAACTGTGTGTGCGGTAACGAACCTACCAATCTGATCACAGCAGACGCAACTGTGGTATCCACTGTGTGGTATTAATATAATAAAAAACTGTGCGAAGCACGACCCTCTCGGGGTCTTCAATTTGTATGAGCGTAGCGAACATGATCCACTGTGGTTATATGCTGACTAGGGTTGTGTGGGTCAACTGTTTATAATAGACACTATAGGAGTCAATCCATACTGTAGCAACAGCAACACACTCACTGTCAACAACACAGCTATAAACCATGCTATCACAAGCTCTTTGACTGCTTTACGTACAGGTACTTTATGCATACTAATAGTTAGTCACAGTGTGTTAATATCCGGGTTTTTTTAAGGGTTTGATCCTGGGTGTGTACTTTGACTATGTTTTTGTTTAGACCCCGCTGTATGACGCTTAAAAACAGTTTAAACAGGTACTATGCTGGCTGTTTAGGGTGTCTACTTTACAGCACTGTTTGACACAGTGGAAACTATACCTGTGAGCTGTGCGAACAGGCTATACCGTTCGCTTTATAATGTATTAACTACGATTTCCTTTAAAAATCGTTGCACATACTATTTTGCGTTAAAAAGCCCCCGCCCTACTTAAAAACTTCTAATACACATACAAATTTACTAATACACATACAAATTTACTAATACACATACAAATTTTAATTAAGCACATACATAATATTAAAAATTTTTAGCCGCATACAAAATATAAGAATACACATACAACACATACAAAAATTTCGCATACAAAATTTTCTAATACACGCCTTGCAAATTTTAATTGACAATCCGGTGATTTTTTGTTATAGTGTAAACACAATGCAACGATATCAAGAAGACAAAGTCAGAATACAATGCACTGACAATAACCAATACGTAGATGCTGTAATAGTATCACGTAATCAGTTTGGTATATTAATGATTCTAGCAAATGGTGATATTAGATTAACATTTAAAAAAAAGCCAAACAAGAATCTTTATGTGGCTTCCAAAGGAGGATATGAGTTTGTCTACAATCCAACTCAGTAAAGACATTACTGCTTGGATCAAGCAGTATGCTCAAGACCACAACATACAATCGCTAGTTGTAGGTATATCTGGAGGAATTGACAGCTCTGTTGTGAGTACTCTGTGTGCAGAAACACAGATGCCTGTCCATGCTGTCACAATGCCAATCCAACAACACAACGATCAACACACTCTCAGTATTGATCATGGACATTGGTTAGCAGAACGTTATTCAAATGTGACTCATCATATGATTTTGTTAGATCGGTTGTATAACACTTTTGTAGATCTAATGCCTAAACAATGTTTAAATCAACATGCCTTGGCTAACACCAAATCAAGATTGCGTATGGTCACACTGTATCAACTTGCTGGCAGTTGCAAAGGCATTGTAGTTGGCACAGGAAACAAAGTGGAAGACTTTGGTGTAGGGTTCTATACCAAATACGGTGATGGTGGTGTTGATATTTCTCCTATTGCTGATTTATTAAAATCTGAAGTATGGCAGTTAGGTAAAGACCTTAACATACTACAATCAATAATTGATGCACCACCCACTGACGGCTTGTGGGAAGATGGCCGCACGGATAAAGATCAATTACACGGACTGACTTATGATCAATTAGAACATGCTATGACATTACATGATGACATACCAACAGAATATGGTCATTCTCTAGAAGATAAAGATCTTTTATCCAAGTACTTGCAAATTAGAAATCCTAATTTACACAAAATGAGTCCCATACCAATTTACCAAAGGCATAAGTAAAAAGATCTTTATGATTGATATTACAATAATATTATTTTTTATAGGAATATTTGTAATAAAAAAACTGTTATTAGACTATGTAAAAAAGAATCATTAATATGAGCGAACTACAAGATAAGATCAAGCAACGTATGGACATTCTTCAAATGTGGATGGAAGAAAATTATCATATGAGACGTCCTGATGTTGTTGAAGAACATATACAAACTATTGATAAATTTTGGTCTGTGATGACAGACGAAGATAAAGATTATATACATGGTGCTCGATATGCCATTGAACAAAAAATGAAGTGGGATGTTAAAAAATAGAGTATACTACAAAGTAACAGTAACCAGAGGCTCGTGCGAAGCAACAGTTTTTTGGACAGAGTCCACTTACGAAAAATTAATGAAATCGCTTGACATTTTAGATAAAAATGCTAAACTAGATGCAATAGAGTTAGAAATGATATCAAAGAAAGAATATGACAATAGAACCGATTAAAGAAAAACTAGACGATAAAATCAAAGCACTTAATTCAAGTCGTGTTTACAAAAAAGTCACACCAAGAGGTGATTTGTCTTGGTATGTCAAGTGGATAGCAAGTGCATTTATTCTTATTGCAGTTGCGGCCAGATCAGCAGGAACACTGCCTGTGATTGATTTATGGATGAGTTTGTTTGGAACTTTGGGTTGGTTTTGTGTTGGTATGATGTGGCATGACAGAGCTTTGACTATGTTAAATGGAACCTTAGCAACACTGTTGTTAGTTGGACTGTTTAAGTATTATTTTGCTGTATAGGATCAATTCTATATTCACTGATCAAGCAATTAGTATCTTGCAGTAACATTTGTTTTATCACATCACAAACTACATCTAAACTCATTAGTGTTCTGTCTGGGTGTTTTTCGCTAACCTGTTTGGTTTGCAAACTACCAAACGATAGATATGTTACTTTAATAGGATGATTTTCCCAAATACTTCTCTGTGATAATGAAAGCGAATATTCTCTTAATGCTTTTTTCTCTGTAGGATAAACCCAGCTAGTTGCTTTGTTATTTCTATCAGCAGTTGATCCTATATTAATTATTCTACCAAATTTTTCTATACTGTCCCAATATTCATATACATCTTTTAACAAGTTAACTTGATGAAAATGATAAAGAGCAGAGTTATTAATAAACACATCATAGTTGCTAATATGCTGTGCAAATTCCCTACGTTTACTAGCAGTATCTAATCCCCATCCATTTTCTCGAGAAAAGAAATCTGTTTTATATAAATCTTCAGTATATGAATTAGTAGTTGTTTGATGCCAGGCTTGGGCTATACCGTAATTTGGATTTCCTGTAAATGCAATTTTCATTCTTTTAATTGTCCAATAAATCTCATTTGTTTTCTAATTTTTGTTGCACTGATGTTGTGTATTTCTTCTCCTAGATCATGTTGTGTAAATGTGTAACCTACTCCACGACCGTAACTGATATCTACAATGTTTGGTACTTCCATGACAATATATTTTTCACCATAGGCATACCCTGCCTTATATAATCCTTCTTTTATATTTTTCTTTACTTCATTTACATCAAATGGATTATCTGTTTGTGCTACTGTTCTACCTGCACCAGCATCTTCACTTATAATACCACTAACATCTCGAATCATAATACACACTTGGCCTGTTTCTGCTAATGCTTTTTTAAATAGAGCTGTGTGGCCATCGTGCCATGGTTGCCATCTACCTAGCATTTGTGTTGTTGGTTTTTTAGGATCAAACATTACTTCTCTCCATATATGTTGATACTACTTTAACTAGTTCTTCGTGTGTGTTGCTAAACCATGCAGACACATGATAATCATATTCATCTTTTTCTAATGGTTCAAACATATGATTTGTATCTTCATATTTTCCTAATTTTATTGTATCCATCCAAACTGTAAAATCAGCATCAAAGAATTCTCTAGTAGCCCGTGTAGGACATATAAAATCTGCAACTGCAATCTTACCTGCTTTAACAATACCGTCTGATAAGAACTTCATTCTCATTGCTTGGCGCATACGACCATCAAGAGTAAAATCCCAATCATTATATTCTTTTCTTATTTCATCTGCATTTAAAAATACGCCGCCGATTAATTCTGCAAACGGTTTTCCTAACGTTGTTTTACCTGCACCGGGCAGTCCACATATTAATATCTTCATTTATATTTTTCTTTCAAATCGGTTATACGTAATTTTAGTTCAATTAATTTTGGAGATAAGTCTCTTTGTAGGCTGGCGATAAATTCAGCATAAGCCTTGTGCAATCTCAATCTTATTTGAGATGCTCTATTCATTTACTTTTTATTCTGTTGTTGTGCTTTTAAAACTTTTTTAAAAAGTTTGTCTTGCTTTTTCTTAGCCATGTCTAGTCTTAATTTGCTAACTCTATTTATAAAATTAACACCGTATAAATGATCAAACTCGTGTTGGAAAACTCTTGCGTCCCAGTCTGTGAATTCTAAATTTTGTTTATCGCCCTTGATATCATAAAACTCAACTGCAATAGATTGAGCTCTTTTGACTTTTAAAAACAATCCAGGAAAACTCAAACAACCTTCTTCGCCTTCAATAACTTCTTTGCCAGCGGCAATTACTGTAGGATTAATTATAGAAAACTTTTCACCAAATTTGTTAGTCATAACAAATATTTGTGCGTCTAAGCCAACTTGATTTGCTGACAATCCAACGCCATTTGATATATTCATCAACGTAATCATTTGATTTTCAATTATTTTAGCATCATGCTCTTCGAAGTCAAATGGTTTTACTTCAGTAGTAAGCCATTTATCAGGATAAAATATTAATTTCATAATTTCTACTTATATATAAAAGGGTCTCGTTTTTTTAATTCTTTAATCTTTTTCTTGTATGCTCTATGTATTTTATACTCGATCCAAAGATTTCGCAACCAATTAATTAACTTCATTTGTTCTTCCTTTTTAGCGTTTGCTATCATAATATTTATCATGATAAATATTTTTTTTGAATAAAGGAAAACTGTAATGTCTAACAACACTTACTGTGCGGCACTGTGGCATAGTATATTTTATAAAGAGTTACCAACTGTTACTACTAGGCCGTGTTGTGTATTTCAAGAAGTTGTTAGTAAAAGTTCAAAAGTTGAAGATTATATCAATAATGAAAATCTTGCCAAGTATCGCCAACAAAGTTTAAACGGTGAATGGCCTGACCCGTGTATTCGATGTAAAACTAAAGAAGATTTAGGATTATCAAGTGACCGTCTACAAGAGAATCAAAAACATGGAGTAGAATCAGTTGACGATTTAATTAACGCAAAACCAGTAATACGTTCAATTGAATACCGGCCTGGTAATATGTGTAATTTAAAATGTCGAATGTGTATGCCTAGTGATAGTTATCTAATACAAAAAGAGATACAACAATATCCAGAAATTCTTAAAGACAAATATCGTCATGATCATTATAATGAAGAACTACATGAATTTTATCGGTCGTATGATCCAAATGAAGTAGAATTAAATTACAATCTTTTATCAGAAGACTTGATAAAAAATATACACGAACTAAAAGTTATTGGTGGTGAGCCAAGCATAGATAAAAATATACACAGTGTATTAGAATGGATAATTGAAAAAAATTATTCAAAAAATATAAAACTAAAGTACACAACAAATGTAACTAATGCAAATAAAAAATGGTTAGATTACCATCATCATTTTAAAAGCAATCGTATTACTTTTAGTTTAGATGCTACGGGTAAAACATACGAATACATAAGAACACCAGCGAAGTGGAAAGCAATAAAACAAAATTTAGCTATCTATAAAAATGAATTTCCTGATGCAATGACTAGTATTAATATGGTGTTTAGTTTATTCAATTGTTTTACTGTTGATGACTGGTATAATGAATTATTAAATGAATGTTTTCATGATGATTCAATGATAAACATAAATCATACTAGTCAGCCGTATCTAAGACCATCAACTTTACCAGAAAAATACAAAGACTATATTGCTAATAAACTAGATAGATTATCAGATAGTCTTCTTAAAACATCAATGCAACGATTACTGTATATTGATCAACCAAAAAATAATAGTGCTAACTTAATAGAATTTAAAAAATTTGCACTTGGTTTAGATAAAATAAGAGGAACAGATATAACAAGTTTAGATCAATCTTATGAATCGTTATTATCTGATATAGGTTAATTTTCTAAAACTTCCATTTTGGTTTTACGATAATTATAAGACCCACATATATTAAAACATTCTTGACATCGAGGTTTATTTCCACTCCAACCTTCGGGTAAGTAATTGATAAAATATTCTGAATTTAAAATTTGTTGTATTGATAATTTATTTAAATCATTAAACTCTTGTCCGTATATTGATGTTACATTATTCCAATAATATTTAAAATCATTATCATAGATTCTAACACCATCAAAATAACAGCAAGGCCATAATTTAAAATCATGACTAATATATAAGTATCCTTGTTCAATACTTTTACAATTAATGATTGTCTTGTCAGCTACTCTTTGTTCTTTGTTAGAAACTTAGCTAAACTACTTGGTTCTAATAAAAAACCTGACTTTGTAACATAATGAACTACTGAATTAATCTTATTAGAGTACGCATCTGATTCTACAAATTGTTTTCCTCCATTAGGAAAACGATTGGTATGAAGAATTCTAAATTTTTTAAAATTCATTTCTTTTGATAATTTTTTAGCGGTATCTATCTGGTGCTCATTGTGTTTGAATACAATAAATTTCCAACTAGCATAACCACCAGCATTAATGAAATTACGAGCATTATCCATAATTTTTTCATAACTAGTATTAATTCTATATAAACTGTTAGTATCTGACAAGCCATCTATACTAAACTTTACTTCTAGTTTGTTATCATGCAATTGACTCAAAACACCAAGCTCTTTCCAAAAATCAACAGATTTGATTCCTCCATTGGTGTCAACAGTTATTTTTTTATAAAAGCTAACTGCATATTTTAAAATGTCTAGTATACTTGGACAAGCAATTGGGTCACCATATACTCCTCCTAATGTTAATTCAATATTGTTAGTTAAACTTCCTAACTCATCTGTAACTTTTTTAAAATTTTCATAGGTCATTGACCCTAGTGGTAATTCATTTCGAACAGTGCTAGTACCATACACATGGCGACTGCATAATGGACATCCAGCATTGCAAAGAGAAGTTAATCCTATCTCAAGTCTTCTAATATCAGAAACAGATATGAATTTATTGGGGTTTTGTTGCATACACTTTATCTACTTTCATTTTTCGGTAGTATGTACACACTTGAACCATAACTGGTTTATTATCACCATCGATCATTTGTTCATATAAAGGATCAGAATGTGCTGGTCTTCCGCAGTTAGCACAATAATCATTTGATTTAGTTATTGTTTGATTTAGATTTATTTCTGCTGACTTCATATAAGAACTCCTTGAAATAATTTATTCATTTCTGGAAAAACTGCATTAAATTTTTCATGCCGTACAATGTCAGTTCTTTCAATTTCTTTTAGTAATTTATTATAATGTTTTGGTTCTGCTTGTTGCATCATAAAATTAATTATTTGTGTAAAATCATAATCGTTGTGGTCAATGAGTTTATCCTTGATTTCAAGTTTTTGTGTGTATGGCAAACAAGTTATATTGTAATGTTTTGGTTCATGTAAACTGTTTAGGTACACACTGTAATCTATAGTTTTTGCCCAATCTAAAAACTCTGGCAAATAAAAAATATTAAACACATTAACAGTATGACAGATACTTAAAGTCAGCTTATCAGATCTATGTTCTTTAAAGATTAACATGTTTTGTACCACGTCATTCCATTTAGCAGGGTGTCGTTGATATTCAAAATGTTTACCAATGCCATCAATACTAAAATGTACATCAACAGATTTAAAATATGGCCAAATATTTTGTAAAGCATTCATTGGTAATTGTGTACCGTTTGTGTTGTAATGTAATGTAATTTTATGTGCTAGGTTTTGTTTTTTAATTTTTTCTAATAGATCAAAATGTTCTTGAATCATAAAAGGTTCACCGCCGGTAAAATCTAAATGTTCAATATGTGGAAGTATTTGTTCAATGTTTTCCCAAAACAATTTTGATTTTTCGGGCCAATCAAGTCTCTCGTATTCTTGTACAATTCCATCTAACAAATCAAATCTTTTTCTTTCAGCTATCCACTTTGAGCTGTATTGTGGCGAGCATATTCTACATTTGAGATTACATATATTTCCTAATTTTAAATCAAGGTATTTTGGTTTACTTTCATCATTAAAAATAACTTTATCATTGATATGATGTTGGTACTTTTTATTATCTCTAATTCGTTTAGAATCTTTTCCTGATATTTCTTCCATCCAGCATCTATGGCATCCACGTGGCTGTGTCCCGGATAAAAAACGCTTTCTTACTTCGTTTAATTCATCACTGTTCCATATATCATCTATGCTATCTTTTTGTATTAAATACTCTTGACCATTTGACTTTTTTAGTGTATCTTTATACATACAACATGGTTTAACAGTTCCATTGGGTTGCACTTCCAAGGCTGTCCATGGAAGTATACAAAAATTATTAGGAAATTTATTATTCATGTTTACTATCTCTTGTATCGGTTGTAGTTGGACCCAAGGTCTCGACATACCTTATACTAATACTTATCCTTATATATTACATGAAGTATTAAACAATAGCAATACTAAAAATAAAATGATCAATGCTGGAAGAAGCGGATCTAGTTGGATTAATTATCCGCAAACACTACAGTATATACATAAGAAATACAATCCTGATGTTTATGTAATACAACACACAACACCTGATAGAGGAATGTTATTATTCTCAGCAAACAAAGAAAAATATCAGCAAATTACTAGAGATCATGATGTTTATGACAATTATATACAATTATGGGATAACACACAAAGCTACTATCATTTAACTGTGGGCATGGCAGAACAGTTTTTACAGAATCCAAAATCTGCACTAGTAGATCATATGTTAAATGAAATACAAAGAAAAAGTTCGTTGTTGCCTGGAAATATAATAGAACGTGTCAAGTATTGGTACGAACACGAAAGGCATCATCCATTGACTTTTGATAAATTTGAAGAAACAGTTGATTACTGTGATATGTATGTAAGAAGATTAGGAAAAAAGATTATTCATGTGTTTTGGTTAGATGATAGTTTTGTTGTTGATGTTCCGACCAATCAAATTATTGTGCAACGACAGTTAAAAGACTTTGATAAACTTGTTGTTGATGATGGATATCATTTTGATATCAATGGAAATACGAAAGTTGCTGAACTAATAAAAACCTTAATATTTTAAGGGTACTAACACCCCACCCGGTTGCTTTAACCCCACTGTACGACCCTTAAAATGCGTCGAATTTTGTGTTATTTTATAAAATCTGGTAGTTTATGTAGTTCTGGGAATATATCTCGCCAATTTTCTTTTCTAAGACTATCTAGGCGTTCTGTACTGCTTACCCATTCTTTTATTTTGTGTGTATAGTCTGCTTCGTCTAAAAATTTAATAAGAGCATCATATCTTTTACTTTTATTTTTTGTATTTGTATCCATCCACTCTTGTGCTTTACGATATTTTTCTCTTAGGTCATCTTTCATTACTTCAGGTAGTATTTGTATTCTCAAATAGTTTGGAGTCAGTAATGGATTAATTAAACTGCCTTCATTTTGTATCCATCCACGCTTGTACCAATCAATATGAAAATCAGGAACATGAAAACTATTGAATACATCTAGACATGTTGCTAAAAAGAAATAAGCTCTAGGACAAATGTCAAACATTCTTCTTCTATTTGCTTCCACTTGTTTCCATGATTGCCCTTGACGTAAAAATTCGCCACGCTCATGGCTGGCATCTAAACTAGCACCAATTTCAACATTTTCAAATTTATCCCATTCACGCATAACGTCAACATCTTTATATGTCATTTGACTAAAGTTTGTATTATACTTTAATTTGACATGAAACATTTTCTTTTCCACAAGACGTTTTAGAATTCTATAATGTTCTTCCATGATAAGTGGTTCACCGCCTGCAAAGTATATTTCTTCCAAACCATCCATATATGGTTCAACTTTTTCCCAAAATGTTTTTTCATCTTTGTAAGGTCTAATAATTTTTGGCTGTTCTGGTTTACCCCAAACTGCTGAATGATCTTCATACCAACTAGATGACAAATCAGGGCCACATGTTCTGCATTTAAAATTACAGATGTTTGAAAATCTAAAATCAATATAAGGCAAATTAACTTTGTCTACACTACCATCTTGTTTAGTTGATTCAACAACGTCCCAGTGATTTGCTAGATGCTTGTTTGCCCATTGTCTGGTGGTAGAAATATTGTTTCTTTCCATTTCCATACATCTAGTACATATTTTACTTGATTTGCCTGCTAGTAAATCTTTACGTAACTGTTTTTGTTGATCACTGTTCCATGCTTGTTCTAACGTTGTTTCTTTGAGATTACCCATAGGCATGTTACTAGGACTCATACAGCAAGTTAATATTCTTCCATCGGGCCACGTGTGTAAATGTGTCCATGGGATCATACAAAATGTTTTTGATTCAAGTGCTTGTTTTTTATTCATTAATTTTATCAGTCCACTGTGGAACATTGATAGTTCTTGCAAGTGTTGAATTTTTATTTAATGCTAATGATATATCTGGTCTTTCATAAAACATCTCCCAATCTTCAACAGTCATATTCATAAGAGTTTCTAAATCTTTTAGTAGTCCTATCCATCTTTCGTTATAAGATAAATTATCCCATTCGCTATAATTTAAACCTAGTTCTTCCTCAAACAATTCAAATCCTAATTCTTTGAGATATGTAATCATTCCCCTAGGACCATGTGGTAAGAAAACTTTATGATAGAAAAGTGGCTTCCATGTTTTTTCAGTAATAAACAAACTAGTATCACTAACAATACTTTCATTGACTATTTCAAACCCTGCATAATGATATTGGCTTGGTAATACATCTTGGTTGTGTGCTTGATCAATTGAGTTATTATCAAAATCAATTAACATTTCTTTGCCTTTAAATATCATATCTTTATAAAAATTGCTTGGTAAAACTCCATATCTGTTTAGCCAAGATATGTAACCAAACCGGTCTTGATTGCTAGAAATAAGCTGATTTACCATTTTTGCACGATGTGGTTTTGCCGCGGCATTTAAACAAATAAATCTTGATAATATATTATGATGTAATTTTGGTTGTTTTATATTTTTGTTGTTAGCATATAGTTGTGTTCTTTTTAACAATGCTAACGGGTGTGAAATAGGTACAACAGGAGGGGTTGAAGCACCGACTCCTTTAAACCAATCATTAAGATTTTTTTCTAAGTTCACGTCTGACATAACAAGAAATATTTGTTCTTTTGGCCAATTCTTAATAACTTCGTGTATAGTTGTTAAAAAATAATCTTTCTGATTAAAATGTATTTCACCTTCTAGTGTTCTCATTAACACTATATTATACTTGTCTTTTTTATCTTGATTTTCGTTGATCCACTTTCCTGCTGATCTCACAAGGCCTTCAACAGTGCTTTTGTTATGATCCATGCTATCAAGATCAAATAATTTAATTTCCTTTTTCATTGTTTTGTTCCTTGCTGTTATTTAACCTATTAATTATTTGCTGTGCTTGTTTATTAGTTAGTGTAGCCCAGCTTGTAATTTCTTCTATAGTTCTTCCACAACCTATGCATACATTATTACTATCTAGTGTACATGTGTTATTACACGGGGATTTTACTGTATGTCTAGCCATTCAAATAATTTATTAAAATATTCCTCTTTGTTTAAGTTAAGAAAATGATTTCGATTATGCAATAAACGATCAAATATTTTCCAATAATCTTTATGTACAACTTCAATTGGCCATGCACATGTTTGTTTAACTTGTTTTAATACGTTATCAATTCTATCTCTTGAGTTTTCCATGGCGTCATATGACTCATCAAAAAATCCATTAAATGTTTGATATCCTGTGTCTTTTAGATATTCTAATGTACCCCGAGAGCCTGCAACTAAAAAAGGATGTAATTGTAATATTGGTTGGTATACTTTTTCAGTAATAAACAGCGGGTCGTTTGGAAAGCTATCACAAACAGTTTCATTGATTAAACTAAAGTAAGTATCATAGTAATGCTTGGCGTCCATTCTTCTTTGATTTAAATCTATATTAATAGAGTCTGCATCTTCATCTAAAACAATTGGTGTTTTTTCAAGAAATAGTTCCATGTCTGTTTTGATTTCATTTATATTTTCGTTGTTTGTAAAATCTCTAATATTATGAGGTACTCCTGGTGTGAAGTATCTATTTAAAAAACTAGTATATCCGTGGTTGTTTAATCCGTGTTTATAAATTTGACTCATTATATAAATTCTATGAGGCCTTGGATTAGCATTTCTACAAACAAATCTTTTTGGTCTTATTCTGTCTTTATCTAATAAATCTTCATGTACTAGTTCAGCCGAAACGTCAATTTCGGTCATTCTGTTTCTACTAAAATACATTCTATTAGTTTCTAGCCAGTAGTTTAATTCAAAAATGTTTAACCCAAATGTTTTTATTTTTGATTGTATATTTTTTAATTTGCAGTAGTCTTTGAAATTTTGTTCAATTCTTAAATCACCAAATACTAGATGAACTTTTTCTTCCGGAATATTTTTATCTGCTAAAGTATACATAATATCATCAATAAACCGTGGCATTGATAGATTGAAGCCTTCGCTCGGAAACCATAATAATATGTTTACGTTTTTATTAAACTTTATAGTATTTAATACATCCTCGTCAATATAATGAAATACATTTTCATAAAAGAAACTTAAATCAATCCATTCTGGTTGAATATGATACCAAAACTTTTCTTTGTGATGTAATGCTTGATCTGGTTTGCATTTATTGTAGGTTATTCCAGCATAATCTAACAATTCCTCAAGATATTGATATTTTACATTGCCGTAATTTTTAAAATGTTCTTTGTTACGTTTCCAAAAAGGTATACTGTTTGGTAATGCACCAAGTTCTTTGTCCCAGGTTTGATATATTAAATTAAGATGCATTGTTAATCCATTTTTTAACTAGTTGTTCTGCAAATGCTTGATGGCATTCTGTTGATGGATGTCCTACCATAGTTTTTTTACCATTTAGTATAGCCCAGCCTTGTGGTGGATTGTTTATGTGATCCTCGTGCAACGCACCTGTATATCCATTGTCAATACCCCATTCACTTAATCCTCCGGTTGCTCCATGGAACCAAACGTGATTCCAATCTATACTACTATACCAAAAACTAAGTTCTTTGTTTCTAAATATAATTTCTTTTCGTTCTGGACTTAATTCAGATTGCCAAAAAAATGTTTTATGAGTTACGTTTTGTTGATAACATTGTGTTTGGAAATTTCTTATAGCAGACAACGTTCTTAATATTTGATGTGTTTCGTTATAACAATACTTCATATAATTTGTAATAGGTTTAGAAATACGTGAGTCTATATCTCTGGCCCATTCTATATCTCCTGTACTTTTTAACCAAGTATAATTTTCATTTTTTATAACAGCATCACTATCAAAATCTATAAGCTCATCGCTAATCAATTCGTAACGATCAATACCTGATATTTGTAGTATAGCATAGTCAGGATTGTGTTCGTACACTGCACGTGATATATTCCTAATATTCATTTCATTGCCACCGCCACCTTCTGCAACATTAATTAAGTCATACTGGTCTTTGAGATAGTTTGCCCAACTATCTGGGGCGTGTGTAAAACTACAACCTGATGTTACAATTTTCATAATGCTTGATAAATTTCCTTTAATGTGTTTTGTGAATTCTTTATTAGTACTGCTTTATTATACTGTACAATGCTTTCAAAATCAACATAAGATTTCATTAATGCAGTTTGCAAAGAGTATATAATCATATCCAATCTACTTTCGTGATCAACCATGGTATCATAGGTTTCGTCTATTACATGACCAAATGTTTTATAACCTCTTTGCTTTAAATTATCTAAGAAATACGGAGTACTTGCCACAATAAAAGGGTGGCAATTTGCAATAGCTCTATAGGTTTTTTCGGTTGGATGAAATTCTTGATTGTGTTCAAAATGTGTTTCTGCAATTAAACTAAAATTGGTTTTTTGATACAATGATACGTCATATGGATATCCAAGATAATGATCACTATCTCTTTGTATATTATCTGGACTTTCTTCTATGTCAAACAGCGTACAAACACCATTATCATATAGGTTACTGCTAATTAGAGCGTCATACAGCGGCTTTCTATTCATCTTGCCAGCTTTACCTCCTAAAAATAAAAACCGTGTAATACCGCTGTTAGTAACAGCAATATCACATTCTTTTCTTACAAATAATCTATGATATGCATCAAGTTCAAATTGATCTACAATAATATTTTTACCATGGTTAATAAACTTATTAAAACTACTTAAACTAAAAATTGTTATATCCTGTGTTGGAGATAAACTGTTAAACTGTGTTACTAAATGTTCATCGTGTAAATATGGATGTTCTCTAACATAACTATAGATAATTGGTTTTTGAATATCTTTAAAAACTGGTTTGTTTTCACTAGATGCAATTTCTACATAGTCTGCTTGATTTAAATCATTAACATACTCAACATCAATAAATCTAGTTATTGATTCTAAACTATACCAATATTCTGGATGCCTATATATCTTTAACATTTAATTCTTTTTTTATTTTTTCGAGATCAAGATTCATTGCAAGGTTTCTATTCCATGCTAGTTTATCAGTTACTGAATAAAATTGTTTTCTAATATCTTCAATATCTTTTTTACAAAACTTTTCAAGCTCTACTAGTGTATCGTTACTATAATCAAAAAATTCTTCGTATAATTTAAATCCTAATTCTGTCAAATGCTTATAATATTTTTCTTTATCTCCTACTCCGTAATATAAAAATAATTGATAGTTTAATATTGGTTTCCATGTTTTTTCAGTAAAGAAAACATGTTCATCTTCGTGTGTTTCATTGATAATATTTAGATAACTATTTTTATAAATCTCAACCGGAATTGATTTGTCATCATTGTTTAGTTCTTCTGCAGATTTATCTAAGTAATAATTTGTATAGTCTGTTTGTGTGTTATAACCATGATCATAATTACCTACCAGACTTACATAGTTATTTTTAATTAGATTGTTTTGTTCACAAAACCTAACAAACTTAATTCTTTTGTGTTTAATTGCACCATTAAGACTACAAAAATGTTTTTTTCTAAAAAAGTAAAGTTTATCAAGACACACATTTTTTCTCTGTATATCTAAAAAATGATAAGGATAATATTTAATATTATTACAAAAAGGTAATACTTTTAAGTCAAGATTAGCACTTATATATGTTATTCTATCTTTGTCGTAGTCAGACAACAGTTGTTCAATTTTATGCATAACCGGAGTGCCATCTGACATTTCGGGGCCAGGATAATCAGCTTCATACGGTTCATATATTATTATATCTTGATCTTCTTTTGATAATCCTGGTAGTGGATTATTACAAAATAATTCTGGTCTATTGTTGCTAGGTGTAGCATGATAAAAAGGGTAATTAAATATCTTCATCTTGTTTTATCCATGGTTCTATTATTGATATAGCAAATAAATATTGAAATTCTGTTGCAGGGTGCCCGCCCGGCATTTGATCATCACCTTTGTCTTGACACCATTCTTTTAACCCACCTTTGCCTTTAAAAGTCCACCACAATTCTTTATCAATTAGTGGTTCAAGATGTTTTGTCATTTGGTAATCAGTATGAAACAAATCATGATCCCATGCTTTAAAGTTTAATAACTCAATGCCGCGATTAGCACAAAATTCTTGTACTAATAAAATAGATTCAAATGTTTTCATCATTTGATTTTCTCTAGTATGATAGTTTTTAATATATTCTTTTACTAGCTGGTTTACAATATCACTACTAGTGTTCCATGTGTCGTATCCGCCACCTGGTTTAATAAAACTACCATGAGTACTACAATGCCATTCTCCTGTTAATATTTGATTTGTAAATCCAGCATGATCCTTCATTTTATTATAGATATCCATATATAATGGATGTTCTTGATTGACATACAAACTGAATCTATTTGGATCACTCCAGCCAATAGCAACATGTGTTGCTTCAACTTTTTGTAAACCTGCAATAATATTTCTAGCAATTAGTTCGTTGTCGCTAGCCATTTCAGCAACGATATGTGTTTCTGCTATCCATTCTTTTATATGATTAGGCCAAGCAAGATTTGTTTCTGTTAAATGTGCTGTAAAACTATCTCCGCCTGCTACTAAAATATTAGTCATTTAACATAATATCCTTAATTGCTTTTCTTACTGTTCGTGCTCTGCTAAACAGTACTTTTTGATTGTTGTTTGCTATGTTTAATGCCTGTACCGACACACCTGTTTTACAGATATTTTCTACGGTATCTATTGCTTTTACCATTCGTAATTCAGCATCTAATTCTTTATCATACGATTCATCAAACCATGGATTAAACGTCTGATATCCATAGTCACATAACTGTCCAAGATAGTTAGGTGTTGATAGAACAACAAACGGATGGCCATTGCCAATTGCTTTAACTAACTTTTCACTTAAGAAAAATTGATTGTTACAACTTGAATGTCCTGAATGTGTTTCACTAACTAAACTCATAAATGTTTGTTTGAATAAATTAACATCATAAGGATATCCGCTATGATGTTTCCCATAAAGACTATTGCTTTTGGTTTCATCAATGTTTTCCCAACTGTGCGGCCACCACCGCCAAAATCTTAACCAGTCGTGTTCATTAATAATATCTTTGACTAACTCATAGTACTTGTCAGCATTAAAAAGTCTTAAATCTTCTTGTGTTCTATATAAATTAATTAAACCGTGATCAATTAATTTTTTATTCCATAAATGCACTACATGACGTAATCTCATAAACTTATGAGGTTTTCCATTCATATCTAAAAAAGTTCTACTTGGGTTAGTTAATTGATGAGCTTGTACACAATCAATTTCTTTTTGTTCAACTCTGTGTACAAAATCTAATTCAAAGTATGGAACATTTACTGCTGACACATTTGCTTCGGTGATGTTTGTTAAATGGTCGCATGGATTACCATAAAAATAAAATATTTGATTTGGATTAATACCATGTTTTTTAACAGCTTCCAGTCCAATTTTGCTTTGCATTTGTACCCATGAATCGTGTTCAAATGGAAATTCTCTCATATAGCATATAGCAAGTTTAGCCTGACCTAACTTTAAATAAGGAAGCATATTTGCAGTTATATTGCCATCTGCTGTGTGTTCCCAAAAGTTTTGTACATTGGTGCCATATGTTGCTATTTCGTACCAAAACTTATCACCGCCGAGTGGTGGCTCGGTTAACAAATATTCAACATCATCTTTTAAAAAACGAGACACTGTTTCCATTGGCTCGTACTGCCCTACGTAAATTTTTTTAATTTTTATTTTACTCATTTAGTAATCCAACTCTATCAATTGCTGGTATAATAATGTTTTCAGCATATTTGTTATGTTGATCTGGTGTTGGATGATATCCTTTATCCAAATCTTGTTGTAACAAATTGGTATTCTCAACACACCAATCTCCTAAGTTAGGTAACCAGTTGTTTAAATTAATTTTGTTATACAATGTTTTACTATATTTTTCTAATCTATAATTGTCTAATTCTTTTTTCCACCAAAACATTAGGTATTTGATATTTTTTGCTTCGCAGTAATACTGTACTCTTAATATATTTTCAAAAGTTTCAACTAGTGCTTGTTCGTGTGAATAAAAATATTTTGCATATGGTTTTACAAATTGATCATGAATTAAACTTGAAGATCCAGAATGTGCTATGTTGTTCCCTCCAGTTTTAATCCAAAAATTTTCATTTGCAACTGCTTCTGTTTCTGGTGCATGATAATCTCCTGCCCAGTCTGGCCAATGTCCTTGTGATGCTTTAAAATCATTATACAACGGATGACTATTATCTATGTAATAACTTTGTCTGTGTATACCAGACCATTGACAAATTAATGCAACGTTATTGTGTTTGTCAAGCTCGTGTATAACTGATCTTGCAATGTAACTATTACTAGCGGCACAGGAACCAACATTTATAGTTGCATTGTGTTTGTCTTTTATAGAACCCGCCCATGTAAATTCGTTGTTGTATGTAAAAGAACAACCACCTACTACTAACTTTTTCATCATTCTTTATACTCGTTACTACCTGGGTTTGCACCTTGTGGTTTCAATACCCAACCTTCTTCTTTTGCTCTCTGTTCTAGCTCTTGTTTGTGTAATGAACCTTTTGTTGCATCACCATCATATAATTTAACTGCTTCTGTTTGAGTTTCAGGTATACCAACAAACCATTTTTGTAATTCTGCGTGTTTAAACGTTTCTAAAAAGTTTTTGTTTCTTCGTTGATCATACTGTGAATAAAATGTTTTAAAATCTCTATGTCTCGATATTTCGCTTGATGTATATTCATGACCTGTCTTTACAACTCTTGTGTATTTGATTAATCTATTAATCCCATCAATTTCCATATCGTGTATTAGTGGATTACTTTTATTTTTTTCTACCCATTGCTCTAGTGCATCTGCACGTTCATTTCTTATGTGTTCTGGTAAAGTAACAATGCTTTGAAAACTTGGAAATCTTAATATATTAAAACTCATTGTAGGAAAGTGTTTACCGTACTGTTCTTTGAGTTTAATCATTTCGTCCATAAACTCTGTCATTGAAAATAAAGCCAGCGCCGGAATAGTCATCATCATATGAAACTCACGCACATTACCTTCTTGTAAAAACATATGAATATTCTTTAACCATGTATTCCAATTCATACCATCTCTAATATACTCGGCATGTGGACCAAAACTCTCATTTGATGTATATAGATCAAACTGTTTAAAACTGTGAGTAGCATCAACTAATTTTTTCATTAGCTCTGGCTTTGCACCTAAATTTGAATTTACACTAAATCTAACATTACATTCTGGGTTGCCTTTCCACCAATCAATTAAACGCCAAAAATCTTGGCTCATTGTGGCTTCGCCGCCAGTAACTCTAAGTTCTTCTAGTGTGTCTTTGAGTTCCATATCCCACCATTTAAAAAAAGCATCTATGTACGGATTGCCTTCATTTTTCTTTCCATACTTCATAGCCCACGAACCATCTTGTTGAAAAGCTCTTGCACCATCGCTTACTAGATTTTGATATGCACCATTCTTTTTAATATCATTTTGCCACTGTGTAGAGAAACTGGCATTGCAATAACTACAAGCAAAATTACAATTGGCATCAAAAGCAATTTCTAATGTTTTTAATGGAACATCGTCTTTGTAGCCAAATTTAGTTTTAGCTAATTGTAATTCTTCCTCGGTGTATATAACACTTTTATAAGTTCTATCAGAAACATATTCTTTACCTAGGTCTTCGACTTTCCAACAATACTCACACTCTTTGGGTCTTTCGCCATCTAACATTTGTTTACGCACCATTTTTTTATAACTGGTATTGTGAATTGCTTTTGGATTAGCCAATACTTCTTCTACAGGTATTTTGTGTGCAGGTGGGTGATGACAACTTGCAGTTGATCCTGAGTTTAACCATATAGTGGCGTTGTACCATTTAGCACCACAAAAACTTGGAGATATTTTATCTATAGTTCTATCGCGCCATTGCTGATAAGATTCGTTTTTCTTTTTGCTTATTCCCATTACTTTAGTTACTGCCTTTAATTATTTGTTTTATTTTTTGTAACTTTTTCAACTAATTTAAAATTTAATAATTTCCTTTTACCAGCACCGGTCACAACAACTGGCTGGCCATCTTCTATTGCAATTTCTTTAATAGTCTTTACACTATTACGGAATTTACCAACTGCTATCTTATCCCCAACACTAATAGTTACTTTGTAGTTTTTCATTTGTCTCCTTATGGTGCTGAATTCTTGTATGGGTGGCTGACGGGTAGACTGCTAGTAAGTCCCCACTTATGGGCCAAGTAGCCTTCTGCTTTTTCTAACTCTGATATGTCAGTGCCGCCTGTGCCTGGAATGTTTGCCACAGCAAAGAACTCTGCTAGTTTGCCATCTAGTTCTTGTGATGATCTGTTTCTCATCAAACGTAACTCTTGGTTTGTTGATATTGAGTTAGTATAATCATTTACTGGCGTAAATGCATTTGATCCATCTACCCTAACACCAATCTGATTGCCTGTCTTGTTAAAGAAACAAGCAACTACATGATACGTGTTTTGTGTTAAACTTTTTGAATTCCATAGTTGTAAGTTACCAATTGTGTTACTAGTTCTATTAGAACTCAACCCATCCATATCTAATTCACCTGGCCAAGTGTTGTTACTGGCACCTGAACTTATAGCATAATCTCTTTTTGGTGATTGGTTTGTTTCATAACTCCACAAACTATCCTGTGTGCTGTCTGTAACTTCAAATCTAAACACTCCAATAGCCCAGTGATTGCCACTTGATACTTGTGCTAGATAATTTGTACTTTGTAGATAGTCACCATTGCCATCAAAGTCAAAAACATTCAAACCGTTTTGTGTACTGCTGTTAGTTATAGGATTACCACCCACTGTCATTGTGTATGTGCCTGCCTTATCGGTGACTGACAGTAATGATGTCCCACTTCTTGTGTAATTAGAACTGTCACTAGCATCTATCCAAGCAACTGCTGTTATGGATGTGCTTGGATCCCAACTGGAATCTGTGGTGCTGATCAATTTAGCACCGCCGCTTACAATTACTCCTTTTGCTGTAAGATTTACCATTAGCTAAATTTTACTCCTCTTACTCTAATACTACCAACTTTTACTTGCGATGAAGTATCATTAATAGTTAAACTAAAACTACGATCTTCGGTGGCAAAATCATTAGTAGCTCTAACTGTAAAATTATATGTTTTCCCACCGTGAGAAGGTGAAGGTGTTCCTGACAGTGTACCGTTGTTGTCAAAAGTAAAATTTGGTGGAATAGATCCACTATGAATTGAATGTGTAACTGTATGTAATGATTCATTGGCCGCATTTGTAAATGCTGACGAAAGATCAAAACTAGCAGTATTGTTTTCATTTACACTACCTATTGATCCTGCGTTTGCTGTCCATGTTTTTGTGTAATCTTGATAAGGTTGATATGCTCTGTGTAAATTTGTTAATCCAGGAGAATTATACCAATCATTTATGTCATCTCGCTTGTTTGCTTGAAGAAAATTTTGTATAGATTGTTGATTTGCTGATGTTGTTACAGCACCAAAATTTGTTGAATTTGTATCTAAGTAACAAGCGGCCAATCCTGCCACCTGGGGTGCCGCCATTGATGTGCCACTTAATTTATTATAATAATAACCAGTTGATCCCAATTGCACTGCTGAGCCTTTGTTGATATATGAACTCATTATGCGATATCCAGGAGCCCAAATTATATTTGGTGTTCCATAATTTGAAAAAGATGCTTTACTTTTAAAAGCAGTACAGGCCTGTACACTAATATCATATCTTGTTGACGTTGCTGAATCTAACCAAGCATTTCCTGGCGATTTACCATTGTTAGTTGCTTGAAAATAAATTGTGTTTCCATAACTTCCATTTGGCGGAGCTCCGGAAATTCCAGATTTGGTGTTAGTAAGACCAAATGATTTCTCAAGGCTACTAATGTCGCGTTGATAAATTTTTTCATTAGTACCGTATCCCATATCATTGCCAGAATCAAAGAAATACCAATAACCGTCATTCCATCCAGATTCGGTTGTAGCATAAATTTGTTCGTTATCATTGCCTGCTGAACACACAACCACTATACCAGCATTAACCATATTTTTAACCAAAGTATCATATGTACTCGATCTTGTCATGTGCCATTCAGCATTATCTGAATCCCAATCACTTGTTGAGAAAAAATAATCTGGATGATTTGGAGGATAATAAGTTGAAACTCCCCAGCTCATATTAACTACAGTTGGTCTGTTGTTAGATTTTGCATTATGCCATGCAGTTATATAACCCATTGAACTTGGACTATATCCATGTGTGTATCCACTAAGGTTAGTTGTAAAAGAATATATCTGTGCATCTCTGGCCCACCCTTGCGTCCTGCCAGCGGCAATGCCGGCGCAGTGGGTTCCGTGACCATCTGGGTCAGTATAAAAACTTGAACCTTGAGAACCTCCCCAGTTGATTTGATTTATTCTTGATGTTGTATTTG
>Ga0181590_10000607_pt1 | contig 28814 bp, 26 predicted proteins | sample 071ome_34_FD_132446 | JGI IMG/M metagenome (GOLD analysis project Ga0181590, IMG submission 132446) | Coastal salt marsh microbial communities from the Groves Creek Marsh, Skidaway Island, Georgia - 071411BT metaG (megahit assembly) | ecosystem: Environmental > Aquatic > Marine > Intertidal...
ACTCAACGGCTCAACCCTACGCCTGCGCGGTGAGGTCCTGCGCCCAGACGGAAGCGAAGCCATCAACGACGATCAATCATGCCCCATCGAAGACGCCGAAAAACTCGGCTCAGAAATGGCAAAAAAAATCCTCAACACAACTCCAAGCAACTTCTTCGAGTGGAAAAATTAAAGCGTTAATGGGCAGGTGCAGACACCGCGTCCAGTAAACCGCGACCCCCGTCAACAGTAACGATCTGACCCGTGACAAAACGGGATGCGTCGGATGCCAAATATTGAACTGTCTCCACAATTTCGTTTGCAGATGCGATCCATCCAATTGGAGTGTGTTCTTCGATATCTTTGCGCATCTCTGGGTTTTCTTTTAAGGTCGCTTGCAAACTTGCGGACATGAGCGATGCAAAAGCAACTGCATTCACACGAATACCACTAGACGCATAAGCAAGTGCCAAAGATCGTGTCATTTGATCCAGTGCTGCGGTTGACACAGAGTACCCCAGCAATTGGGGTTGAGCCCTTTGCGCGGCCAAGGAACTCAGATTCACGATCGTTCCGATACATTCATCATCACGCACCTCGACTTGTTGTTTCATACGCTTGGCAACAGCTTGTGATAACCGCAGAGCTGTTAGAACATTTTGCTCAAACAAAGTTTCAACACTGTTGTCTTTGTGTTCAAAGGCATTGGTTGGCATAACCTGGCGCGACGCATTAACCAATATATCTATCTGATCAAAGGCATCGACAGTCGCCGACAATAAATTCGCCACCGTTAGGCGTTCTCGCAAATCGCCAGCAAAGTAGGTGACATTTTGCTGTTCTGCGATATCCCCAATTTCTTTCTTAAGCCGCTTTTCATCCATATCTGCGAAAACCACATTGGCACCCTGTTCAACAAAATGTCGTGCAATAGCAAGTCCGATTCCATTCGCAGCACCTGTGACGATTGCGGTTTTACCGTCTATTGAAAAACTCATCTTACGCTCCTTAGGTTGCCAATGATCTAAATTTCAGCTTTTTGCTTTGGTTTAGATGCATACAAAACTTTAAAGCGATTGTCTTTGGTTACTTCACTTACGTTTTGGAACAATTCTGTTAAGGTTTGTTCATATGGCAAATGGCGATTGGCCACGATGTAACAATCTCCCCTTGGTTTAAGGGATCTGACTGCTGTTTTGATAAAATCTATTCCAATTCCTGGATCAGCTTTGCCAAAATTATGGAAAGGCGGGTTCATTACAACTGTATCCAAAACTTCTCCAGTGCGCCACACCGTTGCATCCGCCCAAACGAATTCAACCTTGTCCGAGGGAACATTCACCCGCGCTATTTCAATCGCGCGATGATCAGCCTCGACAGCAATGACACGCTTGGTGGGTATTTCGGTAAGGTTTCGTGTCAGATATCCCCATCCCGCACCCAAATCGGCCACAGTTCCAGTTAATCGAGGCAGCACAGACAGCAATAGTTGAGAAGCAGGGTCAGCGGCGTCCGCCGAAAAAACACCTGCAACGGTTTTAAATCCATCCTCTAGCTGCTTTGGAATATCCAAATAATCTGATAAATTCACATCGCCTGTAAACCAAGCAATTTTACCGTGCGCCTTTGATACTGCGCCCCCAATAGATGTGCGTTTCCGCAGATCTTTTAGAATTGGATCAATGCCCGCATCCTTTTGTCCATCAACGATCACAAATCCGCTGTTTGTGCATTGTTGTGCCGTGGCAATCAAATGGCGCGAAAGCGCCTTTGCCTTGGACAATAAAACTACGGCGGCGTCGAAATCTGATGGAACAGATTGCACCACATTATAACCAGCTGACTGCAAAACTGAGACCGCAGGTGCAAATGTTTGATAAATCGTTGGGTTTAGATGTTTCAGCGCTGCGATTTGCTCAGGATTCTCGGCGTTGAAAACAATCCACCTTTTTCCCTTTAGATGCGCAAAGTCATCCTCTATGAACTGAAAACGTGTACTTAACAACGCTGGCCTGTCTATTCTTTTTCCATCGTACACTGCAATGGATGCTGGTGACGGCGCGCATAATCCATAACCTGCGCGACCTTTGTTTCAGCTATTTCGTGACTGAAAACACCGACAACGGCGACACCCTTTTTATGTACAGTCAGCATAATTTCAAAGGCCTGAGCGTGATTAAGTCCAAAAAAACGTTCAAGCACAATAACCACGAACTCCATTGGAGTGTAATCATCATTCAGCAACAAAACTTTATACAAAGGGGGCCGTTTTGTGCGCGTTTTGGGTTTTAACAAAACGTCTGCGTCGCCCTCATCATTTTTGTCGTCACTTAATTTGTGCGCATATAGATCCAACAAATCTACATCCCTAATTCGAGTTATGCCGAACGCCTTATATAGGTCATGAACACTAAAGTAAAAGCGATAGTGGCACGATAAATTTAACAACGAAACCACCATTGCAAATCACAAAAGATCGTCGATAACAGAATGCTGAACGTAATTCGAAACCTATTGACGCAATTTGTGGTTTTACAACTAGCTACCCCAATATATTGATTAAACTATACCAATTCTCCCAAAAATCATTGGATCATAGAGCTTTATCCAAAGAACTAAATGTGATAACGTTTATGAAAGCGTCAAAATAGACGCATGAGGCAGTAAAGGAAATCTAACGTGTTCAGACGGCTAACATCGTCGGGCTGGGTCGTGGTACGTATGCTTACCACACTTGTTGCGATCATCTTCACAACTCACCATGTTTGGGCTGCACCATATGCCGCAATGGTTATGGACGCGCGCAGTGGAAAAGTGCTGCATGCTGAAAATGCCGATACACGGCTTCATCCTGCGTCACTCACCAAAATGATGACCTTGTATGTTGTATTCGAGGCTGTCGAAAATGGCGAAATCTCTTTGGATACAAAGGTAAGGATTTCCAAAAAGGCTGCGGCGGAACCTCCTTCAAAACTTGGGTTACGCTCTGGCCAAAGGATTAAGCTAAGATATCTGATCCGCGCAGCCGCCGTGAAATCGGCAAATGATGCAGCAACAGCATTGGGCGAGGCAATTGAAGGATCAGAAGCAGCCTTCGCACGACGCATGAACCGCACAGCTAAGGCGCTTGGAATGGAGCGCACAACGTTTAAAAATGCGCATGGCTTGACGGAAAAGGGGCATCTTTCTACTGCACGTGATATGACCATCCTTGGGCGCCATCTGTTTTATGACTACCCCGATTACTATAATTTGTTCTCGCGTATCCGCACACATGCTGGACTGCGAGAGGTTGCAAATACTAACCGCCGTTTTTTGGGAAATTACCGCGGCGCTGATGGGATTAAAACCGGCTACACCCGCGCGGCGGGGTTCAACCTTGTCGCCTCCGCTGAACGTGGTCAAGAGCGCATCATTACAACCGTTTTTGGTGGGCGCTCTACTGCAACACGGAACAAACGCGTAGCGCAGTTGATGGACAAAGGGTTCAAATTAGCGCCGAGTCGCGTCGCCATACAAAAACCTGCGCGTCCTGACTATTCAATTACCTCGACAGACACTGGCTCTCAACTTGCCGGGAAAACCGTACGAGTCAGAACAAATCGCCCGTATAGCCCGCGCCCAAAATTGCGCCCTGCGAAAATTCATCTTGCGACCACCAACCTCCAAAGCGGCATCGAAAGTGCACTAAGCGAGGCGCAGAATGTACGAATTAAAGTCGAGCGATCACCTGCAGAACAGACGATGCCGATTTCAGTGAATATTGCGACCATTGATACAACCAGCGCAATAGAAGAAAGTTTGGGACCAACGGTCGTTAGTCGATTATCGACGTCGAATGGCGGTCATTGGGGGATCAATGTCGGACGTTTTAATACACGATATTCGGCCGAAAAAATGCTATTGAAAACGGCACTTGCCGAAATTGATTCACTCAATGGATCCTTACGCAAAGTTCACAAAAGCAGACAAGGATTTGAAGCGACGTTCCTTGGACTGAGCGAAGCGCGCGCGCTTCAGGCCTGCACTCGGCTAAGCGCACGCAATATTAAATGTTCGACGATTTCACCGGGTTAGGTTTTGGCTTTTGCTTCCAGGTTTCTTACAAAATAAGTTCGACGTTTCAGACATGATCGTCGTACTGCTGGGAGCGTAGAGCTAAAAAGAACGTACCCAAACCAAAACTGACCAGGAAAAGCGAGATGGTTATTAGTCGATTGGCATTGAGCATTTTGCTTTCCCCAATGACTTTATAATACTTGCGTCTCACAAAGGGACACTTTTTTGAAATTTTCAAGGGTTTACGATTGGCCCTTCATAGGTTCTGATTGGCATCGGTGCATCCGAAATATCTAAATTTCCAGAAGGCTAAGTCTAAACTCCGCCGGAAACCGTAGAATATAGCAAGCTAATCGATGCATACGATCTGGCCACAGTTCGAAGGGATGCGTTAATAGACGATGATACAATAAGCGTTGACATAATCGCCGCACTTTTATGTCAATTTCAGATGTTTGCGAGAACTACACCATACATCCAGCCGTGTTGTTAGAGCGGCATATCCAATTAAATCCGCGCTTTCAAAATCTTCTAAACGTGACCGAAGCAGGACTAATAATTCCAACCGAAGCACGGCCATTGACCCACTTAATCGCGCACGAATTCGACACCTAGGCATTATCAGAAACGGATCACAGTTGTGCGACCTGAATCATTGCAGCGTCAACCAAAGCCTTGGTGTATTCCGTCGAAGGATTGGTAAAAATTTGTTCTGAGTCTCCCTCTTCAATGATGTCCCCACGCTTCATCACCATCACGCGATGCGACATAGCACGCACAACTTTCAGGTCGTGACTGATGAAGATGTAGGCCAAACCATAACTGCGCTGCAAATCGCGTAGCAAATCGACAATTTGTACTTGGACCGTCATATCTAAAGCCGAAGTGGGTTCATCCAGAATAACCAGTTTAGGTCGCAGTACCATCGCACGCGCGATTGCGATACGCTGCCGCTGCCCACCCGAAAATTCGTGTGGATAGCGATGCATCATGGCCGGGTCTAGGCCCACCTCAACCATAATATCACAGACCTTTTGTTCGATTGTAGAAACATCCCCTATGCGGTGTACCCTTAGTCCCTCTGCAATCACCTGCGCGCAGGTCATGCGAGGAGATAGCGAACCATAGGGGTCTTGAAAGACAATCTGCATATCTTGGCGTAAATTGCGCAATTCGCGTTTCGATAGCGTAGCCAACGAACGCCCATCAAATTCGGCCTGACCCTCAAACGAGATCAAACGCATCAATGCCATTGCAATCGTTGATTTGCCCGAACCGCTTTCGCCAACGATGCCGAGTGTTTCGCCCACACGCAACTCAAAGTTTGCTTCGTTTACGGCTTTTACATGGCCAACCGTACGACGCAGCAATCCCCGCTGAATTGGAAACCAAATACGCATCTTGTCTGCGCGCGCAACGACGGGGGCGTCCGCATTAATTTCATCGAGAGCGCCAATTGCATGTGCGGACAACAGTTTTTGCGTATAAGGGTGCTTTGGTGATGAGAACACCTTTTCAACGGTGTCATGTTCCACAATATCCCCATCTTTCATCACATAAACACGATCTGCAATTCTGCGCACTACTGCCAAATCATGGGTGATGAACAGCATCGCCATGTTTTCTTTTTCTTTCAGATCGTTCATCAAATCCAAAATTTGCGCTTGAATTGTCACATCGAGGGCCGTTGTCGGTTCATCCGCAATGAGCAGTTTCGGACCATTTGCTATTGCCATCGCGATCATCACACGCTGTCGCTGTCCACCAGAAAGTTGATGCGGATAATCCGACAACCGTGTTTCTGCGTCCTGAATGCCAACACGTTCCAGCAACTGCAAAATCTGCACGCGAGCAGCTGCACCTGTGACCCCTTGATGAAGTTCCAATGACTCGCGCAACTGTTTTTCGATCGTATGCAGCGGATTGAGCGAGGTCATCGGTTCCTGGAAGATAAAGCTAACCTCATTGCCCCGCAACTTGCGCAACGCACCTTCGTCGTGTTCCGAGATATCCTGACCGTTATAGTGTGTTTTCCCAGAAATCTGTGCGCTGTTTCCCAACAGTTTCATCGAACTTAAAGCTGTCACGGATTTTCCAGAACCGCTTTCCCCAACTAATGCAACAACTTCACCTGGATTAATATGATAACTGACACCATTCACAACAGTCACTGAACGGCCCTCTTGGGTAAAGGAGATGCTGAGGTTTTCAACAGAAAGTACGGGCGTCATTTGAATGTCTTTCTTGGATCAAAGGCATCTCGAACGCCCTCGAAAATAAAGACCAACAATGCAAGCATGATGGCAAAGGTCAAGAAGGCCGTAAAACCCAACCATGGCGCCTGTAGATTTTGTTTCGCCTGTAACGTTAATTCACCCAGTGACGGTGCAGTTGTTGGTAGGCCAAAGCCCAAGAAATCCAAACTTGCCAAGCCTGCAATTGTTCCAGTCACGATAAATGGAAGCATTGTTAATGTAGCAACCATAGCATTCGGCAGCATATGCCGGAACATAATTGTCGAGTCACTAACCCCCAATGCACGGGCTGCGCGGACGTATTCCAAATTACGTGCCCGTAAAAATTCAGCACGAACAACACCAACAAGGCCAGTCCAACCAAACAAGATCATTAAAAAGACCAAGAGCCAGAAACTTCGCCCCAAGATCGCAAACATGATGATGATCACATATAGGGATGGAACGGCTGCCCAAATTTCGATAACGCGCTGCATGATCAAATCGGTCAACCCACCAAAAAATCCCTGAATTGCTCCCATAATGATTCCAATGATACTGGATAACGTGGTAACCAAAATTGTGAACAATATGGACAATCGGAACCCATAAATCACACGCGCCAAAACGTCCCGCTTGGTATCATCTGTACCCAAGTAATTCTGTGAATTTGGCGGCAATGGTGCGGCACCGGGGCGATCAACAGGTGTATTATAAGAATATGGAATCAATGGCCACATTAACCAACCCTGTTCAAAATCAGCCATTGAATAAGAACCTGCGGAAATTTCGTCCATAATTTCATACGGAATATCGAAACAATCGAGTGCGCCGCCCGACTGTATTAAACACTGAACCTCTGCATCGCGATAAACCGCCTCTGTTTTGAAATCTCCACCAAAGCGTGTTTCGGGATAGAAATTGAAGATTGGCGTAAAATACTCACCCCGATACTTCACCAAAATGGGTTTATCATTGGCAATGAATTCTGCGCATAGGGAAACCGCAAACAGAACGCCGAAGATTATCAATGACCATAGTGCGCGCCTATTTGCGCGGAAATTTTTCCAGCGGCGTTGATTTAGCGGCGATAGTTTCATTATCCTTCACGCCCCTCAAAATCGATACGTGGATCCACAAAGACGTACATCAAATCCGATAAAATCCCAATCACAAGGCCCATCAGTCCAAAGATGAACAACGTGCCAAAAATCACAGGATAGTCGCGGGCAACGGCTGCCTCAAATCCAAGACGCCCTAACCCATCCAAAGAGAAGATAGTTTCAATAATCAAACTCGCCCCAAAGAATACCCCGACAAAAACCGCTGGAAACCCAGCAATAACAATCAACATCGCGTTTCTAAAAATATGACCATAGAGTACCCGCGATTCACTTAACCCCTTGGCCTTAGCGGTCATCACATATTGCTTTTGAATTTCATCCAAAAAGCTGTTCTTCGTCAAAAGCGTAAGTGTTGCGAACCCGGATATCGTAGAAGCAACAACAGGTAATGCTATGTGCCAGAAGTAATCCGCAATTTTACCCAACAGTGACAATTCGGCGAAATTATCCGAATAAAGTCCCCGAAGCGGAAAGATTTGATAGTATGATCCACCCGCGAACAAGACCAGCAGGATGATTGCAAACAAGAAACCCGGGATGGCATAGGCCATAATGATAATACCGCTGGTCCACGTATCAAACCGCGTTCCATCATTCACAGCCTTTCGAATGCCCAACGGGATCGATACCAGATAGGCAATCAGTGTCGACCACAGCCCCAATGAAATGGAAACAGGCATTTTCTCCAGAACCAAATCAATCACACTGATCGAACGGAAATAACTCTCGCCAAAATCAAGCCGGATGTAGTTCCAAATCATATTAAGAAAACGTTCGAGCGGTGGTTTATCGAAACCAAACTCTTTCTCTAGCTCCGCTATGAATTCAGGTGGAAGCCCACGCGCACCTACATAATCCGTGTTCCCGGTACTATTGGCAGCGGTTTCGGAACCGCCGCCCGATATTGCTTCGAACACGTCTCCTTCGCCCTCCAAATTGGCGAGGATCTGTTCAATCGGCCCACCGGGGACGAATTGAACCAGGGCAAAGTTTATTACCATGATCCCAAGTAGCGTAGGAATAACCAGCAAGAGCCGGCGAAGGATGTAGGCGCCCATTGCTTACCTCAAAACACCTTTGGCCTTAAGGTCGGCGGCTTTCTCGGCATTGTACCACCAGAAATCAAGATTACCCAATGCGAATGGCGGCAATGTTTCTGGGTGTTCGTACATGTTCCAATAGGCCACACGATAGGTATTGTTGAACCACTGAGGTACCCAAAAGTAATAAGCACGTAAAGTACGATCCAACGCCTTAACTGATGTCGCCAAATCCGCCTTATTCTGAGCATTAACAACATGTTCGATCAGCGCATCAACCGCCTCTGATTTTAACCCCATCGAATTAAACACAGACTGATCCGCGGTTTCCGATCCAAAATATTGTTTCAATCCAGATGAAGGTTCCAGTGACATCGGGAACTGTTCAACCATCATATCGAAATCATAATTACGCGACCGATCGGTCATCTGCGCAGGGTCTATGCGTGAATAAATTGCATCTATTCCAGCTGCTTTAAGGTTATCGATGAATGGCAAATGTACGCGGTCGAATGTAGGGCTATCCTCGATAATTTCGATCGTCAAGGTTTCGCCGGCAGCATTTCGGCGCAATCCATCATTGCTGACGGTCCAACCTGCTTCGTCGAGCAGTGCACTTGCCTTACGTAGATTTTTTCGATCCAACGTACGGTTCCCTGATACAGGTGCCATGACTGCCTCACCATCAATCACTCCAGCAGGTAGCAGATCCGCGATGGGTTTCAACAGGGCAAGTTCCGCTTCTAATGGCATACCTTCTGCGGCCAATTCAGAGTTTTCCCAGAACGAATTAATGCGCGCGTACTGACCATAAAAGAGCGATTCATTTGACCACTCAAAGTTAAACAGCAAACCCACTGCCTGACGCACACGGATATCGTCAAATTTGTCGCGACGCAGGTTCATCACATAGCTTTGCCCAGTCGCCATACCACCATCGGGCAATAGCGTTTTAATTACGTGACCTTCGTCCAGCGCAGGAAAATCATATGCAGTTGCCCATGATTTTGACGAGTTCTCTTGTCTGAATGTGTAAGCGCCTGATTTGAAACCTTCAAACGCAGCGTTGGAATCCGCAAAATACTCGATGCGAATTGTATCAAAATTCCCACGCCCTTTGTTGAACGGCAAATCCTTCCCCCAATAATCAGGATTGCGCGTGTAGGTAATGCGTTTGTTGATGTCATAACTCTCCAAAACATATGGACCTGAACCAATTGCAGGCTCCATCCGTGATTCGTCTAGCTTTGCCCCAGTCTTTTCAAACCACGCCTTACTTTTAACGGGTAGCCCACCAACGATTGGAATCGCATCACGGCGTGACGCATCATCCGCAAATAAATATTTGATACGGTGGTGTCCCAAAATCTCCACACCCGTCACAATCTGACCCAGGATTGCACGATAACTGGCCAAGCCTTCGTTCAAGAATAATTCGTAGGTAAAGGCCACATCTTCAGCTGTGACAGGGGTACCATCTGAAAAACGTGCCTCTGGGCGCATGTTGAAGATAACCCACGATTGGTCCTCTGGGTATTCCAAGGTTTCAGCCAATAAGCCATAGCTTGTTCCCACTTCATCTGAAGTGCCATCAAGAAGTGATTCGAATGGTGCCGAAGCAAGGGCTCCAGCACGCCCTTTACGTGTGTAGGGATTGAAACTATCAAAGGTCCCCATCGTCCAGATAGAAATTTCACCTCCTTTGGGCGCATCGGGGTTCACGTAATCAAGGTGTTTGTAATCTGCCGGATATTTTAATTCGCCAAAGAAATTAAAACCATGCGTTTTGGTAATCGCTTCATCCGCGCGCAGGGACATTGCACCAAAAATAACCGCAAGCCCAATGGCCGACCCCAACACAATATTGCGCAGTTTTGATGTGCAGACAACTTTCGTCTGTACCCTTGATTTGATCATAGCCTTCCTCCCAGGTTGGACATAAGGCTAGGGCGTTCAAGGGTCAGGTTCAATAGCGATAAAACAATAGTGAACAAAAGAAAAAGCCGCACAGCTGGGCGCGGCTTTCTAATTAATTACGCTCGACTTTAATTATTGGTTGCCAAATATGCGATAACGTTTGCGCGGTCTTCGATTTTCTTCAAACCTGCAAAACCCATTTTCGTGCCTGGCGCATATTTTTTAGGGTTTTCAAGGAAACCATTCAAGTTTTCAGGTGACCAAACATCTGCGACTGCACTTAGAGCACCCGAGTATCCATAACCAGCAACACCATCAACAACACGACCGACAACTTGGTACATGTGTGGACCGGTGCCGTTTTCGCCATCACCTAATTTATGACATGCTTTACACTTGCCAAAAACTTTTTCGCCTTGTGCGACATCTGCGGATGCATAAATCGTTGCGAAATCCGCAACTTCTTCTTCCGCAGTTACTTCTTCGGAAACGGCAACTTCAATTTCGTAGCCGCTTTTTACGTGGTCATCGCCATTGCCGTGTCCACCACCCACGTGATACAAAACTTCCGCTGCCCACACGCCAAGAAGGTAAACCAACAATGCGCCACAAAAGCCGCCAATTACTTTGGTAAATGTCATTTGATCCATAGCCACATTCCATCTGCTACTGTTTGCGCGGTATCTATCCGCTTTCCTACCGCTTATGCAAGGTGTACACATGCATCCAAACGACGCAGTTAGAGAAAAAATAAGAAAATGACAAAGAAAATTGCATTCCAAGGTGCATTGGGCGCCTACAGCCATGAAGCGTGTAATGCTGCACGCCCAGATTTAGAGCCATTGGCCTGTAAAACATTCGATCAAGTAATCGCAGCGGTGAACTCCGGACGGGCCGGATACGCGATGCTACCAATCGAAAATTCGACCTATGGTCGCGTGGCAGATATCCACCGATTGCTACCCGAAAGCGGTCTGCATATCATTGACGAAACGTTTATTCGCGTGCGGATTTCAATGATGGCAAACCAAGGGGTTGCATTACAGGATATTAAAACAGCACGTGCGCACTTGGTCCTTCTTCCTCAGGCACAAAAATTTTTGGATGAACATAGCATTCGTGCCGTAACCGCTGTGGATAGTGCGGGTGCAGCAGCAGAGCTGGCTGCCTCTGGCGATTCAGATGTCGCGGTGATGGCGAGCGAAATTGCCGCGGATATTTACGGATTAAACGTCCTTGCCCGCAATATCGAAGATCATGCTCACAACACCACACGTTTCTTAGTCATGTCGACCGAACCAAATCATGAACGCCGCGCGGATACGATGCTGACCACATTTGTATTTCAAGTGCGCAATATTCCAGCGGCTTTGTATAAGGCCATGGGCGGTTTTGCAACGAATGGCGTCAACATGACAAAGCTTGAAAGCTACATGGTAGGCGGATCATTTACCGCGACACAGTTTTACGCAGATATTGATGGGCACCCTGACGATCCCAATGTCAAATTAGCGCTAGACGAACTCGCCTACTTCACAGATTCGATCAAAATACTAGGTGTATATCCGGCTAGTCCGCTGCGCGGTTAGGCGGCAGGCTTTTGCGAAACGGTTTCCGCCAATTTACCAACACTAGATTTGAAGCGCTGATTAAACTTTGATCGTGCGTACTCCATGAACTGCACCAACAAGCGTCCAGCCAATTTTTTTGGCTCGAATACAGACTTTGGATCGGCAATTTCAACCTAACGTAAATTCGTTCAGATTGTTTTGCGAAATATGCGACGCACGAACATTGCGTTTAATTGCACTACGTTCAAATGTTCCGAAATTCCAAAGGCGCGCGCACAACTCAACGCGCACAACTCAACCTGCGGCAATTTTAAATCTTATTGCGCTGAAAACTTCATAGCAGTCCCGGCTCCCTAACTCCGAGTACCCTAGTCCAAGCGATCTGCAAGCCAGTGTTTTATCAAAAAATGCGCAATTGATCCCGGACGCGCAGGGAAGAGAGTGTCATTTGTACCCGCAAACACATCCATCATCTCAGATTTTGAAATCCAAAGTGCATCTTCGATTTCGTGCGGGTCGATTGTAATTTGCTTTGATGTCGCATGTCCTTGGCACCCGATCATCAGTGAATTTGGAAATGCCCACGGTTGGCTGGCAAGATACGTAACAGGACCCACCTCCACATTCGTTTCTTCCAAAACTTCGCGGCGAACGGCGGCTTCAATCGTTTCGCCTGGCTCTAAAAATCCAGCCAGCAGAGAATACATTTTTTCGGGAAAATTTGGTGAACGCCCAATCAATATCTCTTCTCCATGGGTGATTAACATGATCACAACTGGATCGATACGCGGAAAGTGTGACGCATTACAATCGTTACAGTTACGCTGCCAACCTGACTGCGTCATCGCGCTGCGACCGCCACAGCGAGAACAGAACTTATGGCTTTGGTGCCATTGAAACAATGCCCTCGCTGTTGCCGCCAATTCACAATCTCGCGAACTCAGCGCATTCATGCATCCCCGTAACTCAAGAAACACAAAGGACTCTGGCAAATCAGGATGGCGTTGCTCAGTCGGATCAAAGAACCCGAGCGATTGAGACTCTTGATCAGATGGCGGTTCCCAAGTTGAAATATCAGTCGCAAAAAGCATCGTTTCATCGTCACGGCCCAAAAAAATTTGCGGTGCATCTGCAAGGATGGGGTGCGCACACGAAAGCATCGCTAAAGTTGGATTGCCTTTACTCAAAACCAAAACCTTGCCACGCCAGATGACAATGGATTGTCCTTTTGAAATATCCGTTTCTACAAGATTGCCGCGAAGCTGTGCCGCGCGATCCAATCTAGATCCACCAAATGTAACTGTTTCTGCTAGCTTCATTTTTTTCCTATCAGTCGTCGCCCAAGTAGGCTTGCATGCAGAGTTAGCACAATCAATGCATTTTCGTAGTCTTGCAATTATTTGACCAAGCCTCTAATTAGCAATCTGAGAGGTTGGCGCGGGCGAGCGCCTCGCCAACCCGGTCAGGTCCGGAAGGAAGCAGCCGTAACGAGTCCCGCTTGGGTCGTTGTCAGCCTCTCACCTTTATCTGCTGAATGCCCAATCTTTTTGACGACTGGTTTCAACTGCGCATGGTCGAACGGCGCGTAAACGGTCCATCGCGCTTTCGCCCTCTTCACCCGCCTCAACCATTAAACGCAAAACTGCCATTCCTGTGCGTCCACATCCACCACGACAATGCACAATAACGCGACCACCCGCGTTCAAAATCCGATGCAAAGTTTGAGAAATTGGAACCCAGAGGACATCACGATCCGCCGGTGCTGCCTGAAAATCATGAACTGGAAAATGCAGCCAATGGATATTTTCGTTGCGCAAATCGTCAGGAATATCGGCAGAACCCAATTTCTTCATCTCGGCCTGACCTATTATAGATAGTACAGCATCGGGCTTCCACTGCAACCACGCCGCCATTTCGGTGGCATAATCCCCCTTGGCCCCGGGGAGCGGCGACATCCCGATTATTCCTGATCCAAGAGACATTTCAGAAATTTCAAACTCACTCATGTCCGACCTCACACATTGCTCTGGACGTTCTAACTATGGCAGCGTAGCTTAGACAAGAGCGAAATTCCGAGGTCCCATGTCTGACACCACCAATCAAAGCTATCAGGTTCTTGCGCGGAAATACCGACCAGAAACCTTTGCCGATTTGGTTGGTCAGGATGCAATGGTGCGCACCCTGAAGAATGCATTTGCCGCTGACCGCATTGCGCAGGCTTTTATAATGACAGGTATTCGCGGAACGGGTAAAACAACAACCGCCCGCATTATTGCGAAAGGCATGAATTGTATCGGCCCCGACGGGCAAGGTGCTCCGACAACAGATCCTTGCGGCGTATGTGAACATTGCAGCGCGATTATCGAAGGTCGCCATGTGGACGTAATGGAAATGGACGCCGCCAGCCGCACAGGTGTCGATGATATTCGCGAAATTATTGATAGTGTGCATTATCGAGCGGCCTCAGCCAGATACAAAATTTACATTATCGACGAAGTTCACATGTTGTCGACCAATGCATTTAATGCCTTGCTAAAGACGCTGGAAGAACCGCCTGCGCATGTGAAATTCATCTTTGCAACAACAGAAATCCGGAAGGTTCCTGTCACGGTCCTCTCACGGTGCCAGCGCTTTGATCTACGTCGTATTGAGCCTGAGGTTATGATTACATTGATGCGCAAAATCGCATCGGCAGAATCCGCAGAAATCACTGATGACGCATTGGCCTTAATTACCCGCGCCGCCGAAGGATCAGTACGGGACGCGACATCTTTGTTAGATCAGGCAATCAGCCATGGTGCGGGCGAGACAACAGCCGATCAAGTGCGGGCAATGTTGGGCTTGGCCGATCGCGGTCGTGTTCTGGATTTATTCGAAGCAATCATGCTTGGTGATGCATCGGCAGCTTTGGCAGAGTTAGGGGCACAATACAGCGAAGGCGCCGATCCGATGGCAATTATGCGCGATTTGGCAGAAATTACACATTGGATTTCAGTTGTCAAAATCACACCGGATGCCGCGGACGATCCAACCGTTTCACCTGACGAACGCGCGCGTGGCGCAACACTGTCAGAACAACTGGCAATGCGCGTTTTGACACGCATGTGGCAAATGTTGCTAAAGGCACTGGACGAAGTTGCACAGGCACCAAATTCAATGATGGCAGCCGAGATGGCGATCATTCGACTAACGCATGTTGCAGACCTACCCTCACCCGAAGAATTAGTTAAAAAACTACAGAAATCTTCCCCTCCCTCAGTACCACCATCAGGTGGGATATCAGGTGTCAGTGCAGGAACAGTAACAAACGCGCAATCTAATGCTACGGTTACATCTACACCGACGGGTAGACCGACAGCATCGATAGGTTCCGCACAACCCACAATAGAAACGGCTTCGGCTCTTGCACATTATGCAACTTTTGATGCCGTAGTTGATTTGGTGCGATCACAACGAGATGTGAAACTACTGGTTGAAGTCGAATCTTGTATTCGGCTTGTGTCCTATCAACCTGGTCGCATCGAGTTTACGCCAACAAACGATGCACCGTCTGATTTATCCCAACGCCTTGGAAGTGCGTTGCAACGCTGGACAGGCGCGCGATGGGCAATCATCCTATCAAACACTGGGACCGCAACCACAATTGCAGAGGATAGAAGCGCAGCAGAAGATGCCATAAAATCCGCGGCTCAACAGCATCCTTTGATGCAGGCCGCAATGGCGAGTTTTCCAAATGCCAAAATCATTGATATACGCACTGCGGCGGAGATCACGGCAGACGCAGAGTTAGATGCATTGCCAGAAGTAGAAGACGAGTGGGACCCATTCGAAGAAAGTTAACGGAGTAAGACATGTTCAAAGGTCTAGGCGCCATGGGCGATATGGCAAAATTAATGAAAAACGCCCAGGAAATGCAGGGCAAAGTTGTGCAGATGCAAGAAGAAATGCATAACATCATGGTTGTGGGCGAAGCAGGCGCAGGACTGGTCAAGGCGACATGCACGGCCAAGGGCGATTTAAAAAGCCTGGACATCGACCCATCCATTTTTTCCAAAGATGACAAAGAAGTCGTTGAGGATTTGATCGTGGCAGCGGTGAAAGACGCTCAAGAAAAGGCATCAAACCGCGAACGCGAAGAGATGCAAAAGCTGACGGAAAGCCTTGGTCTGCCTCCCGGGATGAACCTTCCGTTCTAAGGGCATGAGCGGCGCGAAAGATATTCATGATTTGATTGATCTAATGGCCAAGCTTCCGGGGCTTGGTCCACGATCAGCGCGGAGAACAGTTTTACACATGGTACGCAAGAAAAATTACCTTCTTGCGCCCCTTGCTGACCTGATGCAACAAGTCGCAGCCTCAGCCCGTGAATGCCTAAATTGTGGAAATATCGGAACCACAGATATTTGTGATATCTGCGATAGTGAGAAACGCGCCAACGGTGAAATCTGTGTTGTAGAAGACGTCGCTGATTTATGGGCGATGGAACGCGCGGGCGTGTTCCATGGTCGCTATCATGTTTTAGGTGGAACTTTGTCCGCGCTAGATGCCATCGGCCCAGATGAATTACGCATTCCGAAACTCAGAGATCGCATTGCAAGCGAAAGCATTTCAGAAGTCATTTTGGCGCTAAACACTACAATCGATGGTCAGACAACCGCGCATTATATTGCAGATGAATTAGGAAACGCTGTGAACATCACGACCCTTGCCAAAGGTGTCCCAATCGGTGGCGAACTTGACTACTTGGATGATGGGACGATCTCTGCTGCGCTACGTGCGCGTAAGGCATTCTAGGGACAAAAAAACCCGGCAAAGTGGCCAGGTTCTTATTTTTTAGTCTGGTGTTTTGTCGCCATCATCATCCGGCAAGTTGAAGAAGCTGTCAGCGTCAAGGTATTCGTTGTCACTCACAGTATCGTCAGAAGCGTCAGCTGGATCATTCAATGAAAATGCCTCCAATCCTTCGATTGCTGATGGGATTTTTGGCTCTGCTGGCATATCAAGTGATTGCTCAGTGCTGACCAATTTACGACGCTCATCATCAGACATCACGGAGCCTTCGGCTGCTTTCTTAGATGCCGCTTTTTGGACGACTAAATCCAATTCAGACTGCTTACACAAACCCAAGGCAACTGGATCGATTGGTGTAATATTCGCGATGTTCCAATGCGTACGCTCGCGGATCGCCTGAATTGTTGGTTTGGTTGTGCCAATCAATTTCGAAATTTGCGCATCGCTTAGTTCTGGGTGGAATTTGACTAACCACAAAATAGATGCAGGGCGATCCTGACGCTTTGACAATGGTGTATAACGTGGACCGCGCCGCTTTTCTTCACCCACGGCAGATGGGTTGAATTTGAGTTTTAGTTTGTGCAGCGGATCTGCCTCGCCTTTTGTTATTTCGACTGGTTCCAATTGATTGTTGGCAATTGGATCAAAACCCTTAACTCCAACGGCAACATCACCATCTGCAATGCCCTGCACTTCCAATTCGTGCATTTCAACAAAATCTGCGATCTGCTTGAAAGTCAGTGTTGTATTGTCAACCAGCCAAACGGCTGTTGCGCGTGCCATAATCGGTTTGGCCATAATGTCTCTCCTTCGCAAAATTTCCCCGTCACCTGCCAAGCAGACAGCCCTTCGCAAGGCGGGTTTCCATTGTTGGGGAACTTGCGCTGTCTATAACTACTTTCATTTCAAAAGAAAAGAGCGAATACATAAACTGGCAATGATCCTGATTTTATTGATCCCGCCCCACCTTTGAGTAGATGATTTTTACTAATATGTCCTTTAGCTGGCTTAGGCTTAACGCTAACGAATATTTAGCGAGATCATGAGAGGACTGCAGCACCATAACCCAAAGTATTAAACCTTCTTGATAACTTGATATGGGTTCCCGCATCGGTCATCTAAGGTACTTATATTCAATCAAATTCATTTTTAGAACGCAACATGATGACTATAGCATGCAAGCAAAGGTATATCTAAGAGGCATAGGTATGCTTGTCGAAATCGCTAATACCCTTTCCCTGAGTCGCGGATTTCATTGTAGATTGCGAAATGCCAAATGCGCTGTGTCTACCATCACGCTAAGCAAAAAATGCACGCCGGATCAGGTTAACGCCAGCAACCATCAATACAAAGAGTGTCGCTTTCATGAATATGCTTTGATCAATTCGGTCTTGGATCGTTCGACCAAGACGCATCCCAAAAATCGCAGCAGGGATCAAGATTGCCGAATAAATCAGGGTATTCAGGTTTAAAATACCCGTTGATAAATGACTAAAGGTCAGAGCCAGTGCACCAACCCCGTAAACAACGCCTTGCGTTCTGATATGCTCTTTCTTTTCCACATCCATTACCGTCAGAAACGCAACTGTTGGTGGACCCCAAACCGCAGACAAACCACCCACGAAACCAGTAAGCGCGCCGATCGCTGCATGGCTAACTTTGGATTCTTTTTTAATTGGAATGCGGCGACCTGATAGTTGCAGTAGTGAAAAACAAATAACCATGCCACCGATAGCCCCAAGGAAAAGGGCGTTTGGAATAACGCGGATCAATTGTGCACTAATTAGTAAAAAAAAGAGCGCTGTTAACATAAAGACACGAAACGTCACGACGCTGCTCCAAGCAGCGCTAACACCCTGGCGCAGAGCCTGCTGCGTGTTTGTGACAAGTGTTGGCAAAATGAGGCCCGCCAATGCAAGCTCGGGCGAGACAACAGAACCCAATATTGTAATCATCACCATGGGCAAAGCAAAGCCAACAACACCTTTGACCAATCCCGCGATTAGCGCGCCAACAACGGCGACAACCCATTGATCGGCAGTTAATAAGGAGATAGCGCTACTCATAGCGCGGGTGTAGCATATGGCAACATCGCGTCCAGCGTTATTTCGTGACGTAATTTTTGATCAATATTGACGCACTGTTGGTATTTTTGTTGCGCTGCAAGTGCGAAATGGCTAGAGTTGTTCCACTGTATGAGGAGTTGATTCATGGCACTTGACGGACAAAATGCTGCAATGCAGACAGAACACTACACTGTAATGCCGGATCTTTTGGCAACAACACAACAGGCATTGGAATGCTTGGACATATTGTTTGAGGTTGCAAAAGGGACCGTTAAGTCATTGGTTTCAAAAGATGGTCGTATTTCATCGGGTTTGATGGAACAACATCAAGCGGCGGCACACGGCTTATCATGGTTAGCAACCTACCACGAATCTATGCGGCAGATGCAAAATTGGGCATCCAAGCTGAGCGACGCAGGCGAATTCGGGGAAGCTGAGAAATTGTTACACCAGATCGCATGCGGCGAATATCACTCACAAATTGTCGGCGGTATCCCAATGTCACAGGGTGAAATCGTTCGTCTGTCAGACATCAAAATCCCTGCTGCAGCACAGCAAGACTATCAGACTCCAGCCGTGATGAATTTGATTGCAAACGGCAATACACAACAGGCGCGCACGCGTCTTGTTGAACTGATGCAGGAACAGGCCGGAAACGTAATTTTCGGCGCGTCTGGTTTGGACGAAGAACTCGAAATGATCCGCGAACAGTTCCGCCGTTTTTCAGTAGACAAAGTTGAGCCGCATGCACATGAATGGCACCTAAAAGACGAATTAATCCCGATGGAAATCATCGAAGAGCTTGCTGAACTTGGTGTATTTGGTCTTACGATCCCCGAAGAGCTAGGCGGTTTTGGGTTAACTAAAGCATCTATGGCCGTTGTGTCAGAGGAACTCTCGCGGGGCTACATCGGCGTTGGATCATTAGGCACCCGCTCTGAAATTGCAGCCGAGTTGATCATTTGCGGTGGTACGGATGCACAAAAAGAAAACTGGCTACCAAAATTAGCAAGCGGTGAGATCCTACCAACAGCGGTCTTTACAGAACCAAACACAGGTTCTGACCTTGGCGCTTTGCGCACACGTGCGGTGAAAGACGAAAACGGCGATTACAAAATCACCGGCAATAAAACATGGATCACGCATGCAGCACGGACGCATGTGATGACCCTTCTTGCCCGCACAAATCCCGACAGCACAGATCACCGCGGACTGTCTATGTTCTTAGCCGAGAAGACACCAGGCACGGACGAAGCACCATTCCCGACAGAAGGAATGACAGGTGGCGAGATAGAAGTGCTGGGCTATCGCGGGATGAAAGAATACGAGCTTGGATTCGATAACTTCCATGTAAAATCTGAAAACCTTCTGGGCGGGGAAGAGGGCAAAGGCTTTAAACAGCTAATGCAAACATTCGAAAGCGCACGCATCCAAACTGCGGCGCGTGCTGTTGGTGTTGCGCAATCTGCGTTAGATGTTTCAATGCAATATGCGTTGGACCGAAAGCAGTTTGGCAAAGAATTGATTAACTTCCCTCGTGTTGCAAACAAACTTGCAATGATGGCGGTCGAAATCACGGTTGCACGCCAATTGACATATTTCAGCGCCTTTGAAAAAGACAATGAACGTCGTTGTGACCTGGAGGCCGGCATGGCAAAGTTGCTGGGCGCCCGCGTCGCATGGTCTGCGGCAGACAACGGTTTGCAAATCCACGGCGGGAATGGCTTTGCACTTGAATATTCGATCAGCCGGATTTTGTGTGATGCACGCATCCTAAACATTTTTGAAGGTGCAGCTGAAATTCAGGCGCAGGTAATAGCGCGTCGCTTGATGGATTGATGATCTGTTGGGGAATTTCCTCTTGGCCAAAATTTAATGATTTAGATAACTGGCGCAAATGAAACCCTGATGCGCCAGTTTTTTATTGTTTTCTTTGTATTTATCCTTGGCGGTTTTAAGAGCATCGAAGACCTGAGCAGAAGTTACCATTTGATCAGTGATAATCCGGCATAGCGGCGTGTAATGTGAGAAATCGAAGGTACGCGGGTTTCTGACCAAGGCCCCTGTGATCAGTATTTTGGATAAGATAAACGCTCAACCACAGCTTCCAAATGCATCCTACTCGGGCCGCTTGCGTCAACAAAAATGGCCTGTACCTCCCAACATATCTATTCCCAAGACTTGCAACGATTTTCGGGGGTCGCTGTCATGAATAATGGCTTAATTTTAAAAACTATTCACAATTCAAAATTGATTTTTGAAAATTACTAAGCTGCCTTCCGCAGTTGGCTTACTCCGAAAAAAACAGCTGCGGTTGCCACCATGGATGGACCCGCAGGCCAATCAAATACATAGGCCGCCCAAAGGCCTATTGCACTCGCGGCCGCTCCTATTAGAACCGACAAAACCGCCATCATTTCAGGTGTTGTTGTGAAGCGACGTGCGGTTGCCGCGGGAATAATCAACAAAGCCGTGATCAACAACGCCCCCACGATTTTTAACGCCAGACCAACGACTATTGCCAGTAGGGCTGCCAAATAAAACGATTCATGCTTGGCATTCACGCCAACCGACGCCGCCAAATCATCGCCCAGGTTGGCAGTGATCCAATTGCTCCACCGCCACAAAACGATGCCTAAAATAATGGCAACGCCCATCCAAATGAAAATAATATCGCGCCAACCAACAGCTAAGATATCGCCGAACAATATCGCCTCGATCGATAACCCACGGCCCCAAATGCTTGCGCCGATTAACCCCAATGCAAGGCCCGTTTGCGCAAATACACCCAATATAACGTCGGCTCCCTGAATGCGACTGGTTAATGTGAACAGCAAAACGGACAAGATAAGCGCAAGAGCAATCACACCAAAATACACAGATACATTAAGCGCAATCGCACCCACCACACCCAAAATTGCTGCATGCGACAGGGCATCGCCAAAATAAACCATGCGCCGCCAAATCACAAAGCACCCCAAGACCCCTGTAAGGATGGCAACTCCGAGACCAGACAAAAATGCGCGTATCATAAATTCAGCAAACATGGTCAGGCCCTAATGGTCGTGCGTGCAGGTTTCGTCATGCACGTGATCGTGTTGGTGTTGATAAAGCGCAAGAGCACCCTGTGTCCCTGTGCCAAATAATGCACGATATTCAGGTGCGCTTGAAACAACGCTTGGCGTCCCTTCGCAACAGATGTGACCGTTTAGGCAAATAACGCGGTCAGATGCACTCATCACAACGTGTAAATCATGGCTCACCAAGACAATGGCACAATCCAATTTGGCCTTTAGTTCTGCGATCAGTTGATAAAAACGTGCCGCACCATTTTGATCCAACCCTTGTGTAGGTTCGTCCAGTAACAACAGATCGGGTGTATTAATGATTGCACGGGCTAACAACGCACGCTGAAATTGGCCTCCAGAGAGCGTTGCAATTTGCTGATCCAAAATATCCTGAATACCTGACAACTCCGCGGCCTCCGATATTTGTTCGGTTATAGCACGCTTGGGAATTGACAAAAATCTGCGAACAGTGATTGGGAAACTATGGTCTACATTTAGTTTTTGCGGGACATAACCAACGCATAACGATTTTGAGCGTGATACAGACCCGGTTGTGGGCACCAGTGCACCAATCAAGGCACGCATCATGGAGGTCTTACCAGATCCATTTGGCCCAACGATTGTTATGATTTCTCCGCGTTTCACAGTTAAATCAACATTACGCAAAACTACTTTATCATTGTATCCAATAGTCACTGCATTGAGCGATATCAAATCAGTCATTTGAACTCTCACCTCGACATTGCTGACAGGATCCCTCTGCCTCGATCGTCAGGGTATTGATCGCAAACCCACGGTCCTGGCCAAGGCGTTGACCAAGTTCCTCAGCCTGCGCCGTTTCTGCCACCTTATGACAGTCTGAACAAATCCATAGCGCTGGAGTATGTTCTGCAGCAGGATGTGCGCAGGCGACATAAGCATTTAAGCGTTCAACACGATGTGCGAACCCGTGTTCCACCAAAAAATTCAACGCGCGATACGCCATGGGTGGTTTATCCGCCAACCCACCATCACTCAGCTTTTGTAATACATCATAGGCACCAAGCGCGTGATGGCCTTCCAGCAATATTTCAAGAGTACGCTTACGAATTGGAGTCAAGCGCAAACCTCGCTCAACACAGGCACGTTCGACGGTTGTCAATGCGTCTTGTGAACAACTTGCATGGTCATGTGGTGCGAACGCGTTTTGCATTTAATCTCCGAAGTAGTATTGATATGTTATAACATAACATTTATATACCCTACAAGCAACATCGGAGTGTCTCAATGCACAAATCTATTTCCGCCCTATTCGCGACAACGATGTTCACAGCGCCTGTTTTTGCAGATCAATTGCGGGTCGTGGTCGACATCCCGCCCATTCATGGCATTGTTAATGGTGTTCTAGGGTCGAATGCAAATATTACGACACTGATCGGTAGCGGTATAGATCCACACAACTACACAATGAAACCCAGCCATGCAGCCGCGGTGTCAGAAGCAGATTTGATTGTGCTGATTGGGGGAGTGCTAACACCAAGTCTTGCGGAAAAGTTGCCCTCATTAGCAAATAATGCAAAAATCATCGATCTGGCCAAAGTTCCGAATGTACACCTGATTGCATATGAGGACGCGCATGATGATCATGCACGTGAACAAGAACATAACGAGCATGAACATGACGGCCATGACCATAGTGGAGTCGATCCCCACATGTGGTTGGATATTGATAACGCGGACGTTTGGGCACACGCCATTGCAAAATCGGCGTCAGAACTTTCTCCTGCCTTGACATCAGATATCAATGCGCAATTAGCGGCATTCGATCAGGCTCTCATTGGCCTTAAATCAGAGATGAAAACACTCGCCACAAAACCTTATTCTGTGTCGCATGATGCCTTTGCGTATCTTGAGGAAAGCTTTGGCATCGACCATCCCCAGGCCGTAACCAATGGTGTGGGATTGCGACCATCGCCAAGTGATATTGCGAAGTTGCGCGCGCAAATCGAAACAACACCACCAGCATGCATGATCATCGACCCAAATGACCACAGTGCATTGGCCTATGCGCTGGCAGAAGAATACTCGATCAAAACCGTTGAATTCTCTCTGCTTGGTGAAATCGTTGAGGGTGAAAATGCGTACTTGAATCTCATGCAAGGTGCAGTTGCCGCGTTCAAAACCTGTTTTCAGTAATACTTGGGCGGGGCCTTGTTCCAATTACAAACTCTTCTCGACGCGAAAATCGTTTGGGATCGTATCGGTATATTCCAAGATAAAATCTGCCATCACTTTCGCGATTTTTGGGGCCATACCAAAACCAATTTTAAAGCCACCATTCGCGATATATTCAGATGCGTTGATCGGATGTGAACCTAAAACAGGTGCGCGGCTCTTACTTCTGGGGCGTACCCCCGCCCAACGCGCAAGTACCTTGGTATGTTGCAAATCAGGTAGAATGCCGATTGCACGTTCAATCACGCTTTCCAAGTGTGCGTCCGTTGTCGTTGGGTCAATATAATCACGTTCAGATGTTGATCCCACCGCTAGCGTACCATCAGCGTGCGGAATAAAATGCAAAGCATCGGCAAATATCTGCGGCTGATTGCGCTGATCATAATCAAATAATGCAGCCTGCCCTTTCACGCCATTTCCAAAACTTTTGCCCATGTATTCCGATATGCGGTTTAAATCCCATGCCCCTGCCGCCCAAACAATCTTTCCTGAATCCGCCGCCGAACGGTGAATTTCCCCGCCTGATTTTTGAATGGCCTGCGCGATTGAGCCAATGGCGTTCCGGGGTTGAATAAGTGCGCTTAGGCTATCGTAAATCCACTTCCCCGTTGGCGAGGGGGGCGCCCATTCTGGTTGCTGATCAACAACGCGCCACTCTGCCATCCCCTGCCATAGCGACTTGGCATTCTCACCTCGTTCATGTGCGAGCGATAAACCCGCTTCATCCAGTAATGGTTGAATTCGACCTGTTCGCGCATACCCGCTGTTCAGCCCAGAGGTACGATCAACGTGTTCCCAAAACGTCTGCGCTATCTGAAGGCTTTCGAATTGAAACGCTTTCTTTTCATTCCAATTTTCTGGGACATGGGGCGCCAGTGCACCAACAATTCCACCGCTTGAACCAGCACCAATGCCATTTGGATCAATCACTTGAACCTTAGCACCACGCTGGATACATTCCCAGGCAATCGATAAACCAATAATCCCTGCGCCTTTGATTGTCACTTCTGCCATTGCCAAGACTTTCGTTGATGATAGTGTGTCCCTATTCACGTCGATGACGTTTCGCAAGGTCCCGCATGAAAAACGTAAATCCGTCCCTGACTTGGCGCGAGGATAAAATCCCTGTGTCCACACAATTTGATGATCCGTATTATTCGCTCGATAACGGACTTGCGGAAACGCATCACGTCTTTCTTGGTGGAAATAACCTTCCCGCGCGTTTTGTCGATGGATTTCACATTGCCGAATTGGGATTTGGGACAGGGTTAAATTTTATCGCAACACTTGATCAATGGCGCAAAAGCAACATCGAAGGAAAGTTTCATTTCACAAGCTTTGAAGCCTATCCAATGATCCCCGATGACATGATCAAAGCCTATGAGCAGTTTCCAGAAATCGCAAGCATTGCCTCCGAAATAGCGCCACACCTGGACCAACTTCTGGAAACAGGCAAATTGTCCCTCCCCGATGCGCATTTAAATTTGATCATAGGCGATGCTCGCGAAACGGTTTCACATTGGTACTCACAAGCGGATTGTTGGTACCTTGACGGCTTTTCACCTGCAAAAAACTCAGAACTTTGGGAACTCAGTTTGATGAACGCAGTTTACGCCAAAACATGCGCGGGCGGGAGCGCGGCAACATATACTGCCGCAGGATTTGTACGGAGAAACCTGTGTGATGCAGGATTCAAAATTGAACGCGTCAAGGGGTTTGGACGCAAACGCCACATGAGCGTTGCGCGAAAGGTGTAGAGATGCAGTCCAACACACGCCTTGGCATTCTTTACATGGTTGCAACGACGTTCGTGTTTGCCTTGCAAGATGGGTTTTCACAGTACCTAAGCAGCACCTATAATGTCTATTTGGTGGTCATGATCCGATATTGGTTCTTTGCCGCATTTGTCATTACAATCACTGCCCGTCAGCAGGGCGGCATAAAGGCAGCGCTGAAACCCAGATACCCAATTTTACAAATCTTACGTGGAACAATATTGACGATCGAAATTTGTGTAATGGTCACAGCATTTACAATTTTGGGACTGATCGAAAGCCATGCAGTGTTTGCGTGTTATCCACTATTGGTCGCGGCGTTGTCCGGGCCTATTTTGGGCGAAGGCGTCGGATGGCGACGCTGGGCGGCAATATTTGTTGGGTTTATTGGCGTTCTTATCATTCTTGATCCGGGCTACGCTGTATTTTCGCCTGCTGCAGTGATTCCGCTAATCTCAGCATTCTTGTTCGCACTTTATGGATTGATGACACGATATGTAGCCCGCGGCGACAGCGCAGCAACATCATTTTTTTGGACTGGGGTTGTTGGTGTTGTCGTCATGACAATTATCGGTATCAGAAACTGGCAACCAATGACGCCTACTGACTACGGTTGGATGGCGATATTGTGTGTGTTGGGCGCATTGGGTCATTATCTATTGATCAAATGTTACGAAGTGGCCGAGGCGAGTTCCGTGCAACCGTTTGCGTATCTGCAGTTGGTATTTGCGTCAGGAATTGGCATGTGGTTTTTTGGCGAGACACTAGAATTACACGTCGCGGTTGGGGCCGTGATTGTTGTCTCCGCAGGCCTGTTTACGTTATGGCGCGCGCAGCGACAGGCTTGATCCTTTTAGCATGTTTTCAAAGTTTTTGGGTAAAACCTGTTTTCCAAGACGCGCCTGATAGATTGGTAGGCTTTCGGTGACGCGCATGATATAATTTCGCGTTTCCTGAAACGGAGCCATTTCGATCCAATCAATAACATCCACTTCACTTTTTCGTGGATCCCCCATCAGTTCAATCCAACGGTCCGCCCGCGATGGCCCCGCGTTGTAGGCAACCGACATCAATACTGGGTTTCCAGCATATCGTTCGGCCAACTCTTCTAAATAAGTAATACCTATGCGTGCATTATAGGCCCAGTCTGTTTCCAAACGTTTCTGCGAGTACCTTAGCCCAACGCGATCTGCCATTTCTTTGGCCGTCTTAGGCATGACTTGCATCAAACCACGTGCCCCTACTGGCGAAATTACATTGGGGTCAAATTCACTTTCACGACGCGCAATCGCCAGAACCAATTCAGGGGGCACGCGCGCGGGCATCCGCGCGACTGGATGCAAAGCATAATACGGACGCACAAAAGTCTTGCCCAACGATGCCTGACGTTTCCCCAGCATTACCAAGACGTGAGGTTTGCGTAATTCTTCCAAGAAGTCGTTCAGCTTATGAACATCGTCGGTCGCGAGCGTTTCGGAAAGGTGTGTAATGAACCGTTCACCCAGCGGATTTTGATTTGCTGAAAACAGCAGTATCGCCGCATGTAAGACGGAACTATTCACAAAATTAGCATCCCGCCAATCTGGCAACTCTCCCCAAGTTAAAAAGTCAGATGACATTGGCATATTTGCTTTTTCTGCACTCAGGAGGCCATAAAAACTGCTCTGATACTTGGAGCCGTTTCGATAGGCCGCCAGTGCTGCGTCCTTATTTCCTGAAGCGGCATGTGCACGTCCCAACCAGTAATGCGCGCGACCAAGAGAAATTGGCGTATCTACCGCGGACAGAAAATTCGAGAAATGTTGTGCCGCACGGCTTGGATCATTTAGCCGACGCAGGGCTGCAAAACCTGCAAGCCACTCCAAATTGGCATAGTTAGATCCCTCAGCAATGTGATGATTGGCCGCAAGTTTGTAGGCTTGTTTGTTTTTTCCGTCGAATAAAAGATCGCGTACAATGCGGATACGCATATCGGCCCACCTTGCGGGTTGCCCCAATCGACTAGCATGCTCGCTTGAAACACTCAGCAGGTCTATTGCGCCATCTCGAAATCCATTATTCAATCGCCATTCAAATCTGGCATGATTTAACACAGGATGTTTACCCAGCGCGTCCGGAACAGCATTTATCAATGCGTTCACACCCTTTTGACCCTTTCGCAAGGCAATTCGTGCACGTAACAATGCGGACAGGTCAGTCCCAACCAATACCCCCATCTGTTGCGCCGAGGCATGTTCATCCATCCATAACATTTCGATCAAGCGCAACTCATGAAGTGGCGTTAGAACCGAACCAAAAGCAGACAAAAATGCATCTTGTTGAGGCGCCGTGAGAGGAAGCGTAATCCAGGCATTCTGTGCAACCAACGCGGCTTTGCTACCTTGCCCATGTTTTGAAAGTGCTGATGCGTAAGCAAGCGCACCTACACCCGTTTGGGGAGCGGAATTTTCGAAATATGTGAGTATTGTTTGATCGTCTGCATCGATTAAGCCGACTTCGGATTGTTTTCGCAAATAGGGCAACCCAGGCCAATCCCCATTCCTTTCCAGAAATGTCAGCGCCTCTTGTGCGGTGCCCTGCCCTGCACGCAAACGATGCCATTCAATGATGTCCCGCGCAACCGCACCATCACTTTGCGCAAGGCGTAATGCTTCCTCCCAATTTCGCGCTTGCATTTCCAAAAATGCCCGCTCCAAAGCGCGCTCTTCAGCCCAGAGGGTCGAAACCACAGATGAAAGCATAAGAAAAATACAGAATACTCGGAACATGGCTTGCAATTTCAACTCATTGGCTCAATAGGTACCTTTAGCTTATGTTAAAGAATTCAGGCATCAAGTCACGGTTTCCTTATCCGCAAGAAACCGCTTTATTCATCCGGGCCCTGCCCGCCAAACACGAAAGGAGCGTGTCATGTTAAAAGGCTCAATGCCAGCTTTGATCACGCCGTTCAAAGACGGCGCTGTGGATCTGGATACA